>WNGF01016089.1_pt1 | contig 12673 bp, 11 predicted proteins | sample 5400641 | NCBI WGS metagenome assembly WNGF01 (sample SAMN13153371, study PRJNA577476) | soil metagenome | isolation source: 80 cm soil or saprolite under grassland replicate 2 | place: USA:California | collected 2016-06-15
CCGCCGCCACCGACACGGTCGACCGGGTCGTCGGCCTCGAAACCGGCGCCGACGACTACATCGCGAAGCCGTTCGAGCCGCGCGAGCTGCTGGCCCGGGTCAAGAGCGTATTGCGCCGTGTCGCCGGCTCGGCTGCGACACCGGGGGGCGGATCGCGTGTCCGGATGGGACGCCGCTTGCTCGATTTGGAAAAGCGTGTGCTGGTCGACGTGGCCAATGGCACCGAGGAAGCACTGGCGGCTAGCGAATTCGACCTGCTGAAGGTGTTCGCCGAAAACCCCAACCGCCCGCTGATGCGCGATTGGCTGTTGGAGGTGACCGCACACCGCGACACGGAAGCGTTCGATCGCGCTATCGACCTGCGGATCACCCGATTGCGCCGCAAGATCGAGCGCGACCCCGCCCATCCCGAGGCGATCCGCACGGTGCGCGGCGTCGGCTACATGTTCGTGCCCCCAACCGACCAATCATAAGTTGGCGGCCGGCCGGGGCTCGGCTGAAGCAGAGTGCCGAGTCAATTTCGACCCCACGGACATACCCGAATGGCCGCTTTCCTGCAGTTCGACCATCCCGCTGGCGAGGTCATGAAGGTCTGCAGTCGTTAAGGCTTCTTGGATGCCTGCCGCTGAAGAACGAGGCCGCGTGCTCGGGCGGCAGGCGTCCGAGAAGCCTTAACGACTCGAGCACGCTCAGGGTGATCTGGACCCGGTCCGCGAACTCCCATACAGGCCGGCGGCTGTCTTCTGCCGGATCAAAGGCCAGACAGATGACAGCATCCGACCACGCGCCACAGCGATCCCGATGTTTTCCCTTGCCTGGAGCGGGGCGTCCACAGGTGGAAAGCGGAAGCTCGCGCCCCACGACGTTATTCGATGACCTCGCTGGCGCGGGCGAGCAGCGTGAGCGGCACCGTAAGGCCGAGCGCGCTGGCCGTCTTTAGATTGATGATCAACTCGACCTTGGTGGCTTGCACAACCGGAAGCCCTGCCGGCTTCTCGCCCCTCAGAACGCGACCAGCGTAGACACCGATTTGGCGGTAATAGTCGGCTTCGTCGCTTCCGTAGCTCAGCAGGCCGCCGGCGGCGACGAACGCGCGGTATTGGTAAACCGCCGGCACGGCGTGGTGGACCGTCAGCGCAGCGAGCTGCTCGGCTCGGCCATTAAAGAACACGTCGGGCCCGATGACGAGCGCGCCGGCTTGCAGTTGGACCAGCGTGGCAAACACCGCATCGAAATCGCGTTCGCTGCTTGCTTGCAGAATATGGAGCCGGAGCCCCAGCGTGTTGGAGGCCGCTTGCAAGCCTCGCACAAAGGGATCAGCAGTAGCGGGACTGGCTGGGTTGACGAGCACGGCAATGACGGTGACCGAGGGGACGAGCTCGCGAAGCAGCTCCAATCGCTTCGGCCCCACCTCTACGTTGAGATTGGTGACTCCAGTCACGTTGCCCCCGGGGCGGCTCAGGCCGGCGACAAGCCCGACCTCGACCGGATCGACCGCTACCCCAAAAACGATCGGGATCGTTGTAGTCGCCGCCTTTGCCGCCATCGCGGAAGGGGTGCCGCCGGCCGACACAATCAGCGCCACCCGACGCCGCACCAGGTGAGCCGCAAGTTCCGGCAATCGATCGTTTCGCCCTTCTGCCCAGCGATAGTCGATCTCGATGTTTTGGCCCTCTACGTAACCGGCCTCTTTCAGCCCTTCGCGGAAGGGGCGCAGACGGTGCTCGTAGAGGTTAGCCGAGGCGTTGCTGAGAAAACCAATCACCGGCAGTGCCGACTGTGCACGCGCGGTGAAGGGCCACGCTGCCGCGGCGCCACCGATAAGCGCGATGCACTCGCGCCGCCTCATTCAATGACCTCGTCGGCGCGGGCGAACAGCGACTGCGGGATGGTGAGGCCGAGCACTCTGGCGGTCTTCAGGTTGATGACGAGCTCGAACTTGGTTGGTTGCTCGACCGGCAGGTCGGCGGGCTTGGCGCCGTTGAGTATCTTTCCGGCGTAAATGCCGTGCAAGCGATAGACGGAAGTTAGGTTCGTCCCATAGCTCATCAGGCCGCCAGCTGCGGCGTATTCACGACCGCCGTAGATCGCGGGAAGACGATGGTGTGCGGCTAGTGCCACGAGTTGCTCCCGCCGAGTGGTGAAGAACGGATCGGCGCCGACGACAAGCGCGCCGGCTTGCAGTTGGACGAGCGAGGCGAAAGCGGCGTCGATCTCGCTTTCGGTGAAGGCCTTTATGATCGTGAGCTGCACTCCCTTGGCGCGCGCCGCTTCCTGCGTGTCTCTAATAATGAGTTCGGTAGCCGTTATTTGTGGGTTCACCAGCAGGGCGATCACTCTGGTCTGGGGCACCAGCTCGGAAAGCAGTTCGAGCCGCTTGGCCATCAGCTCAATGGTTAGAAAGCTGACGCCCGTGAGATTGCCGTCCGGTCGGGCGAGACTGACGACGAGGCCAGCCGCGACCGGGTCAGCGCCGCTAGTGAAGACGATCGGGATCGTCGAGGTTGTGTTTTTAGCCGCACGCGCCGAAAGGGTGCTCTGGGCGGCAATCACGTCCACCTTGCGGCCGACGAGATCGGCGACCAATGCGGTCAGCCGATCATAATTTCCCTCAGCCCAGCGGTATTCAATCGCCACATTTTTTCCTTCGACATAGCCCGTTTCGCTTAGTCCTTCGCGGAAAGCGGCCACACTCGGCGCGCTTGGGCCGGGCGAACCGGTGTTGAGATAGCCGATCACCGGCATCGGCTGTTGTGCCCCGGCGACAAGCGGCCAGCCAACAGTGCCGCCGAGCAAGGTAATGAAGGTGCGCCGCTGCATCCCGTTATCGTCAAGCCAGAACTGCAAAACCCTAACACAATCGTGCCGCGGTCTCGGGACAGTACATTGGCTAGCCGAGGCGCGGCAAACCAACCATTTTAGGGCTCATGTTCGCGCCGGCGGGAATGACGGCTTTAAGGTCGACTCTCGCCGGACGCTTGTTGTCCGGCGAACGTCCGGGATCGGCGCGTCTTTCTCCTTGCCGCCCATCCCGGCGAAGGTCGCTTCACTGAACCGATGGCAGACGCTCAGCCTGGGCGGCGGGAACCGCCCTTCGTGCCCCTCAACCGCCATTGCCCCGGGACCGGGCAACGGCGAGGTCGGGTGTGGGAGCCGACATTGCACCGGACTTGTGCACGGACTAACCTGCTGAGAATACCGATCGGGCAAGCCCGTGCAGAATTCCTGATTTCTGCACACGGCAGCTGTGGGGTGGACTTCGGTCCTTCACCGGGGCGCGGCGGGACGGCCAGGTTGCGTCGTAACCGGCCAGCGGGCATAGCGGTGAAATAGGGGCGCAGGTTGCTCAGGGAACTGGGCGGCCCAATCTAAGCGGAGATGATTGAGCCGATACCTCCCTTGCTGCCCGGCCTCAAGGAAGCGGCGCTGCGAGGAACGCTAATTCCGTTTATCGGAGCCGGCGCGTCGCGCCTTGCCGGCTGTCCGAATTGGACCGAGTTCGCCGATCAGACCCTTCGCTACTTCGTCGAGCGGGGTAAGTTCACTCATGGTCAACTCGCCCAGCTCCACCAACAGCCGCCGCGTGTGAAACTATCGATCGCGCGCGCGCTTCAACGCGAACACAATCTCCCGATCGAATTCGACGGCATTCTCTATCCGAATGGGCATAATACAAATGCGAAGGGTCGTAGGCTTTATGAAGCCCTGTCGAAACTCGGGAAAACGTTTGTCACCACAAATTACGACGACTGGCTTGACACCACGATCGGCTCTCCTACACCCGGCTTATCGACCGATAGCGTTACTGCAACCCCAGCTATCCGTCAAAACCCGACCGTCATCTACAAGGTTGAGGAGCTGACGCCCGACAATCTGGAGCGGCCGAATACCGTATTTCATCTTCACGGCTCGCTTCGCGACCCGACCGGCATGATCCTGACCACCCAAGACTATGTCAGACATTACGCGAACGATCGCTCCGCCGAAGGGCCGGAACGAGAGAACCGGGTCCTCACTTTTCTAGGGTTTCTTTTTTCGCAGAAGAATGTCCTCTTCGTCGGATATGGGCTCGAAGAGCTCGAAATCCTCGAATATGTTATCGTCAAAGCTAGGCTCATGGCCGAGTTGGGCAAAACCGAGATGCGGCATTTCCTGCTGCAGGGATTTTTCTCCCATGAGCAGGAACTAGCGCGCAGTCTTGAGAATTACTACCGTGAATGCGGTATCAAGCTCATCCCTTTCCTCCGTGACCAGAAGGATTGGGATCAGCTCGCGGACGTGCTTGAGGAGTATGCGCGGCTGGCGCCCACCGGCGCCCCTTTGAACGTGCAAATCTTCAAGGAAATGGAGGCTTTGCTCAATGAATAATCTTTCATCTAAGCAGCAGGCCTTTATAAAGCTAATGAAAAACGGCGAGGATTATGAGCGTCGTGGCTTCGAGCTGCTGCTGGCGCGCGCGGATTTCCCGACTTTCTTCGACGCGCTGGCCGACGAAGGATTGTTCGACCCGTCGCGCAACTCGGGACCGGTCGAGGCCGATAAGCCGGGTTATTACCGCGTTCCATATTGGCCGGCCCTCCCATACCTTGAAGCCGCGGCAAAACGCGCCGGAGAAACAGCCGACGCCGCCCTCGCCGAGCGAGTGATGCGTGTAGTCCGCAACGTGAGCCAGTGGCGAGATGACAACGGCAACCTGCGCAACAACGATAGCACTTGGTACTCGTTCGCCAAAGTCCTCGGCGCGCTGCCAGCAAGTACCGTAGCGCTCACCGACATCGACTTGGTTTCAGCATGGTTGACGGGAGGTTTCCACGGATCGATGGCGGGTCAAGCACTCGCAGGTGGCGCGCTCCGCAAATTTCTAGCGGGCGGCAATCCCGGCGACTGGGCGAAGGCGTGCCGCATTCTCTACCACTGCATCGCAGTGGTGTTCGTCGACGACGGCTTCGGTGGCACGAAAACTATGGCCGGCCGCGATACTTGGCTGTTCCGGCCAGCGATAGAGGAACACCAGCAAAATCACGACTGGCGTGGCCCTTATAACCGCTTCGTCGAAGGTCTTCGCGACGCATTGCTCGCTTGGCTGGATGCCGATCCGGACACTGCTCGGCCATATGTCGAAGGTCTATTAGCCTCCGGCACGGAGATCTTGGAACGTATCGCTATCCATATCCTTGATGAAAGGTTTGAGGCGGTGCGCAATCTAGCACCAAAGGTGGTGTCGCCCGCGGTGTTCGATGCCGGCCATCGGCACGAGCTGCACCAGTTCCTCGACCACCATTTTCAACAGCTGACCGACGACGAGAAAGCGGCGATCCTCGATATCATTCGGGGCTTGCCGCTACCCGACCGGGGCGAGGACTCCGAACGCATACGCCTCGGCATCCAGCAGAATTGGCTCACGCCGATCGGCGGAAAGGGTTACGAGCCTGCTGACGCTTGGCTTGCCGAGCTAAACCAGGCACTCGGCGGCTCCGCGATGTTCGCCCACCCCGATCTCAACAGCTACCATGAGATGCGCTGGGGCTTCGGACCGACGCCTCATGAGACGCAGGAACTGGTGGCGTTCGCTGAGCAGGGCACCATTGTCGACCGCCTGAACGATTTCACGCCCTCTGACAGCTGGGATGGGCCTTCGAAGCGGTCGCTGTCGGATGCCGTTACCGATGCGGTTGGCGCTGCGCCTGAGGTCTTCCTCGGCCAATTGCCGCGCTTCCTCACCGCGAAGCCCGAGTACCAATATGCCGTCATCGCCGGCTTCAAAAAGCTTTGGGACGGCTGGGATGGAAAACAGCCCGGGCTCCCCTGGGGCCGGATCTGGCCAAGCCTGATCGATTTCTTCGAGGCCGTTCTTACGAACGAGGAGTTCTGGAAGGGTGAGGTCGGCGACGAGCCGGCGCTGTCGCCAACTCGCGACTGGATTCCTCCGGTAATCGCGGAATTTCTCAGAGCCGGCACCCGCAGCGACGACAAAGCCTATGCGCCTAACCTGTTGTCACGCGCGCTACGACTTATCCTCATCCTGCTCGGCAAATCGGAGCCGCAGCGCGAGCCCCGCGACGGCGACGCTCTCAACGGAGCGATCAACACGGCCAAGGGCAAGGTGATCGAGGCGCTGCTCGACCACGCGCTACGCTGCTGCCGCCTCAGTGACAAGACCAAGAAATCCCACACCAACGCTTGGGCAGAGCTGCAACCGATATTCGATTCGGAAGTCGCCCAATGCCGCGATGGCAATTTCGAATTCTCCGCACTGGCAGGGGCCTATATCGGCAACCTTCATTACATGAGCCCTGAGTGGGTTGAGGCCAATTTCAAGGCGCTTTTTCCGATCGAGTTTCCGACGAATTGCTTAGCGGCGCTGGATGGCCTTGCTTTCGCGCCGTCGATGAAGCCCATCTTCGACAAGTTGATCTCAGGAGGCGTCGTAGACTGGGCGCTTCGGCAGGACATGAAAGGAGATCACGCCCGGGAGAGTATTCTACAGCGTTTGGGCCTGTCCTATCTCTGGGGCGATGAACAGCTGGATGGGCCGCGCTTCGCTTACCTCTTCAACGCCCGCCGCGTAGATGACCTTCGGGAGGTCATTCGGTATTTCTGGAGGGTTCGCGGCGAGCCGCTCACGGACAAGCAGAAGGAGCGGATCTGCCTGTTTTGGGACCACTGCGTCGCTTGGAGCACAACGATCGATCCTCCGCCGGCCGACCTGCTGTCGCAGCTCAGCCTTTTGACCTGCTATCTTTCAGCGATCGATGCGCGCGCGTTGAAATGGCTCTTGGCGATCGCACCCTACACCCCAATCAATCATCACTACGGCCGGTTGATGGAGGAGCTTGTCCGTCTCGCGGTGCCAAGTCCTAAGGAAGTAGGACAAGTCCTGCGCGCTTTGCTTGATGTATACCGCCCTGATTACGACTTCGAGAACCGGCTGAGCAACCTGCTCATGCAACTGGCGGCAAATGGCGAAACCCGGCCTGACGCGATATTCTGTCTTGAGCGTGTTCGGCATCTTCCGGGGATGGTGCAGCTATATGCCCAGCTAACTTAAGGGCAATTTGAGGCTCTGCGCGCCCCGGAGCTACTGCCGCACCGTGGTAACGACCGCAAAGGGGCACAACTTGCCCGCACGATCGATGGGCCGAGCGGGCGTTGTGGGTCGGGGAGCGGTCGATTAGCCGTGCATAAATCTTGATCTATGCACAGGACGAGTGGCCGCTTCGGGGTCGGTTTGACCAGTTGGGTTGACGCTGGGCCTATGGCCGGAATCGGCGCGTCTCGCCCGTTGCCGCGCATCCTGGCGAAGGTCGCCTCACCCCGCGACAGCGGCCGCTCAGGCTTGGCGGCTGGAACCGGCCTTCATGCCCCCAAGCCGACCTTCGGACCTTTGCCATTGCCGGCCCACGACTAAGATGAAGATGCCAAGCGCGCTCATGGCGAGCACGACGGCGGCGGTCGTGTCGGCCATTTGCTTCCGCTACTATTTGAGGTCTTCCTGGTAGCGAACGCTGTCGGCGGCAAGCCAGAGCAGGCCGCAGCGAAGGCCAGCGCCACCACCTGTCAGACCAAATCTGAGCTAACACAGCTGAGATGAATCCAGGACCGGCCATGTTTGTCTCAGAGAACAGGCAGCAGGTCCAAGCGTTTGATCGCACGACGTGGAATTCTCACCGTCATAGCCGGCTTGGCTACAATAATCGCGATCGCCGCGGATACCCGGGAGACCCGGGCAGCTACAGATTCGCACTTTACAGAACTGCGCCGGTCGAACCACAAGCCGGTCGCACAACCCCCCAGTGCCGCGCCGCCCGGTCCATCGGCCCGCGCCGCTACACCCGGCGCCCGCGCTCAGCCTCGCCAGCGCAATGCCACTTCCCCAACCGGTTCGGAGAAAGCTCCGAAAAGCCGCACGCAGCTGTCGCCTGAGCCCGCACCCAGCGCCGAGGCATCTGCGCCGCCGCCCCCTCCGCCCTCCGCCTGCCAACACCGACTCACGCCTGACCTTGCCTTAGTGCGCCTGCTACCTTCGATTAGCGGACCCGACTCCTGCGGCGCCGACAATGTCGTCCTCCTGGAGGCAGTAGTGCTCGAGGATGCGCAGCGCGTCGCGCTCGTCCCGGCTGCGACGCTGCGTTGCCCGATGGCAGAAGCGGTGGTGCGCTGGATCCGCGAGAAGGTCGCGCCCGCCGCCGCGACGTTGGGCAGTCCGGCACGCACAATCGTCACCGCCGGCTCTTATGAATGCCGGGGGCGCGATCGCGTGATGGGCGCCAAGATCAGCGAGCACAGCCGCGCCAACGCCCTCGACCTGCGCGGGCTCACACTCGCCAACGGCACGGTGGTCGACCTCACTGACAAAGCGGCTTCCAAGGAGTTCCGCGAGCTCATACGGCAGAGCGCCTGCAACACTTTCACAACTGTGCTGGGTCCCGGCTCGGACGACTCCCACGCCAACAACATCCACCTCGATCTGATCGAAAGGAAAGGCAACTATCGGATCTGCCAGTGGGATGTGCTGACCGCGCCGGAGGTGGGAAGCACCCTATCGCCGGAGCACCCCCATGCACCGGACGTGGCGAAATGAGAGGGTGCCGAAACCCTCACACCTTACCTGATTTGCGCCCGAAGTCTGGTGCGGACCAATCTTCTCAACGCGCCGGTGCCGGGTTGACCCACTCAGAACTCGTCCCGGCCCGCGGAGGTATTGTTCTGCTGCTGCCTACCTGATCACGCGGTTCTTGCGTCCGGGACGAACCAGCTGACTCGCGCTCTGCCGAAAATTCTTCGCCGGCCGAACCCTTAAGCGCTTCGATGCGACCTAAGTAGCTCCGTTCGATGCAGGCATAATTCGCTCCGCACCGGTGGCGCGACACAAGCCACCGGAGCTCCTCATTCGCCAGCCTCTCTTTCGCGGGACCAGACATTTCTCGATCACGACGATGGAAAACCATGTTCAACTCGTCGTCTAGTCGGCCAAGGCGGGCATCTTTGCAGATCAGCTTCTCGTCAGGCCGCGATGCATTACGGCACCAACTCTGCGCATCCACCGAGGAGGGGGATGCCAGCAATGCCAACCCGAACAAGAGTGAGAAAAACCGGTTCACTCGGAAGAAAGCCTCCTTTACCATTAGAACACGACCAGCAAGCACGATTTGCACCAGCTTGCCGCATTGGGTATTTCGATGATCGATGCTCCCGTCCCCAGCCATTGTTTGAGATCATACGGCCGGCATTACGTGCCTACGGGGGCCGATCTATATGTGGTCTTTTGTGCGACCTCCTCATTGACTGATCAGCCGATGAAATTTACCGGCGTGCCACGTTTCACCATCTTGGCGAGCCCGAGCGCATCCCAATTGGTCAGCCGGATGCAGCCATGCGACTGCGTCTTGCCGACCTTGTCCGGCTCGGGCGTACCGTGAATTCCATTACCCTTGGCCGATAGAGCGATCCAGACCACGCCCACCGGGTTATTCGGGCCAGGCTTGACCGTGACCTTGCAGTCGGTCTTCTGCTCCTTGAACCCGTAAGCGGGGTCGTAGGTGTAAGTCGGGTCGTAAGCGACCGCGCGCACGGCGAAGGTGCCGCTGGGCGCCGGCTTCTCGGCGCTGCCGATCGAGGCCGGATAGAACGCGATCAGCCGGTTGTCGGGGCTGTACACCAGGACTGCGTGATGCGGCTTGTCGACCACGACCTTCCCTGCTGTCGCGCCCCGCTCGGCGCTCGACCCGCTCCCCTCGCCAGTGCGCGCCGCCATCTTCGGATCCTCCGGCATCGGGTTCACATTGGCGACGGTGATCGCCGTGCCAGCCTGGTCGAAGTTCGCGTGCGGGTTCAGCGCCGCGAGCAGCGCCTCCGACATGTGGAATTTTTCGGCGAGCAACTCCCGCGGGCTTTGATACGCTAGCCGTTCCAACGCCGCCATTTTCTCGAAATCCCGCGGGATCTGCGGTGCAAACGGCCCTTTCACATCCTCGGGCTGAATCGTGTATTGGGCGAGCGCGGGCGCCGTGGAGACCTGGGTCAGTAGCGCTACGGTTTGCTGGTCGAGCTTGCCGATGGTCAACCCGTTCGCCTGCTGAAAGGCGTGCAGCGCGTTCGCGAAATTTTCGCCGTCGCGGCCGTCTATCGCCCCGGGCGAAAAGCCGGCGCGGGCGAGCAGCACTTCGGCCTCGATCACCGCCTGTTGGAAGGCCGGCGTTTGCACCTTCTGCGGAGCGTGGCCTGCGTTCTGGGTCGGGTGATGCCGCGAGTGCGCCGCTTGCGCCGGAAGAGCGAGAGCCAGCGCGCAGGTTGTGGAGAACGAAATTAGGGCTATGGTGCGCATCTTCGTGCCCGGTGTTGTTGTCTTTCAAAACAAACACCGGACGCAGCGCTGGATTGCCGAACGGCCCAGAATAGGGGACAAGCTGGCTCCTCGCATTCGCGGATCGGCCAGAGATTCTGAGAACCCCGAGCTGCTAAGCAATGCGTGTGCTCTCGACCGCCGCGGTGCTCGGTTCCATGGCATCACCTGCCCTCTACGCATGCGCGAGGAATGTTGCGGAGATTGTCGGCAGAGGCTGCTCCGCTGCTGCGCTTAGCAATTCTCGCGCGCGGTTCAGCAGGATGCGGGGCCGTCGTCCGCCAGCGCAACCTGCTGCTACCCATGACGGGAGCAAGAGCCGCTGCGGAACGCGCGTCCAATACCTGAGCCGCGGACGACCCGGCTCGGAAAAGGGTGCTGTCCTGGGACAGCACCCGGAAAAGCTTGATCAAACCCGTACTCCGTTGCCGTGTCAATTTCCGGCCGTGTCGCGCGCTGCGCCTACCGATGCCGGCGACGCACTCGAGGTCGTGACATAGACCGGCGCCTTGCCTGCGCCGGACGCGATGAGGCCGAAGGCTGTATACTCGGTATGGCCGGGCGCGATGCCGCTTTTCCGATTCCGATATCGGCAAACCCCTGATCGAGCAACGCCGCCATTTGCCGGTCGCGCCAATCCGCGGAGTGGCCGCCCATCACGACGCCGATCAATCGGCGCCCGTCGCGAACCGCCGACGCCGCGAGATCGAAGCCGGATCCGTTTACAAATCCGGTCTTGATGCCGTCGAGCCCGGGATACCAGTCCAGCAGATGATTATGGTTGCGTACCTGCTTGCCCCGAAACACAAAGACGCGCGTCGAGAAGTATCGGCACTCGTCTGGGAACTGCTGGTAGAGCGCCAAGGCGAGCCACGCGATATCGCGTGCCGTCGAGCGCTGGTTCGGATCGGGCAGCCCGGAGGCGTTGAAGTACACGGTCGAGTTCATGCCCAGCTGACGCGCTTTCGAATTCATCTGTTGCGCGAAATCCGCTTCGCTGCCGGCTAGCGCTTCCGCCAGCACGACCGCAGCATCGTTCGCCGATTTCGTCACGACGCCGAGGATCAGATCGTGCACCGATATCGCTTCGCCTGGCTTGAGACCCAGCCTCGACGGCGCGCGGCGCGCGGCGTGATCCGAAACAGGCAAAGACTGGTCGAGCCGCAACCGCCTCTGGTTCAGCGCCTCGAAGCTCAGGTACAGCGTCATCATTTTCGTGAGCGACGCCGGCGGGGTCGGAATATCGGCGTTCAGCTCGCCCAACGCCTGCCCGGTCTGCCCGTCGAGCAGGATTGCCTCGTAAACCGGCCGGGCAATTACTGGTAGTGGCAGCAGGCCGCTTACGAGGATTGCAATAGCTGCCGATCTGCAGATGGACGGTCGTTTCGATACGGTGCGGCGCATATAACATGCTCAATGATCGCTGATCTCAATGTGGATAACGATTGGCGCGACCGGTCAACAGCAGTCTAGTCCCACGTGAATGGCGGCGACGAACGGCGGTGGTCGGACGAAGGTAAGGTCGGCTGTCGGCGCGAGTTCGCCGCTGGCGGTGGCTTCGGCGAAGGACGGTTCACCACCCCACGCGGCAGTTTGCGCCGGCCGCCCTGAGTGGCGGGTTTGCATGCCGCCTCCGGGCGTTTGTACCTCCGCGGGTAGGCGGCAGGGCTCGACCCATAACCGCCGCTCGTTGGTGGGCACCCCGACGGCGGGCGATGCCCCTAAGGAGACCCGGAGAGCCCCGCCCGATCGCGTTTCGCCGCACAAGTCCAAAGCACGGTTACGAGTCGGGTGTGGGTCGCTGCTGGTGGTCGTGGCTCAGCTCATTTAGAAGCTGTTTCGCCGCAGTCAGATCGGCGGTACCGAAACCCTCGGTAAAGCGGTCGTAGACCGGCTGAAGGCAGACGATGGCATCGGCAGGACGACCCTGGTTGCGCAGAAGGCGGGCGAGGCTTGTCGCAGCGCGCAGCTCCCAAGACAACGTCTGTTGCCGTCGCGCCGCGTCGAGCGCTTGCCGGAAGTAATCCTCCACCGCTTCTGTGGTTCCGGTAGTGCCCTGCAGCAAATGAAGCTCGCCTTTGATACGCAGTAGCTCGGGTGTAAGCCAGCCTCTTTGGGATCGGTCGATGCCTCTCTCGACCGTCGCCAGTCCGTCGGCGAACCGCCCCACATGGCCCAGGGCTTCTGCCATCTGACTAAGGCCGGTCAGGAACCAGAGGCCCGAGTTGGGATCGGTGATCTCGTCGAGGCCGGCGCGCAGCAGTGGCGACCCGCCGTCGAGATCCCCGGTCCTGACGAGTACAACTCCTTTGAGACGAGAGGCGAAATCAT
>WNGF01026769.1_pt1 | contig 12672 bp, 10 predicted proteins | sample 5400641 | NCBI WGS metagenome assembly WNGF01 (sample SAMN13153371, study PRJNA577476) | soil metagenome | isolation source: 80 cm soil or saprolite under grassland replicate 2 | place: USA:California | collected 2016-06-15
ATACGAGCAGGGACAGGCCTGCATGGGCGTGCGGTGCTGCTCCCCTGGAACGACGACACCTTCGAAGGGCTACACAACTGGGCGAACACCGGTCGGGGGTGCCGCCCGCCCCGTGGTTGCGCCTAGCCAGACGTTATGCGGAGACACCCTCAACCGACGCCAGGAACACAGCCCGGATACTCCACTGCCTTCTGCTCCGCCGTCGCCACGATCGAGTCGACCTCCTCGGGCAGGATCCACCGCTCAGCAACGGCGTGCTCCGCTGCTTCGGTGATTGCATTCGTGTACGACTGGCGGGTCGGGTAGAAGACGCTGCAGAGTTGCATGTCGGCCTCCGGGTAGGGCGTGAACGTGCCGCCTGCCATGTTGTAGATGTTGATGTCGCCCGAGAGTCCGCAGTTCGAGATGTAGGTGCTCTCGGTGGGGTTGGTGCCGCATTCGGTCCCCCGGTAGAGGCCGAGTGGCCCGCCAACCCGTACCCCGTTGGGGAGCGTAGTCCGCACATGCGGCAGTCGCACCCCGCCGAGCACGTTGCCGTCCTCCCCGAGCTTGGTGACGAACGCCAACGGAGTATCACTCCCCCACGAGGCGGTGCTAAAGAGCGGCGCGGCAAGTCGCGCGACTCTTCCCTTGAGGAAGACGCTCAGCGGTGGTGCAGACCCTGCCTCGATCCAGCCGCGAAGATGCTCCGCCATCGCCCGAAGGACCGGGGCCATCTCGACGTAGTTCTGCTCTGCGGCCTCCTCCTCCCGAAGCCCGACCAGCTTGAGTGGAATGAATGGTGTGGGTATGTGCGGGGCGCCTGCGATTTCGTAGACGCGATAGTGCGCGGCACCGCCGTCCGGGCGTGCCTTCCAGCCGCCGGCGATTTGTAGGTCTGTCTCGGCGTTGATCACGACCACCTTCCCCTGCGCTTCCGGCGTCGCACCCCCACAGTGTGCGAACGAATACGAGAACCAGGGGCGCTCGTCGCTCAGCGCACGACACCGTCCTCCGGGGAGGAACTGCAGCGAGCCCTCGAAGACTTTCCCATCGTCGAAGGTGGAAGCCGACGCGAGGGCCGTGTTCATCCCTGCGAAGTAGAACTGCCGAAGGAGCATCGCAGTCTGCGAGCCGCCGAAGGCGACGACGTCGTGGGCCGCGCACGGGGGAGCAACGGGCCCGACGAAAAGCTGCGCAGGTCGCCGCAAGACGTCGGATAGGTCGCGAAGGATGACGTAGCCGTCCGTCCCCCGGTCGATCGTCAGCGTTTGGTCCTGGAGCGTGCCAGCTTCACGTTGCCGCTCGATGACCAGCTTGTTCCACTGCGCATGGGCGTAGACGTAGCCACGGCTCCGCAAGAAGTCGTCTCCCATCAGGAGCCGGGCGCCGGGGATGAGGGAAGGGAAGAACGGATCCTGTTCGGTGCCCGCGAAGTCGAACGTCTCGTAGAACACAGAGTTGATGACGTCGACGAGTGCATCGCCGCCGCATCGCGCAGCGTCCTCCGGATAGACGAGGGTGACCGGAACCCGGTACTCCGCCTGGCTGCCGTCATCACGGATTACGTTGCCGCTCATGACGCCCTCGACTTGGAGATAGCCTGATGGGAGCGACTTGACGGAGGAAGCCTGCACCTGGAGGCCGGAGGTCTCCCGGCTCTGCGCTCCGATCGGTTCCGCGACGCCCAGTAGCAACGCAATAACGACCAGCGCGCAAAAGAGAGCGGCGAACCTGGCGCTCTTGCTCGGAGCGGCCATCGTTATCTCCTCTGGCGGGGTCGGAAGGCGTGCCTGAGGTCGTACTTCGCGACCTTGCGGCCGAGGACAACGCCGGCGACACTCGAGAAGCGGTAGTGCAGCCCTGCCCAGAGGCGGGCGCCGACGATCTCGTGGCGGAGGTCGTTGGGCATGTCGAAGTGCCGCACCGCGTTCAGGTTCCCGGCCGGCCCGGTGGGGTCGAAGCCGTGAATGTCGAGGTCAATCTGGTTGGTGCCGAGGAAGGTGCTGAACACCTCGGCCATCGCCGAGGTGACCACGCCGTGCGCGGCTGGGTATTCCGGGTGGTTGGGCGTGGTCAGGAGCGGCCGCCAGCCTGTTTGCTCGACCGTCGCCGGGTTCCCGTCGTCGTAGCCCGGTACAGGGCCGAAACCGTCTGCGATCACTGCCGAAGGATCAATCGCGGTGACCGGCCGCCAGAACAAGTAGTGGTACTTGGCATGCAAGACGGACATCCCCATATCGGCGCCGACGACGTTGACCATCGCCGCCAGCCGTGCCGTCTCGGGCAGACCCAGGCCGCGAGCGTCAGCGATGTCGCGCCCGACCCGGTTGTACTGGCGGATCACGTTCGCCGACCAGAACCTCGCGATCGCGGTCTGCCCGGCGCTGCGCACGCTGCTGGTGGCCGCCCCGTAGGCCTTGATCTCGTTGAACGCCTCCACCCACTCGTCGCTCTGTAGTGACGGCGGCGGGTCGGGCAGGAACTGGTCGGGGCTCTGCAGGACAAATCGGCGCACCTCTCCCACCCACGGCACCTGCGGCGCCGCGAACGGCGGCGTCAACCGCCACACGCCCGCGCCCGGCAGCAGCGTCGGGAACGGTGACGTCACGCCGATCGGCGTCATCCGTCCGTCGCCGCTGCGGAGGGCGATGATGTCGTTCGCAGCCTGTAGCCCTACCGCCTGTCCGTCCGTCTTGGCCTGCCCCGGCGGGATCGCGGAGAGAGCCTCCGCGTAGGACGCATCCAGGCTCGGACGCACTCCCAGGCAGAACGCGTACACCGCTGGCGGCAAGGCCGGGTTGCACGAGGAGGGCGGGAAGTAGGCCCATAGCGTCCGGTAGGCGGCCTCGACAACTGCCGCATCCACCGAGGCCCCCGCAGGGCCCGAGCGGGCCGGCCCGTACGGCGTGTAGCCACCCTCGATTGCGACGACGGCGTCATACACCGCAGCCGAGACATATGCCATGTAAATGAAGGCCTCCGTCTGGAACGTGCCTGAACCCACCACCGTGTCCTCAGCGATCTGGTTCCACTGTGCGACCGTGTTCCCCGGCGGCAGCGCCGCGGCCGCATTACGGGGCGTGCCTGCTGACGCAGCAACGGCCAGCGCCACGACTGCGATCGTCACGACTCGGAGAACCCGAGCAAGAATACGCGTGCTGATCAATGCGGAGCTCATGATCCCCTCCCTCCGCGCTCGCGTCGATCCAAACGCGGTCTGCTTTCTCATCAGGCACTTCCTTGTGCCAGCTGTCTAGGAGGCGTGACAAACGCCGTTACCGTTGTAACAGCCGCAACTCGTGTGCTCAGGATGACTCAGATTTGCCAGTCGGCCGGCGCGCGCGGGTCTGGTGCGTACGAGCAGAACGTCCCCGTGTGGATCGTGCGTTCGAGGTGGTCTCCAAGCGCCGGACTGTGCTCGTGGATGCGTGCGAGCGCGGAGCGAATCGCCCGCGTGACGCTGACGCGCGCTCGCTCGGCGGCTGATCCCACCCGGCGGTCGCGGCCGCCGAGACCGATAGCGCCGGCGAGCTCGCCAACGAGGAAGTCCCGTTCCTCCTGCGCGCGCGCGGCCCGCTCCGGGTCGCCGAACGCCCGCGCCTCGTCCAGTTCGTCCTCCAGCTCGTCCAGCCGGCGCCGGTACTCCGCCTTCGCCTGCGCGTCGAGCGGCTCGCCCACGTCGCCGAGCGACGAAGACGCGAGCCCGGGCTCTGGCGTTCGGACCGGGCGCACCCCAGGACGCTCGCCGGCGACGAGATCGAGCGCGTGAAGCTCGCGACCGGGCTCTTTGAGCAGGCGCGCCAGGTAGCGAAGGCCCTTGGAATCCTTGAGCCGGAACGTGTCCTCTTCGTAGTCGATCGACCAGTACTCGCCGTCGCGGCGGAAGCTGGTTCGGCGCTCCTGCGGTGCTCGGGTGTGCTCGGGTGCACGCCCTGTCGTCCGCTCGGCAAGCGACGCGATCCGCCGCTCCAGCGCGCCAAGCCCGAGCTCGTGCCCGATCGCCTGCGCACGGTTGAGGAGTTTCGCTGCTCGGTCTCGGTCCGCGGCGCCCGCGCGTCGGAGCAACATGTCCGCCCAGTCGTAAGCAGTTCGGGCAACCCAAGGCCGTGCACCCATTCTTGAGTTCATCGCCAGCGCGTGCTCGAAGTGGTGTTCCGCTTCTTCCCAGCGTTCGGCCATCGCGGCGAGCACGCCGATGGATCGCGCTGCGGCGCCGACGCACGCGGCAGGCGGATTCACGGCGTTTCGGTCTGCGTACGGGATCAGGCGCTCATAGATCTGACCGGCGCGCGCTGTGTCGCCCACTGCGTGACAGACATCGGCCAGGAGGCACAGGTCGAAGATCCAGTCATCGTTCCGGGCCAGAGCTGCAAAGCCGTTCGCCGTAAGGGCCTCGAGCGCTTCGCTCGCGTCCTGCTTGCGTCCGAGCTCCATCGCCGCGTGAACGCCGATGGAACGCAGTACGTCGTACATCCGGTATCGGTGGATCGCGTCTGTCAGGGCTGATGCGACCTCGTCGAGTCGGCCCTGTTCACGCCGAAGCGCCCAGAGCTGCACGGTGCGGTAGACGTCGGCGATCACGCCGGCGGCGCGCGCGAGGTCGGCCGCCTGGGGGATGAGTTCTTCAGCGTGCGCGAACTGCCCCTCGAAGGTCGCAAGCGTCGCGCGGAGCACGACCCCGAACCAAAGTTGCGCGGGTTGGCGCAACTCGGTGGCGACGCGTGCCTGCGCCTCGAGCTCGGAGTCGACGACGCTCATGTCTCCGGACTCCAGCCCCGCGAGTGCACACCAGATGTGGCCGTCGTGGAGTAGCTCCTTGTCCCCGGCTGCGCGGGCGCTGTCGACCACACCGCGCGCGACGGCACGACGCTCATCGAGCGTGTCCGGTCCCCAGATCGCAGTCCATCTGCCATCGAGCGCGTAGGCGAGCGTCGCCGGATCCCGGAGCCGCCGGGCCATTTCGACGGCTTCGAGGCTCAAGGCGTCCCTCCGCCGCTCGGCTTCATGGACATCAGCGAGCGGGCCTCCGGCTAGTCGAGTCATCACTCGAACGCGAAGCTCGTCGTTGCCTGCCGGGAGAACAGCGAGCGCGTCCTCGAGTAGCGGCCGCAGGTAGGGGTCTCCGCGGCCCGGCTCCCAAACGAACCTGCCCCCGTACCCGAGCGCCGCGCGTGTGAGTCGCTCGGGCATCGACTCCCGTTTGGCGAGTTCGGCCGCCTGAAGGAAGGTCTTCTTGGCGGCGGCGAAGTCGCCCGCGCGCGCCTGAGCATCGCCAAGCTCGAGAAGGAGTTCACAACACGTGTCGTTGTCGACCGGCTCCTTTAGCTCGAGCGCGTCGAGCGCGATCTGAAACAGCCGAGTGGCCTCCTCGTATGCGAGCAGCCTCGCCGCTCGGGCGCCGGCGCGCTCGGCGTACTCGATTCCTTTCTCAACGTCGCCTGCTGGAGCGGCGGCGATGAAGTGGTGGGCGAGCTCCGTGAGGTGGGGCTCATGCTCGTCGTACACACGCTCGAGCGCCTCGCCGATCTCGCGATGGAGCCGGATCCGGCGGGCCTGCGGGAGCGCCGGCCGGGTGCGGCCTGCGTCACGACTCGCTCGGCTGTCGCGTCCTGCAGGAGGTCGAGGATCCGGCTCGGCGAGGACCCGCTGACGTGCGCAAGAGCGTCCAGGCTGAACTCCCGACCGAGGATGGCGGCACGCGTCAGAGCGCTCCGGCACTCCTCCGAGAGGCGTCCGACTCGATGGTCGATCACCGCGCGAATCCCGTGCGGAATCTCGAATCGCGGGAAGGGCGCGAGCGCGACGTCGGCCAGCCTTCCCTCCGAGACGAGGAGTCGCACGACCTCGTCCAGGAACAGCGGATTCCCCTCGGTCTCCTCGTAGATGGCGGCGACGAGAGCTTCGTCAGGCTCGACGCCGGCGCTCTCTCCAATGAACGTCGCGACTTCCGGCCGGTCGAGGCCGGAGAGCGCGAGCATGCGCGTCACCGGCAGTCGTGCGAGTTCGCCGAGGGCCGACGAAAGGGGATCGTGGAGCGTTGGGTCGACGTCGCGGTAGGCGCCGACGACGAGAAGGCGCGCGTCAGTGAGCTCGGCTGCAAGGAACTGCAACAGGAGGAGCGAGGGCGTATCCGCCGCGTGGAGGTCATCGAGGACGAGCACGAGCGGCCGGGCCTCTCCTCCGTTGCGGAGAAACTCAGCAACAGCCTCGAAGAGCCGGAAACGCGCCGTCTCCGGGTCGACTCCGACGGACCCGGAGGGCTCAGACGAGACGTCTCCCGCCTCCGGCACCAGTTGGGCGAGATCCGCGGCGCCGCGCCCAAGCTGGGAGCGAAGCGCCTCCGCGTCGAGATCGCGGACATACGAGCGAAGCGACTGCACCCACGGCCAATAGGCGGGCGCGCCTCCAGCCTCCCAGCAGCGGCCCCAGAGCACGCGTGCCTCGCGGGCACGCGCCCGCGCCGCGAGCTCGTCGGTCAGGCGGCTCTTGCCGATTCCGGGCTCACCCGAGACGAGAAAGAGTGCACCTCTCCCGGCGAGCGCGTCGTCGAGCCCGGCCATGAGGGCGGCGAGCTCGCGCTCGCGGCCGACGAAGAGCGGGCTCTTCGAGAGAGAAGCGACCTGGTTCACGGTCGAGCCTGCCTGGGCCTCCCGTCCGAAATCGAATTGACAAATGCTCGCACGCGCCGCTCCTCCCGTCCAGACCCCGGGCGGCCGGGTTACACGCGTAACACGGGTCGTTACGCCTTGCAGACGAAGAGAGACTTGACGCGAAAGGAGTGAGCTCACCATGCGCAGGAACGGTATTGCGGCTGTTGCGGCGCTTGCTCTCGTGGGCGCTGTTGCATCGGGCGCGACCCAGGCCCAGTACACGAAAAAGACGGTCAACTGCGCGCAGCGGCCGTATCGGAACGCAATCCACGGCACGCTCTCTGCGAACCTCGAAATCAGCGTCTATCCCCGGGTCTGCGTCGTGTCGGGGAGGGTCAAGGGAAACGTGACCGTGCGGAGCACCGACCGCCGCTGCGGGAAGGGATCCCACTATGTCGCGCTCTCCCTGAAGGGCGGAAGGATCGACGGCTCCGTCCGAGCCGCTGGGAAGCAGTGCGTGATGGTGTGGCTCTTCGATCGCGGACTCGTGAGAGGCGGGATCGTCTACCGCGCGGGCGGGAATCTCGGTTTCCTCGGCGACCACCGCGGCGCGCGGGTCCGCGGGAACGTGCTGCTCAAGAGTGGGCTTCTGTGGGCAACCGGCGCCTCGACGACGAACCACATCGGCGGCAATCTCACCTGCGACGGCGGCCGTCCGGCCGGGCTCGCTCGGCTGGCCAGCCGGACGAACTGGGACGGAGCCGGCCGCGACGAGAAGGATGAAACCGTCGATGTGGACGGCAGCACCGGTGGCACTTACATCGGCTGCAATGGGAGTGGATAGGTGGCGAGATTCGTCGAGCTCGGTCACGTCCTCGAGCGGAACCCGCAGCGCCCGGAGGAGGCCCGTCACGTCGCGGCGTGTCTTCACGCACCGTTTCACCGCTTCGAGGACGGAGACGATCTGACCCGGATCCCCCTCGGCGCCGTCGCCGGCATCCCCGGGGTGGTGGTGGATGCCGCCGCTAAGTCCGGTGCGGTCACACTCGAGCTCGACGAGAAGGCGATCAGGGACAGGGCGGTCATCATTCGGACGGGCTGGGACGAGCGCTGGGGGACCCGGCGATATTGGGAGCCCGGGCCGTACCTTCACATCGAGGTACTCGATCTCCTCGTGGGCGGCGGTGCCGCCCTCGTCGGCGTCGATTTCTGGAACGTCGACGACACCGCCGACCTCGCGTCAGAGGCTCGGACGCGGCTCCTTCGAGCCGGAGTGCTCGTCGTCGAGCACCTCTGCAACCTCCGCGGTCTTCCCCGCGAAGGGTTCCGATTCTTCGCCGTCCCGCTCCGCATCGCCGGCGGGGCTTCCGTCCCTGTACGGGCGTTCGCCGAGCTCGCGTCGGGGAACGGCGTTAACTGGCAGACCCCCCACGGCGCGAGCGCGACGTGATTGCCATGCTCCGTGATACGTGGTGGTGGCCGTGGTGGGTCAGCTCGCTGATCGATCTCACTGTCGTCTTCGCCGCCCTAGTCGTCTTCCGCCTCAGCGCGCGGCGTGTGCTGCGAGCCCTTGCGGCGCTGCTCGTAGTCGCCGGAGTCGTCGCCGCGGTGCTCGCGCCCGTTGTGATGACCGATCAATCCGGCCCGCATATGCGGAATGAGCCAACGATGGGGGGTGGGATGCCATGAGCACGTCTCGGCCGGGAGTCCACCGCGCAGCGAGGGGTGACACGGAGCGAATCCCGCCGATGAGCGAGCGCTGGGCGGGGATCCTCGCCGGACAGCACTCACTCGCGTTCCCCTTTCGCGCGGGTCGCCGGCTGTTCGGGCTCCTGCCGAGCCCCTGGCGCTGCAAGTTCTGCAATGCCCCTTTTCGGGGTCCCTATGCGGGAGCCGTCAAGCGGATCGGCTATTCCCCCTCGCGCAAGAACCCCCAGATCTGCGCCCGCTGCATCGAACACGCGCCCGAGGGCGGTGCCATCGTGCCGCTGGCGATCCTGTTTGCCGACGTTCGCGGCTACACGCCGATCTGCGAGCACCTCCCGGCTGCGGAGGTGCATGAGTTCCTGCAGCGCTTCTACCAGACTGCTTCGGCCGCTCTGTTGGCGCAGGCCGGGCTCCTTGGCCAGATTGCCGGCGACGAGGTGATGGCTCTATTCGTTCCAGGGATCGCAGGGCCCCAGTACCGGCGGAAAGCCGTCGAAGCCGCCCGTTCGCTCGCACGGGCCGTCCGCTACACGGATTCCGCCGCCGGGGGCCTCGAGGTGGGGATCGGCGTGGCCAGCGGTGAGGAATTCGTCGGCAACGTGGGCGGCGGCGGGTACAAGGACTTCACGGCGGTCGGTGACGTCACGAATACGGCCGCACGTCTCACGTCGGTTGCGCGCGACGGCGAGATCATCACCGACGCACCGACCTATGAGGCGGTTGCGCGAGCGTACCCTGACGCGGCGCGACAACAGCTGACGCTGAAGGGAAAGCTGGCCCCGGTGGAGGTCTTCCGGATTCCGCCCTAGCGACCGCCGGTCGTGCTGACCGGTGGCACCCCTTAAGGGGTTTCAGCGGCTGCGACCCCCTTCCGCCGGTACGGCCGAGGCCGGATTAGCACAGGATCGGTGTAGACCTGTGTTCGTATCCGCGACCCGGACAACACAGCTTTTCTCATTTGCAGGCATTTTTTACGGGAGCGACGGGACTCGAACCCGCGACCTCCGGCGTGACAGGCCGGTCTTGGCGCTTGCGGGCTGAGCGGGGATAGGCGGGGATTTGCGTCGTGAGCAGGTCTTTCCAACTCTGCCGTTGCGGGGATTGCCGGGAGCGGGCGGGAGCTTCCGGCGACCTCCTGCGGGATCAGCGCGGGATACGTCGTTGCCTTGGTGGCGAACGCGACGGGATGTGCTCCGATGCCATCGCTATCTTCGCGGCGATCCGGCGATCCGGAGCCGGGGCAGACGAGGAGCTCGCCGCCGCCGTCTGTGTACTGTTGGACGAGTCGTGGAAGCGGCGGGCAGCCGTCGCAGGCGACCGCCTCGGCGTGGCCGGGCAGCCCGAGCGCACTGCCTCCTTGGTCAGGAACTATCGTCACCTGCCGGCCCTGCTCCAGCACCGCGGTGCCAACGAGGAATGCAACGGTTACGCGTTCGGGGCCTCCTTGGTCAGGAACTATCGTCACCTGCCGGCCCTGCTCCAGCACCGCGGTGCCAACGAGGAATGCAACGGTTACGCGTTCGGGGTCCTCGAGCCCGGTCGCGAGGTTGACGACGACCTTGCCACTCGCCATGAAGCCTCCTTATCTGTCGCCTGTGACGGCCGCGACCATACGCAGCCGCAGCGCCGGCGAGAATCCGGGGTTGGCCCTACCTCAGCGTCTGGCTGGCTCGACGCCGGCGAGGCCGTGCCGGGTCGCGAAGAGCGTCGCCGCCGCTCGCGTGGAGACGCCGATCTTTGCGTAGACGTTCTGGATGTGCTGGTCGACCGTCTTCGGCGAGATCCCGAGCCGCTGCCCGATCTGCTTGGTCATCAGCCCGCGCGCCAGCAGCGCGAGCACCTCGGCCTCGCGGTCGGTCAGACCTGCCGGCCGCGGCGGCGAGAGCCTTCCCGCCTCCTGCCCCGCAGCCTCGAGCACCGCCGCGACCGCCGTCGCGTCCAGCCTCCCGGCGCGCACCTCGTCGCGGAGCAACTCCGCGGCCCGTGTCCGTGCGTGCGCGGGACGGTGGGGTCGCGGCTCGACCATCGCCTGGTAGGCGTTTGCGGCGCCGAGGATCCGGTCGCTGGGCGACAGGTCGGTGGCCGCGGCACCGCGCGGGTAGCCGGATCCATCCAGCCGCTCCTGCTGCCGGGAGGCGATCTCGCCGAGCGAGCGCAGCAACTCCGGATGTTGCAGCACGCGCTCGGTGTAGTACGGATACAAACGCACCTTCTCTTGCTCGTCGCGCGAGAGCGGGCCTGGCTTGTTCCAGATGCTCGCCGTCACCGCGACCCGCCCTACGTTGTGGACGAGGCCCGCTCGGCGGAGGGCGACGCACGCTTCCGCGTCGAGCCCCGCCTGCTCCCCGGCGGTCGCCGCGAGCTCGGCGACCGCCGCGGAATGCCCGAGCGTGTAGGGGATCGTCAGGTCGGCGAAGTCGCCGAATACCCGCAGACCCTCGTCGACCAGCTCACCCTCCAGCATCACCGGCCCTCCCGGCTCTGCCGCCATCGCGCTCTCCCAAAGGGAGGCGCCGTCCAGGCCGTCGAGCAGGTCCGGCGCGGCCCGGCAGAACGCGTCGGCGACGACCGGATCGAACGCGGCCCCCGCACGCCTGCGCACGACCGAGACCGCCCGCTCCAGCCCGCCCAGGCCGTGCTGGAGGTCTGCGTCTTCGGCCACCTGCATCAGCCGCACCGGAAGCGGCACCTGCTCGCCCCGCCGGCCTGCGGGCAAGCCGTTCCCGTCCCAGCGCTCGAACACGTCACCGAGCGCCGCTTGGATCTCCGTCCCCAGGCCCAGGTGAAGCGCATGGGCCTGCGTCACCTCGCAGTGGCCGGCAGTACCCTTGCGAAAGGCGTTCCGGAGCTGGACGAGCGCCCGTGCGACGGCCACCGCACGCCAGCGGGCCGGCTCACCCGCATGCATCGTGCGCGCGATCGCCAGAAACAGCTCGGCGCGCGACCCGAACAACGCCGGCGCCATCGCAGCCCGCACGGCGATCTCGTTGCCAAACAACGCAGCGTCCAGATGCGACTCCGCCGTGCAGCCCGCATAGCGGAGCAACGCGACGTAATAGACCGCGCGACGATACTCCTCCTCGAGACCGAGCGACTCCGCTAGGCGCACCCCGATCACGGTCGTGCGAAGCCCATGCTCGAGCGGCTCCCCCACACCGAAATCCGTCGCCAACGACAACGCGCCGATCAGCTCGGCCGCACGAAGTCTCGCAGGCGAAAGCCCGGCACCCGAGCGCCACGACACCTGCACGCCCCTACGGGCATCCACCAAGCCCAGAACGTACACCTCCAGTGCGCGCACCGCACCCCCGCGAGCCCAGCCCACGCCGACGGCACGGTCGACGGCGGGCGTTCGCCGAGCGCGGTGGCCCGCGAACCACACCACCGAAGGCGGAAGTAGCCCGAGCGCTGCATACAGACGCTCGCGAGGGGCGGCTCGACGCGGAGGCCGTCGCCGCTGTGCTGGCCGCGGCCGGACACGAGGCGGGGTCCCTCCAGGCGCCACGGCCGGCCGGGCTGTCCGACCGGGAGGCGGAGGTGTTCGGGCTGCTCGCGCGCGGCCTCGTCACGAAGCAGGTCGCGCGCAGGCTCGGAATCTCGGTCAAGACGGCCGACACCCACATCCAGCACATCTACGCGAAGATCGGGGTATCGACGCGTGCCGGCGCGACCATCTTCGCGATGGAGCACGGGCTCGTCGGCGTGGTGGCCTAGGGAACACTCCCTATTGCCCCGAGCGGCCCGTGCACCTAGCGTCCCACTGCAATGGAGACGACACTCGGACGCTTCGGACGGCTCGGGCTCTGGACAGCTGATCATCGCCGCGCCGTCGCGCTGGCCTGGCTCACGGTCGCCGTCGGCCTCGGCGGGCTGGCGCCATTCGCCGAGCATGCGCTCTCGGGGGCCGGCTGGATGGCCGTCGGCTCGCAGTCGGACCGCGAGGCTAAGCTCGTCGATCGCTACTTCCCCGGTCAGGGCAGCTACACGTTATTCGCCGTCGTCCGCGCCGACGCGGGGCTTCGCTCACCGGCGGGACGCGAGACCGTCGCGCGTGTCCGGCGCGTGCTGGAAGGGTCCTCCGCCGTACGTCGCGTCCTTCCGATCCAGGCTGCGACGGACGGACGGACGGGCGTCGTCGAGGCCCTCGCGGCTCAAGACCCGACGAGCATGGTGCATGCAGCCGAGGACCTCGAGAACCCGCTTGCCGCAGCGGCGGCGCCGGGCGCCACCGTCCGGCTGACCGGCCCGGCGGCGATGTGGGCCGACTTCAACACCAACAACAAGCAGGCGATGATGCGGTCGGAGGTCCTTTCCTGGCCGCTGACCATGGTCCTCCTCGTGATCGCGTTCGGCACGCTCGTCGCCGCCGGGTTGCCGCTTCTCCTGACGATGG
>WNGF01019619.1_pt1 | contig 12667 bp, 14 predicted proteins | sample 5400641 | NCBI WGS metagenome assembly WNGF01 (sample SAMN13153371, study PRJNA577476) | soil metagenome | isolation source: 80 cm soil or saprolite under grassland replicate 2 | place: USA:California | collected 2016-06-15
CCGGCCCCTGGAGCCGACCGACACGTTCCGCTGGATGCCGCCCCTGGGTGGCGTCCTCTGCCAGCGCGATCCGGGCCCGCCGGTGGCCCGCGCGCCGCTCTCGCTCGACGGTCTCAAGCTCCTGCGGGCATATCAGCGGCTCGACGCCGAGGCGATCGCCGATCTCCGTCTCGCGGTCGCCGTCGAGCGGGAGGTGGAGGTGGCCATGCGAGCCTTCATCGGCTACGCCCTGGAGCGAGAGGCGCGCTCGCTCGCCTTCCTGGACGAGGTCCGGGCCGGAGCCTGATCGCCGGCCCCGGTGGGTGGTCTGCTAGCATCGGCCGGCAGCCGTCAGCACCCCGCGACCGTCCCTGCCACGGCCGGCCGCCCGCAGGAGACCTCCACCCTTGACCGCCGACGATCCGAACAACGTCGCGCCCGCCGTCGCCAATCTCGAGACGATCGTGTCGCTCTCGAAGCGCCGCGGCTTCGTCTTCCCGTCGTCGGAGATCTACGGCGGCATCAACGCCGTGTGGGACTACGGGCCGCTCGGGGTCGAGCTGAAGAACAACGTCAAGCGGGCATGGTGGCGGGCGATGGTCCAGGAGCGCGACGAGATCGTGGGCCTGGACGCGGGCATCCTCATGCATCCCCAGGTCTGGCTGACGTCGGGGCACGTCGCGTCGTTCAGCGACCCGCTCGTGGAGTGCGCCACCGATCATCGCCGCTTCCGGCTCGACGAGCTGCCGGGCACCGAGGAACTGTCTGCCACGGACCTCCGCGATCCGTCGATCGTCCAGCGGCTGGGACTGCGCTGCCCGGTCGACGGTGGGCCGCTGTCGCCGCCGCGCCGCTTCAACCTCATGTTCAAGACGTACATGGGTCCCGTCGAGGAAGACGCCGCCATCGTCTACCTCCGCCCGGAAACTGCCCAGGGCAGCTACGTCAACTTCAAGAATGTCCAGCAGTCGACCCGCAAGAAGCTACCGTTCGGAATTGCCCAGGTCGGCAAGAGCTTCCGCAACGAGATCAGCCCCGGCAACTTCGTCTTCCGGATGCGCGAGTTCGAGCAGATGGAGATGCAGTACTTTGTCCGGCCGGAGGAGGCCGCTCGTACGTTCGAGGCGTGGTTGCCCCGGCGCTGGGACTGGTACACCCGGTACGGCGTCACGCCCGAGCGCCTCCGGTTTCGGGAGCACGCGCTCGACGAGCTGGCCCACTACGCGAAGAAGGCCGTCGACATCGAGTACCGCTTCCCGTTCGGCTGGAAGGAGCTCGAGGGGATCCACAATCGCGCCGACTTCGACCTGAGCAACCACCAGGCTGCGTCCGGCGAGAACCTGGAGTACTTCGACCCGGCGACGGCGGAGCACTTCATCCCGTGGATCGTGGAGACGGCCGGCGGGCCCGACCGGGCTGCCTTCACGTTCCTCATCGACAGCTATCGGGAGGAAGAGGTGCGGGGCGAGAAGCGCGTCGTGCTGGCCCTCCACCCGGCCCTCGCACCGTACAAGGTGGCCGTCCTGCCCCTGCTCAAGAAGCGCCCCGAGATCGTGGACATGTGCCACCGGATCCTGGCCGATCTCAAGCGCGACATGATGGCGGTCTACGACGACACGGCGGCCATCGGCAAGCTCTACCGCCGGCAGGACGAGATCGGCACGCCGTGGTGCGTCACCGTCGACGTCGAATCACTCGAAGACGGCGCCGTGACGGTCCGGGACCGGGACTCGATGACGCAGGAGCGCATCGCGGCCGAGGGCGTCAGACGGGCGATTCTCGACCGGCTCGCCGCCGTACAGGGCTGACGGTGCTCGGACCGTCGCCGCCGGCGCCCAACCGGGATGGCGGTCCCTACGTGAGCGCCATTCCATGTCCGGCCGGAAATCGGCCGCGTCAGGTCAGCCCACGCTCGGATGAGTCGACTCCCCGACCGGAAACTTCAACCGGCCGTGCCGCCGGTGGTGTCAATGCCAATGGGATTCGAATCCGCGGCTGACGAGCTGTTCCGTGGTGATTGGTACCAACCCGGTTGGTACGCACGCGCGCTGGTTACTCGTCAGCGTTCGCGGCGATGTCGGCGGGCGTCGCGCCTCGCGGCTCCTTCCCCTTCGGCCAGTAGAGCTCCTTCTTCACCTGCGTCTCCGGGAAGCCGCGCGCCAGCAGCAGCTCCTCGGCCGCGACGATCATGTCCGGGTTGCCGCAGATGTAGGCGATGGCGTTGTCAGGCGTCAGGCGATGATCGTCCATGACGTCGCCCACGATCGACTCGGCCCGGCCGATACGGCCGGTCCAGCCGGCGTTGCGGCGGTCATTGGGGCGCGACACGGTCGGCTCGTAGCGGACCGGGTATTCGCCCGACGTCTGCCACGTCTCCAGGAGCTGCCGATAGCCGAAATCGGCGACGTACGACACGCCGTTGATGAGCAGGACGCGCCGTGGCCGGCCCGCTCGCAGCATCGCGCGCATCATCGCGATGAACGGCGCATCGCCGGTCCCCGAGCTGATGAACAGGTGGATCCGGTCGTCGTCGGGCTCGAGGGTGAACTTGCCCTTGGGGCCGATCATGCGCATCCCGTGCCCAACCGGCAGGCGCCACAGCAGCGGCGTGAACTGGCCGCCGTTGACGAGCCTGACGTACATCTCGTAGCCGTCGCTTCCGGCGTCCGCGGGATCGGACGCCACCGAGTACGGACGCTGGACGAGGCGACCGTCCGCGAATACCCCGATGGTCATGTACTGGCCGGGCTCGAAGGGCGTCGCGTCGCCCTCGAAGCGAATCCAGAGGTAGGCCAGCGATTCGTGCTGGTCTTCGCGTCGCACGAGGGTCGCGTTGTATTGGGGAGCCGACGGGTCGATGACACGCGCGTCGGCGGCCAGGTCGAGCTCGGTCATGGGCGGGGCGTCTCCCGGGTCACGCTCTGCTGCCGGGCGGCAGGCCGCGGTCCAGTGTACAGACCGGTCGCCGGCCGCGACCGGTGCATTCAGCCGTCGGGCGAGAAGCACTGCGACTGCCTCTGCCCCGCGCCGGTGGTACGATCCTGCGCCGAACCAGAAGGACTGGCGAACCCGTCGCCGGATGTCCATCTCGCACCGCAACGCCCACGCCGCCGCGTTCGTCCCGCGGCCGCGACGTCCCGAAGGAGCACGCACGATGGCCGACACTGCCACCGCCCCTCGCGATCGGGCCCATCGAGCGTCCAAGCGCTACATCTTCGCGTGGGGCGACGGCCACGCCGAAGGCCACGGCGAGATGAAGGACCTGCTGGGCGGCAAGGGCGCCGGCCTCGCCGAGATGACGAATGCCGGGCTCCCCGTACCGGCCGGCTTCACGATCACGACCGCGGCGTGCAACGACTACTTCGAGGCCGGCGAGCGGCTGCCCGACGGACTGTGGGACGACGTCCTGGAGGCCATGCACGAGGTCGAGGAGCGATCCGGCAAGGGATTCGGGGATCCACGGAATCCGCTCCTCGTGTCCGTCAGGTCCGGGGCCAAGTTCTCCATGCCGGGCATGATGGACACCGTCCTCAACCTGGGCCTGAACGACGAGACCCTCCACGGCCTCATCGCCCTGACGGGCAACGAGCGCTTCGGGTGGGACGCCTACCGGCGCTTCATCCAGATGTTCGGGCGCATCGTCCTGGGTATCGACGGAGCGGCATTCGATGAGGCGCTCGATGCTGCCAAGCGCGCCCGCGGCGCCGAGCAGGACACCGACCTGGACGCGGCCGCGCTGGGCGATGTCGTCGACACCTTCAAGGCGATCGTCCAGCGCGAGACCGGACGCGCCTTCCCGACCGATCCGTACGAGCAACTGGACCTCGCCATCAAGGCGGTCTTCGCCAGCTGGTTCGGCAAGCGGGCTCACGACTACCGCGAGTACAACAAGATCCCCCACGACCTCGGCACCGCGGTCAATGTCGTGACGATGGTCTTCGGCAACATGGGCGATGACTCGGGAACGGGCGTCGCCTTCACGCGCGACCCCAATACCGGCGAGAAGGCCCTCTACGGCGAATACCTGACCAACGCCCAGGGCGAGGACGTGGTGGCCGGCATCCGGACGCCGCAGAAGATCGCCCAGCTTGCCCGGGACCTGCCCCAGGCCTATGGCGAGTTCCAGGGGATTGCCGAGCGGCTGGAGCGCCACTACCGCGACGTCCAGGACCTGGAGTTCACGATCGAGCGCGGCCGGCTCTACATGCTGCAGACGCGATCGGCCAAGCGGACGGCCGCGGCCGCCGTGCGCATCGCCGTCGACATGGTCGAGCAGGGGATCATCACGAAGGAGGAGGCCCTCCAGCGCATCGAGCCGGCGCACGTCGATCAGCTCCTGCGCGACCAGTTCGATCCGAAGGCGCGCGCAGCCGCCACCCGGATCGCCAAGGGCCTGAATGCATCGCCCGGTGCCGCCGTGGGCCGGGCCGTGTTCTCGGCCGACACCGCCGTCGAGTGGGCGGGCAGGGGCGAGCGCGTCATCCTCGTCCGGATCGAGACGTCACCGGACGACTTCCACGGCATGGCCGTCGCCCAGGGGATCCTGACCGCCCGGGGTGGTGCGACGAGCCACGCCGCCGTCGTCGCCCGCCAGATCGGCAAGCCGTGCGTCGCCGGCGTCCACGAGCTCCAGGTGAATTACGCGACCGGCTCGGCCGCGGCGAACGGCCTGACGTTCAGTCAGGGCGACCCGATCAGCCTGGACGGCTCCACCGGCGAGGTCTTCGTCGGCGCGCTGCCGACGGTCTCGGCCCGCTTCGAGGATCAGCCGGACTTGCAGCGGATCCTTGGCTGGGCCGACGAGATTCGCAGGCTCCAGGTCTGGACGAACGCTGACAAGCCCGAGGAGGCAGCCCAGGCGCGGAGGTACGGCGCGCAGGGGATCGGACTGTGCCGGACCGAGCACATGTTCCGGGAGGGCGAGCGACTCGACATCGTCCGCGGCGCAATTCTCGTCGCCTTCGCCGCCACGCGGGCAAAGACCGGGCAGGTCGCCGGCGGGTCGCTCGACGCCGACGAGCGGTCCGCGATCGCCACCTTCGACGAGGCGATGGGCAAGCTGGAGGCGCTGCAGCAGGGCGACTTCGAGGGCATCTTCCGGGCCATGGACGGCCTGCCGGTGGTCATCCGCCTCATCGACCCGCCCCTCCACGAGTTCCTGCCCAACCGCGAGGAGCTCATCGAGGAGGTGACCCGCCTGCGAACGCTGGGGACTCCCGAGGACGATCCGGAATACGCGTCGGCGCGCCGGCTGCTGGCGGCCGCCGATGCCCTCCACGAGCAGAACCCCATGCTCGGATTGCGCGGCTGCCGGCTGGGTCTCATGATCCCGGACTTCGTGAAGGTCCAGACGCGGGCGATCCTCAACGCCCAGATTGCCGTCAAGAGGGCCGGTGGCGACCCGCACGCCGAGATCATGATCCCGCTCGTCGGCCACGTGAACGAGCTCAAGGAGACCCGGCGCCTGCTCGAGGCCGAGGCCAAGGCCGTCGAGAGCGCGGCCCAGGCAGAGGGCCCGATCAGTGTCGACTACAAGTTCGGGACGATGATCGAGATCCCGCGAGCGTGCTGGGTCGCGGACGAGATCGCCGAGCACGCGGAGTTCTTCAGCTTCGGCACGAACGACCTGACCCAGATGACCTTCGGCTACAGCCGCGACGACGCCGAGGGTGGCTTCCTGCTCAAGTACGTCGAGGACAAGATCCTGCCGGCGAACCCGTTTCAGACGCTGGACCCGGTCATCATCTCGGAGATGGAGATGACCGTCTCGAAGGGCCGGGCGGCGCGCCCGGACCTGAAGGTGGGCATCTGCGGCGAGCACGGCGGCGATCCCGCCTCGATCGCGGCCTGTCACCGCCTCGGCCTCAACTACGTCTCCTGCTCGCCGTTCCGCGTCCCGGTTGCCCGGCTCGCGGCCGCCCAGGCGGCGCTCGCCGGCGGCGAGCGCGACACGTAGGCCCGCCTCCGGCCTCCGGCCCGTCGGGGGTCGATTCCGGGGGCGTCGGGCAGGGCGGTCAGCCCGGCGCTGAGCGGGGTCCCGGGAAGCGGCTGCTGCTGAGGCGCGTCCCCCTGGATGTCGCGCCGCTCCGCCTCCCCTGGCCGGGATTGCATCGGGCATGCAACGGGAGGTGCTGGCGAGCCATGCAGGAAAGCGCCGCACCATGGGGAACCGGCTCATTCCGGCCGACGCCAGCCACCTATAATCGGTGCTCCGAACCGGTCGAACGACCCGTCACACGGGGGTTCCGGGGGCGGAACGAGCGAAGGGGCAACTCGACGCCGTGATTCGCACGCTCATCGTCGACGACCATGCGATGTTCCGGCGTGGAATCGCCTCGTGCCTGGCCGCCGATGCGGACTTCACCGTGGTCGGTGAGGCCGAAGACGGCGAGACCGCCATCCGGCTCGGCATCGGCGAGCAGCCCGACCTCGCAATCATCGATCTGCACCTCGCCGACGGCGACGGCCTGCGGGTCATCAACGGTCTGCGAGAAGCCTCACCCGGCACGCGTGCCGTGGTCTGCGCGGCCGCCCCGGACACGCTCGAGCTGTATCGCTCGATCGAGGCCGGGGCCGTGGCCTACCTCCTCAAGGCCGAGATGCGCGTGGAGACCCTCGCAGCCAGCCTGCGAGCGGTTGCCTGCGGCGACGGGCTGATCCCACCGGCGATGCTCGGCGACCTCGTCGAGCACATCGGCCGGATGTCTCGCGAGGTCTGGAGCCCGCGCGGCGTGGGCCTGACCGGATTGTCGCCACGCGAGGTGGAGATCCTCCGTCTCGCCGCGGAAGGGGACGACACGCGGGAGATCGCCCTCAAGCTGTCCTACTCGGAGCGCACGGTGAAGAACGCGATCCACGATGTGGTCATCAAGCTCGGCCTGCGGAACAGGACCCACGCCGTCGCGTACGCCCTGCGGAAGAATCTCATTTGAGACGCGGGAAGGACGCCGCGACGCGACGCGACGATGACCTGGGACGATTCACCGAACCCCGAATTCCCACCCGGTTTCGAGCCGCCGCCGGATCCGAATCCCGATCCCGAGCGGCCCTCGATCCCGGGCGTCGAGTGGCCGACGAATCCGAGCCCCGACCCAGAGCGGCCTTTGATCCCCGGCGTCGAGTGGCCGACTGAGCGCGATCAAGACCCCGAGCGGCCCTCGATCCCAGAGCTCTGAGGCTCGGCCCGCTGGTTCCGCCGACCCAGGCCCGGCGGCGCAAGAAACGGGGCCGGCGACTGCCGGCCCCATCGACTGTCACATTGGAGAGGCGGGGCTACTCGCTGCCCGCGCCCTCGGCGCCGCCGTCGCCGCCGGAGCCCTCCCCCGGACCTTCGATCGCCTCGTCGGCGAGGTACAGGCCGACCTCGCTCGCGACCCAGGCGACGCCTTCCTTGATCGCGGCGCCAGCGACCGTCGCCCCGCCAATGACCACTTCGCCGGCGCCGAAGAGGGCCGCGGCGGGCAGGCCGATGATTGCCTGGCCGATTGGATCATGCTCGATCGGCGGGTCGTAGATCTCGTGAGGCGGCGGGGTGGGGGCGGGCGTGTCCGCGCTCGAGCTGTCGGGCCCCGGATCGTAGCCCGTGTACCCAGCGCCATCGGCGTTGCCGGTGTAGCCGCCGTCGCCTGTCTCTTCGGTCATGGTCCTGCTCCTCTGGCGATGTTCCGCCGCTGACGTACAGGCGCCCGGTAGCGGGGACCGCTTCCGAAACCGCCGAGGCCCGATCATCCTCCGCCGCCGGTCAGGTGGCAATCCCGTCACGCGAGCTCGCGTCGCGCACGTTCCGCGACGTGCCCTTTCGGGCACCGGGACCCGCATCTTGAGCCGTATGGCTGCTCGCGGCTGCGCAACGAGGCGCACGAAGGTTTGCCCGCGGGCGTCTTTCGGCACGCGGGAGACCCTCGCAGACTCGGCCGGTGACGAACCGCGTCCTCATCGGTGACCTCGATCCGCTGGTCGCCCGCGGGCTCATGCAGACCCTGATCGAAGAACACTTCGATGTCCTCGATGCGACCACGACCGACCATCTCGATGATCTCGCCGACGCCGTCGTCCGGCTCCATCCCGACGCCGTGATCGTCCGGATGACCCCCGAACCGGAGGCGACCGTCCGCGCCCTGCGCGCTCGGCAGCCCGGCCTCCAGGTGGTGGAGTGCGACGACGACCGGCCGCGACTCCGGGTCCATCCGATCGGCGGGATGTCGTACACGCTCGAGCCGGTCACGGCGAGCACGTTGCGGGAGGCCCTGTCCGTGGCGTCACCCGTGGCGGACGGGACGAACAGCGATGTTCGCTGAGGCGATTCGAGCCCTCGAGGTCTTCGCGGCCGATGCGACCGGCTGGCCGACCCGCGTCGGACCCGCGCTGGCCACGGTCCCACCCGAGCACGCGGGGCAGCCCGCCGGGACGTCGGCCCAGAGCCGGATCAAGGCCGCCGCGCCCGACCAGGTCATCTCGCTGCAGCTCGTGTCGGTGCTTCGCAACGAACGGCTGCGGAACAACGACCGCGAGGTGTCGAGCGGGTCCGGCGCCCAGGCGGCCATCCGCAGGCCGCCCGGCTGGTTCGATCTCACCGTTGCCATGGAGGCGGGCGGCGACCAGCTCAGTGCCGCCGAGGCCATCGAGCGTCTGCTGGCCGCCACCCTCCGCGCGGGCAACCTGGCCGAGGCGCTCCAGATCGCGGGGGAATACCCCGTCTACGCGTCGATCGACACGCCGACACCGGAGGAGCTCCAGTCATGGTGGGAACACGGCATGACCCATTCGGCCGGCGCGGCCCTTCGGGCGGTCGTCACGGTCGCCGTCCAACCGTTCGAGACGGCCCAGGTCGAGATCGTCCGGAGCCGTCGCATCCATACCGATGACCTGCGGACCCATGTCCGCGAAACCGTCGAGCGTTAGCCCTACAGGAGGAACGAGGAGGTCCCATGGCCGTCTACCAGTCACCTGGCGTCTACGTAAAGGAGCTTCCCGGCGGAAGCAAGCCGATCGAAGGCGTCGGCACCGCGATCGCCGCCTTCGTCGGCTTCACGGAGAAGGGCCCGACCGGTGTCGCCACCCGCATCTCGAACTGGGGCGACTACAGCCGGACGTTCGGGGCGTTCGTCGGCGGCTACGCCACGCCGCTGTCCGTGTATGGCTACTTCGACAATGGTGGTGGCGCCGCCTACATCGTCCGGGTCAACAGCGACGACGGGACGCCCGCCCCGGTCGCGCTGCTGCCGGGCTCGTCGGATCCGTCGCTCAAGAGTCTGCGCGCCCGCGCCGTGGACCCGGCCGCCCAGGTCAGCGTCGAGGTCGGCCCGCCCAGCGAGGCATCGGAGGAGACGTTCAAGATCACGGTCCGCGGACCGGACGGGGCCGTCGAGGAGTACGACAACGTCACGCTCAAGAGGGGCAAGGGCAACGTCGTCACGGAGGTGAAGACGCGGTCCAAGCTCATCACCCTCGAGGAAGTCTCGACGGAGGGCAGCCTCGTCGAGCGTCGTCCGGCCGCGGGCACGTACCAGCTCGCCGTGGCGGAGGCCGCCCCGACTGACGTCGAGACGGGCTCGTTCACCGGCGACGTCGTTGCCCGCACCGGCGTCGCCGGCCTCGAGGCGATCGAAGAGGTCACGATGCTCATCGCCCCGGACGTCATGCCACTTCAGGCGATGGGTGCCCTGACGATGGACCAGGCGGTCGGGATCCAGCTCGCTCTCGTCTCCCATGCCGAGCGGATGGCTGATCGGGTGGCGATCCTGGACACACCGCCCGGCCTCTCCGCCCAGGACGCCTTCAACTGGCGGCGGGACACGCTCAAGGCGGACACTAGCTATGCCACGCTCTACTACCCGTGGGTCAAGGTCATCGACCCGGGCAGCCGGCAGCCGGTGTTCATGCCGCCGTCCGGCTACATGGCCGGCATCTGGGGCCGCAATGACGACTCGCGCGGCGTCCACAAGGCACCGGCCAACGAGCCGATCAGGGGCGCGCTCGATGTCCAGCTTCAGCTGACGACCGAGGAGCAGGCGCTTCTCAACCCGGTCGGCGTGAACTGCATCCGTGTCTTCTCCCGCGGCGGAGTCCGCGTCTGGGGCGCCCGCACCCTCGCGTTGGTCGATCCGGAGTTCAAGTACCTCAACGTCCGCCGGCTCTTCAACTTCATCAAGAGCTCGATCCTGCAGGGGACGCAATGGGCGGTCTTCGAGCCGAACGACGTCCTCCTGTGGTCGAAGCTGCGCCGCAACACTTCGGCATTCCTCACCCGCGTGTGGCGTGACGGCGCGTTGTTTGGCCTCACCCCGGACGAGGCGTTCTACGTCAAGTGCGACTCCGAGACGAACCCGCAGGAAGTCATCGAGGCGGGACAGGTCGTCGTGGAGATCGGGCTTGCTCCGGTCAGGCCGGCCGAGTTCGTCATCTTCAACATTCGCCAGATCGCCCCGGGCGAGACCCCGGGCGGCGCCGCCTGATCGGGCCCTGATCCGCATCCGAAGGAGGATTTGACCGATGGCATTCCCACGAATGCCCGACATGACAACGGGCAACTTCCACGTCCAGATCGACGGCATGGAACCGATGTCCATGACATCGGTCACCGGCCTCGGGTTCGAGGTGGTCGTTCTCGAAGACCACGAATCGAGTGGGACGAAGGGGCAGGCCCCGCATCGATCGGCTGGGCTCAACAAGGTCACGCCCGTCACCCTGTCGACGGTGGAGCTCGAAAAGGCCTACCAGCTCGGCCGGTGGCGGAGCGAGGTCGAGCTGGGGACGGTCAATCGGAAGAACGTCACGATCCAGCTCATGGACGGCGGCGGCATCCCGGTCATGGCCTTCCATCTCCGGGACGCCTGGCCCTCCGCGATCTCGATCAACAGCATTCCCCAGAGCGGTGAGGGCTGGCTCCAGGTGGACGTCGCCCTCGTTCACGAGGGAATCTCGAGGGAGTTGATGTAAATGCCAGTTCTTGGCGGCTATCAGATCCAGGTGACGTTTCGCGAAGCCACGGGCGCGTTCTCGAAGATCACGGGCATCAAGTCTGCCAACGATGCCCTGGATTCGAACTCGACCCTGGTGCCGGCACCGCCGACCGTCGAGAAGGTGCCGGGCAAGTACTCCTGCACGCCCGTGACATTCTCGGCTGGTTACATGATCTCCCTCCAGAAGGGCGGCGGATGGTGGACCAACGTCGAGGGCGTCCAGCGCGGCGAGGTTGGTCCTCCCGGCCAGAACTGCGTGATTCAGTTCTGGTCGGCGCAACCTCCCGCTCTCGTCCTCACGATCACGCTGAAGAACGCCTGGCCCTCCAAGTGGTCCGCGGGTGACATGTCCGTCGCCAAGAACGTGCTGTGGGCGGAGACGATCGTCATGCAATGCGAGGGCGTGGACTTCTCCTGGGATGTGAGCGGTTAAGCCATGGCCGTCGCCAGTCCGGACGTTGGACCCGTGCTCGAGGCCGAGGTGGACTTCGTCCTGCCGCACGGCTACCGCGACGCGGCCGGCAACCTCCATCGCGAGGGCCGGATGCGGCTGGCGACCGCGCGGGACGAGCTCGCCCCACTCGTGGACCCGAGGGTCGCCCGTAACCGTGCCTACCTCGTGGTCCTGCTCCTCTCACGCGTGGTCACGCGCCTCGGAACCCTGGAGGCGATCACGGCGGAAGTCATCGAAGGGTTATACGCCACGGATTTCGCGCATCTTCAGGCTCTCTACCGGCGCCTCAACATGGATCCGCTGACGAGTCCGCCGACATGTCCGCACTGCGGCAAGGCGATCGCCCAGGAGGTGGCCGGCCTGGGGGGAGCAGTGGCCACCCCTCGCGCCTGACGGTGGAGGAGGTGGCCACGCTGGCAAGCCGTTTCGGCTGGAGCTACGAGACGCTGATGTCGATGACCGGGGCCGAACGCCGGCTGTGGCTCACCGCTGCCGAGAACGTCGCCGCCGCCGGTACCGGCCTGGCGGCGAGGTCGCGCCCGGCGATCGCCTCGCCTCCGACGCCATCGGCTGAAGCCGCTCCCGCGTCACGCCTGACCACCGAGGCCGAACGACGTGCCCGCCTTCTGGAGCTGTCGGAGCAGTTCGCCGCGAGGTATCGGCGATGAGTCTCGGCGAACGCGTCAACAGTGTCCCGGCGTTCTGGTTCGAGGTGGAGGTCGATGACAAGCCTTGGGCCGTCGTCCAGACCGTCAGTGGTCTGGGCGCTTCCTGGGAGCAGCCGCTCGAGATCTGGGAGGACGCCAGCCACTACCGAGTCGTACCCACGAAGAAGAAGTGGTCGAACATCGTGCTCAAGGGAGCCGTCGTCAACGAGAAGAAGTTCTTCAAGTGGTTCGAAGACGTGACGATCGGCAAGATCAAGGACGCACGGAAGGGTGTCACGATTCATCTCGTGCAGGCCGGGAAGACCGTGGCGACGTGGCACGCCAGGGATGCCTTCCCGCTGAAGTACACCGCACCCACGTTCGATACGAACAGCACCGCGATCGCCTTCGAGACCATTGAGATCACGCACCTCGAGCTCAAGCGGGAACCCTGAGTGGTGGACGGCGACGAGTTCCTGGGGGAGATGAATCGTCTGGCCGACGAGATCATCGCCCGCGCGCGCGGCGTCGCCGACGAGCTGGCGGGCCAGGCGCAGGAGGCGCTCGTGGCCGCCAACGCGCAGGCCGCCGAGATCGCCCGCCAGGCTGACCTCGCGGCGTCGGTG
>WNGF01013923.1_pt1 | contig 12665 bp, 10 predicted proteins | sample 5400641 | NCBI WGS metagenome assembly WNGF01 (sample SAMN13153371, study PRJNA577476) | soil metagenome | isolation source: 80 cm soil or saprolite under grassland replicate 2 | place: USA:California | collected 2016-06-15
GACGACGTCGGAGGCGCTCACGCGGTCCGCGACCGAGCTATCGAAGTTCGCCACCAGGTGCACCCTGCCGTCCTCGCGCGTCCCGAGCACGACGGCCGCGGGGGCCTGCTTCTGCTTGAACTGGTCGGACAGATCAAGGAGTGCGTCGGCGCTGAATCCTTCGACCGCCTGGGCGATCACGTTGACACCGTTCACGAGCTTCACCTCGGGCGCCGGCGCGCTCGCAGCCACCTTCGCGGGCGCTGCCTTCTTTGCCTCCCTGCGCACACGTTCGAGCTCGGCACGCAGCTCTTCCGCCTCACGAAGTCCACCGTGCAGGTAGGCATAGGCCTCGCCGGAGGTAACCGCCTCGATCCGGCGCGCGCCCGCCCCGACCGAGCTCTCGGAGAGGATCGCGAACGGTCCGATCTCCGCCGTCCAGCGGACATGCGTCCCTCCGCACAGCTCACGCGAGTAGCCGGGGATCTCGACCACGCGCACGTGCTCCCCGTACTTCTCGCCGAACAGCATCATCGCTCCGAGCCGGCGCGCCTCGTCGATCGGCGTCACGAAGGCGCGCACGGGCAGATTCTCGAACACCTTCTCGTTTACACGCCGCTCGATCTCGGCTCGCTCCTCCGTGGTGAGCTGCTGGGGATGCGTGAAATCGAAGCGGAGCTTGTCGGGCCGCACGGATGACCCCGCCTGGCGCACATGGTCGCCCAGGACGTCCTGGAGCGCCTTGTGGAGGAGGTGCGTCGCGGTGTGGTTCGCCATGGTCGGGAACCGGACGCGCCAGGGCACGACCGCACGCACGCGGTCGCCTTCGCTGAACCCCTCGCCTTCGAGCAGCAGCGCCTGGTCGTCCTCGAAGCGGTACGCCTCGCGGAGCTCCGCGCGTCTGCCGCTGCCGTCGTCGGCCTCGATCCAGCCGGCATCAGTCACCTGTCCGCCGCCCGCCGGGTAGAACGGCGACTCGCGAAGCTTGGCGAGGAAGAGCCCGTCCCCGAGCTCTTCGACGGCGCCGATCTGCGTGAGGACGTCGGTTTTCTCGTACCCGACGAACTCCGTTCGGAAGCCGGCGGCCTGCGCGAACTCGGCCGCACGCTGGTCGTCCTTCGAGATCGCGGCACGCGAGCGCTCGCGTTGCTGCTCCATGAGCCGCGTGAACTCCTCCTCGTTCACGCCCAGGCCGCGCTCGCGCGCGAGCTCCTGCGTGAGCTCGAGCGGGAAGCCGTACGTGTCGTGGAGACGGAAGGCGTCCTCACCCACGATGTCGCCACCCTTCTCGGCCACCTCCTCGAACAACCGGATGCCGCGCGCCAGCGTCTGGCCGAAGCGCTCTTCCTCGGCCGACAGGATGCGGTGGACGTCCGACCGGTGTTGCTCGAGCTCCGGGTAGCCGTCCTTCATCTGCTCGATCACGACGTCTGCAAGCCGTGTCAGGTACGGCGGCTCGAGCCCGACGCGTCCGCCCCGCTGGACGGCACGCCGGATGATGCGCCTCATCACGTAGCCGCGGCCCTCGTTCGACGGCGCGACGCCGTCGGCGGCCAGGAACGTCATCCCGCGCCCGTGGTCGGCAAGGATCCGGTGCGCCTTCGTCGCCTCGGGCGAGTCGCCGTACGCGATGCCGCTCTCGTCTGCGATCCACCGCATGATCGTCTGGTAGCCGTCCGTCTCGTAGACGGTGATGACGTTCTGCAGGACCGCGGCCGTCCGCTCGAGGCCCATGCCCGTGTCGACGTTCTGCTTGGGCAGAGGCGTCAGCTTCCCGTCAGGATGGAGCTCGAACATCATGAAGACGAGGTTCCAGAACTCGAGGAAGCGCTCGCACCGCGTGCAGCTCGGCTTGCAGTCGGGTTCGCCGCAGCCGATCTCCTCGCCGCGGTCGTAGTACATCTCGGAGTCGGGGCCGCACGGGCCCGGGCCGCCGACCGACCAGAAGTTCTCGGACGCGGGGAGCCGTACGATCCGCTCTGGCGGGTGGCCGATCTGCTCCCAGAGGCGGATCGCGTCCTCGTCCTCGCCGAGCCCCAGCTCGGGATCACCGGCGAAGACGCTCACCCAGACCCGGTCCATGTCGAGCTTGAGGTGCTCGGTCATGAACTCCCACGCGTACTCGATCGCGCCGTCTTTGAAGTACTGGCCGAACGAGAAGTTCCCGAGCATCTCGAAGAACGTCAGGTGGTACCCGTCCAGGCCCACCTCGTCGATGTCCTGTGTGCGGAACGACTTCTGGACCGTCGTGAGCAGGGGCGCGGGCGGCTGTTCGCGGCCGAGGAAGTACGGCATCAGCGGTTGCATGCCGGCCGACGTGAGCAGCGTCGTGCGATCGTCCGCGCGCGGCACGAGCGGCCAGGACGGTTGGAAGAGGTGGCCCTTCGATTCGAAGAAGGCGCGGAAACCCGCGCGAAGCTCCCCTGACGTACGCACGCCTCGATTGTAGGTGCGGCAACGGCCAGGCCCGTTCATTTCGGCCCGCGTACGATCACCAGCCTCAGCCTGTGACGAGTGCAGCCGAAACCGCAGAACCGGAGGCAGCGCCTGCACTCGTCGTGAGGTCGCGCGGCCCCTGGGCGCAGGCGATTCGTCGTTTCCGCCGCCAGCGGCTCGGCGTGGCTCGCTCTCGTCGTTCTGGTGCTGATCTTCGGCGCGGGCGCACTATCCAGTGTGATCGCGCCGTACGGGTACAACAAGATCAGCCTGGAGCACTTCGGGACGCCGCAGCCGCCCAGTTTTGCCGGGTATCACTTCTTCGGGACGGATGACGCGGGAAAGGATCTCCTCAGCCAGACGCTCTACGGGATCCGAACCTCGGTGAAGGTCGCACTCTCAGTCGCCGGACTGGCCGGTCTGATCGGGATCGTCATCGGGGCTCGCCGGCTACTACGGCAGCTGGATCGACAGCCTGCTCGCGCGGCTCGTTGACGTCATCGCCAGCTTCCCGGCCCTGCTTGTGCTGCTCGCGGCATACATCACGTTGAAAGGTGTCGGCCTGCGCGAGATCGGCATCATCCTGGTGCTCCTGCTGTGGACGCAGGTTGCGCGGGTGGTCCGCGCGAGCTTCCTCTCGCTGCGCGAGAAGGAGTACGTCGAGGCGGCCCGTGCGATGGGCGCATCCGACCTGCGGATCATCGTCCGCCATGTGCTGCCGAATACCGTGGGCCCGATCATCGTCGCCGTGACCGCGGTCATCGGGCAGGCGATCCTGCTCGAGGCGACGGTGGATTTCTTCGGCTACGGGATCTTCTCGGCGGTCACGCCGACGCTCGGGAGTCTCGTCGCGGACTCTCTCAAGCCCCCGCTCAAGGGTACGGCTACGGACTTCTGGTGGCTCTACACCTTCCCGTCGATCGCGCGGATCGAGCCGGGAAGTGACGAGATCACCAAGTAGCGAGAAGACAAGCACCGAGGCCGCGCCGACCAGGACCAGGGGCTGGACCTCGAAGGGGTCGGCGTCGTACACAGCCTCCCGCAAGTAGGAAGCCAGACCCTGCTGGTTGAAGACGAAGTCGGCGACGAGCGAGGCACCGAACAAGGCGCCGAAGTCGAGCGTCAACAGGCTCACGAACGGAATCAACGAGTTCCGGAGCGCATGACGGATGATCACACGCCGCTCCGTTAGCCCTTTCGCCCGTGCTGTGACTGCGTACGGCTCGTTGAGCGAGACGAGCATCGCGGACCGGACGTAACGGCTGTAGGCGCCGATGAAGCCGATCGAGATCGTCAAGACGGGGAGCGCGAGATGCTGGAACCAGACGCCGACGAAGTGAAGCCCTGTGCCCGCCTCGCCGGGAAGCGGCAGGCCACTCACGGGGAACGGATGAATGCCGTAATTGAGCGCGAGCCGCTCGAGCAGGAGCTGCAGCAACACCGCGAGCACGAACGCGGGGAACGCCCAGGCGAGGTAGGACCCCGTCCGGAGAACGACATCGAGCGCCGAGCCCGGCCGCCTGGCCGCAACCGTGCCGATCAGCAGGCTGAAGATCGTCACCACGACAACCGAGAGTCCGGCCAGCAGGCCGGTATGGCCGAGGGCCGGCCACACGCGCGGCCAGATCGGGAAGTGGTGGCAGCCCGCGAGACGCCCACCACAGACCGTGCGCGTGACTTCGGGACTCCCGGCGATCGTGCCTTTCACCCACAGCCAGTACTGCTCAACGGCTGGGTCGCGTAGATGAAACTGATCAGCCATTCGCAGGCGCTCCGGGCTGCAGCAAGGACCGAGCTTCCACAGCGGGTCCAGGGGAGCGGCCAGAACCACGAACGCGACGAAAGACACAACGACGAAGACGAGCGCCGCGATGAGCAGCCGCCGAAGGACGTAGACGAGCATCGGCCCAGTTCCGCCCGCGACTCTAAACAGTTACCCGATTAGGCGCGGCTTAGCCGCGTGCGACCTTGGGCTCGCTTTCTTCCTCGGCCGCGATCTCGTCGCGGATCTTCTCGAGGGAGCGACGGATCAGACGCGAGACGTGCATCTGCGAGATCCCGACCTGCTGCGCGATCTGCGACTGCGTCAGGCCTTTGAAGAAGCGGAGGTGCAGGATCTTGCGCTCGCGATCGTCGAGGACGCGGAAGCCGGGCGCGAGCACGGCGCGATCCTCCGAGACCTCGTACTGGTGCTCCTCGGTGCCGATCGACTCGAGCGGATCGAGCTCCTCCCCATCCTCCTGCCCACCGCCCGAGGAAAGCGAGAGCGACGAGTACGCGCGCCCGGACTCGAGCGCCTCCAGCACTTCTTCCTCCTCCGCACCCGCTGCTGTCGCGAGCTCGGAGATGGTCGGAGACCGGCCGAGCTGCACGGTCAGCTGCTCGACGAGACGGGACAGCTGAACGTTCAGCTCCTGGAGCCCACGCGGCACCCGTACCGACCAGCCCTTGTCACGAAAGTGCCGCTTGATCTCCCCGATGATGTTCGGCGTCGCGTACGTGGTCAGCTCGACGCCACGATCGAGATCGAACCGGTCGATTGCCTTGATCAGACCGATCGCGCCGATCTGGACGAGATCTTCCAGCTGCTCACCTCGATACGAGTACCGTCGCGCGAGCGAGCGGACGAGCGACATGTACTGCTCGATCAGCTGCTCACGCGCCTGGAGGTCGCCCTCCTCGTGGTAGCGGCGCAGGAGGACCTTGTCGGACTCGCTCACCGGCGACCGCCCGTCTTTTCCACGTGCTTCGTCAACTCGACCCACTGGGCGCCGTCGCGGTCCGCGATCTCGACGCTGTCGCAAATGGTCCGGAGGATTCGGCGGAGGTTGAGCGAGTCGTCGCCGCCCTCCTCGAGCTCCTCGCGCACGGCGGTGAAGGGCCCGATCACGGTTTGAAGCTCGCCGTCGAGGACGCGCACGAGCATCGTCACGTCCTTACCGTCATCGGATCGACGCAACAGAGTCTCGAGCGCGAGCTCGAGGTCCTCGAGACTCTCGAACGACACGTCGAGACGGGACGCCAGACCGGCCAGAACGAGATGGGCGACGCGATGGAACGCCTCGTCTGCAGGCAGCGTCAGCGAGATCTCATCCGGCTTCACCGTGTCCCTCCAGTCCGACCCTTGGTAGAACGGAGAACCGGCGGCGCAGGTTCCGCGGCGTGAGCGCTAGGAAATTCACCCGATCCCGATCCTACGGGTCAGGCCCGAATGATCCCCGCCCCGACCACGGCATCTGCCTCGTAGAGGACGGCGGCCTGCCCCGAGGCGACGCCGTAGGCCCGGCGTTCGAGCTCGAGGCGGAAGCCGCGCAGCGTCTCCTCCACCCGGGCCGCGACCGGCTCGGAGCGGTAGCGGAGCTTCACATCGGCCCGGTCGACCGGGACGTAGAGCCGCCCGGTCGTGTCGACCGCCGTGCACCCCAGCGCCTCTCGCGGCCCGACGACGACGGTGTTCGTCCGCGCGTCGGAGCGAACGGTGTACAGCGGCTCGGCCGCCGAGATGCCGAGCCCCTTGCGCTGGCCGGGCGTGAAGCGCCAATGACCGGAGTGCCGGCCCAGCTCGCGGCCCGTCGTGTCGACGATGGCGCCTTCCCTCGCGTCGAGGCCCCGCCGCTCGAGGAACGCTCGGTAATCGTCGCCCGCGAGAAAGCACGCCTCCTGGCTCTCGCCGCGGCTCGCGACAGCCATTCCGGCTCGCGCTGCCTCGGCTCGGGTTTCCTGCTTCGTCTGCTCGCCGAGCGGGAAGCGGACGCGGTCGAGCCGCGCCGGATCGAGCCGGGCCAGCATGTAGGACTGGTCCTTTTCCGGATCGGCGCCGCGCGCGAGCAGGCGCCGGCCCCGGTGCTCGACGATGCGCGCATAGTGGCCGGTCGCGAGCGTGTCGGCGCCGGCTCGGCGCGCGAACGCGAGCAGTCGGCCGAAGCGGAACCCGCCGTTGCACGTGATGCAGGGATTCGGCGTCTCGCCGCGCGCGTAGCCGCGGACGAAGGGATCGACGACGGCCCTCCGGAAGTCGTCGCGCAGATCGAGGGTCACGTGCGGCACGCCGAGCTCGTGGCACGTCTCGCGCGCGGCAAGGACGGCCTCGGGCGAACAGCAGGCCCGCTCCGCGTCCGGCCCGTCGGGGTCGAGCCAGAGCCGAAGCGTCACGCCGATTGCGTGGGGAAGCGACCTGAGCAGCGCCACGGCGCTGTCGACTCCACCGCTCATCGCGACGGCAACACGCTCCGGCGAGCGAGCAGCGTGAAAGACGGGTCCGATGGCATTCGCCAGCGCATCGACAGCTAAGGTCTCGCCCCCAACGGCTGCGGCCTCGAGGAGCGTCAGTCCAACCAGCGACCGCTCCAACCCAGACGCGTCGGCGGCAACGATCCGATCCCGGTCGATGGTGAGCCGAACGAAAGCAAATTCAGTTCCGCGAGCAGAGTCTCCGAAGATCTGGATCACAGAGTCAGGCTAGCGACAATCGCCGCGAGTGCCGGCTCCGCCGGCGCTCGCTCCCTAACGTTCTCGGAGGTCGCCCAACGGCAAAGTCATCATGCGAGCGAAGCGAGCGGACTTTGCCGCTCAGACCCTGCCGTGACTTGCGCCCGCTGTGAACCTGGTCTCACCAGGTGGGTGCCCTGCCGACTTACGGCGAAACGCCTCCGCCGGACGCAGGCTCCCTTAGCGTCGATGTTGGTTCTACGTTGGAATGCGCAAGCCACGCGCAGGGTCGAGCCTGCCCAGAGTAGCGCGTGTCAGGTCAGCGAGCGAACCGCCACTGGATCGTCTGCGTCCCGTGGAGATCGAGGCGGTTCGCGAGCGCCTTGGTCAGATCGAGGTCCCGGCCCGGGACGTTCGGGCCCCGGTCGACGACCTGCGTCAGGACCTCGCGTCCGTGAAACCGGATGTACACCCTCACGCCGCAAGGGAGCACCGGATGCGCGACGCCCTCGGTGGTCTTCAGGAACGGCTGCCCGCAGGCGGTGCGGCGGTGTCGCGGGGTCGGCCCGTACGGAGCGGCCTTCCCGCTGTAGTAGCCGTTCTCCGTTCCGGGCACGGGCACGGCGCCGGGAACCTTGTCGTGGCTGCCCGCGTCGCGACGCGTGATCGCGAGGGCGGCGATCGCAGCAACGAATGTGATCCCGGCGAGCCAGACGGCGCGCTGGACGAGGGTGGTGCTCACGTTCCGACGGTGTGCAGCACGTCCCTGAATGCGTCGCGGGCGAGCCCGTCGAAATCGGGGGGAAGCATTCCGTCCGGGTTTGCGAACTCACGCAGGTACATCAGAAGGTAGGAGCGCTCTTCGTCTCGGGCGACGTCGCCGCCGGCATGCGCACGTGCCGCGCGCTCGAGCTCCCAGAGATTCCATTCGCGCGGCCGGTCATTGGCGGGCGTGAAGGCGACGACGCGCGCCGGCTCGGGTTCGGGCTCGGGTTCGGGTTCCGGCTCGGCTTCCGGCTCCGGCTCCGGTTCAGGGGGCGGTGGCACGACGACGATGCGCGGCGGGGCGGGCTCGGGCTCGGGCGGCGGCTCGACCGGCTTCGGTTCCGGGGGAACGACCACCGGCGGCCGTGCAGGCGGTGGTGCAGTAGGGGCCACTTTCTTCCCCCCTTCCGCCCAGGGCGCCGTCCGGGCGCGGCGCCGCGAGACGCCGATCTCGACGATCGCGACGATGAGCCAGGCGCCGGCCATCGCCACGACGATCCAGGCGGTATCGAGCCGCTCGATCCCCGCGACGACTGCGACGGCGATGATGAATGCGGCCTCGATGAGGAATCGGGGGCCGACGACGGGCACGGAGGGATCCTACGGCTGTTGCTCGTCCTGCGACTCGTCCGCGGGCGCCGAGCGGGCGCTGCCCTGCTGCTTGCCGGAGGATTCCGGTGCGGGCTGATCGGCGGCGCTTTCCTCCGTCTCGGGCGCCGGGGGCGCCGGTGAGAGGGGCGGCGGCGGAGCGGCCATGGCCGCGACCGGTCGCGCCGGCGGCGGCGTCCGGCTCGCCTCGGTTGACTCCTTGGCTGCCTTGACGATCGCCTCCCCCACACCCTTGATCTCGTCGTCGCCCAGGCCGGCGGCGGCGAGCAGCTGCTCGGTCCCGGCTTGCGCGCGGCTGAGGATCGCGGCAGCCTGTGCGCGGGCCCATTCCAGGGTCTGCTCGACCTCGGCTCGTGCCGCGTTGGTCAGCTCGGTCGCCTGGTGCCGCGCCTGCTCGAGCAGCCGGCTGCCCTTCGCCTCGGCCTCGCGCAGCTCCTGCGTGGCGTCGCGGTTCGCGTTCGCGAGGAGCTCGCGTACCTCGTTGCGGGCGTTGTTCAGCATCTCCGCGCGCTGGCGCTCGCTCTCCTGGCGGTAGCGCTCGATCTCGGCTTCGCGCTCCTGCTGTTCGCGGCGGCGACGCCGGACCTCTTCCTCGGTCTTCGCCAGCTGGGCCTCCGAGGCCCGCTGGGCGTCGTTCTCGACCGTGTCGGCAAACTCGGCGGCGGAGCGGATGAGATGGAGGGAGTCCATTCGGACCGCATGGCCCGTCGGCTCGACGGACTGAGGGCTCCGGCTCGCGGCCTGCAACACCCGGAGCTGGGCCTGAAGCTGGGCCGAGTGGCGGCGGAAAGCCTCGAAGGCTTCGCGCACTTTGTCGGCGTCGTACCCATCGCCGCGCTTCGGCAGGTCTTCGAGCCGCGGCAGCGCGGTGAGCGACGGTTGCTGTCCCGGTTCCTGTGTGGCCATCTGCGGCTAGCCCTCCTAGGAGAAGTATGCCCGTTTCATCGGCCGGTTCCTGCTTCCGGCTTGAGCGCGATCCCGAGCTCGGCGAGCACGCGGTCGGGAATGGGGGTCGGCGCGCCGGTCAGTGGGTCGGAGCCGCCGGCCGTTTTCGGGAACGCGATCACCTCCCGGATGTTCGACTCTCCGGCGAGCAGCGCCAGGAATCGATCGAGGCCCAGCGCGAAGCCGCCATGCGGTGGCGTGCCCATCCGCAGCGCCTCGAGGAACCACCCGAATTTGGTCTGAGCCTCGTCCTCCGTCATGCCCATGGCGCGGAAGACACGCGCCTGGACGTCCTGGCGGTGGATGCGGATCGAGCCCGAGCCGAGCTCCCAGCCGTTCCAGACCAGGTCGTAGGCGTTGCTCAACGCGTTGCCGGGGTCGCTCTCGATCAGATCCTCGTGGCCCTCGAGGGGGCCGGTGAACGGGTGGTGCACGAACGTCCACTCCCCGGTGTCCTCGTCCTGCTCGAACAAGGGGAAGTCGAGTACCCACAGGAACTCGTCGCGCGTCGTGTCGACGAGGCCGAGCTCCTCTCCGAGCTGGAGGCGCAGCGCCCCGAGGATCCGCTCGACCTTGGCTGGAGTATCGGCGGCGAACAGGACTGTCGAGCCGTGTGGCGCGGCGAATGCCTCGAGCTCGCGCTCGGACAGGAACTTCGCAATCGGCGAGCGAACCTCCCCCGACTCGTCCACGACGAGGTACGCGAGGCCCTTGGCCCCCCACTCCTTTGCGAACTCCTCCAGGCGCTGCAGCTGCGCGCGTGAGAACACGGTCGGCGCGACGAGGAAACGGACGCACTCCGCGTTGGCGAATACGCCGAACTCGGATCCGCGCGTCGGCTCCGTCGCATCCTGGATCTCGAGCTCGAAACGCAGGTCGGGCTTGTCCGAGCCGTATCGGAGCATCGCGTCGGCGTAGGCAAGCCGCGGAAACGGGCGCGGTGGCGGCGTCCGTCCGAGCGCCTCGAAGGAGGCGACCACGACGCGTTCCAGTACGTCGAGGACGTCCTCGCGCGTCGGGAAGGCGAGCTCGAGGTCGAGTTGGCGGAACTCGAACTGCCGGTCGGCGCGCAAATCCTCGTCGCGCCAGCAGGTCGCGATCTGGTAGTAGCGGTCGAGCCCGCCGATCATAAAGACCTGCTTGAACAGCTGCGGTGACTGGGCGAGCGCGAAGAACTTGCCCGGCTGAAGACGAACCGGAACGAGGAAGTCGCGTGCGCCCTCGGGTGTTCCCAGGGTCATCGTCGGCGTCCACACGTCGATGAAGCCCTGTTCCTCCATCGAGCTGCGAATCGCGGAGATGACCGTCGCCGAGAGCCGGACGTTGCGTTGCATCCGATCCCGTCGCAGGTCGAGATAGCGGTAGCGGAGCCGCAACGGCTCCTCCACCCCATCGTCGTCGAGCTGGAAGGGAAGCGGCTCGGAGCGCGCGACGATCTCGAGCTCGTCGACCTGGAGCTCGATCGCTCCCGTGGCCAGCGCCGGGTTGACCGCCTCGGGCGCGCGCGCCACGACCTCGCCCCGAGCACGCAGGACGAATTCCGAGCGGATGTCGTGCGCGATCTTCGCCGCCTCGGCCGCGCGTTCCGGATTCACCACGAGCTGCACCACGCCCGAGTGGTCGCGTAGGTCGATGAAGACGAGACCGCCGTGGTCTCGGCGACGGGCGACCCAGCCGGCGACGGCCACTGTTCGGCCGACGTCGTCGGGACGAACCTCGCCGCAGTAGAGGTCGCGCCAGCGCGTCATCCGGAGATCCTGTCCACGATCTCGTCCAGCGGCGCGGTCCAGTCCTTCCTGCCCTGCTCTCGCACCGTCGCCTGACCGCCGTCCACGATTACCGTCCAGCCCGCGCCGAGCCGTCCCGCCTGTGTGATCTGCCCTTTCGGCGACCGGCCGGCGTAGTCCATGTCCGCGTGCAGACCGCGTCGGCGCAGCTCGGCGAGCAGCGGCAGGATCCGCGCCCGGTCCGCGGTCTCTTCGCAGACGAAGAAGACGTCGACGCGTGGCGACTCGGCGTTGCCGGCTCCGATGGAGAGCAGCAGGCGCTCGACGCCGGCTCCGAACCCGATGCCCGGAGTGGGCGCGCCGCCGATTTCCTCGATCAGGCCGTCGTAGCGGCCGCCGCCGCAGATCGTGTCCTTCGCACCGATGGCCTCGTCCTTGAACTCGAAGGTCGTCCTCGTGTAGTAGTCCAGCCCGCGCACGAGCGTCGGGGCGAGCTCGTGGCGGACACCGTAAGCCTCGAGGTACTCACGTACACGCGCGAAGTGCTCACGGCAGGCGTCGCAGAGTGACTCGCCGATCTTCGGTGCCCCGGCGAGGACCTGCTGGACGCGCTCGCTCTTGACGTCGAACACGCGCAGCGGCGTCGTCGCGCGCTTCGCACGAGCTTCCTCGTCGAGCTCTTGATCGTGCTCGTCGAGCCAGGCGGTGAGACGCTCGAGGTAGGCGGGGCGACAGTTCCGATCGCCGATCGAGTTCAGCTCGAGCACGTAATCCGCGACGCCCACGCGCCGTAGGAGCTCCTCGTAGAGTTGGATCACCTCCGCGTCGACTGCGGGATCGTCCGTTCCGATCGCCTCGACCGAGAGCTGCCAGTGCTCTCGGTAGCGTCCCCGCTGCGGCCGGTCTCCATCTCCCCCTGCACCCATTGCCAGAGCGGCTGCTCGGACGGAAGGATGTCGTGGGTGCCGCGTGGCGCCTCGAAGCGCGTCACGCGCGCAGCTCCGCGAGGAACGGATTCCGTGCGAGCTCGGCGCCGAGGCTCGTCTCGGGGCCGTGACCCGGATACACGATCGTTTCGGGCGGGAAGCGGTCGGCGACCCGGCGGATCGATTCCACGAGCGTGTCCCAGTCCGCGCCGGGAAGATCGGTGCGGCCGACGGAGCCGGCGAAGACGAGATCGCCCGAGAAGAGGCAGCCGTCAGCGTAGTAGGCGAGGTGCGCCGGCGAGTGACCGGGCACGCGCAGCGTTGCGAAGGAGACGCCGGCCAGATCGAGCGTCTCGTCGCCATGCAGCAGCACGTCCGGCGTGTGGGGCAGCAGCCGGATCCCCGGCGGGGTGAAGCTGTTGACGTCCTCGAGCAGGACGCGCTCGTCCTCTGCCATGTGCACGGGCGCGCCCGTTGCCTCCGCGAGCTCCGCGACGGCGCCCAGGTGGTCCCAGTGGCCGTGCGTGATCAGGATCGCGGCGCACCGCGTCTTCATGCCGGCGAGCTCGAGTCGGAGCCGTGCGGCGTCGCCGCCCGGATCGATGATGATGGCGTCGGGCGCGCCGCGCTCGGCGCGGACCACGTAGCAATTCGTCCCGATCGGGCCGAGTTCGTAACGGTCGACGACGACGCTCACGGGCGTTTGAGTCTAACGACGGGCCTGCTGCACCTCGGAGGCGCTCGCTTGCGACGCCGACCATAGGAGGACGTGCCGGCAGATAAGACGGACGTGCCGGCTCGGGCGGCGCGTCCCAAGGCGTCGCTTGCGACGCCGACATAGAAGGACGTG
>WNGF01007908.1_pt1 | contig 12661 bp, 9 predicted proteins | sample 5400641 | NCBI WGS metagenome assembly WNGF01 (sample SAMN13153371, study PRJNA577476) | soil metagenome | isolation source: 80 cm soil or saprolite under grassland replicate 2 | place: USA:California | collected 2016-06-15
CGCGCGCGTTCGTGCGGCAACTGTTCCGGCAGGGGGCTGCCGAGGTCAGCGGCGTGCTGCTGGCGGTCATCGGGGCCGTGGTGGCCGCGCTCTTCTTCGTTTACCTCGTGGCGCTCGTCATCGCTTTCGTTCTCGTCGGCTCGATCGCTCGCAACGTCAACAAGCTGACTCGGGCCGCGCAAGCCATCGGACGCGGCGACCTCTCCGTGCGCGTCAACTCGCGATCGCGCGACCAGATCGGCGATCTGGCCCGCTCCTTCGATGCCATGGCAGCCTCCATCCAGCGCCTGCTCGTGGAGACCGCCCGCAAGGAAAAGCTGGAAGCCGAGCTCTCCGTCGCTCGGGCGATTCAAAGGAGCCTCTTGCCCGAATCGGGGGGAAGCTGGCCGGGCTTCCGTGTGGCCGCGCATTTCGAACCGGTGGCGGAGGTGGGGGGCGACTTCTACGACATCCTGCCGATGACCGACGGCCGAACGGCCGTCGTGGTGGGAGACGCTTCCGGTCACGGGCTGCCCACAGGACTTCTGGCCGCCGCCGCGAAGGCCTCCCTGACGACGTTCATCGAGCTCGGTTTGAGCGGACCCGAGATCTTCGCAAAGCTCGCCGAGCGCGCGGCGCGCGTGCCGAGGAGGCGAACCTACATGACCCTCTCGATGCTGGAGTACGACGCCGTTCGGCGCATCGGCACGCTGACGAACGCCGGCCACCCCGCCCCTTACCGGATCTCCGGCGGCCGGGTGGAACGCCTGGCGCTGCCCGCCGCTCCGATCGGTCTGCTCCCCCAGCGCGCCTTTCCCTCCCGGGAGTTCTCGTTCGCTCCCGGCGACCGTCTGGTTCTCTTCACCGACGGCGTCGTCGAGGCGGCGGACGGGGCAGGCGATCCTTTCGGCTTCGAGCGCCTGGAAGCGCTGCTCGAAAAGGAGGCGTCGAAGGCGGCTGAGGATCTGTTGGGCGTGGTCCTGGCGGCCGTCGCCGTCCACGTGGGAGGCGCCGAGCTGGAGGACGACCGCACCCTCCTCCTCCTGGCTTTCGAGTAGCCGAAGCTCTTCCGCCGGCCTTCCGGGCTACAATCCTCCGACACCGGATGGGAGCGACTTCGGAGAGCTACGGGTTCCACGGCTCCGGGCTGTGGGCGGTCATCCTGGGCGGCTCTTCGGGCTTCGGCCTGGCCACGGCCCGCCGGCTCGCCCGGGCGGGCCTGCACATTGCGATCGGTCACCGGGACAGTCCGGCCATCCTCGAGAGTCGGCTCGCGCCCCAATTCGCCTCGATCCGGGAGCACGGCGTGGAGTTGCTCACGCACAATGGAAATCTCGCCGAGGACGACGAGCGCGCCGCCCTGATGGAGGCCATCGAGCGCCGCGCGGGGCGGGGCGGGGTCCACCTCTTCCTGCACTCGATCGCGGCCGGGAGCTGCAAGCTCGTGACGGAGGCCCCCCCGGACGGGCGCCGTCGGGAAGCGCTCGAGACCCTCTCCGGGGTTCTGCGAGACCAGGGCGCGGCCGTTTCGGCCGAGGCGCTGCGCCGGGCCGTGGACACCGCGTTTCACGAAAGAGGCTGCGACGCGCTCTACACGCTCGCCGAAAGCCGCATCCCCTACGCCGAGGAAATGCTTTCCGACGACGACCTCGCCCGGACGATCGCGCTCATGGGCTACGACTATCTGCTCTGGGGCCGGGAGCTGCTGGCTCGGGGTCTTCTCGCGAAGGCGGCGCGCCTGGTGGCCTTGACGTCGCAGGGCAGCGAGATCGCCTGGCGAGGCTACGCGGCGGTCTCGGCGGCCAAGGCGACCCTCGAGGCGGTCTGTCGTGCCATGGCAGTCGAGCTCGGTCCGCACGGCGTGCACGCCTACCTGGTCCAGGCGGGCATCACCGACACGCCCGCCGGCAACGCCATCCCGAACTTCGATCTGATGAAGGCGCAGGCGCGCCTGCGCAACCCGCTCGGCCGCCTGACGACGACCGAAGACGTGGCCGAGGCGATCTACGCGCTCGCGCTGCCGTTCTTCAACTGGGCCAACGGCGCGGTCATCCGCGTCGACGGAGGCGAGGCGGTCGCGGGATCCGAGTCGTGACCCTTTCGATTCTCGGAATGGGAGATTCCCTGCCCGGCCACGAGATCACCAACGCGTTCCTGCACGAGCGCGTGGGCCTCGAGAAGGGTCCCGACTGGGTGCGCTCGCGCTTCGGGATCGAACGCCGCTTCTCGGTCCTCACCAACGAGTACATCGTCGAGACGAAGAACCGCAGACCTTCTCAGGCGATCCAGCACGCGCGCGGCAACGGCCTGACGCCGGTCGCTCTGGGCGTTCGAGCCGCACAGCGCGCGCTCGACTGCGCCGGCGTCCGAGCGGAGCAGATCGGATGGGTCATCGCCAATGACGACACGCCTTTCGAGACGATTCCGGCCACCGCCGTGCAGATCGCCAAGGAGCTCGGCGTCCGCAGCGGCCCGCACTGCGACGTCAACTGCGCCACCAGCAGCTTCGCGCGCCACCTTCAGCTGCTCTCCGACATGAAGGAGACCGCGCTGCCCGATTACGTCCTCGCCGTTCAGACCGGCGCCTACACCGTCCGCACGGACTACGCGCCGCAGAGCGTGGACGGTTACATCTGGGGCGACGGGGCCGCCGCGCAGGTCCTGTCGGCCAAACGTCCCGGCCGTCTGCGCGTCCGGACGGTCGTCTTCGAGTCGGACCCGCGCGGAGCCGACGAGATCCAGATCGACAGCGTGGGACATTTCGTCCAGAACGGCGCCCGCGTGAGACGCTTTTCGGTGCGCAAGACCTGCGAAGTCTTCGAGACGATCGCCCGGGCGCTCGAGATCGACCTCGGCGAGGCCTGGACGGTCGCTCACCAGGCCAATTACGTCATGCAGACTTCCGTCGTGCAGCACCTGCATCTGCCCGAGGAACGGCACCTGCGCAACGTCCATCTGCAGGGCAACATCGCCGCAGCGGGCTGCCCCTCGGTGCTCGCCCAGAACTGGGACCGGTTCGAGAAGGGAGACCGCATCGCCTACGCCGTCGTCGGGGCGGGCCTGGCCTGGGGCGGCGGCTGCCTCGAAGTGCAGTAGCAGAAATGGGCGCGGACATCGCGGTCGTCACCGGCGCCTCGGGAGGGATCGGGCGGGCCGTGGCCCGGGCGATCCACGCGCGCGGACAGGGCTCTCTGCGGCTCGCTCTCCATTGCAACGGGCACCGCGAGGCGGCCGACGCGCTCGCGGAGGAGCTCCCCGGGGCCTTCGTCGTGGCCGCCGATCTGGCCACCGTCTCGGGCCGCGATGCTCTGCTCGCCGCCGTGCTCGCGGAGGGCTCGCCCTACGTTCTCGTCAACAACGCCGGCGTGGATCGGCCGCACGAGCCCGCGCTCGACATCGAAGAGGCCTCGTTCGACCATCTCCTGGCCGTGAATCTCAAGGCGCCGGTGCTCCTGATGAAGGCTTTCGGGCGCGAAATGGCCCGGACCGGATCCGGCGTCATCGTCAACGTCAGCTCGGTCTTGGCGCGCGTCGCCGTGACGGGAAGCGCCGTGTACCGGGCGACGAAGGCCGCGCTCGAGGAGATGACGAGGCAGTTCGCCATGGAGCTTGGCCCGAGGGGCGTCCGGGTCAACGCCGTGGCGCCGGGCTTCATCGCGACGCCGATGACCGAGAGTCTCCCGCAGGAGACGCGCGAACGGTTCCTCCGGCAGATCGCCTCGGGCCAGTTCGGCCCTCCCGAGGCCGTTGCCGACGCCGTCTGCCACCTCATCGAGAACGACTACGTCAACGGCGCCGTCCTGCCCGTGGACGGCGGGATCGCACTGTGACTCCGCTGACCCCCGCTGCCGTGCTGGAGCTCGTGCCGCACCGGGCTCCGATTCGCTTCCTGTCGGAGATCCTGGAGCTCGGGGCCGAGCGCATCCGCGCCGCTTACACGTGGACCGAAGGAGACTGCGAGGGACACTTCCCGGAATACAAGGTCGTGCCCGGAGTCAAGATCATCGAGTTTGCCGCTCAAACGGGCTGCGTCGCCTGGGGGATCTACCATCTCTCCCGAGAGCTTCCGGTCGAAGAGATCCGGCAGTACATCGGCCTCTTCACCCGCATCCAGGACGCGACCTTGAAGCGCGTGGTGCGGCCGGGCGATCGACTCGTCGCGGAAGCTTCGTTCGGCGAGGCGGGGTTCTTTCGGGGCAACAAGATCACGACGGAGGTCGTCGTGAGTTTCGCCGAAAACTCGCCCGACGAAGGCGAGGAGGTGTTTCGCGGGCTGCTTTCCGGGATGTGGGTGCTGCGCTCGAGCCTCACGGGAGAGTCCGAGCCGTGAGCCGGCCGCCGCGGCGGCGCGTCGTCGTCACGGGGCTCGGCGTCGTGGCGCCCAACGGCGTCGGTGTGGCCGCCTTCCGGGACGCGCTCCAGGCGGGCCGCTCCGGCATCCAGCGCCACGAGACTCTCCGCGAGAACAACTTCGCCTGTCAGATCGGCGGCGTGCCTCCGTTGACGGAAGAGGACATCCTGCGTGTTCTGCCCTTCAGCACGTACCAGAAGCTCTCGGAGGCGATGGTCTACGCGGGCCTGGCCGCCATCGAGTGCGCCCGCTCCGCGGGGATCCCGGTCGATCCGATGCAGGGCTATCTCGACTCGCCGGTCGACTGGTCGTCCGGCGCGTTCATCGGCAGCGGTCTCGGCGGCGGCATGGACTTCTTGTACGACGAGTTCTTTCCGATTCTCGGACAGGCCCCGAAGAGCGAGCCCGGGCGCGGGGTCGCGGCGATCGGCGCCGACGCCGTTCCGAAGGTGATGGGGTCGAGTGTCAGCGTCACGGTCGGAAGGATCCTCGGCCTGGGCGGCCAGGTGTCGACAAACAGCTCCGCCTGCACCACGGGCACGGAAGCGATCTTCGAGGGCTGGAAGAACGTCGCCTTCGGATTCGCCGACGCGATGTACGTCGGAGGCGCCGAGGGTTCCCATTTTGGGATCTGGGCGGGCTTCGACGCGATGCGCAACGTCCTCTGCTCGTCGTTCAACGAGGCGCCGGAGCTCGGCTCGCGGCCCATGAGCGCGACGGCGTGCGGCTTCGTGCCGGGCAGCGGCGCCGGTGTCCTGCGGCTCGAGTCGCTCGAGAGTGCGCTGGCGCGGGACGCGCCGATTCTCTGCGAGCTCGTCTCGGCCTTCTGCAACTCGGGAGGGCAGCGCGACGGCGGCACGATGACGTTTCCGAATCCCGAGGGAGTCGTTCGGTGCATCCGCACCGTGCTGGAAGATTCTGGCATCGGCCCCGGCGACGTCACGCTCATCAACGGTCACCTCACGTCGACCGCCGCGGATCCGTTCGAGGTGGCCAACTGGGCGCGGGCCCTGCGCGTGGAGCCGGAGAAGCTTCCGCTCATCCAGTCGACGAAGTCGATGGTCGGCCACGGCCTCGGCGCCGCCGGAGCCGTGGAGGCGATTGCGGTCGTCGATCAGATCGCGGGCCGATATGTGCATCCTTCGATCAACTGCGAGGATGTCCATCCCGAGATCCGGCGAGCGGAGGCGAGCATTCCGCGCCGATTGCTCTGCCGCGAGGTCGACTATGCTCTCAAAGCATCGTTCGGCTTCGGTGACGTCAACGGAGCGCTCGTTTTTCGCAGCTTCGACGGTGACAGCAGGAGCCTGACACGCTAAAATAAGCTCCGTTCCCCCGCCGGCCCTCAGGAGGATAAGACGCTATGGCGTTCAAACGAAGCGGAGCTGTAGTTGAGGCCGTGCCGCTCGAGGCGCTCGCCGCCTCGGACGTCGAGAGGCGCATCGTCGAAGGGGTGCGCAAGTACGCGTCGCACCAGGACAACTGGGCGAAGGCGGACAAGAACACGCCTTTTTTGGGCTCTTTGATCGGCATGGGGATCGAATCGGCAAATCTCGTGGACATCGCGATGTCGATCGAGCGGCAGTTCCTGACGCGAATGACCAAACGGGTGCCCCTCGCGGACGACTCGTCGAAGTTCCGTCTGGAGCCGGGAGAGCTGGGACCCCTGATGATCCTGGAGGGCCAGGACATCCACGCGGCCACACCGGGCCTCGCCGTCAAGATGCTCATGGACAACGGCCACATGCCGAAGGATCCGGCCTACTTGAGAGACGTCGTCTCCTTCGCCTACATCGTCGTCGTCGGCGAGGCGTACCGATTGAACGACACCCTCCGCCGGACACTGCGCAAGCTGCCTTCGGCCGCCGACCCGGCCGCCCGGCAGGAGATCGCGGCCAACGTCAAGGCCCTCGTCCAGCAGGCGCGCTCGTACGCCGAGGCCCTGACCGATCCGGCCGCGGTCGTCCGGTCGCGGCGCGAGGCATACTACTGGGAGAGATCGGAGCTTCAGGGCCTCGAGGCGCAGCTCGCCGAAGTCACCGAGAAGCTCAAGCAGATCGCTCTGTCGGACGACACCGGCGGCGCCGACAAGCTCCGCTCGCAACAGGTGTCGCTGCGATTGCGCCTGAACACGAACCGGACGCGGCTGCGCGTGGCCGAGGAAGTCGCCAACCACTCCGGCGAACGGATCCCGGTCGAGGAAGAGAAGGTCAAGAACGTTCGGCAGGTGCTGCTGGCGAGCGTGGCGGAGGCGGGCCGCGCCATGGATGCTTCCGCGGCGGGCGCGTGAGTGAGGCGGGAGGCGGCTTCGTCGGCAACGACGTCGTCGACCTCGCCTCTCCGCTCCTTGACGTCCGAGCCGCGGAAGACGACGGGACCCGGCGCGAGTGGATCGCGCGCCATCTTACGGAAACCGAGCGATCGTCGGTCCTGGAGGGCGCCCGCTTCTGGGAGATCTTCGCCTCGAAGGAGGCGGCGTCGAAGGCCTTCGAGCAGGCGGGCGTCGCCGTGCCTCGCGGCGCCTTCCGCGACCTCGAGGTGGATCTCTGCCGCCGGCGGGTCACACACGGCCCGACCGGGTCCGAAGCGGAGATCGCGCTTCTCGAGCAGAACGCCGACAGGATCCACGCCGTCGTGGTCTTTCCGGCCGATCACGGCTGCGAAGGGCTCGCGGCGAGGGTCGAGCGCGCGGCCTCCGACGCCGATTCCTCACAGGCCGCTCGGGAGGCGCTCGCGCGTCTCCTGGCGGATGCGGCGCCTCGCCGCGGGCCGGCCGAGCGATACGCCGTGGCTTCGCGGGACGGACGCCCCCGCGTCCTCGAAGCAGGCACCTGGCGCGATTGGAGCGTCTCTCTCTCGCATTCGGGTCGGTTCGTTGCCGTCAGCGCTCTTCTTCCTTGAGCGGTCCCTCCTGCGTTCTCTTCTCCGGCCAGTCGGTCCAGGAGCAGGGAATGTGTGTGGAGCTGTGGCGGTATCCGGCGGCGCGCAGCGCGCTCGAGCGGCTCTCCGCCGTGATGGGGGACGACCTCGAGGCCATCACGACACGGATGCCGGCCGAGGAGCTCTTGCTCACGTTTCATGCCCAGCGCGCGATCCACGCGCACCATGTCGGCCACTGGCTCGCCTTTCGCGCTGCTCATCCGGAAGCGGAGCTGGCGGGGGCGATCGGCCACTCGGTCGGCGTGGTGGCGGCGCTGGTCGCGGCCGAAGCGCTCTCGGTGGAGGACTCTGGATTCTTCGTGCTCGAGCGGGCGCGGGCCTTTGCCGACGTCTGCGCCAAACTGCCGGAGCCCTCCGGCCTGGCGGCTCTTGCCACGGAAAACCTGGAGGACGCGCTCGACGAGCTCGCGGCCTTTCCCCGCTTGAGCCTCGCGCTCTCCAACAGCGTCGGAAAGGGCGTCGTGGGCGGGCCGATCTCCGAGCTCATGGCCTTCGCGGCGAAGGCGCGCGCCGAGGGTTGGCCGCTGCGCGTCCAGCTTCTGCGCGTCCAGGGTCCTTACCACACGGCGGCGTTTGCGGCCTGTCGGGAACCGCTCGCCGCGGCGCTCGACCGGCTGACGCTGCGGGCTCCCCGCGTTCCCGTTTTCATGGGCACTTCCGGCCGCAGTGAGACGGACCCCGATCGCATCCGCCGTCTGCTCGCCGAGCAGCCCTCGACGAGGGAGCGGCACCTCGATGCGGTGCGCGCCTCCTACGCCGCCGGCTGCCGCGTCTATCTGGAGGTCGCCGCCAGGCCCCAGCCCATCCACTGGCTCTCCGATCAGCTCGTGGACGAGGCCGGGGCCGCGCTCTCGGGCGTGACCACTCTGGCGCTGACCACCGAAGACCTCGTCCGTCCCATTCTCGATGGCTAACTGGAAAACTGGACGCCCCTGATCCCTCCTGAGCTGTGATGCAAATGCCTCATTTGGGGATCTTCCTCTCTCACTACGCTGTCAACAACTCAAATCATGAGGTTGACCTAGGGAGGCATGGGATGCGCGAAGCCGGGAAGCACAGAGTCGGGACCTCAATCGTGGGGGGCCTCACAGCGGTCATCCTGCTCGCTCTCGTGCCGCTGGTCATGGCCCAGACATACAACTCGGACGGAGCGACCCACGATCCGACGAAGCGGAGCGGATGGTCGCTGCCGCCGATCGACCCCTCGACGAGCAACTACAACGACTGCCTGCGGTGCCATCAGTCGGGCGGCCCGACGGGCGCCGCCGACATGTCGAACTACGTCTTCGGCGGCCACAAGAACATGTCCCGTCTCGCGGACGGCAAGCCCTGGGGAATACCGGGAGTCGACGCGACGCATCCCGCGTCGCCGGAGCTCACGGACGCTTCCATCGACGCCACCGGGTTCTTCACCAGCCTCTGGATCCAGGAAGACTACGGCAGGCCATCCGTGAACTGGGCGACCGCTTCCGGTTCGGCCGCGAGCTCGGTCTCGGGGGGCTACTGCGCCAAGAGTCCCGCGGGAGACGTCAGCTCCGACGACGTCCCGGATCTCGTGGCTTGCCCCGACTGCGAGTCGCCGGTCATGGGCAACGGGAACGCCGGTTACCCGCTGAACTATCCGGACGCGGAGACGTGCGCGGCGGCGGCCTTGCGCACCGGGAAGCCCTACACGTGGATCCTGCTGAACAACGAGCCGCTCTATTGGATCTACGGCGGAGCGGGTCTCGAGGGAGGCCCGTCGATGATCGAGCGCGGGAGCCAGCAGTACAAGTGCGGCCGCTGCCACACGACCGGCTGGACGGCGAACAAGGGCGCCGACGCCGCGATCACGGGCCAGACCAAACGTCCATACATCGATTTCCCGTCAGCCAATCTCGCCTCGTCGACGACGCTCGGAGCCACCTCGAAGCTCTTAGGACCCAGCTTCGGAGCCTCGGGTTACCCGGTGATCAAGTCTCCCTGCACGGCCGGCACGGACTGTGACGTCGCGAGCGTCGTCCTGACGGCCAAGGGCGCTCTCTACCCGACGAACGCGCCGGCCACGGTCACGATCACGGACGGCACCGGCACCGGCTGCACGGCGACCGCCACGATGGCCGCCGATGCCTACGGCACGACGTACAAGGTGAACAGCGTCGCGGTCGACTGCTCGGCGAGCAACCACCGCTATTCGAGTGCGGCCAAGGTCGCGATCAGCCATCCCTACTCGGTCTCGTCGTGGGACCAGTGGGGAATTCAATGCTCCCGGTGCCACACGGGCGCCGTGGACGGCAACCACGGTGACAAGACGTTCGCCAACGCGAAGGGCGGAGACATCGTGGCGCTCTGCGTGACCTGTCACCGCATGGAGAGCGACACGGCGCCGCGATCCGTTCAGGGCGGCAACGGCTTCTCGGGGAACAGCGGTTTCGTCCTGCCCTACACCAACAAGCAGCAACAGCCCGACGGGTTCGCGCACCACCCCGACGGGAACGAGTTCCTGAACAGCCCGCATGCGCTCCTCACGGGAGACTTCAAGGACATCGGTTGCCCGCCGTACGCGATCAACGGCTACGCCGGCGTCGATCCGGGCAAGCCGGGTGCGCCGGCCTCGGGCGGCTGCACGCCGGGCACGATGAATCTCGACGGCTCGACGGATTCGAAGTACGCGAGCAAGTTCGCGCGGGCCGCGAAGACCGACTTGACCGGAATTTCCGACACCGCGGCCGGAAGCTGTGCCACGTGCCACAACTCACACCAGCCTTTGAACGAGAACACGCCCGGAATGGGCGGGAGCGTCAAGACCGAGTGCACCGCCTGCCATTCCAGCGCCAAGGCGACGGTCAGCCCCCAGGTGTCCGTGGCGACGATCCGCCATCTTGGCGGTCCGGGGACGCCGCTCGAGAACGCCGCCGGCGACCCTTCCAGCGCCTGCATGACCTGCCACCAGCCTCCCGGCATCAAGCACCTCTGGAGGATCAACACCGACCCGAGCTACACGCTCTACGGGGATTACACCTACGCCTACCCCGTGAACGGCGCCGCGGCCCAGAGCAGCGGCTCCAATGCTCCGGGATTGGTCAACCTCTCGAAGACCGCTCCCGACGGCTCCTACACCAACGCCGTCTGGATCGACCTCGACAACGCGTGCGGGCAGTGCCACGGCGGCGGCGTATCGCCGGCGCCTGTCCAGACGACCGGCTCCATCACCGCCGGCGGGTCGGGTGGCTTCATCAACGCCCTGGCCGTTGCGAACGTCTTCGGGTTCGCCTCCGGCAAGGAGGTCACGATCGCCGGAGCGGGGTGGGCCGGCGCCGACTTCAAGACCATCATCGCCAAGGTCGCCCGAGATGCCGACCCCGCCATTTCGGGGACCGTCTATCTGACCTATCCGGCCGTCACCTCGGTGACGAACGCGAAGGTCGCCGTCGCCGGAAACTCTCACGTTCCCGAAGCTCCGTACTTCACACGCAGCCAGCTGGCCGTCGCCGCGAAGCTGATCCACAGCGGCAGCCTGCTCACGGCCGAGATCGCCTACACGCGGAGCGGAAACGTCTTCACCTTCGACGTTGCGAGTTTCCTGTGCCCGAACACTCCGTGCACGTTTGCATGGGATTTTGGCGACGGGAAGACGGGGACCGGAGCGCCCGTGTCCCACGACTTCGGAGCTTCTCCTGGCGATGGGAAGTACACCGTGTCGCTTTCCGTGACGGATGCCGTCGGGGCGAACACGACCGCGAGCACTTCCTTCACGATCTATCCGGCGTCCGCCCACCCGTACGCCGACAACACCAACCAAACGTGGACGTTCACTCAGCCTGGGAGTCCCGCGTCGATCAACGTCACATTCGGTCGAGAGGTCGTCGAGTCCTGCTGCGACCGCATCTATGTGACTGACAAGAGCGGGAACAACATCAGCGGCTCCCCATTCACCGGTTCGGCCCTCGCTTTCACCACCAAGACGATACCCGGCGACACCGTCAAGATCCGGCTGACCTCCGACGCGTCCGTGACCTATTTTGGTTTCGAGGTCGCCAGTGTGACGGGCACGGGCGGGAGTCCGTCCTTCAGCCCGGGCGTCACGAGCTCGATCACGTATCCAGCCAACGGCGCGACCGTCTCGGGAGCCACCAGAGTCATCGCCACCGCATCGGGCGACGGGAGCGTCGCCTGGATGGAGCTCTACGTCGATGGTGAGCTGGCGGCGTCGGCCTCCTCGACGAGGCTGAGCTATTCGTGGGACACCGCGAGCATCGCCAATGGCCCTCACACGCTCATCTCGAAGGCCTACGACGCCGAGGCGAACGTTCGGACATCTTCCGCCGTGAACGTCATGGTCACCGCGCCGGACACGAGTCCGAAAAAGCAGAACATCCGACGCCATGTCTCACACAGACGATCCGGCTGACGAGAGGCGTGGCGCCAGGCGTACATAATCTGGCCTCATTTGGTGACGTAGGGCAGCCCTTGCGGTCGCCCGGTAACGGGGCGGGAGGAGGCGGGACAACCCCAAGCCAGTAGGGAATCTAGACTTGAGACAGACCAAGCGGGTATCGAGTTCCCCGCAGCGATTCCCGCTCTCTCCCACACCGAGAGATCCTGGTAACCAGCTAGACCGTACTCGCGGAACTCACGGAGCAAGAACAGTGCTCCCCAGCTCGACTCGAGATAGAGACGGGTGTGAAACGCGGAGCCTTCATTAAACGGGCCGCCCCCCGGCGCGAAGAGGAACCCGCGCGCCGTCAGGCTAGCGTGCTGTGCGGGCGTCAGATCCGGCCGCGTGAACGTCAGCGTGGGCGAATGAGTGGATGCGAAGAGCAGACCTCCTGGTCTCAGGACGCGATGGAGTTCTCGCAACCAGATATCTTGAGCGGCTTCAGCGAAATGCGTAAAGACCGAGACGGCGACGACGACATCAAAGAAAGCCGCAGGAAACGGAGCAGGCCCTGACGGCTCGATAAGAAGAAAAATCGCCGGCCCTAAATGCTTCTGCGCCCACCGGATCGCGGCGACATCCGTGTCGATGCCCCAGAGTTGACGCTGGCGCTTCATGAGGTCACGTGAAACGCGTCCCGCCCCACAACCGAAGTCGAGCCATCGCGGGTAGGCGGCTGGATTTCCTCCGTACGTTCGATCGAATGCCGAGTCAATGCTCTGCGCGGCCGCGCGTCCCGTATCGAGAAACTCGCGCCGGGAAGAAGTCAGTCCGACGGCAGCACGCAGCGACGCCGGAGGAAGAGGGCTGATCTCCGGCCTGTACCGATCTACGAGGTCTGGTAACAAGTCGCGGAGTCGATGAGGAGTCTCGCGGCGCAGCCGTCGGATGATAGACCTAAGGGTTGCCGGAACCATCGTGCGAACCGCTTGTCTCAGCGACATTAGAGTTGCACGCTTGTGCAGGAGGACCTC
>WNGF01007909.1_pt1 | contig 12661 bp, 10 predicted proteins | sample 5400641 | NCBI WGS metagenome assembly WNGF01 (sample SAMN13153371, study PRJNA577476) | soil metagenome | isolation source: 80 cm soil or saprolite under grassland replicate 2 | place: USA:California | collected 2016-06-15
AACGCAAATCGAACTTGTCCAGCGGTGCGGTGAGAAAGCGCGACGCGAAGAACCGGTGTCGCTGCCAGCGTGACGATCTGCGTTCCCGCGCGCGCGCTGTCGCTCAGCGGATAGACCTCGAGCGCCTGCCCGTTTTGCGCGTTCATTCTTGCGACCAGCGAAGGCGACAGCTTGTCTGCCGGCGGCGCGGTGGCGATTACCGATGACGCCACGGCACGGCGCGACCCGGCCTCGCGAGTGACGTTCAGGGTCGTGAAAAACCGGTCCGACACAAATGCCAGCGGCGACGGCAGCGTATCGACAGGCGTCCTCACGCTCCCCGCCCACGCGACGGCACGCGAGGAATCAAAAAGAACGACCGACTCGCCGTCGGCATTGCGCGCGAGCGTCCGCAGGAACGCGAACGCCTCCGCCGCACTGCGCGGCGCGTCGAGGCTCTTCGCGGCGATGTCGGCGAGCCGGACGGCCTCGACCGACAGCGCGCTGCTGAAATCGCGAGCCGCCGCGGCCGATTCGGCGGAGGCGGCGGGCGGCTCGCCTCCGCCGAGCGACGGACGCCGTATCCACAGGGCAAGCGCGAGCAGCAGCGCCGCACCCGCGACAAGCATTGCGCGACGAGCCGCAACGCGGCTTCTTACGGCTGACCCGCTACTACTCAAGATGCCCGTTCCTTCAAGCACTTCCCCCGCGCGGCCGCTGCGCGTCAAAGAGATGAAACCCGCCGAGATCAACGCCGCGATCGGAAACGATCCCCGTTTGATCATACCTGTCGGGACGTGCGAGCAGCATGGCCCTCACCTGCCGCTCGGCTGCGACACGATAATCGTCGAACATCTCGCCGACGATCTCTCGGCAGAATATGGCGTTTTGCGGGCGCCGACGGTCGAGTACGGCGTGAACGTCGACACCGAAAAGGGCTTTCCGGGAAACGCGTCGCTGCGGAAGAAGACGCTTCACCGGATGCTGAATGACCTCCTTGCGTCGTGGGAAGCTACCGGCGTGCGCGAATTCATTCTGCTCACGGCGCACGGTCACGATCCGCACCAGGAAGCGCTCGCCACGGTCACGACAATCGAGGCGCGGGTAAGGGTCGTCGACATTTTCGGCGTTCAGATCGGAGACCTTCTCGAGGGTCAGACGGAAGCGATGCACGGTGACGAAGTCGATACGTCGCTGATGCTCTTCCTCGCGCCGGAGCTGGTGAAAACGGAAGCGGCGCAGGACTACATGATGTCCCGCGAGATGCTGCGCCGTTATCGGCGCGGCCGGCTCAAGGTTCCGAGCGGCAGCGCGGGATCCATCGGGCGTCCTTCTCTTGCGTCCGCGGAAAAAGGGCGGCTTCTGTACGAGCGCATCCGATCGCGCATCAGCGACCGGATTTTCCTCGCCCCCGCCCCCGCCGAGTAGCGCGGGGCACCCTCTGGCGGAGCGATCCGCAAAAGTGCTACTTTGTGACACAAAGTATGCGCGCCGGGTTGTCGTTTTCTTCAGCACAATCCACTTCCAGCGCGTTTTTGAAAGGGAGGAGCTCATCCTCGCTCGAGGGATGCAAAAATAGACTTTTTCGTTTGAAACCCGATTGTATAGTTGGCCGTAGTCCCCAACAACTATTACGCCGATCACATCACCCAAATGATGCGCTTCCTGTTTGTCATATCCTTTGCCGCCGCGCAGGCCGCGTCCGCCCAAACGGTCACGGATTCCGCGCCCCCGACGAGCATCACCCTCGATCAGGCGATCGAGACCGCGCGGCGGAACAATCCCCAGCTCCTTCAGACCGTCAACAACAGGCACACCGCGAGGGCGGCCGTTCGCGCCGCCTACGGCGCCCTGCTGCCGACATCCGATGTGTCCTTTAGCGCGCAGCACCAGCAGAGCGGACAGCAGATCGTCAGCGGCTCGACACTTGGCGCCAGCTCGGACATCAATCAGTCGAGCTACCGGTTTGGTTTCGGCTACCGCATCAACGGCGCGACGCTCATCACGCCGAGTCTCCAGCGGGCGAACCGGGACGCGATCGAGGCCGACATCTCGGGGGCACAGCAGAACCTGCGCGATCAGGTCGCGCAGCAATATCTCTCCGAATTGAAAGCCGAAGCGAAGGCCGATCTTCAGGATTCGCTGCTTGTCGCGGCGCGGGCGCAGCTCGTTCTCGCGCAGGCCCGCGAGATCGTCGGCTCGGGAACGCAGCTGGACATCCAGCGCGCCGAGGTTGTCGTCGGCCAGCAGCAGGTTGCGCTTCTGCAGGCGCGGAACGACGTGGAAATCCAGAAGCTCCGCCTATTCGAGCTGATGGGCGTACCTCAGCCGGCGAATGCAAAGCTCGTCTCCAGATTCGAGGTAAGGCCTACCAACCTCACGCTCAACGGGCTTCTCGACGTGGCGCGCCGCCAGAATCCGGTGGTCCTCGCCCTGAGATCGCGGCAGCATGTCGCCGATCTCAACGTGAAGCGGGAGCGCAGCGAGTACACCCCGACGCTGTCGCTATCGACGGGAATCGGAGGCTACACCTATGGCTACGTCGATCCGGCGTATCCGATCAACCTCGCCTCGGCGCAGGCCGAAGCGTCGAAGGCAAGCTGCATCCGCACCGAGGAAGTTCGCGCCGCGCTGAATCTTTCGAATACTCTCGCCGCGTGCAGCGCGATCGCGTTCACCGACGTGCAGGCGGCGGCGCTTCGCAAGCAGAACTCGCGCTATCCATTCGACTTCACGCGCTCGCCGAGGTCGCTCACCGCGGTTCTTTCCCTGCCGTTGTTCGACGGCTTCGCCCGCGAGCAGCGAGTGGAAGAGGCGACGATTGCCCGGCAGAACGCCGAGCTCGGGGTGAAGGCGCGCGAGCTGGCGATCACCGCCGACGTAACCTCCGCCTATCTGACCCTGACCACCGCCGAGAAGGCGGTTGCGCTTCAGGAGCAGAACTCGGCGAAGGCGCGCCAGGAGCTCAAGCTGGTGCAGGACCGCTACCGCATCGGGGCGACCACGTTCGTGGACGTCCAGCAGGCGCGCGCCGACTACGAGCGCGCGGAAAACGATCGCATCAACGCGATTTATGACTATCACAAGGCATTCGCCGCTCTCGAGAGCGCGGTGGGCCATCCATTACGGTAATCGGAATCCCAAATGAGCAAACGCACTAAGCTTTCCGTCTTCGGCGCCATCGCCGTCGCGGTCTTGCTGATCATCATTACCGGCGCGATGAAGGGACGGAACAAGGCAACCGAAGTCCGCATCGAGAAAGTCGAGCGGCGCGACCTTGTCGCGTCGGTGACGGCGAGCGGACAGGTGCAGCCGCACACGAAGGTCGACGTCAGCGCCGACATCACCGGACGAGTCGTCCGGCTGGCAGTAAAGGACGGCGACATGGTCACGAAGGGTGAGTTCCTGCTCGAGATCGATCCGTCGCAGTATCAGGCGAACGTCGAGCGCGCGACGGCGGCCGTCGCCAGCGCCCGCTCGCAGGCGGCGCAGGCGAAGCCGGCATTGCTCCAGGCGCAGCGCAACTACGACCGACTCGCCGCTCTCAAGAAGGCAAACCCGACGCTGGTCTCCGATGAACAGCTCGAGCAGCTCCGCACGCAGGTGGAAGTGGCGCAGGCGCAGCTCGAGGCGGCGACCCACGCAATCGATCAGGCGTCGGCGTCGATGCGAGACGCGCGCAGCAGCCTCAGCAAGACAACGATCGTCGCGCCGATGAGCGGCCGCATAACGCGCCTCAACGTCGAGGAGGGCGAGACGGCGATCATGGGCACGCTGAACAAGGACGCGGCGACGCTGCTCACGATCAGCGACATGGCGGTGCTCGAGACGAAAGTGAAGGTCGACGAAACCGACGTATCGCGCATCTCGATCGGCGACTCCACCGTGATCCAGCTCGACGCGTTCCCCGACACGACGTTCGTCGGGCGTGTCTCCGAGATTTCGAACAGCTCGGTGAAGGCCGGCATTACGGGCGGCACCGGAAGCGCCACCGATCAGGCGATCGATTACGAAGTTACAATCCAGCTGCTCAATGCGCCGCCTTCGACTCGTCCCGATTTCTCTGCGACGGCAAAGATCATCACCGACACGCGCACCAAGGTGCTCTCGATCCCGATCATCGCACTGACGGTTCGCGAGGACACGACGGTGAACAAGGCCGACACGGCGGCCGTCACGCTCGGCCACAAGCAGCCGAAGAAGGAGGTCGGCAAGCGCGATACGGAGGGCGTCTTCGTCGTCGGCAAGGACAACAAAGTCGTCTTCCGTCCCGTGAGAGTCGGCATCGCCGGCGAGAAATACTTCGAGGTGGTGAGCGGCCTGGGTGAAGGCGAGCGCATCGTCGGTGGAACGTATCAGGCGATCCGCGATCTCAAGGACGGCGCGCCCGTTCGCGACGTGAAACCGGACACCAAGTCGAAGGTGAAATCGTGACGCCCGCGACCGAGGAGATTCCGCTCAGCACGACGGCCGAGCGAAAGGCGGTCACATCCGTCACCGGCGTCGCGCCCGAGAAGGATTGGATCATCGTCACGCGCGGGCTGAAGCGCGAGTATGACATGGGAGGCGAGATCGTGCGCGCTCTTCGCGGCGTCGACGTCGCCATCCGGCGGAACGAGTACGTCGCGATCATGGGTCCGTCAGGCTCGGGAAAATCGACGCTGATGAATCTCATCGGCTGCCTCGACACTCCCGACGCCGGCGAGTACTGGCTGAACGGCATGCTCGTCTCGGAGATGCACGAGGACGAGCTTGCGCGCGTGCGAAACAAGGAAATCGGATTCGTCTTCCAGACGTTCAATCTCCTTCCCCGCGCGTCGGCCCTTCACAACGTCGAGCTCCCGCTCGTTTATGCCGGCATCCCCGGCGACGAGCGGCGCAAGCGCGCGACGGAAGCGCTCGAGCGCGTCCAGCTCGGCGATCGCGTGACCCACCGTCCGAACGAGCTGTCCGGCGGTCAGCGCCAGCGCGTCGCCATTGCCCGCGCTCTCGTCAACAACCCGTCGATACTTCTCGCCGACGAGCCGACGGGAAACCTCGATTCGCAGACGTCGGAGGAGATCATGCGGGTTTTCGAGGGACTCGCCGAGCAGGGACAGACGGTGATCATGGTGACGCACGAAGCGGACATCGCCGCGCACGCGCGCCGGGTGATCGTGCTGCGTGACGGATTAGTGGAGAGCGACGACAGGCGCGAGCACTTCGCCGCGAAGGTCAAGGCGGCCGCCAGCCCGTCGAAAACAGGCATCTAGTCCGATGCCGTTCATCGAGGCGATCCGCCTCGCACTGACGCAAATCCGTGTTCAGAAGCTGAAGAGCTTCTTCACACTGCTCGGAGTGACGATCGGGGTGATGTTCCTCATCGCCGTGATATCGATCGTCCAGGGGATGAGCAGCTACATGGAGAACGATTTTGCGGCGAAGATGCTCGGCGTGAACACCTTCACGCTGCGGCGCTTCCCGTATTTCGGCGACGGCGCCGGCTCGGAGGCGGAGTGGCGCGAATGGATCAGACGTCCGCGCGTCTACCACTCTGACGAGCAGCTCGTCGCGAGCGCGATTCCGGTCGGCAGCCGCATTGCCGTCGAGAGCGCCGAGTTTCTCAACGCCTCCACCCCCTGGGCGCGGACGAAGCAGGTCGAGGCGCACGCGGTGGACGGCGACTACTTCATCATCAAGAAGTACGACGTCGCGTCCGGGCGGCTGTTCACGACCCAGGAGGCGGATCTCGGCGCGGCGGTGATCGTCATCGGCGATGAAGTGGCGAAATACTTCTTTCCGAATCTCAATCCGATCGGGCGCGATCTGAGAATCGGCGGAATACCGTACCGCGTGATCGGAGTGATCGAGAAACAGGGCAGCGTCTTCGGATTGTCGCTCGATCGCCTGGCCATCGCTCCGTACAATTCACCGCTTCATCATCTGACCAATCCGCGCGGAGACGTCGACGGCATCATGGTGCAGACCGCTTCGCCGTCGGAGATGAACGACGCGATGGAATCGGTGCGCGAGGTCATGCGCGGTCGCCGCAAATTGCGGCCTGGCATGAAGGACAACTTCTTCATGGAGACTTCGCAGTCGGCGCTCGCGTTCATGGACAAGCTCAAGAGCGTGATGACGATGGCCGGCACAGCGTTCCCCGCGATCGGGCTCGTCGTCGGCGGACTGGTGATCATGAACATCATGCTGGTCGCCGTCGCGGAGAGAACGCACGAGATCGGGATCCGTAAGTCCCTCGGCGCGAGGCGCCGCGACATCATGAGGCAGTTCCTCGTCGAGGCGGCGACGCTGAGCACGCTGGGCGCGATCATCGGCATCGTGCTCGGGATCGCGCTCGCGAAGGGCGTCGCGATGACGACTCCGCTTCCGGCGAAGGTCGCCCCTTGGTCGATCGTCGTGGCGACGCTTCTCGGCACGGTCGTGGGAATCATTTCCGGCGTGTACCCGGCCCGCAGAGCAGCGGGACTCGACCCGATCGCGGCACTGAGGCAGGAGTAGGCGATGAGGCTGCTCCAACGAATCATCAACGCGCTCGAGGGCGTATTCATGGCTCTCGACTCGATCAAGGCGAACCGCGTCCGCGCCGCGCTTACGATCATGGGCGTGGCGATCGGCGTTTTCGTCGTCGTCGCCATGTCGTCGGTCGTGAGAGGGATCAACGAGAGCTTCGCCCGCGATCTCGAGGCGGCTGGCCCGACCTCGTTCTACATGTACCGCCGTCCGATCGGCGGATTCCAGACGTGCGACGGCTCGGACGCCACCTGCCCGGAGCGGCGGAATCCCGCGCTCACGCTCGACGAAGCGCGCGCGATCGAGCGTTTGCCGACGATCAAGGCGGTCACCGCACATCGCGCGATGTTCAACCGGTTCGAGTACAAGGACAGGGCGACGAACGCCGGCACCGAGACATACACGCCCAACTGGGTGGACGTGGACGGCGGCGACATCTACCCCGGCCGAAGCTTCACGTACGCCGAGAACGCGACCGGCGCACGGGTCATCATCGTGAACGAGAAGCTCGCCGGCCGCCTCTTCGGATCATCCGACCCGATCGACAAGGAGATCAAGATAGACGGCGTCGTCTTCAAGGTGATCGGCGTCTACCACTACACGGCAAGCCCGATGGGAACGCCGACAAGCGCTGGCGGCGGCGCCCAGGCGAAGGCGATCATGCCGATCGAGACGGCGCGACGCAGTCTCCGGCTGTACATGCGCGGCGTCGACTTCATCGTGAAACCCGAGCCGGGAATTACCGCTTTCGAGGCGACCGACGACGTGACGGCGTTGATGCGGAGCCTGCGCGGACTGAAGGGATCCCAAAAAAACAACTTCGAGATCGTGACGCAGGACCGGCTGCTGAGCATCTACAACAAGCTGTTCGGAACGTTCTTTGTCGTCGGTCTCGCGCTTTCCTCGATCGGACTTCTAGTCGGCGGTGTGGGGGTGGTCGCGATCATGATGATCAGCGTCACCGAGCGGACGCGGGAAATCGGCGTTCGGAAGGCGCTCGGTGCCACGAGAAGCGCGATCCTCTGGCAGTTCCTTGTCGAGGCGGCGACGCTCACGAGTATCGGCGCGTCGATCGGCCTGGCGCTCGGAATCGGCGTTGCCATCGGAGTGCGCACCGCATTCCCGGCGATACCGGCGTCGACGCCGGTGAGCGCCGTCGTCAGCGCGCTGCTCGCCAGCGCGTTCACGGGAATCCTGTTCGGCCTTCTGCCCGCGGCGAGAGCAGCGAGACTGGATCCGGTTGAAGCGCTTCGCTACGAGTGACGAATGGAGGCGTGATGCTCTCGGCCGCCTGCTTCATGGGCGGCCTTTTTTACGCGCTGTTTGCTGTTGCCCGTCGCCGGAGGAAAGTAACTTCCACGAATGAGGTTCGCCGACGTAATCCGAACCGCGCTGGAGCAGATCCGCGTCAACAAGCTGCGCTCGTTCTTCACGCTGCTCGGAATCATCGTGTCGGTCGGATTTCTCGTCGCCGTCGTCGCCGTCATTCAGGGAATGAACGCCTACGTCACCGAGAACCTGCGCGGCGCGATCGTCGGATCGAACGCCTTCCAGGTTCGGCGCATGCCGATCCGGATCGGATTCTTCGACGACGAGGAGATGCGCAGCATTCAGAAGCGGCCGCGCATTACCGAAGCCGACGAGAGAGCCGTCGCGGAGGCGATTCCCGACGCGGTTGCGGTGAGCCTGCAGTCCGGCTGGCCGACGCCGATGGCCGATCTCTTCTGGCGCAACCGCACTCTCGGAGACGTTCTCATCTTCGGCGTTACGCCGGCGTATCAGATAATTCAGGACTACCACTTCGAGAACGGACGCGGGCTCAACGAAGTCGACATCCAGCAGCGAAGTCCGGTCGCGGTCGTCGGCCATGACGTCGCCGACAAGCTCTTCGAGCACGTCGATCCCGTCGGGCAGGAGATACGCATCCTCGGCTCGCGCTTCACCGTTGTCGGGGTGATCGCGAAGAAGGGACGCGTCCTCGGACAGTCCTTCGACGGTTTCGTCATGCTGCCGCTGCCAACTTTCGAGATGTTGTACGGGAGGCGGAAGACAAGTACGATTTCCGTGAAGATGCGGACCGCGGATGACGTCGCGGACGGCATGGCTCGCGCCGAGGGGGCGATGCGCTCGGCGCACCATCTGCGTCCGGGCGAAGAAAGCGATTTCACCATCGACACCGCCGATGCGCTCGTCGCGTTCTGGAAGAATCTCACCCGGCTTCTCTTCTCCGTCATTCCGGCGATGGTCGCGATCGGAATCGTCGTCGGCGGCATCGTGATCATGAACATCATGCTGATGTCGGTAAGCGAGCGCACGGTCGAGATTGGAGTTCGCAAGGCACTCGGCGCCAACGCGCGCGACATCCGTCGTCAGTTCTTGGCGGAGTCGATCGCTCTCGCGACGCTGGGAGGGATTGCCGGCGTGATGGCCGGTTACGGCCTCGCCTTTCTGATCAGCGCGGCCTCGCCCCTTCCCGCCCGTGTGACCGGATGGTCGGTCGCCCTCGCCCTCGCGCTCGGCGCCGGCGTCGGCGTTCTCTTCGGGGTGTATCCGGCGGCGCGCGCGGCGCGCCTCGATCCCATCGCAGCGCTGAGGCAGGAATGATCGGCGAGCGGCTGAGCGCGAACACCCGGGTCGCGCTGGAGAATCTCCGCGGAAACAAACTGCGGTCGGGTCTGACGATTCTCGGCGTCGTCATCGGCGTCGCGACCGTCATGACCATGGCGGCGATCGTCCAGGGCATCAAGGACCAGATCGTCCGCACGATCGAGATCGCCGGACCGACGACGTTTTACGTCGTGAAGGTCTTCTCGAATACCCCCGTCAATCCCGACCGTCCGCCGAAATGGATTCGCGTGCGTCCCGACCTGAAAGAGGAAGAGGCGCTACGGATTGCGAAGCTGCCTGAAATCTCATATGCCACGATCTGGGGTCAGGCCGTAGGACGGCTCGAGTACAACGGAATTCGCACTGGACAACTGGGCATCATCGGCGCCGACGACCGATACATGGAAATTCAGGGCGGCGACCTCGAGGCCGGACGCTGGTTCACGCAGGCGGAGCTCGCCTCGGGCTCGGCCGTCGTCGTACTTCAGGAGGATGCGGCAAAGAGGGTGTTCGGCGGCGAGAGTCCGCTGGACAAGACGGTCCGCTTCGGAGGGCGGCCGATGCGCGTCATCGGTCTCTACACGCCGCCGGGAAACATCTTCACCCCTCCGGGACAGGACATCGGAGCGATCGTGCCGTACAAGCTGCTCGATCACGAGTTCTACATCGACCCGATCAACGCGCTTTACATACCGGTCAAGCCGCGGCGGGGAGTGAGCATCCAGGACGCGCAGGAAGCGGTGACGATCGAGCTCCGTGAGATGCGCAAGCTGCGGCCGGCGGACAAGAACAATTTCGATCTGATAACCAACGATCAGATCCTGGACACCTTCAACAAGATCACGAGCGTTTTCTTCCTCGTGATGATCGTGCTCTCCAGCGTCGGGCTGATGGTCGGCGGCATCGGAGTGATGGCGATCATGATGGTCTCTGTGACGAGCCGTACGAGAGAGATCGGCATTCGAAAGGCAGTCGGCGCGACTCAGCAGCAGATCCTCACGCAGTTCCTGGTCGAGGCGGCGACGCTGACCGGGATCGGCGGCGCGATCGGAATAATCATCGGCCTGACGATGGGGCGGCTCGTCACGCTGCTGATGAAGATCGACGCGGGAATCCCCGTCGGCCTGACGCTCGTCGCGGTCGGCGTGTCGGTGGGCATCGGCATCATCTTCGGCATGCTGCCCGCAAGGCGGGCGGCAAGGATGGACCCGATCCTCGCGCTCCGGTACGAGTGACGCACGTATCCGGCATCCCCGGCGCTTGGTAACTTCACGGCAATGACGAAAGTCGACGTACTCGCGATCGCGGCGCATCCGGACGACAGCGAGCTCATTTGCGGCGGAACGCTTGCGGCGACGGTTGCGCGCGGGAAGACCGCGGGCATCGTCACGCTCACCGCCGGCGAGCTGGGAACCAGAGGATCCGCCGAGCTGCGTGACAAGGAATCGGCGAACGCGGCAAAGGTTTTGGGATTGACCCTTCGCGAGACGCTCGGACTCCCGGACGGCGCGGTGATCAACTCGCCGGAGAACCGCGTCAAGCTCGCCAGCGTGATCCGACGCGCCAAACCGACGGTTGTGATAACTCATTGGCTCAAGGGCCGGCATCCGGATCATGCTGTCGCCGCGCAGCTCGTCAGGGACGCGTGTTTCGTCGCGGGGCTGAAAAACATCGAGCCCGCGCTGGAGCCGTATCGGCCGAGGAAGATTCTGCACGCGCTGTCGTTCCGCGAAGACTACGAGAAGCCGACTTTCGTCGTCGACGTCAGCGACACGTTCGAGCACAAGCTCGACGCGATTCGCTGCTACAGTTCGCAGTTCAACGAAGTGAAGCAGGCCGGTGAAGTGTATCCCAACGGCGAATCGCTCTTCGAACTCATCCGCCACCACGCCGCTCATTACGGGTCGCTCATTCGCGCGCGATATGGAGAGCCGTTTTACACGGCGGAAACGATGCGCGTCGACGACGTGACGCAGCTGGAGGTCGCAAGCCTTTGACGGCGCGCAAGCCGCACGACGCGCATCGCTCGGACGAGGTCACCTACGCGTCGTATCTTCGGCTCGACGAGCTTCTGAGTCTTCAGACTCCGCGCTCATCACCGGAGCATCCGGACGAGATGCTCTTCATCGTCGTCCATCAGGCGAGCGAGCTATGGTTCAAGCTCATTCTGCACGAGCTCGGCGGACTGCGTGCGCTGCTCGACCAGAACGACACGCTCGGTGCGCTGACGGCCGTGCGCCGCCTGAACGCGCTCGTGCGAATAGTTACCGGCCAGCTAACCGCTCTCGAGACGCTCCCGCCGCAGCGCTTCGCGCAATTCCGCGGCTACCTCGGGACCTCGAGCGGATCGCAGAGCGCACAGTTCCGCGCCATCGAAGCGATATCGGGCCTCCGCGACCAGCATTTCATTCAGGCGCTTTCCGAACACGGCCCAATCGCTCCGGTAATTCAGGAAGCATTGGACAAACCGCCGCTGCAAATGCTTTTCAACAATCTTCTCGCGGCGCACAAAGTCTCGGTCGAGGAGATTTACTCGTCGCCCAATCAGCGGCCGCTGCAGATGCTCGCCGAGGGACTCCTGGAATACGAGCAGGGATTCGGGATGTGGCGCTTCCTGCATGTCCAGCTTGTCGAGCGTATCATCGGGCCGGATACCGGCGGGACAGGGGGTACGCTCGGATCGCGGTATCTGCAGAAGACCATTTCGCAGCGCTTCTTCCCCGATTTGTGGGCTGTACGAAGCAAGTTCTTCGGCGCCTGAGCCAAATCCGGCGTTATCCGGCCGGGCGTGCCGTTTTAGATTGAAAGGAATGTCCACAGCACCGATTTACCTCGACCACGCCGCCACTACTCCAGTGCGTGAGGAAGTTTTCGAGGCGATGAAGCCGTTTTACGGCCCTCGCTTCGGAAATCCTTCGAGCACGCACCGCTGGGGGCGGGAGGCGCGCGCCGCGCTCGACGAGGCGAGAGAGCGGCTCGCGCGATGTCTTGGCGCGCGCGTGGACGAAGTGTGCTTCACGTCAGGCGGAACCGAGGGAGACAACTTCGCGATTCTTGGCGCGTGGCGGGCGCTCAAGGCGAAGGGGCGGCGGGCGATCGTCACGACCCCGATCGAGCACAAGGCGATTCTCGGCGCCGTTCATCAGGCGGCGCGCGAAGGCGCCGAAGAGAGATTCCTCGACGTCGACCCCAACGGAGTGATCAAGGACGCTTCATTCGACGAGCTCGTCGATGAGGCTGCAGCCGTCGTGTCTGTCGTTTGGGTGAACAACGAAATCGGAGTCATACAGCGCGTCCCCGATCTCGCGGCGCGCGCGAAGGAGCGCGGCGCCGTGATGCACACCGACGCGGTGCAGGCATTCGGCAAGGTGAAAATCGACGCCGCGACGCAGTCATTCGACCTTCTTTCGATATCCGGACACAAGCTTGGCGCTCCGAAGGGAATCGGCGCGATTTTCATTCGCCGCGGAACGCAGATCGAGCCCCTGATGCACGGCGGCACACAGGATCGCGGCCGGCGCCCGGGAACGGAAAACGTCGCCGCCGCAGTCGGCCTCGCGCGGGC
>WNGF01011227.1_pt1 | contig 12652 bp, 12 predicted proteins | sample 5400641 | NCBI WGS metagenome assembly WNGF01 (sample SAMN13153371, study PRJNA577476) | soil metagenome | isolation source: 80 cm soil or saprolite under grassland replicate 2 | place: USA:California | collected 2016-06-15
GCCGTCCATCCCGACGATGAGCGCTACCGGGCGCTGGTCGGCCGACGGGCCCGGGTCCCCTTCGTGGAACGAGACGTCCCGATCGTCGCCGACCCGGTGGTCGATCGGGACTTCGGCACGGGCGCCGTCAAGATCACGCCGGCGCACGATCCGAACGACTTCGAGACCGGCCGCCGGCACGGCGTGCCGATGATCGACATCTTCGACGACGATGCCCGCCTGAACGCAAACGGCGGCCCATACGCCGGGCTGGATCGATACGAGGCCCGCAACCGCATCCTCCAGGACCTGGACGTTCGGGGCGACCTGGTGAGCTCCGTGTCGCACGAGTTGATCATCGGTCGCTGCCAGCGCTCCAACGACGTCATCGAGCCCAGGCTCAAGACCCAGTGGTTCATCCGGACTCGTCCGCTCGCCGATGCCGCGCTGGCCGCCACCCGATCGCGCCGGACCCAGATCCTGCCCGGCCGATTCGAGAAGGTCTGGGAGCACTGGCTCACCGGGATTCGGGACTGGAACGTCAGCCGGCAGCTGTGGTGGGGCCACCGGATCCCGGCCTGGTTCTGCCCGGACGGCCATGCCACCGTGAGCGCCCTGGAGACCGGACCCGAGGCCTGCGAGACGTGCGGCCGGCCCGCCCGCGAGCTGACCCAGGACCCCGACATCTTCGACACGTGGTTCAGCTCGGGACTGTGGCCGTTCTCCACCCTGGGCTGGCCCGAGGACACGACCGACTACCGCCGCTACTTCCCGACGACGGTCATGGAGACCGGCTACGACATCATCTTCTTCTGGGTCGCCCGGATGATGATGCTCGGCATCCACCTGACCGGCCGCGAGCCGTTCGAGACCGTCTACCTCTCCGGCCTCATCCGCGACCCGTACGGCGCGAAGATGTCGAAGACGACCGGCAACGTCGTCGACCCCCTCGAGGTGATCGGCGAGACCGGTGCGGACGCACTGCGGTTCGCCCTGATCCATGGCGCCACGCCGGGCAACGACCAGCGATTCAGCCACGACAAGCTCAACAACGCCCGGAACTTCGCCAACAAGCTGTGGAACGCGGCCCGCTTCGTGCTCGGCGCGCGGCCGTCATCGATTCCCGCGGATGCGCTGCGACGGTCGCCCGACCCGGACGCCCTGGGACTCGGTGAGCGCTGGCTGCGGAGCAGGGTCGCCGCGACCACGGCTGCCGTGGACCGCGCGCTGGGCGAGTTCGCCTTCGCCGAAGTGACCCGCGAGCTGTACGAGGCGATCTGGAACGAGTACTGCGACTGGGGCCTGGAGATGGCCAAGGTGCGACTCGGGGACGATTCGCTGCCGCAGTCCGCTCGTGAGGCGACCTGGTGGACGCTCGTCGAGGCGCTCGACACGTATCTCCGCCTGCTGCATCCGGTGATGCCCTTCGTAACAGAGGCGATCTGGGGGGCGCTGCCACGAGCCGAGGACGACCCCGAGCTGCTCATCGTGGCCGACTGGCCGGTTGCTGGTGCCCGCGATGAGACGGTCGAGGCGCCGGTGGAGGCGGTGCTCGACCTGGTCCGAGCGGTCCGCAACGCGCGATCGGAGGCGCGCCTGGAGCCGGGCGTCTGGCTGCCGATCGACGTCAGCGCGCCGGCCGACCTGTGGGGGACGCTCGATGCCCTCGCGCCGGCTGTGACACGGCTCGCCCGGGCGCGGCCGCTGCGGTTGCATGCCGACCGCGCGGCGATGGCCACGGCGGCCGGGGAGGGAGGCCTGTCGGTCGTTGCCGGCGAGGTCGTGGCGGTCGTCGGCCGAGCCGGGGCCGCGGGGGACGGTGACGTTGCCGTGCTCGAACGGGCCCGGCTCGACAAGGAGCTTGCTCAGGCCGAGAGGCTGCTCGCGGCGACCCGGGCCCAGCTGGCAGACGAGTCGTTCACGGCTCGAGCGCCACAGGCCGTGGTGGAGGGGGTCCGCGTCCGCGAGGAAGAGCTGGTCGCGCAGGTCGCGCGCCTCGCCGAACGTCTCCGCTCCTTGGACGACTGAGCCGGTATGGCGGACTCCGACGCGGTCCTGGCCCTGGACCTGGGCGCGACCCAGATCCGTGCAGCGGTCGTCACGGCTGACGGCGCCGTGCACGAGCGGCGCCGAGCGTCCACCCCGAGCCGGGATGGACCGGATGCCGTCGTCGAGGCCTGCATCCGGACGCTGCGATCGGTCCGGGCCGCCTACCGGGTCACCGAGCCTGACCTGGCCGGTCGCCTCGTTGGGATCGGTATCGCCGCGCCCGGTCCGGTGGACCCGTTTCGTGGTGTCATCGTCGATCCACCGAACATGGGCCCGTCGTTCAGGGACATTGCGCTGGCGGAACGAGTCGGCGCAGCGCTGGGCCTGCGCACCGTGCTCGACCGGGATACGCAGGTGGCGGCGATGGCCGAGGCCGCCCACGGAGCCGCACGCGGCTGCAGCGACTTCCTGTACGTCACCGTCTCCACCGGGATCGGGGGCGCGATCGTGAGCGACGGGCATCTCCTGCGGGGGCCGGACGGCGCGGCCGGTGAGCTGGGCCACCTCCTCATCGACCGGCAAGGGCCGCGATGCGGCTGCGGCGCCCGCGGGCACCTGGAGGCGATCGCCTCGGGGGTTGCCATCGCCGCCGCCGGCCGCGCCGCCGCGGAGCGCCGGGAGAGCCCCGTGCTGGCCGATCTCCTCTCGGAGCACGGACCCTCGTTCGGCGCGCAGGACGTCGCCGCCGCCGAGGAGACCGGCGATTCCGCCGCGGCGGCGATCATGGCCGATGCCCGGGACGCGTTCGCCCAGGGTTGCGTCAGCCTCGTCGACATCTTCAATCCCGAACGGATCGTGGTTGGTGGCAGCCTGGCTCGCGGCCAGGGAGATCGCTGGCTGGATCCGGCTCGGGAAGTCGTGCGCCGCGATGCCTTCCGTCTGGCCGGGCAGCGGGTATCGATCGTTCCGGCCGAGCTGGGGGATGACGTGGGCCTGGTCGGCGGCTACGAGCTCGTGAGGAGCCGGCTGGGGGCGTGACGGCCCACCTCCGGCGTCCCGACGGCCTGGATCCGGACCGGCTGGATCCCGAGCGACTGCGGGCCGAGCTGCAGGCGCGGGACGGACGTGCCCGCGCGGCGGCCTCGGCGATCCGCGTCGTCCGGGCGCCGGGCCGCGTCAACCTGATCGGTGAGCACACGGACTACAACGGCGGCTTCGTCATGCCTGCAGCGATCGATCTCGAGATCCGGATGGCATACCTGCCGACCGACGATCGGCGCGTGGAGATCACCCTCGACGAGACGGGCCGGACCGCCGGCTTCGCGCTCGACGCCATCGGCCCTGCCACCGGACGCTGGATCGACTATGTCGCCGGCACGGCGTGGTCGATGGTGGCCGCCGGCGCTGCCGTTCGCGGCCTGCGCGGGTTGCTGGCCAGCTCGCTGCCCCGTGGCGCCGGTCTCTCGTCGTCTGCAGCCCTCGAGCTCGCGTCGGCCTGGGCTCTGGCCGGCGATGAGCCGCCCTCGATCGGCGGGATGGCGCTGGCCCAGACGGCCCAGCGGGCGGAGAACGAATATGTCGGGGTCCAGTGCGGCCTCATGGATCAGTTCGCGTCGTCGCTCGGCGTGGCGGGCTCGGGCCTCTTCCTCGACTGCCGCTCCCTGGACTGGCATCCGGTGCGCCTGCCGCTGGCCGACGTCGCCCTGGTGGTCTGCCACTCGGGCTCGCCGCGACGGCTCGAGATGTCCGCCTACAACGAACGGCGGGCCGAATGCGAGCGAGCCGCCGCGGCGATCGCCACGCGGGAGCCCGGCGTCCGGTCCCTGCGCGACGTGGACCCCGTCATGCTCGCCCGGCATCGCGACGCGCTCGATCCGGTCGCGGAACGGCGGGCTCGCCACGTCGTGGAGGAGAACATTCGCGTGGTCGCGGCAGAGCGGGCGCTGGCGGCGGGGGATCTGGCCGAGGTCGGCCGGCTGTTCGCGGCCAGCCACGATTCACTGCGCGATCTGTTCGAGGTCAGCTCGCCCGAGCTTGATGTCCTGGTGGGCATCGCCCGGAACACCGAGGGCGTCGTTGCCGCGCGCCTGACCGGCGCGGGCTTCGGCGGCAGCACGATCAACCTGGTGCGCCGCGGGCAGACGGCCGCCTTCCGCTTGGCCATCGAGCGCGACTACCCGGCCCGGACCGGCCTGCGGCCGACGGTCTACGAGGTGGCGCCGGTCGACGGCGCCGGCCTCATCGGCTGAGTGCGGCCAGAGCGCGCAACGGCACGCCCCGCATGCCATCCTGACGGCGACATGTGTCCCGCGTCGAACCTGCCGATCTGCCCGGCCAGCTTTGCCGGCGCCGTACGCGATCGCTGACGTGGCCTCTGCCGACGACGTCCTGGCGCATCCTCACCGGCGCTACAACCCGCTGATCGACGAGTGGATCCTCGTCTCGATCGGACGCACCGGGCGGCCCTGGCGCGGCACCCAGGAGCCGGCTCAACCCGACCAGCTGCCGGCCTACGATCCGACGTGCTACCTGTGCCCCGGCAACGCCCGGGCGAACGGCGAGGCCAATCCGGCGTATACGTCGACGTTCGTCTTCACCAACGACTTCGCCGCCCTCGAGCCAGACACGCCGATCGGCGAGTTCCGGCAGGGCATCCTGCGTGCCGAAGGGGAGCAGGGCACGTGCCGGGTGCTGTGCTTCTCGCCTCGCCACGACCTGGACCTGGCGGTCATGGACCCGGCCGACGTCCGGCGCGTCGTGGACCTCTGGGCGGACCAGTCCGAAGAGCTCGGCCAGCGCTTCCGGTGGGTCCAGGTGTTCGAGAACCGGGGCACGTCGATGGGTGCCTCCAACCCGCACCCCCACGGTCAGATCTGGGCCGGCACGGCGCTGCCCGTCGAGGCGGCTCGCGAGGACGCCGCGCAGCGGCGGCACTTCGAGGCGACCGGTCGGCGTCTCCTCCTCGACTACGTCGCCGAGGAGCACACCGGGCCGCGCGTGGTGGTCGAGAACGACGAGTGGCTCGTGGCGGTGCCGTTCTGGGCCGTCTGGCCGTTCGAGACGATCATCATCGCCAGGCGCCCGATCGAACGTCTGGCCGACCTTGGCGAACGCGAGCGGAGCAATCTCGCCGGCGTGCTCGTCGAGCTGCTGAGCCGGTGCGACAACCTGTTCGGCGTAGCCTTTCCGTACTCGATGGGCTGGCATCAGGCGCCGTACGACCAGATGGCGCACGAGTACTGGCAGCTCCATGCCCATGTCTACCCGCCGCTCCTCCGCTCGGCGAGCGTCCGCAAGTTCATCGCCGGGTATGAGCTGCTCGCCGAGCGGCAGCGCGACCTGACCGCCGAAGAGGCGGCCGAACGGCTGCGATCGGTCTCGCCGGTCCATTACCGGGCCGGCACGCCCGCCCGGTCCGAGTGAACGGTTCGCCGCTGTCGGGAACGACCGTCAGCCCTTGACGGCGCCTCCGGTGATGCCCCGCACGAAGTACCGCTGCAGCGCGAAGAACACGGCCAGGGGCAGCGCCATCGAGATGAACGCGGCCGCGCCGAGGAGCTGCCAGCCCGCGCCGAGCGAGCTCACGAGGTTCGCGATGGTCCCGGTCAGCGGGAGGTTCTCCGACCGGCTGAAGCCGATGTAGGTGATCGCCACCAGCAGGTCGTTCCAGACGAACAGGAACTGGAAGATCGCCAGGGCCGCGATCGCCGGCACGCTCATCGGCAGCGCCAGCCGGAAGAACGCGGTCACCGGGCTGGCGCCGTCGATGTAGGCCGATTCGAAGACCTCGCGCGGCAGCGATCCCATGAAATTCCGGAGCAGGTAGATCGCGAACGGCAGGCCATAGCCGGTGTGCGCGAGCCAGACCGACAGGAACTCGCCGTTGATTCCGATGCTGCTGAACAGCCGGAGGATGGGGATCAGGGTCGTCTGGAGCGGCACCACCAGGAGCCCCACCACCGCCACGAACAGGATGTTCCGGCCGGGAAAGCTCATCCAGCTGAAGGCGTACGCGGCGAAGGCCGCCACGAAGATGGGGATGATCGTGGCCGGGATCGTGATGAACAGGCTGTTGACGAACGCGTCGGCGATGCCAGCCTGACCGATGACGTTCCCGTAGTTCTCCAGCGTCAGCCTGCCCGGATCGAACAGGGCGTTCCACCAGCCCGACGTTGAGACATCCGCGGGAGGACGGAACGAGTTGACCAGCAGCCCGATCGTGGGCAGCAGCCAGAGGACGACCAGGAAGATGACGAACGCGTGGAGCCCGATCCGGCCGAGTGGGCTCCGGCGCCGTCCGGCGGTCTCCGCGGAGGCCAGGGCGGAGCGAGTCTGCGCGGCAGCGGTCATCGGATCGCCTCCTGGGCGCGGAACCGGTTGATGTTGAGGCCCATGATCGGCACGATGGCGATCAGGAGGATCACCGCGACCGCGCTGGCCCGTCCGAAGTCGCCGTCGACGAACATCTCCTTGTACTGGAGGTTCGCGATCACCTCGGTGTTGTAGTTACCGTTGGTCATGACGTACACGATGTCGAACGCCTTTAGGGCAGTGATGATGATCGTGGTCGACACGACCGCGATGGTCGGTAACAGGAGGGGGAACACGATGTGCCGGAACACGCGCCACTCGGTGGCGCCGTCCACCCGCGCGGCCTCCAGGAGCTCGGGGCTGATGCCCTTGAGCGCGGCCGAGAGGATGACCATCCCGAAACCGGTCCACATCCAGGCCATAACGGCGATCAGCGCGATCGTGTTGAAGGCCAGCGTGTCGGTCTGGAGCCAGGTCACGGGACCGAGCCCGACAGCCCCAAGGATGGCGTTCAACGTTCCGGTCTGCGGTGTGCCGGGCTGCTGGTAGTCGTACATGAAGCGCCAGATCACGCTGGCGGCGACCATGCTGATCGCGAGTGGCACGAAGATCACGGACTTGGCGATCGTCTCGTAGCGGACCCGGTCCACCAGGACCGCGATGATCAGGCCGAGTCCGACCGTGAACAGGGTCAGGAACACGACCCACAGGACGTTGTTGCGGAGCGCGATCAGCGCGCTGTCCGTCCCGAAGAACCACTGGTAGTTGGCGAGACCGACGAAGGCATCGCCGGCTCTGTCCTGGAAGCTCCTGACGATCGTGCCGATCGTCGGATAGACCAGGAAGACGAACAGGAAGGCCAATGCCGGCAAGAGCCACAGCCATGGCCGGATCCGGCCCCGCTGTCGCTCGGCGACCATGCGGAGCAGCAGCTCCGTGCCGTAGATATAACCAACCAGAACCGCGGGCACGCCGATGACCACGGAGATCGCCGTTCCGAGCCGAGGATCCATCGAGCACCTCCCGCCGTGGATTCATGGAGTGGGGAGCGGCGGCGCCGCTCCCCACCGATGCGAGCTCCGGCCTACTTCTTGTAGGCGTCCACCTGGACCTTGTCGAGGCCGGCCAGGATCGTGTCGAGATTCGCGGGAGTCTTGGTGTAGTCGAGGATGGCCTTCCAGAAGGCGTCGTTCATTGCCTTTGGCATGAGGTCTGACGCGTCGAAGGCGAACGCCTTCGAATTCACCAGCATGTCCGCCGACTTCTTCGCGATGTCGTCCGGATAGCTCTTCGCGTTCTTGTTGGCCGACAGTGCGCCGCCGATCTTGACCCAGATGTCCTGGGCCGGAGCGGTGACGAGGTACTTCATGAGCGACTTTGCCTCGGGCGTGTCGTGGAACATGCCGAACAGGTCACCAACGCCCTCGACTGCGCCCGAATTGGCCGGGTTGATGTCCGGGAACGGGAAGAAGTTGTAGTCGGTCCCGGCCTTCTTGCCCTTGAACCCGCCGAGGCCGGTGATGAAGCTTGCCTGGTGGTGGAATACGCAGCCGGGCGGCGTGGCGAAGAGGGCGTCGCCACCCTTCTCGAAGTTCAGGGTCAGCGCGGTGTTGGCTCCGCCGTTCGCGCTTTGCATCACCTCACCGAACGTCTGGAAGGCGCTTTTGATCTCGGGCGATGTCCATTTGACCTTGCCTGCCCACCAGTCGTTGTAGACCTGCGTGCCCGATTGGCGAAGGACGATGTCCTCGATCCAGTCGGTGCCGGGCCAGCCGGACGCGGCGCCCGACTCGAGGCCGACGCACCAGATGGCATTCGCGCCGTCCTTGTTGGCGGTCGCCTGTGACTTCAGCTCGTCCCATGTCTTGGGCGGTGCCGCCGACCAGTCGTGGAGCTTGGGGCTGTACCAGATCAGGCCCTTGACGCCCGACTTGATGAAGACGCCGTAGGTCTTGCCGTCAACGACGCCCAGATTCAGAAGGGGCGCGACGGTCTCGCTCTTGTACGTGGCCATGTCGAGCGTGTCGTCGAGCGGCTTGAGCGAGCCGCCCTTGGCGAACTCGATCAGCTGGCCGGGACCGGGCAGGCCCGCCATGTCCGGCAGGACGCCTGATGCCACTCCGGTCGTCAGGACGGCGTTGAGGTCCCGGGTGCCGGTGTACTTGACCTTGTTGCCGGTCTGATCCTCCCAGGGCTTCACCATCGCCAGGAAGGCCTTCTGCTCGTCGCCGCCCCACGTTCCGATGACGGTGACGCTCTTGCCGCCGCCCTGATTGCTGGCGCAGCCGGCACCCACCAGGCTCACCGCCGCGAGCACGAGGCTCGCGCGCCAGGCCAAACCAAATCGTTTCATCGTTGTCATCTCCTCCTGCTATCTGGCCGGGCTCCCCGCCCGGCGTGTACTGCGTGCGTGGTGGTTTCGGACCGGCCTGCTGTCGGCAGGTCTCCTCCGTTCCCGTTTCCCGGGCTCGTCCACGCTCCTCCTCCGAGGTCTCTGCTCTGTCATGGCCCTCCGGCTTGCCCGGTGCCAATCCTGCTCGTCGAGTCACGCACGATCAGCTCCGTCGGGAGCAGCGTTCGCGGCGCAACGGGACGGCCGGCCACCCGGTCCATCAATGCGTGTCCCGCCGCCGCGCCCAACGCGTGGGCGGGCAGGTGGACGGTGGTCAGCGGCGGGTCGAAATGCTCCGCCAGGGGGATGTCGTCGAATCCGACGATGGAAATGTCCAGGGGCACCCGCCGGCCGGCCTCGCGCAGCGCCCGCAGGGCGCCGAAGGCCACGACGTCACTGGCCACGAAGACCGCGGTCGGCCTGGCTCGACTCAGGAGCTGGCCTATGGCGGTGTAACCGCTCGCTGCATCGAACGAGCCCTCCACGATCAGCCGCTCGTCGGGCTCGAGGTTGGCGGCCTCGAGTGCCTGGCGATAGCCCGCGAGCCGCTGGGAAGCGGCAGTGTACGCCAACGGTGCATTCGTGATGCAACCGATGCGACGGTGACCGAGACCGATCAGGTGCTCGACGGCGACCCGCGCCCCGGCCTGGTTGTCGACGTCGACGCTCGGCGCATCGAGATCGGGCCGGGAGCCCTGGAGCACGATGGGGAAACCGTCGCGCACGAGCCCGGCCAGCTCGTCGTCGTCGGCACGCGGCCCGGACACCACGAGGCCGTCGGTGCGCTGCGACCGGAGGAGATCGGCGTACGTTCCGCTACCCGGCACGAGCGGCTCGATGAGCACCCGGTAGCCGCCCTGGCGGGCGGCCTGGGCGAGGCCCCAGAGCGTGGCCGAGAGCAGGGCGTCGGCCGCAACCTGATCGGCCGACTGGCGCAGGACGACCCCCAGCGTCAGGCTGGACCTGCCGGCAAGCTGACGGGCCGCCTCGTGCGGGTGGTAGCCCAGCTCGCGCGCGGCCTCCTCGACTCGCCGCCAGGTGGTCCGTGGGATCTGGGTGTCGGCGCGGCCATTGAGCACGAACGAGACCGTCGTCCGGGATACCCCGGCGCGGGCCGCGACATCGGCGCTGGTCGGCCGCCGCCGGGCCTGGGCCATCGCTTCTCCCTGGCTAACTCGCGTTACTAACGCGCATTATGTCGAGCCCGCCGGTCTCGTCAAGCGAGTTCCGGCGGCCGGCGCGGCCCCAACGGAGGGTCTGGCGAGGGCTAGCGGCGAGCGAACGAAGGTCCCGCTGATGTGGGCCGCGATCGCCCAGGAATACCAGCTCAAGCTCTACTACGCGGGCAAGAGCAGCGAGGGAGTCCGGATGAAGGCCGGGCCGCGGGCGCTGGCCGAGCTGCCATCCATGCTGACCGGTTTGGCCCAGAGCGAGATCGAGGTCGTGGAGCCGCTGCCCATCGAGTTCAGCCAGGCGACACCGGTCATCAGTCGCCCATCCGAGGCGATGCAATGGCTGAACGCTCACCACGTCCATAGCCCCATCACCCGCCATGCGCTCATGGTCCTGGAGTCGATCGACGCGGTGGACCTGGCGTTCGACACCTTCGTTTGCGCGCTGCTCGACGGCGAGATCGACACGTCGGGCTACCCCGAGTACAACGCCATCGTCGGCGGCGTCGCCTCGCATTGGGATGAGACCACCGGAGACATGATCGTCCGGGCGGTCGTCGGCTGGGGTGGCAAGGGCGTCCGCGGCGACACCGATCGGATCGGGGCGAAGCTGGTGGGCGGGTTGCTCACCAACATCCTCGCCAACCAGTACGCGGTGGGCCTGACCCCGATCGAGCGGCCCGTGCCGGAAGCCGGACGGGGCGGGCTGGTATGCGCCCACTGCGGCTTCGCCTCGGCCCACGAGCGGGCGTTCTACTGCCCCAAGTGCGGCATGCGGCTGTTGCGCGGCTGATAGGGTCGACAGGCCGAGCCCACTCGCATGCCCACCTACGACTACGTCTGCCGCGCCTGCGGCCATCGGGTCGAGGTTCATCACGGACTGTACGCCGAGGGACCCACCCAGTGTCCCAACTGTCACTCGCACGCCCTGCGCAAGGCCATCGCCGCGCCGGCGATCGTGTTCAAGGGCAGCGGCTGGGCGAAGAAGGACCGGTCCAACGTCAAGTCGGCCACGGCCGCGGGCCGCGACGCCGCAGGCGGCGAAACCGGTAGCTCCTCGAACGAGGATGGCGGCGAGCCATCGAAGGGGAGCGAGCCGGCGAAGGGCGGCGAGGGGGCAAAAGGCGCCGAGACGACGAGAGGCGCAGAGCCGACGAGGGGCGCAGAGCCGACGAGGGGCGCCGAGCCAGCGAAACGCGGGTCGGGCACAACGGAGGCAGCTTCCGCCTCGTCGGGTGGCTCCAACCCGGCCTCGGGCGTCGACTGACGATGCCCGCCGCTACCGACTGGATCACGCTGACCGAAGCCGCCGGCATCCTGGCGGCGGCCAACATCCACTTCCGGCCCCAGACCATCGGCGATTGGGCGCGGCGCGGCCGGCTCCAGAGCATCAAGCTCGGGGGGCGCCGATTCGTCCGCCGGGCCGAGGTGAAATCGCTCATCGCCGGTCGCCGAAGGGTGCCGGCCGACCAGTTGCAACCGAGCCTGTTCGAGGACTGGCACAGCTGATCGTCGAGGAGCGACAGCGGGAGCGAGCGTGCAACGTTTGACCGGTCGCCTGCGCCGCCTGCGCGTGATCCTCGATCACCCTCGGGTGGCCACGGCGCGCGCGGTCCTCGAGGACTACGAGGCGGCCGGCGGTGGCCTGCTGGCCGGCGGCCTGGCCTACGCCGGGCTGTTCGCCGTCCTGTCGGCGATCCTGTTCGTGATCGGGGTGACGGGCTTCTTCGTCCAGGATTCCGAGCGGCTCGCGGCGATCGTCGGCGAGATCGGGCGTCGGCTGCCGCCGCTCGAAGGACTCGTGCGGACCGGCCTGAGCCGGGTCTCGGAGACCGCTGCGACGTTCTCGATCCTGGGTCTCGCCGGCCTGGGGTGGGGCGCCAGCCGGTTCTATTCAGCGCTGGACATCGCCTTCGCCCGCGTCTTCCGGGCGTCCTCCGCCCGCGGTTTCGCGGCACAGACGGTGCGCGGCATGGTCGTGGTGGGGCTGCTCCTCGCGGTCATCGTCGCTTCCGTGGTCCTGGCCTCGGTAGCCTCGTTCGTGGATGCATTCGTGGGCAAGGGCTCTGCCGTCGCCTTCGTCTGGCAGCTTGCGACGAGAGGCCTGGGACTGGCGCTGCAGTTCGTGGCGATCGTGGCCGTCTTCCGCTACGTTCCGCCCCACGGTCCAAGCTGGCGAGCGTTGGCACCGCCGGCGATCGCGGTGGCGCTCGTCCTTTCTGCCTTCACGAACGCGTTCGTGCTGATCCAGGCACGGCTGGTCGGGTCCCTCGAGCTGTTCAGCGGGTTCGCCTTCGTGCTGGCCACGATGGTCTGGTTGTCCATCGGGTTCCAGGTGCTGTTGCTGGGCGCTGCCTGGACGCACGTGCGCGAGCCCGACGCCGTCCAGGCCCGGGATCTCCCGGTGGAGGCCATGGATCCCTCGACCCCTGGCCCGGAGGATTCGCCCCCTGCCGTTGCCCGGCCGCGATCGTCGCCGGATGGTGACCGGCCGTCCTGACGGTCAGGCCGGGACCTGGTTCGCTCCGCATCGACGGCAGAAGCGCGCCGTGGCGGACAAGGGCAGCCCGCAGTTCACACAGGACTGGACTCCCGATTCCGGCCGGCTCAGCACGTCGCGGCTGGACGCCGCCCAGATCGCGTCGACGGCGCTGACCCGACCGCCGCGTTGTTCGCCGGCGGGCCAGCTGGGGGCGGCGGACGGCTGGCTGGCGGGCCAGGCCGGGGTCAACGGCCACTCGGGTTCGGTAGCCGGGGGGGAAGCCACCGGGAGCGCCGCCTGCGGGAGGGCGGGCGGCTGAACGGCTGC
>WNGF01007919.1_pt1 | contig 12651 bp, 13 predicted proteins | sample 5400641 | NCBI WGS metagenome assembly WNGF01 (sample SAMN13153371, study PRJNA577476) | soil metagenome | isolation source: 80 cm soil or saprolite under grassland replicate 2 | place: USA:California | collected 2016-06-15
GCGCTGCTCGCCTCCGACCCGAATAGCTGGATCCCTCCCACCCGGTCCACGACGGCGGCGAGATGGCTTGGATCCATCACGGCGTAGTGCGGGATCCACGCGCCGACGAGGTTGGAGATGGCCACGGCGGTTTCGGATCCGTTCACGGACGTGACTTCCTTGACCAGGCCGTCACCCTGGCCCGGGATCGTCATCACCACGTTCGGGGGGATGGCAAGCGCGGCCGGCGCCGGGGTCCCCGAGGACCCAACGACCGCGATCATGACCGCGTCCCTCGACCGCAGCTCGAGCAGCAGGAGCTTCGAGGGGGCGGTCGAGCTTCCCGATGCGGGCACCGCCCTTTGGTCGCGAGCCGACACGATGCCCCAGGCCCCCACCCCTCCGACCACTAGGAGCGCCGCCGCAACCGGCGCCAGCCACCCCGTCGCCATGGCTCGGAGCCGCGCGTGCCGACCTGGCCGGACGAACAGGTCGACCTCGCCGCGATGGTGCGCTCGCTTCATCGGTACAACCCCGCCTTCTCGATGTAGCTCTCGACGCCCTCGGGCACGAGGTACCGGATCGGGCGGCCCTCCCCGACCCGTTCGCGGATGTCCGTGGAGGAGATGGCCAGGGCCGGGATGTTCATGACGCTCACGTTCGGATGGCGGCTGGGCTCCTCCGCCTCGAACCGTGCCAGGTCGTAGCCGGGCCGGGTGGCCGCGATGAAGTGCGCGAGCTCGAGGATCTCGTCGGGGTCCTTCCACTGGAAGATCTCCAGCACGGCGTCGGCACCCGTCACGAAGAACAGATCCACGTTCCCGCCGCGCTGCTCCTTCAGCTCGCGAAGGGTGTCGACCGTGTACGTTGGACCCTCCCGATCCACCTCCAGCCGCGACACGAAGAACCGAGGGTTGCTGGCGGTGGCGATCACCGTCATGAGGTACCGATGCTCGGGCGAGGACACGTCCCGCTCCTCCTTCATCCACGGCTGTCCAGTCGGCACGAACACCACCTCGTCCAGGCCGAACTGAACGGCGGCCTCCTCTGCGGTCAGGAGGTGTCCGTGATGGATCGGGTCGAACGTGCCGCCCATGACGCCCAGGCGTCGTCCCACGCCGGCAATCCTACGGCCGGTACCCGGCCTTCCTTCGCATTTCAGCTGGCGGACGTGAGCTTGCCAACCCAGGCTCGTAGGTCGCCCAGGTGCTCGTCGTAGTGCTCGGGCCCCGACTCCCGGAACCACTCCTCAGCTTCGGGGGTCACCTCCGGGATGGCGGCGAACTCGACCAGCGCATGATTCCTCGCCGCGTACAGCTCGGCCGTCACCGTCGCCAGGTCTAGTCGGCGGCCCTCCACTAGGAACCGCGCGTTCAGCTCATCGACGTTCGAAGCGAGGTCCCCCCCGTCGTATGTCCCTACGCGGATCCGCTCCAGCATGACGCCGGCCTTGGCCCACCAAGCGCCCAGATGCCAGAGCAGGTCCTTGACCGACCATCCCTCGGGCGTGAGCCCAGGCTCCATCACCTGCTGACGCGACAGGGCGTCCAACTGCGAGCGCAGGTCGGTCCAACCTCGATCCTCGGATCGCAAGAGGTCCTCGCGTCGGATCATGATCAGCCCTCTTTCTCCGGGAGGAACTCGAAGGCCCGCTCCCCGATCAGGACCTCGTCACCTCGCCTGGCTCCCAGGGCGGCGAGCTGTCTCTCCACCCCCTCTTTGGCCAGTCGCTTCTGGAGCTGCACTACCTTGCGGGGGTCCTCGAAATCGGTCTCGGCGACCCATCGTTCCACAGCCCGCCCGACCACGCGGAAGCCGGCACCCTCCTTACGCACCACGAACGGAGGGCGAGCCGGACGGAGCACCACGAACGGCTTCCGTTCCTCCTCCCCGTCCTCGGAGGCTGTCTCGACCAGCTCGGCCACCCGATCGGCCAGCCGGTCGATCCCCTCCCCCGTGAGTCCGGAGACGGCGACCGCGTCGGGGACGAGCGTGCTCGCCGCCGCTTCAGGCTCGTCCACCAGGTCGGCCTTGGTCCCCACGACGATCCAGGGTCGAGTCGCGAGCCCCGGATCGTGCGCCTCGAGCTCCTTCCGCACCGTCTGGAGATCCGCGGCCGGGTCGTGACTCGAAAGGTCCACGACGACCACGAGCCCGCGCGCCCGGTCGAGATGGCGGAGGAACCGGTGGCCGAGGCCCTTGCCCTCGTGGGCCCCTTCCACCAGGCCGGGGACGTCGGCCACGACGAAGCGGCGCTCCCTTTCGGCCACGCCGAGGTTGGGATGCAGCGTGGTGAACGGATAGGGAGCCACCTTCGGCCTGGCTGCCGTGAGCCTGCCGAGCAGTGTGGACTTCCCCGCGTTCGGTAGGCCCACGAGGCCGACGTCGGCAACGACCCGAAGCTCCACGGACACCCGCCGCTCCTCACCCGACTCCCCCGCCTCCGCGGTGCGGGGCACGCGGTTACGGCGCGAAGCGAGCGAGGCGATGCCCCGGCCGCCCCGTCCCCCCCGAGCCACCACCGCCCGGGAGTCCTCGCCGACGAGATCGGCCATCAGTCCGCCCTCGTCGAACACCATCGTCCCCTCCGGGACCTGAATCACGAGGTCCGCGCCACTCGCCCCGGTGCGCCGGCTCGAACCGCCTGGCTTCCCGTCCTCGGCACGAAGGTGCGGCCGGTCGGCCAGGGCCGAGAGGTCGCGGACGCCCGAGGTGGCTTCGAACACGACGTCCCCCCCTCGGCCGCCGTCGCCACCTTCGGGTCCACCCCGCGGCTTGAACGGCTCGCGCAGCATCGCAGCCGAGCCGTGTCCTCCCCGGCCCGCGCGAACCCACACCGTCACCTCGTCAACGAAGGGCATACAGAGATTGTGGTCGAAACTCGCTCATGCGGCGAAGATGGGCACGATGCCCGAGCCCATCACCGTGTGGGTGGTCGAGCTCTCACCGGGCCTGGCCGCTCAGGAGCGGAGAGGCACCCTGAGCCTGCAGCCGGACGTCATCGCCTTCGTGCCATCCGACGGTTCCGAGGACCTGCGCATCCCGCTTGCCCAGGTGCGAAAGGCTCGGCGGCTCCGCGGCTCGCCGGTGCTCGTGGTAGCCCATCATGCAGGCGGCCGACCCGTTCGGACGGCCTTCTACTTCGTGCAGCCACCGCCGCTGGAGGACTTCCAGGGGGAGGGCCACGAGCGGCCGGCGCCTCTCGGCTTCCGCAAGAGCTCCAGGAGACGGGCCAGACGACAGAACATCGGCTACCTCGGCACGTGGAACCGGCAGCTCAAGGCCAACATCGAGGAGTGGGAACAGGCGATCCGCGATGCCGTGAGTGAACGGCGGTGAGCGGGGCTACTTGGGCTCGACCGAGGCCACCCGGCGGCCCCGGGACGAGCGGTACCGGACGATCCCCGGGACCAGGGCGAACAGCGAGTCGTCGCCGCCCTTCCCCACGCCGGGGCCCGGGTGGATCCTCGTCCCTCGCTGGCGCACGATGATGGAGCCGGCGTTCACTTCCTGACCGCCGAAAGCCTTCACCCCGAGCCGCTTGGACTCGGAATCGCGCCCATTCTTGGTGGAGCCGCCGCCCTTCTTGTGTGCCATCGCGCGACCGAGCGTACCAGAGGACCCGCTACTCCCCGGCCCCTTCCGCCGCCTCGTCCCGCGCTTCCGTGGCCCCCTTGGGGGCCGCCTTCTTGGCAGGGGCCTTGGCCGGGGACTTGGCGGCTGGCTTCCTCGCCGCCGGCTTCCTTTCCCCGGCCATGGTGACGTCGGAGATCTCGAGGAGGGTCATCAGCTGACGGTGGCCCTGGCGCCGGGAATAGCCCGTCTTGTTCTTGTACTTCATCACCCGGACCTTGTCCCCCTTCTGCTCGCCGACCGGCTTGGCCGTGACCACGGCCCCCTCGGCCTCCTTGCCGAAGTGCGTCTTGCCGTCGTCGTCCACCAGGAGCAAGGGATGGAACGTCACGGTGTCGCCCAGGCCGTGCATGTATTCCACCTCGATAACGTCACCGGGCTTCACCCGGTGCTGCTTTCCACCCGTCTTGATGACGGCGTACATCGGCTCCTCCTCAGGCTTCGTAGGTCACGATCAGGCCCCGCCCCTCGCACGTTGGGCAGGTCTCTGAGAACGATTCCAAGAGTCCACCAGAAACGCGCTTGCGAGTCACCTCGAGCAACCCGAGGGGGCTGATGTCGAAGATCTGGGACCGGGTCTTGTCCTTGGCCATTTCCTCGCGCAGGGCGTCCACGACCTTCCGCTTGTTCTGCTCGAGGAGCATGTCGATGAAGTCGATGATGATCATCCCGCCGATATCCCGGAGGCGAAGCTGCCGAGCCACCTCCCGGGCCGCCTCGACGTTGGTGTTGACCACGGTCTCCTCGAGGTTCGTCTTGCCCACCGACTTGCCCGTGTTCACGTCGATGACGGTCATCGCCTCGGTCCGGTCGATGACGATGTAACCCCCGGAGGGCAGCCACACCTTGCGGTCCAGTCCCTTGTGGATCTGCTCGACGACGTGGAACTCCTCGAAAACGGGCAGCTTGCCTTGGTGCAGCCGGACCTTCGGCAGGAGGTCGGGAGCGATCCCGGCGAGGTACTGGGTGACCAGCTCGTACACGCGCGGGGAATCGGTGACGAGCTCGCGGAACTCCTCGTCGGTGAACAGGTCGCGGACGGAGCGAACCGTGAGCTCGGGCTCCTCGTACAGCATCGCCGGCGCCTTCGCCCGCTTCGCCTTCTTCTCGATGGTCTTCCATTCCTCCAGGAGGCGGGCCAGGTCGGCCGCCAAGGCCTCCTCGTCGGCGTCCTCCGCGGCGGTCCGGATGATGACGCCGTGGCCCTCGGGCCGGATCGTGCGGAGGATCTGCTTGAGCCGCCTGCGCTCCTCGTCCGGAAGGCGACGGCTGATGCCCGTGATGTCGGAGTTCGGCACCAGCACGAGGTACCGCCCGGGCATGCTGATCTGCGCGGTGAGTCGGGCCCCCTTGCCACCGATCGGGTCCTTCGTCACCTGCACCAGGACGGAGTGGCCGCTCTTCAGGACGTGTTCGATCCGGGGGGGCGCCCCCTCGAGGTCCTCCGGCGAGTAGTTCACCTCGCCGGCGTACAGCACGGCGTTCCTGCCCTTGCCCACGTCGATGAAGGCCGCCTCCATCCCGGGGAGGACGTTCTGCACCCTGCCCAGGTACACGTTGCCGACCATCGACCTCGCGCCCGCCCGCGTCACGTAGTGCTGGACGAGCTCATGGCCCTCCAGGATGGCGATCTGGTCGCGCTCGCCGTGTTCGGTGATCACCATGAGCTTGTCGGTGACCCTCGGCGGGGCGATGGTGGGCTCCCGGCGCCTCCTCCCGACGGCCTGTCGCCCTCGACGAAGGCGGGTGGGGCCGACCACAACCGTGTCGGTCGGCTCGACCGCCTTGCGTCGCGTCCGGCGCCCGGGCGGCCTGGACGGCTCCGGCGCGGGCTCGACCGCGATGGCTGCGTCGGGCTTCGCATCGGCCTTCGGCCGGGCCTTCGTGCCCGCCTTGGTTCGAGCCGAACCCGCACGTCGGGTCCCTCGCCGTGCCGGTTGGGGGGCCGGTTCATCCCCATCGGCAGCCTCGGCGCCGGTGTCGGCCGGCTCGGCGACGTCGGACCCTTCGACCTCCGCGGCGCCTTCGGTGGCGCCGGAGAGTGCGGACTTGCGTCGGCGCCGGCGACGGCGACGCTTCGCCGACGGGCTCTCGCCCGTTCCCGCGCCATCTGACTCCTCGATTCCTTCGGGCTCTCCGATTGAGTCCGCCTCGTCGGGCGACGGCACCTGCGGCTTGGTCTCCCCTGCCGCCATCGCCGTCCCGGATCGGCGTCGACCCCGACCGCCGCGGTGTCGCCGGCGACGGACCGCCGCCGTGCCCACCTCACCATCCATCGACGGGGCGCCCCCGATCGGTCCGGGGACCGTCGCCTCCTCCGCGCCCTCGCCGGTTGACTCGGACGAGGTCGCTTCGTCGACGCGACCGGTCATCCCAGCCTGTCCCCGCCCACGGTTCCTGCGGCGCCGCCGGCGTGGGCGGGGCGCCGCACCGACCTCGTCCCCCGACCCCGATGTCACGGCCGGTGCCTGGAGCGACTCTGTGTGCTCCGTCATCAGTTCCGACTCCTTCCCACTCGCTCGAGTGCGCGGGAGTGCCGGAGGGCAGGGATGGGCAGGGGTCCAGAACGACTACAAGCCCGCTCTCGCTCGAGGGCGATGGCTTGGGTGATTCGTGGAGCGCGACCGCGCTCGGGTGGCTGTGAGCCACTCGGCGCAGCGAAGCGCCGCTCGTCCTGCAACCTCTACACCCTGTTCCGGCACCGGCCGCCCCGGCCGCGGCCCTGCGGGCGATCGCCCGGAGCCGGCGGGGTCTGGCCCGCGCCACCTCTGTCTCGCCCGGGGCCCGAAGCCCGCGGCCTCGGTCCGGCGAGGAAAACCTGGATACAGGATAGCAACCCGCCGGGCGGCTCCCCGTAGCCACAGATCGCCCGCTCGCCGGGCTAGGCCGATGTGGCTAGCGCGCTGTCGGCTCGACTTCAACCAGGAAAGGGGAGGCGCCCGATATACTTCCCGGCCCTCGGTGGCCGACACTTCCCTCATGGGCCCGCACGACCACGGCGGTGGCGCCTCCACTCAGGCGACGCCCATCTCCGGCCGTCGGGTGAGGGTGGTCGTGGTGGACGACAACGCCGGATTCCGTGAGTCGCTGCTCGCCCTGCTCGACGCCGGTGACCTTGACGTGGTGGGCGAGGCCCGCTCCGGGCCGGAGGCCCTGGAGCTCGTCCCGGCGGTCGACCCCGACGTCGTCCTGATGGACGTGCGCATGCCGGACATGGACGGGATCCAGACCACCCGCCGTCTGAAGCAGCTCCATCCGGGCATCGGCATCGTCGCGCTGTCCGGTCACGAGGACCAACACATCGTCCGAGAGATGCTCGTGGCCGGCGCCTCCGGGTACGTGCTCAAGGACTCAGACGGCGACGAGATCCTGAACGCCGTCCTGCACGCGGCCCAGGGCGGCGGTGTCCTCTCGCCCGAGGTCACCCCCTCGGTCATCGAGGAACTCACGGAGGCGCTGGAACGGGAGCGCCGCCGGACCAGTGAGCTCGAGCAGGCCCACGCGGCCCTGGTCGAGCGGGCCGCGCGACGGCACGAGCTGGTGGCGCGGCTCTCCCACGAGCTCCGCACGCCGGTCACCGTCATCCTGGGGATGGCCCAGACCCTGGCCAAGGCCGACGACACGTTCCCCCAACGTCAGGAGCTCGCGGACCGGATCGTCGAGCGCTCGGAGGCCCTGGCCCGGCTGGTCGAACGGTTCGAGCTCACGATCGACGCGGGGATGGCGGAGAAGGTGGACGTGGCTGCCCTGGCCCAGGAAGTGGCCTCGCCCTACCCCCGGGTTCGGGTGATGGCGAAGGGCGGCCCGTTCGCGGCGACACTCAGCCCGGTCCTGGGGCGGAGGATCCTCGGGGAGCTCGTGGCGAACGGGCTCGAGTTCTCACCCCCGGACGCGGCAGTGACCGTCCAGGTGGCGCGGGGCCGGGCCGAGATCGAGGTCCGGGTCGTGGACGCCGGACCCGGGATCGATGCCGACGACCGCGAGCGGATCTTCGGCTTCCTCGAGCAGGTCGAGGATCTGAACGTGCGGGTCCATCAGGGTCTGGGCTTCGGCCTGTCGCTCGCCCGGGGCGCGGCCGGTTCGATGGGCGGCGACGTGGTCCTGGAGTCCTCGGGACCCGAGGGATCCACCTTCCTGTGGACCATCGCCCTCGAGGAATGATGCCAAGGGTACTGTCAGACTTGGCGGCTACGTCAGGCGTCGCATGTGGATGTTCAGGAGCAATCCCACGGCCGCGCAGTTCGTCAGGAACGAGCTCCCGCCATAGGACACGAACGGGAGCGGGATCCCGGTGATCGGCATGATCCCGAGCGTCATCCCGACGTTCACGAACACCTGGATGGCCAACATCGATGCGACGCCCGCCGCGAGATACGTCCCGAACGGGTCCTTGGCTAACAGCGCGATCCTGACCGCCCGCCAGATGAGGAGGGCGAACAACATCAGCACGAAGATGGCTCCCACGAAGCCGAATTCCTCCCCGATCACGGTGAAGATGAAGTCGGTGTGCTGCTCCGGCACGAAGTCCAGGTTGGTCTGCGTACCCTTCAGATATCCGCGGCCGAGCAGGCCGCCCGAGCCGATCGCGATCTCCGCCTGGGTCCGGTTGTAGTCGGATCGCTGCGGGTCGTTCTGGGGGTCGAAGAACGCGGTGAGCCGGGCGATCTGATAGTCCTTCACCAGGCCGAGCTGGAGCGCCCCGAAGATCAGCACGATGGCCGTGAGCGCGAGCACCCCCAGGTGCCGGGCCCTGGCTCCCGCCACGACCAGGATCCCCACCAGGATGGCCAGGAGCACGATCGAGGTCCCGAGGTCGGGCTGCAGGAAGACCAGGAGCCCGGGGACCGCAGCGATCGCCGTCGCTCGGTACAGGTCCTGCAGCGACAGGTCGCTCGATCGAAGCTGCGAGAGGAACGCCGCGAGCATCGCGACCAGCGCCAGCTTGGCAAGCTCCGAGGGCGCGAGCTGGAACCCGAACAGTTGGAACCACCGCTGGGACCCACGGATGGTCGTGCCGAGCGGAGTTCGGACCAGGACCAGCAGGGCGAGGCTCGCCACATAGATGATGCCGGCGTAAACCTTGACGAACCGGTAGTCGAAGCTCGCGCTCACCAGGATGACCACGATGCCGAGCGTGACGAAAGCCAGCTGCTTCTTGAGGAAGAACCCCGGGTCGATCCGCTGAGCCACCAGCGAGGCGTGGGTCGCGGAGTAGATCGTGATCAGACCCACGATCCCCAGGGCGAGCACGGATATCAGCAGGACGGGGTCGAGGTGCCGGAGCGGCCGCCGTTCCCACCGATACAGCTTGGTCGCGACGACGTCCATCAGTCCGTCACCCCGCCGGCGGTGAACTGGGTGTTCGTCAGGCCGTAGAGCCCCTCGATGACCCGCCGCACGATGGGCGCAGCGGTGGTCGAGCCGTGTCCTCCCTGCTCGACCAGCGCCACCACGACGTACTGCTTGCCCTGCGCCTGGGTCATGGCAGCGAACCACGAGTAGTCCTGCTGGCCGAATACCTGGGCCGTGCCGGTCTTGCCGGCCACCTGGACCTGCGAGAAGGGGAACCCGATGAACGCCGAGGCCGCGGTTCCCTGGACCGGGGTCTGGGTCAGGGCCTGGCGGACGTATTCGACCTGTGCCTGGAGGAACGGGATCCGGCGGCACCGAGCATGCCATGAGTGCAGGACTTGGCCGTCGGCCTCCTGGGCCCGCGCGAAGACGTGGGGCAGGCAGGCCCGCCCGCCGTTTTGGATCGCCGAGTACGCCGCGGCGAGCTGGAGCGGGGTCACGAGCGTGTCGCCCTGTCCAATCGACATGTTGATGAAGTCGCCGGGGAACCATCGGCCATCGGGGAACGATTTCGGGTATCGCTTGTGGACGACCGACTTCCATGCCGCGTCCGGAACCCGCCCCTCTTGCTCGAACGGCAGGTCGACATCGGTAGGCCGGCCGAACCCGAACGCTTGGAGGTCGCGCTGGATCTGCTCGATCGGCGGATCGGTCGGTGGGTAGTACCGGCGCCAGTACTCGTACCCGATCGGGTAGAAGACCGTGTCGCACGAGTCGTACAACGCCTGGGCGAGCGTCATCGACCCCAAGTTCGCCGTGGTCCAGTTGTGGAACACCTCGTGCAGGGGGTCCTCGGGCACGGCCCAGGAAGGCGGGCAGGGGTAATAGTCCGTGGTCGACACGATCCCCCGTCGCAGCGCGGACAGGAGAACGAACGGCTTGTAGGTGGACCCGGGCGGGTACAGGCCCTGTATGGCCCGGTCCAGGAGAGGGTAGCCCTTCGCCGCGCCGAACCGTCGCTCGTACTCGCCCGAGCTCATGCTCCGCACGAACAGCGACGGATCGAACGACGGCGCGGAGGCCAGCGCCTTGATGGCGCCGGTTGTCGGATCCATGACCACGACGGCGCCACCGTTCGCCGAAAGGTCGCGCCCCGTGCCCGAGTCATAGATGCCGTGGGCGTACTGCAGGCCGAGATTCAGGCTCTCCTCGGCGATCTTCTGGGCCTCGGTGTCGATGGTGAGGACGACATCCTGGCCCGGGATGGGCTGTTGTTCGCCGATCTCGCCCAGGTTCTGGCCGGCCGAGTTGACCCGGTACTTGACCACGCCTTCCGTCCCTCGCAGGAAGCGCTCGTACTGGGCCTCCACCCCAGTGACGCCGACCTCGTCGCCCGGACGGTAATCGGCGAACGCTGTCTCCTTCAGCTGCTCGGGGCTGATCTGTCCGAGATACCCCAACACATGGGCGGCGAGACTCCCCTCAGGGTAGACGCGGACCGGCTCCGCGACGACCTCCACGCCGGGGAACTTGGACTGGTGTTCGCTGATGTAGAAGTCGATCCGCTTGCCGACGTTGGCCTCGACCGGGACGGGCTGATACACGTAGTAGCGGGGATCATCGACCCGGGCGGCGAGCTCCTTCGCCGGCACGTCGAGCAGCTTGGACAGCCGGTAGAGCTCGTCTTCCAAGTGCGACCCGGCCTCTTGCTTGTTCACCGTGACGACCAGGCTCACTCGGTTCTTCACGAGGAGGCTGCCCTTGTCATCGAGGATCCGTCCTCGCTGCGCCGGGATGTCAATGAGGCGCACGGCGTTCTGTTTCGCTATGTCGCGGAACTGGTCCGCCGCCAGCACCTGGAGGAACCACAGTCGCGTGGTAAGCGCCGCGAACATGAACGCCACGAGCGCGGCGAACACCTTCAGTCGCAGCCCTGTCCGCCCCTCGGTCACCGTTGCGTCACCACCGCACCACCCGACGTGACCGCGAGCCTTCGGCCGCCCGTCGAAGGACCGGGTAGACGAGCGGGGTCAGGATGGCGTTGTACACAGCCGAGAGCGCGGCCACCCTGAACAGGTACAGGGCGGTGCTGTCGAACTGTCCGAGTAGGAAGGATACGAGCCCGTAGAACAGGACCCCGCAGAAGGTCCCACCTGTCACGACGACGACCGGGAGCACCGGCGAGGGGCTGACGACGTATTGGCGGAGCAGCCCCACCGCGTAGCCGAGCAGGGTGAGGGTGAGCGCGGTGATGCCCTTGGGCTGGTTCAGCAGGAAGTCCTGGGCCATTCCCCCGGCGAAGCCGCTGATCGCGCCCGACGACGGTCCCTCCAGCATGGCGAACACGATCGTCAAGAGGTACATGAGCTCCGGGCGGGCGCCGAGCAGGCGGACGTCGGCGAACACCGTCGTCTGGAGCAGCAACGCCGTCACGATCACCGCGGTAAGCGTGAGGAACCGGCGCACGAGCCAGGCTACCTCGACCCACCCGAAAGGACCACCAAGACGATGTCGAGGCTCGAGAAGTCGACGGCCGGCGCGACCGTGATGAACTTCTCGAGGGCGGCGACGTCGGGAACAACGTGTGAGACCGTTCCGATCAGGATGCCGGGCGGGTACAGGCTCTGGGCCCCACCCGGGATCCGGTACCCGGCCGTGACGACCTGCTCCCCCGCCTGGACCTCGGTGCTCGTGTCCACCAGCCCCATCTTCATGTCCTGCTCGCCCTGACCGGTCAGCAGGCCCGTGGTCCTGGACAGCTCCAACCGCCCCGCGACCGCGGAATCAGGATCCACGATGAGCTGCACGATCGAGGAGTCAGGCGCGACGCGAACGATATGGCCCACCAGGCGCTTGCCGCTCGCGACGACCGGCAGGTCGAGCTTGATCCCCTGGTTCGAACCCTTGTTGATCGTGATCGTCCACTCGAAGTTCGAGGGCCCGCTCGCGATCACCTGTGCCGCCGTGGTCCGCACGTTCGGACCGAGGCTCCGGGTCACCTCGAGCAGCCCTTCCAGCTCGTGAAGGCGCTGCTCGTCTGTGGCCGCCGTCGCCACCTTCGACTCGGCCTCGGCAAGGCGATCCTTCAGATCCTCGTTCTCCTTCCGAATGGCGGGCAGGCGGACCAGGGTGGAGAAGAAGTTGCCGATCGGATGCGTGACCTTGGACATGACCTCCTGCAGGGGGCTCATTACCGTGAGCGCGGCCCGTCCCAGGCTGGAGAGCGGACCGTTGTTTCCCTCCCGGTAATCGACCGTGATCGTGAGGAGCGACAAGGAGACGAGCGCCACCACCATAAGCCTCGCGCTTCGCGCTCTGGTCGGGAGGGCCATCCCGCTACCTGCGGGACGGGCTCACCAGGACCCGCTGGAGCACCTCGAACTCCTCTAGGCACCGGCCGGATCCGATGGCCACGGAGGACAGTGGGTTCTCGTCGATGTGGACGGGCATCCCTGTCTCGTGCCGGAGTCGCTTGTCCAGACCCCTCAGCAGGGCGCCGCCGCCAGTGAGCATGATGCCCTTGTGCATGATGTCGCCCGCCAGTTCGGGCGGCGTCCGGTCCAGGGTAGCCTTGATGGCATCGATGATCGCGGTCACCGGCTCGTCGATGGCCTGGCGGATCTCGCTGTCAGAGATCTGGATGGTTTTGGGCAGGCCGCTCACCAGGTCGCGGCCGGGGATCTCCGCGATCAGCTCCTCCTGCATGGGATACACCGACGCCACGGCGAGCTTGATCGCTTCGGATGT
>WNGF01009438.1_pt1 | contig 12651 bp, 12 predicted proteins | sample 5400641 | NCBI WGS metagenome assembly WNGF01 (sample SAMN13153371, study PRJNA577476) | soil metagenome | isolation source: 80 cm soil or saprolite under grassland replicate 2 | place: USA:California | collected 2016-06-15
CGCAACTGGGCCTACCTGGTGGCTGTGCCCGCCCAGGACCCCGACACCATCGAGATCCGCTTCATCGTCCCACCGGGGTCCCAGCTCGCGGGTGAGGCCGAGGCGGCGCTGCGGTCGGCCTACCAGGTCGCGTTGGTTGCGCCTGAGAGCAGGCACGGTTGGCGCGTGGTCGTCGCCGTCGGCACCCAGGATGCGGCCCGTACCGAGCTGCTGCGACAGTGGGCTCGACGGCTGTACAAAGAGTTCCAGACGGCGACATCGAGATAGTTCAGCAGGCGGAAATGGGCAGAATAGGCGGTGCCAATCCGCTGTTGCGGCGCCGCCGGCAGCGGCTCCCCGGCCGAGGCGATGATGGGTGAAGTCCAGCAGATAGCTGCCCGATCCGACCAGCCAGACCCCCGAATGGTCCTTCCCGATCCCGTCTCGGCGGCAGCGCTTGCACGGCAGCGCTCGGGGTGAGACGGCCAGACGACCACGACCGAAGGGAGGATCGGCATGGAGGAGTCCGCGTCGGAACGGGGCCGGCGGGTGATCGACGCGCTCAGCGCCAAAGGCGCCGAACTCGGCTTCACCACGGTCTGCGAGTACCCAGTGCAGGGCGGGCGGCTGGACGTAGTCTGGCTGCTGCCCGCCACGACCGCGATCCCAGGGGTCGGCGAGCCGCTGCCGGTAGCGGGGTTTGAAGTGGAGTCGTCGTGGCGGACCCGCAAGCACCTCAAGGGGGACTACCTGAACCTGCACGATCTGGGCGCGGCGCTTGGGGTGATCGTGCTACTCGGCGACGGCGATGACGTGGAGGCCACACGCCGGTTCGCCCAAGCGATGGTCGACCGGCCCGGCCCGCGGGTGCTGGTGTGGTCGGAGCAGGACATCCACCAACTCCTCACCGCCGGCACGGCCGCTGGCGGAGCCCAGACTGGCGTCACGGTCGCGCTTGGCGAACCGGTCCCCACCAGCGAGGGTGATCAGGCGCACACCGGCAAGTACCGCGCGCTGTGGGCGTGGCTCCGAGATCAGCCTCAGGAGTACCTCCCAGTCCGGTTCGCCGACATTGAGGAGGTAACCGGCATGCCGTTACCGCCGTCGTGCCGCAAGCACCCGGCGCACTGGTCGTCGTATGAGGGCAGCGCGGTCGCCCGGGCGATCCGGGATGCTGGCTGGGTGGCCACGACCGTCAACCTGGAGCAGGAGCAGCTCGTGCTCGAGCGGCAACCTCGCTGACCCAGAGACCAAACTGGCCGGCGGTCGGATCGACACCCGATGTGGGCAGCCCGCCCACGAACGAGGGCCGTGGACAGGCTCGCTCCACCCCGTGGGCGCTGGCGGGCCGCGACGCCGGTTTGGAACGTGTACGGCGCACTTGCGCCTCCTCGCACGTCACCACCCGCTCGCGCGGAGGAATGGCGGCGGCCAGGCAGCTCAGCAGGGTGGTCTTGCCGGACTGGGTTGCGCCCGCGGCAACCAGGTTGAGGCCCGCGACCACGGCGGCGTCGAGGAAGCGGGCGCACTGCGGCGTCATCGTGCCCAGGCGGACCAGCTCGTCGAGCGAGTTCGCGCGCAGCACGAACCTGCGGATGTTCACTGCCCAGTTCGCGGGTGACGTCGGGGATCACCACGTGCAGGCGCGAGCCGTCGGCAAGGGCCGCATCCACGAACGGACTGGACAGGTCGACCCGGCGACCGCTCGCCCGCAGCATGAGCTCGACGAGGTCGTGGACCTGCTCCTCGCTCAGCACGGTGCTGGTCAGGATCGGCCGGCCAGCCTTGGCCACGAAGACCTTGTCGGGTTGATTGATCCAGATCTCCTCGACCTCGGGATCGTCGAAGTACGGCTGCAGCGGGCCCAGCCCGATGACACGATCGGCGACCGCCTTTGCCACCGTCGCGGGCTCGGCGAGCGGCGGCATGCTGGCGGTGAGGCTGCGTTCGGCGTAATCCGCGATAACCTCCTCGATCAGCGAGCGGACCCCGCCGCCGTCACCGCCCCCGGGGTCGATGCCACGGCGGCGGACCAGTTCGCGGACCTCGTGTTCGATGATCCGCTCAGCAGCCACGGCAGTCCGTGCGGTCCCGGCCGATCCGCCGGCTGCGGCGACCGTGACAGCTCCAGCCGCCACAACGGCCTCGGCGGCTCCGGCTCCAGCGGCCGCCGCGCGGGGATTGACGCTCGCGACCTCGTGCCCGTCGGGCCCACCGGCCAGACGCACCGTCCGGTCCGGTTCGACCTCGCCGTTCCAGCTCACCACCGCGGACCCCACCGAGCTCACCACCCCAGACTCTTGAAAGTCATCGTGGGACCGCTGGGCCTTCCGTCCCACACGACCGCCCTGCGCCGCTCCACACGACGGCGCAAGCGGCCGCGGCGCTGGGGGACGGCCTGCGATCCGCCGACCAGGGACGCGGCAAGTGCGGCGATCGCCTGCCGTGCCCCAGAGCCGGGTCGGGCTTCGCGCAGCGCCTTTCCGCGCATGAGCGCGGCGTCCACACCGGCCCGGTCGTACGGCACGAACACCGACGGCTCGACACCGAGGTAGCGGGCGAGCGCCGCACGGATCTGGCCGGCGGCGTCACCGCCGTACAGCCCCCCGCGAAGCTGGTTCACCACGACCCGAATTCGGCTCGGACTCACTCCGAGCTCGCGCAACTGCTGGTAGCCCCGGACGAAGTCGTGCAGCCCGACCGGATCGGCCCTTGCCACCGCGACCACGTGGTCTGCCCGTTGCAGCGCCACCCTGGTCACCGCGTTGCGACGGAAGCGGACGTGGTCGTAGAGCAGCTCCTCGTCCTCCTCCAGGCAGAACCCCACGTCGACGACCGTGAGCCGGAAGCTCACGCGGAACAGGTCGAGCAGGGACTCCCACGTGCTCGGGCGGACCTCGGTCCACAGCTCGGCCCGAGGCAGGCCGGAGAGCACACGAGGACCGTCCGGGCCCGCGCGACGGGTCGCCTGCCAGAGCCTCGGACGGTCGAGCTCGCCTCGATCCGCGAGGCGGGCCGCCCAGGCCAGACCGGGATGATCCTCGAGAAACCCCAGGACCTGCGCGACCGAGCCACCATAGGTGTCGGCGTCGACCAGCAGCGTCTCGCCGGCGAGGGGGAGCGCTTCGAATGCAAAGTTGACGGCGACGGTGGTGCGGCCTGGGGCTCCCTTTGGACCCCAGACGACGACCAGTGCGCTCCGCGGCTCGTCCCCGTCCGGAGAGGGAGCGGGTGCCTGCACCGGCTCGACCGCGCCTGCCGACGACCGCCCGCGCAGCTCTGGCCCGGCCGCGGCCGTCGCATCCCCATGGGCGGCGTCGGCCGGGCGCACCGCTGCGTGGTCCGCGGCGCCGGTCCCGGCGGGGTGATCCAGGTGTGGGCCGCGGCCGGCGCCGTCCGGGGAGGGGGCGGGTGGTGACGAGCGCCGTCCTGCCAGGGCGGCCCGAGCCAGTTCGACGAGGGTCCCCGGCCGGACGGTGGCCTGAGCGACGTGGTCGATGCCGAGCTGGCGCAGCCGGCGCTCGGCGTCCTCGTCGCCAGCAGGCACCACGCCGACGACGCCGAGCCCGGCCGCCTGGAGCCTGGTCACGACCTCCCGGTCGAGCCAGCGGATGCTCGCGGCGACCACCGCCACCTCTGCCCTGCCCGCCGCAGCCGCGGCCAGCAGGTCGCCGAGATCGTAGCAGCGCTGCACCACCACTGCCCGCGCACTGCCGTCCTGGCACGCCCGTACCAGCACCGACTCCCAGCGGGCACCCACGCCCGCGGTCACCAACCGAAGCTTCATGGCGAGCCCCCAGGCAGGTCCGGTTCCACCGGTTCGGCGGGCGCTTCGGCCGCCGCGGAGGAGCCGCTCGGAAGCGGCGGCGCCTTGACCACGAAGACCCGGGCGCCGGCGATGGCGGCCGCGACCACCGCGGTGCGTTCGCTCGGCAGGCGCACCTGGACGCCGCTCTCGCGACTGCCGCCGGCGAGACCTCCGGGCTCTTCGAGGATCCGGACGACCTCGACCGACTCGACCAGGACCTGCGCCCTGCCGCTGTGGAGGCCGTCCGAGTACGCGGCCAGGACCTGAACGTGATCGCCGGGGCGCAGACCCTGCGCCATATCGCCGTGATCGACTTTGATCGGCAGCTCCACCATGCCGGCCTGCTCCAGCGAGGGCGCGAGCCGGTCTGTCGGCACCAGCATGTGCTGCCGCAGCGGCGCGGTGAGGACCGCGCCCCTCACCGGACGGCTCGGGCTTGGCCGCAGGTAGCGGCGCAGCTCGGCCGCTGGCAACCGGACCTGCACGACGGCCAGGTCTCCGCCTGACAGGGTCACGCCGGAAGGGAGGTCGCGGGCGGCCGCGTAGACGGGCACCAGGTGCTGTGCCCGCTGAAGGACCAGGGTGCCCGCGAACACGGCCACCAGGACGAGCAGGAGCCCGAGTGCCGACCGCAGGTTGAGCCAGCCCGTGGGCTCGAGCCGCTGGGTCGGCGGCGTGGCGGGAGATGCCACGGAGACAGGGTTTGAGCTACTCAGCGACGACGCCCCCTCGTTCTTGTGCGGGAAGGGTTGGGCAAAGATGCCCCGAACGCCGGGTGCCGAGCAAATCAGCAGACGCGGACATCGATTCACCGGATCCGTTCGGGTCGGAGACTGTTCGAAGCTACTCCATAACAAAAGCATGCTCTCGAAAGCTATTGAAGGCAAACAGCATCTTTGTTACTGTGGACAAGTCGCAGGCAACGTCGTCCAGGGCTCCAGCCGGCGCAGATCGCTGCAGCCCGATCCTGAGCACTTCGGGAGGTCGCATGGCAACCCCAGGCGTCGAGCCGCGCTTCTACACGCTCGAAGATGTCGCGACGATCCTCAACGTACGGATCGCGCAGGTCTACGCCCTGGTGCGCAGTGGCGAGCTGCCGGCGATCAAGCTGGGCGGGCGGGGCGTCTGGCGAGTCGACCGCAACCAGCTCGAAGACTACATCGAGCGCATGCACGAGAAGACACGCGAGTGGGCGATGGCGCACCCCCTCAGCGGGAGTCCGGAAGAAGGGTGACGACCACGATCGCAGCGAGTGCCAGAAACCGCCGTCCGGTGAGGGCCGTCTCACGGCGAGCCTCGCCAAGGTCGTGCTCGGCGAGCTCGACGTGATCATTGCCGACCACCTCGATCGTCCCCTGGGCTTCGTTGCCATCGGCCAGCCCCAGCCGGACCGGCTCCCGCCGCCGGGCGAGCTCGCGCAGGGCAAGCGCGAAGCGATAGCGAGGCGTGGAAGGGAGCAGGCGAAGTGGCTGCCGCTCAGGGCGGAGCGTCACCGACACCGCAGGACCGAGTCGGACCAGATACTGGTTCCGGCCGCCATCTCTGATGACGAAGAAATCGGGATAGCTTGCCACCAGCGTGCCGCGAAACCATCGGCGGCCCGCCTGAACGGCCACTTCACTTCCGACGCGCCGCGCCAGCGCTTCCCACAGCAGCGTCTCCGCGGCCTGAGCGCGCAGCGCAGCCACGGTCTGCTGCTCCATCTCACGGCGGAGCCCAGCCTCGAACTCGGCCTCGAGTTCCTCGAAGAGGCGACGAATAGCGGGTGACGGCTCTGGCTCGCTCATCGGGCGGAGCCTAGCCACAAGGGGCCTTATCGCACAAACCCGCCGGTCTCAGGCCGTTCCATGCCCTCGCCCCGATGGGGTCGCGGCCCACGTCTCCGGGCGGCGGGCCACGACCTCGACGGCCGCTGCCCGCCGCCCGGGACGCCGGGATCGACTTCTCTGCCGACCTGGCGTCCACATCCTGGGCAGACCCTGTTGACCACGATCCCGCGAGGTGATAGTTAAACGCAGTCAAGCAGACTCTAACGTAGGCTACCGGGCTCCAAAGCAGTCAGGAAGACCATTCCGCATACGTGCTGTCGTCCGGGGCGCCCACGATGATCTCCTGGCATAGCTAACCAGAGCGCCGAATGCCGCAAGCCGATACCCAATCTGGAGGACACCCGATGCCACCCCCGCCACCGGTCACGACCAGCGAATTCGCGCGCCGCCCCTCCGAAGCGCCAGTTCCACCGCCCTCACCACCACGGGGCCGCGCAGCCCGCATCGTGGCTCGGGTGATGCTCTGGGGGTTGATCACGGTCGGAGCGCTGCGTGGGCTGGTCCCGCTGCCGGCCCCGCCGGGGCCCAGCACGGCGGCCGTGCCGGCGAGACCTGGACAGGACGGCCAGGCACCCCGCCCGGGGAACTTCGGTCAGGAGCAGGCTGCCACAGCCACGGCGGCCGCCTTCCTCCGGGAGTACCTGACCGTGGGCGGCGACCCGGCGGCACGACCGGCCAGGCTCAAGCGCTTTCTGGCAAGAGGGCTCGACCTGGACGGAAGCGTTTCGTCACCAGCAGGCACCTCGCAGTACCCGGACTACGTCCTGCCGGCCGCCGTCCGTCCGCTGGAACAGGGCGTAGAGGTGACTGTCCTCGCCCATCTGCTCCAGGCTCGCTCCGGCGCCGCGCACGATGGCGGGACGGTTGCATTCGTCGTCCCGATGGTCGACGGGCCCAAAGGGGCCGCGGTCAGCGGCATGCCCCGTCCCGCCCCGCTTCCGGTCGACCCAGCTCTGACTACCCGGCTGGTGGCGCTCCCGGCCGCGCTCGCGCACACTGCGGCCATCGCGGCTGGTCAGGCGGTGGTCGCCCTGCTCAATGGCGACAGCGTCACGCTCGCAAAGCTGGGCGGTGGCAGCGTTCCCGAGGCCCGCCCGCTCCCCGACGGTTGGCGCGCCGTTGGAATCGCCGGCATACGACCGGCGGGACCACCCGAGGCTCCCACCGTCCAGGTGCTCGTCAGGGCGAGGCCACCGACCGCCGGCATCGAGTACCTGGTGCCGGTTCGGGTGTCGCTCCGCCCTGGACGAGACGGCCTCCTCGTGCGACAGATCGACGGCGGAGGCATGCCATGACCAGCCGGTCGGCCGGCCGACCACGGGCTGGCTGGCACGCGTACCGGCCCCGCCGGGACGCTGCGCTACCGAGCTGGGCGGTCGAGCTGGCGCTCACCATCGAGCGTCCCCCGCCATCGTCGCCAGGCGACGAGGCCGCCGCACCGCAGGCGTTGCTGCTCGTCCACGCCGCGGGCCCAGTGCGGGCCTTGGCGGTCGCCCTCGGCAGCGCCGTGCGGGAAGTCGATTCGATCGCCGGCGTGGAACCACCGCTTCCGAGCCTCCACCTGGTTCCCTCGCATCCGGAGTCCGGCCTCGACCCGCTGCCTCCCCGGGCGGTCCTGCCTCACCTTCGGCGGGCGAACGAGCGCGGACGACCGGTCCGCCATCGGCGCGGTCGCGCGTTCGAGGCGGTCGCGGGCTCGTGGGAGGCGGGAGCCGGAGCTGTCCTGACGTGCTTGGGACCTGCCGGGCTTTCCGCTCAGGCGGTCGTGGCGCTCGGCGGCCACGGCGAACCGCGCGCTCTGCGACCACCCCCGGGTGGGGCCGTGGTCCTGCGTGCCTGGCGCCTACGGCGACCCGGGGGGCCAGTTGGGCGTGCCGGAGAGCCTGCCGCCGAGTGGGCGCTGGCATGCGGGGTCGTGCTCGGCTCGCCGACCGGGAACGGGTTGGGAAGGATCGCTCGCCGGTACGCCGTGCGTGCCTGCGAGGCTGGCTGGGATGCAACGGTGCTCACGGGAACGGTTGCCTTGGAGGTCGCCAAGGCCGGGGACCCGCGCCATCGCCCCCCCATCTCCGCCGCCCAAGGCGCCCCCGGCGACGCTGTCACCGCGCTGCTGACCGCCTGCCTCGGCGCCACCGACTGCCCCGACTGCCATACGACTGGTCCGTCCCTACCGGGTCGATAACCCCACGGCCGCACTCGCGACGACCCTCGGCCCGGAGCTCGCCCGCCGCCGCCCTCGGCCAGACCTACATGCGGGCGGCGGCGTCATGTGCTGTGCAAACGCAGCGTTCCGGCCTCCGCACTCGGGACCCTGCCGCCGGTAACTCACCTTGGCTCCACCGCCTGACCGTCTGACCGCAACGACGCCGCAAGCGCCTGTGGATAACCGACTGTCGCTGTCATCGGCGAGCTATGCTAGGGAAGCAGAGGCAACTGAAGGCAAACAAATGCTTTATGAAGGATACGTAGAGGAGCGCTGGCATGCCGACAAACTCTGGACTGGCGCCACTCCCCCGCGGCGCAGAGCCTCCGAAGGTCCAAGCGACATCCGGAATGACCGAAACAGCGAGAGACTCCACACCTGAGGAGCCGGGTGGGGCAGAGCTGGAGCTGGCGGCGGCCCGCCGGGCGGCCCGGCAACACCTTCCTTCGCCAGCGGAGGTCGCCAAAGAGATCGCTCTGGCATTGTTCGAGGTCGAGGCGGGATGCCGCAGCGCGGCGCAACTCGAGCGGGTCTGCACGCCGGAGCTGTGGGACAGGCTGGAGCATCAGGTCCGCCGGCACGGAGGCCTGCTCCCCAGCCACCGGGACCTCATCCGCGTGCATTTTCAGGAGCTGGTCCCTGGCATCGTCAACACCGTCGCCGTGGTCCAGCGCGGGCCGCGGGTTCAGCCGGTTGCCATGCGTCTGGATGCGTGCAGCGGCCGCTGGCTGGTAACCGAGCTCAGGTACTGACCATGATCGCTGTAGGCATCCACGGACCGGTCCGCTCGGCGGGCGGGGTGGGGACTGGGACCGGCTCAGCCGTTGGCACCAGGCGCCCCGTGGCACTGCTTGAACTTCTTGCCCGACCCGCACCAGCACGGCTGGTTGCGACCGACTTTCGGCCGGCGCGCCTGACCCTGTGCCGCCCGGGCTTCGTCCTCAGTGGACGCCGAGGAGAGCCGGACGTCCCGACTCGGGCTGGCCTGGCGCTGCTCCTCCGCCTGCTCGGCGACCTGGACCGAGGCGTTGAACACATAGGCCACGGCCTCGCGCTTGATGGTCTCCTGCAGCGCCTGGAACATGTCGAACGCTTCCCGCTGGTACTCGACAAGAGGGTCGCGCTGGCCGATCGCACGCAGGCCGATGCCCTCCTGCAGATAGTCCATCTCGTAGAGGTGCTCTCGCCAGTGCCGGTCGAGCACCGTGAGCAGCACGGCACGCTCCAGCTCGGCGAGCAGCTCGGGGCCGAGCTCGGCCTCGCGCTGCTTGTAGGCACGCTCGCCGTCCTCCAGCAGCAGGGCCTCGAACTCTGTGTGGTCGACGGTCCCGAGGTCGATCTCTTCCCTGCGGACTCCGACCGGGTAGATCGTGCTCAGCGCGGTGAACAGGCCGTCGAGGTCCCATTCTTCCGGGTAGACGCCCTGGGGCGCGTACTCCGCGAAGACGCCGGAGATCACGTCGGCCACGAAGTTGAGCGTCTGCTCGCCGAGGTCCTCGCCCTCGAGGATGCGGCGGCGCGTGTCGTAGATGACCTCGCGCTGCCGGGTCATGACCTCGTCGTACTTGAGGACGTTCTTGCGTCGCTCGAAGTTCTGCGACTCGACCTGCCGCTGTGCGTTGGCGATGGCGCGCGTCACCAGCCGGTGCGTGATGGGCACGTCATCGGGCAGGCTCAGCCTGTCCATCAGCCCCGCGACCGTCTTGGTCGCGAACATCCGCATCAGGTCGTCCTCGAGCGACAGGAAGAACTTCGACTCCCCCGGGTCCCCCTGCCGACCCGAGCGCCCACGGAGCTGATTGTCGATCCGCCGCGATTCGTGCCGCTCGGTGCCCATGACGCACAGCCCGCCGAGCTGCACGACCTTGTCGTGCTCCGCGGCGACCTCCGCGGTCTTCAGCTCGACCTCGCCCTGCAGGGCCTGGTTCCACTCCTCCGGGTCGGTCTCCGCCGGGTCCATGCCCTTGGTGCGCAGCGACTCCTGCGCCAGGTACTCGACATTGCCGCCGAGCATGATGTCCACCCCACGGCCGGCCATGTTGGTGGCGACGGTGACAGCCCCGAGCCGGCCGGCCTGGGCGATAATGTGCGCCTCCCGCTCGTGGTGCTTGGCGTTGAGCACGTTGTGCCTGATCCCCCGCCGCTCCAGCAGTCGCGAGACCCGCTCGGACTTCTCGATCGAGACAGTGCCGATCAGCATCGGCTGACCCGCGGTGTGGCGTTCGGCGATCTCCTCGACCAGCGCGTTGAACTTCGCCTGCTCGGTCTTGTAGATCACGTCCGAATGATCCTCGCGGATCATCGGCTGGTTGGTCGGGATCTCCACCACGCCGAGCTTGTAGATGTGGTTGAACTCCGCCTCCTCGGTCTTGGCCGTGCCGGTCATGCCGGCCAGCTTTCCGTACAGGCGGAAGTAGTTCTGCAGCGTGATGGTCGCGTAGGTCTGGTTTTCCTCCTTGATCCGTACGCCCTCTTTAGCCTCGATGGCCTGGTGCAACCCCTCGGAGTAGCGCCGGCCCTCCAGCACCCGCCCGGTGAACTCGTCGACGATCAGCACCTCACCGTCGCGCACGATGTAGTCCCGGTCGCGCTTGTACAGCTCTTTGGCCCTGATCGCGTTCTGCAGGTGCTGGACCAGCGGGGTGTTGAGCGAGTCATAGAGGTTCTCGATCCCCAGCGTCGCCTCGACCTGGGCGACGCCCTCCTCACTGACGGCCACCGTGTGCTTGCCTTCGTCGACCTCGTAGTGCACGTCCCGCCGCATGCGCGGAGCGATGCGCGCGAACTGCTGATACCAGCGGGCGCCCTGCTCCGCGGGACCGGAGATGATCAGGGGCGTGCGCGCCTCGTCGACCAGGATCGAGTCGACCTCGTCCACGATGGCGTAGCTGTGTCCCCGCTGCACCAGCTCGTCGACGGACAACGCCATGTTGTCGCGCAGGTAGTCGAAGCCGAACTCGTTGTTGGTGCCGTAGGTGATGTCCGCAGCATAGTTGGGCCGCCGCTCCCACGGTGTCATCGAGGCGAGGATGACGCCGACCTCCAGACCCAGGAAGCGGTAGATGGCACCCATCCATTCGGCGTCGCGCTTGGCCAGGTAGTCGTTGACCGTGACGATGTGGACGCCCTCGCCGGTGAGCGCGTTGAGGTAGGCCGGGAGGGTCGCCGCCAGCGTCTTGCCCTCACCGGTCCGCATCTCGGCGATATGCCCCCAGTGCATCGCCACGCCGCCGACGAGCTGCACGTCGAAGTGCCGCTTGCCGAGCGCGCGGCGGGACGCCTCGCGCACGGCGGCGAACGCCTCGGGGAGCAGGTCGTCGAGGTCCTCCTCCTCGTCGTCGTCCAGTCGCTTGCGGAACACGTCGGTCAGCTCGCGCAGCTCGGTGTCCGAGCGGGCCTGCATCTCGGCTTCGAGCGCGTTGACGGGAGCCACCATCGCCTGCGCGCGACGGAGGTCTTTCCCTGCGCCGACGCTGAGGAGCTTGGACAAGACCACGAGTTGGACGCCTCCTCGAACCGGCCGAGCGGGTCCCCGCCCGGCCGGGTTGGACAGTCTATTTTAGCCAGCCTGCTCGCACTGAGGGCACCCGGTCGGGGCGACTGGAACGGCCGAGCGGAAGACAGCCGAATGCACCGGCAGATCAAGGCACGAGGCCACGATACGCACCCCAACCGCTGGACCGCCACTCCGGCGGCCGGCGGCGGAGCGCCCTCGTCCTATGGTGTCCCGGCGAGCACCGCCGGCCGCCGGAGTGGCGGTCCAGGTGTTCTGCACATGAGGGTTGGTACCAGTGTCGAGGTCATGATGGCCTCCGGGCGCATTCTCTGTGCCTTTGGGTTTGGGTGCGCCGAGGGTCAGCACCCGGGCCGAGCACCCGGGGTGTCAGGGGTCAACGACAGCAACGGTGGCTCTGGTCACCCCGGTGGCAGCCAGCCACGTCCCGACGACGTTGGCGGCGATCAGCGTCCGGTCGGCGGGATCCCACAGCAGGATGGTGTCGGCCTGTGCCAGCGCCAGTAGCGCGGTCATCGCTGCAGGGCTGGGAGCGATGGTGTGCTGCTGGTCGTCGTCGGTCACCAGCATGACCTCGAACCGGCCGTCATCGCCGTCTGGCCCAGCGATCCAGTTGGCGTTCAGGACCTTGACCCGTCGTGTCTGCTCGCTTGCCCCCGGCATGATGGCCTCCTGTCAGTCAGCTCGCCCAGCGCGGGCGGGTGGGGTCGACGTTGAGCAACTTCCAACAGTCTGGCCTGCAACGGTGGTGGCGTGGGGATGGTGGGCGGGTCGTGGCCTCGGGCGGGGTTGAGGCGCAGCCCGGCCAGCGCCTGGAAGATCAGCCGTCGGTGGCCTGCTCGGCGTCCAGGGCGGCCTGGTCGAACCGCCACGAAAGCGTCTGCTCGTCGGTGGCGGGGATCGGTACCGACCTCGGCGCACAGCAGGGCGGTGGCCTTGCGCTGGCGAGCGATGACCTGGACGCGCTGGCGGACCTGCTCGGGCGTGCGGTAGTAGCGGCTGCCAAGCCCGCGCTGCACGCGCTCCAGGTCCGCTCGACGATCCCGGCCACGTCCAGCCGCCGGCAGAACTCGCCCACCACCGGCAGCGAGCCCAGCAGTTTCTCGACACTGGACGGCGCGTAGGTGTGGCGGACCGGACGCAAGCCGGGCGGCGCATCCCCGAACCCTGCCACACCCACCCCTACCGCACGCCATGTGCGGACGGCAGGGCTAGCGCCCAGCGGTTGGGTCCCACCCGTAGCGCTCCGAGTCCAGGATGAAGGCCGCCGCGCCGAGCAGGGGCGCGTCGGCGCCGAGCTTGCCGGGAACGATCTGGC
>WNGF01007922.1_pt1 | contig 12648 bp, 10 predicted proteins | sample 5400641 | NCBI WGS metagenome assembly WNGF01 (sample SAMN13153371, study PRJNA577476) | soil metagenome | isolation source: 80 cm soil or saprolite under grassland replicate 2 | place: USA:California | collected 2016-06-15
GCGGTTTCGGCTGCCTGCCGCGCCTCTTCCCGGAGGGCGACCGTTGGTTGAAGAGCCTGGTTGCGGTAGCTGGCCGCATCAACGTATGACAGCAGCGCCCAACCAAGCGCGAACTTAGGGTCCAAGCGCACCGCTTCTCTAAGATATTTCTGCGCGCCAAGGGCGTTGGCGGGTGTGTCGACAGTCTTTAGTGTATAAGCCAGCCCACGCAGGTAGGCATCGTAAGCTTCAGGATTGTCCGTCGGTTTGGCGGCGATCTCTTGCTCTTCTCGGCCCGTGAGTTTCGCGCGTAATTGGTCGGCGATGGCTTTGGCCACATCACTCTCGACCGAAAAGATGTCGGTCAGTTTACGATCAAACGTATCGGCCCAAAGATGAGAGTCGGTGGCTGCTTTAATAAGCTGCACGTTCACACGCACGGTGTCGCCATTCTTTTGCACGCTTCCTTCCACAATGTGCGCGACGCCAAGTTGCCTGGCGATCTCAGGCAGGTTTTCAGGGGCGCTTTTGTAATGCTGCGTGGATGTGCGCGAGATGACCTTTAGGTCGGCGATCTTGGATAAGCGCGTGAGAATCTCATCCTGAATTCCTTCGGCAAAGTAGGCGTTTGCTCTCTCCTCGCTCCGATTTTCGAATGGCAAGACCGCGATCGATTTTTCCGGAATCACTGGAGGAGGTCGAGTTGAAAAAAATGACCAACCCATTGGCAGCGCAACCGCAACCAAGAGCATGCCGAGAACGACAGTTGCCGTCAGGGAGCCAGCGAGTTTTGGATTGCGTTTTGACCAGCGCCAGATGCGCACGGGCGGGGAGACCGGACGCGCAGTAATGGGGCGGCCTTCGAGCCAGCGTTCGAGATCCTCAGCCAAATCGGCGGCAGAGCCATAGCGCGCCTGCGGTTCGCGCTCCAGGCATTTCGCACAAATGGTTTCCAGGTCGCGGTCTGCTGATGGCGAAAGCGTTCGCAGTTTTGGCGCAGGTTTCTCACTGGCTTGTTTGATGACCGCCAGCGCGTGCTCGCCCACGAACGGGGTTTTGCCGGTGAACAGATCAAAAAGAACAGCGCCGATGCTGTAGATGTCGGCGGCAGGAGTAACATTTTTCGCCGGCCCCTGCGCTTGTTCCGGCGCGATATAGCCGGGCGTGCCGAAAATGGTCAGCGTGCGCGTGAGATCGCTCGAAGTGTCTAGCCATTTGGCCAGGCCGAAATCGCTCACCAGCGGTTCGCCGCAACCGTCGAGCAAAATATTTCCGGGCTTAAGGTCGCGATGAAGAATCCCGTGGCCGTGCGCGTATTGCACGGCGCGCGTGACCTTCGCCATTAGCGCGACGATCCGGCGCGGATCGTCGCGAAGGCCTGGCGCCGCATCTAATAAACTTCCACTCGCTGCAAATTTCATGCTGAAGAACGGCAGCCCGTCTTCGCTTTCGCTCACTTCATACATCGGCAGGATGTTTGGATGATCAAGGCTCGCCGCAGCCTCGGCTTCGCGCCGAAAACGGGCAAGCGTTTCGCGTGAATCCGCGTGAAAGCTCAAAATGCGCTTCAGCGCAACGATGCGGAGCGAATGTCTTTGACGTGCCCGATAAATGACGCCCATGCCGCCGCGGCCGATTTCTTCAAGGATCTGATAATTGCCAATCCGCCAGTCGGGGTCCCGGACATCAACCTCGTCGAGCACCTCTTCGAGCGTCTCAGTATTTTCCGTGTCGCAGCCAAGACCGCGGCGCAGCAGACAATTCAGACAAAACCCGCGCCCGACGCGCGATGTCGATCCGCATTCTTCACATGCCACGATATCGGCGTCGATTCGCACAGAATCGGAAAGATTGCTCACGCTCATGGTTGGTTCATGTGGTGGCTGCTGCGAGAGCTGCGCATAGATACCGCAGCTCATCATCGACATCCTCCGGTTTCTCCACGGTTTGCGCCACCTCTTCCCGCAAAAGATGGCGATAACGTACCCGCAATTGGTGGACGAGTCGTTTTACGGACGCCTCGGGAATGCCCAGAGATTTGGAAAGCTTTTGATACGAAACGTCCTGGCGATCCGCTGCCAAACAATCACTCAGTACATCAAACACACGGCGGCGTCCGCGGGCCTCGCATTCTTCGCCCAGTTGTCGCAGTGCGTGTTCCACCGCGGCAGCAGCCCAACGCACATCATAAATTTTTTCCGGAGGCCACCTCTCGGCTTCCTGTGCGGATATCGACAAATGCGAGGGCGCCTCAGCCATCCATTCGTCCCAGGAAACAAACTTCATGTCGCCGCCACGTTTGCGCGCGCGTTTTCGAATCGTGTTGTCGGCCAAAAAATTCTGCAGTGCCTTGAGCAGTAGCGAGCGAAACCGGCCGCGGTTGGGATCAGCGCATTTGAGAAGATCGCCTTCAAGTATCATGAGGAAAAAATCCTGAGTCAGATCCTGCGCATCGGGAGCGGCGTAGCCACGCCGGCAAATGAAGGCGAAGATCGGGCGCCAATACGTTTTGCAGAGATGGGCCAGAGCTTTGCGCGCTGTGGCCTCGCCGTTCGCGGAATCTGCGCAGGCGAGCACGAGGCTCCAGCGCGTCGTAGAGAAACGGTCGGGGGACCGTCCGCCCTCGGTGGCGGTTTCCGGGGTCACGGGCGGGTATCATCGTATTTCCGCAACTGTAAGCAAGCTTAAACGCAGTTTGGCTCCTATAACGTACTACGAAAACCCCGGCGCGAAGTTCTGAAAAATCTTTGGAAAATAGGATGTCAGGCTGCCAGCCTGCCGCACCTCCAGCGCTTGTTCGGATGCGTATTCAGTGCTCGCCACACGCGGCTAGAGGAAAGCCCATCCGAAAGGATGTTGTCTCTACGAACCTACATGGAGAAAAAGGCGTACTTTCCCTCAAAGCCTTTCAACTTGTAATCGCCCAGGTAACGTGCTGTTACCAGATCGCCGAGTTTAGCGCGCGCCGCACCACTTAACCCGCATCCTTCGCCAAGAGCAGCGATCAATTTCTCCAGCCGGAAAACGAGATTCACTTCGCTGCCCATAATCGTTTCCTCTCTGACGGAAGAAACGCCTCCAATCGCGACCAAACCGAAGTGTACGACAAACCGAAATTCCGGTTCGCGCGTCTGTGCTTGCTTCAGCGCGGCGATTACGTTCCCAATATTTTGCGCAGTGCTTTCTCCGTCCGGCCAATAAGCAAGGATTCCATCCCCAAGATATTTGTTTACGATGCCTCGGTGCTTTTCGATGTTTTCCTTGCAGGTAACGAGCCAGGAACCGACCAGCGTCGCGAGTTTATCACTTGGAAGGTTGCGACTAAGCGACGTGAAACTCTTAATATCGGCCACGAGCAGCCAGCAGGGAACATCTTCTGTTGCCCCTTGAGCTGTTATTGGCGGTGTTATTCTCTTTTGCGTGGTCGATGGACTGCGCGATTGGCGAAAGATGAACGTGCTGCCTCCGATTGTGATCCGGTCCCCGTTGCGCACGTGGACTGGCGCGTGGATGCGCCGGCTGTTCAAAAAGGTGCCGTTACTACTGCCGAGATCAACCAGCCAGAACGCACCGCCACGTTCTGAATGGAGGATAGCATGGAGCCGGGAGACCTGCGCAGACTCCAGCACCACGGTATTGAGTGGCGCGCGCCCTATTGAACAGTTTCCTTGCAGAGCGTAGGTCCGGCCCTCTCGTTCCAACCAAGCCTCCTGCTCTTCTGCGAGGCCCATATGGAAGCCGCTTATACCAAAGGCCGCCTGCTGGCAAACCAAAACTAGAGAGCTTTTAAGCGAGAATCGCTCGCATTCGCGGCTGAAAGCGATACCGGCGGCTTCAGCGAGCGCGTTGCACCCACGTATCTCCTGATGCAAGCACAATACTGCGGATGATCCCTTGGTCCTCGACTTGACTACATACCTGCGACACGGAAGAGGATAATTTCTACTCGCGGCCTGTCATGGTGAGAGTTGTTCCGGAAAAACCCCGTGGCCGCTTTGACGACGCCTGCGGAAAGGAACTCCGGAATCGACGCCGAACGCAGCAACGTTCAACACGATCATGACAAGGGCAAAAAGATACAGGCCCATTGTTAATCCGATGGCGACATGCATCCCCAAAATGCAAACCAACCAAACGAACCGCGTCTTTTTCATCCAAATGAACAATGGATAACCCACTTCAATCACGCAGATCGAAATTCCGAGGACCGGCAACGCGTATTTGAACCGAACAAGAATGTCCGGTGAAATGAGGTTAAAAGGCGGGCGGATCAACGAGCGCCACAGATTGGACCCATTCCACCAACCGTTGCCCAGGCATTTTGCCAGGCCTCCAAAAAAATAAACAAAACATAGGTGCACCTGTAAAACGCGCCGCCAAAAACCTAAAAGCTGCGGGTCCTTCGATTTTGCTTTGAATATCCACTGATCGGCAGAGTACCGGTCCGGCAGCGGCGACAACATCAAATAAAAGAGTCCGGTCGTCATGAAGTTATCGGCTCCGTACGCGAATAGCCCGCCGCTTTCAGCAGCACAGAGGTGAAGAAACCAGGCAATGATCGCTGCCGGCCGGCAGAAAAATCCGACCAACAAAAGAAATCCCATACAAAGCAGGCAAGCCCAGGCAACAGAAAGTACTGTTTCTTCGCTGATGTTGATGCTGCGACCGAGAGCAACAAGCCAGCCAAGTTTTGGAATGAAAGGACTGTCGAAGGCGGTAATGGCCTCGCCCAGCTCGCGACCAACAAGACCTTTGCCAGTGCTGGCGAATAAGTAATGCCAGTCGCCCCGTAGAAACAGCGCATAGGTGATCACCTGCAAGCCGAGGCCGACACGCAAAACGGCAAGCCACTTGTCAGTTTCTGGCGGAAACAGAAAGCGCTGCAAACGCGTCCACCATATTTTAACCATGGATTGCACGGATAAAACGGATCAGAAGATGATTCATCAAGAGTTGAACGCGAACATAATCGGGCGACATCAATGAGTGACAGCTTCAGGACTTCCGCGACTGTCTTCCGATCTTATCCGTGCCATCTGTGTAATCCGCGGTTGCTCTATTGCTTCTCCTCCTCACGCAGGCTGAAATCGTAACTAAACATTGGTTGGAACGATTCCCCTTTTCCGTGCTCAAAGTCAGTGATGTTAGGCGGATTGACCGATCCGAACGTGGCGCGAATTTTTTTCGCATCTGGGTGCTGCTGCCAGACCGAGAGCGCGAGCATTTTGACCACTACCTCTCGCAGTGGCTCGTAACGCGCGTCCGGCAGCTTGTTTAACAAACTGTTTAGACGGAGAGCGGCTGCTTGGCCGCTCACATGCGGCGAGTCTTGTTCTATTCGTCCATCTTCGTAATACAGTTCCAACCTTAGGCGGTGGTAGCCGGGGACGTTCGGTGCAAAAAAAGTATATCCCGCCTGGATACCGGCAGCGTGCAAATAGGTCGCTATCCCGCGCCGAACAGGATTGGCCGGAGCCGCTTCCTTCCCCAGCAACGATGCTGCAGCAAGCTCCGCCTTGCGCGCGTCCTGACTGAGCGCCGATGGCAAGATGGTGGCACCTTCAGCGATAAGCGAGAACAGTCCGGCAACGCAAACCGCTGTGATGAGAAGAAAATGTATTCCGAACCAAGCCGCATGAATGCGCTTAGAAATCATCCCGTGGATGCTAAACGGAGGTTGCGTCTTCAGCGATTGTTTTCAGCATTGTCTTCGAAACAAGGTGGATCGAGCTCTCCGAGCTCGATGGCAATCCTCGCTGAAGGCGCCGGATGAAAATCAGGCGGCAGAGCAGCGTTTCCAACGCGTTGAGCCGTTTTCGTAACGGTACGGCGTGCCAGGGCACATTGCGTTCCACCTTCGGCTCCAGTACATGGTAAAACCAGCCCCGAACACCTTCGGGACTGGCACTATTATTCCTTAGCGATCCAGCAGGCTTAAAGTGCCGCTGCAATCGATTTCAAGTTCTCAGTCGCGGCCTTACTCTCGCTGGTTCCGGGCAGGACTTGCTCCACGAACCAATTCCCCATCGGCCCGGCGTTGGCGTAAAACAAGGTAGCTTTATCAGTTTGAATATTCTTCAGGGAACGAGCCACAGAGTTTTGGTTCTGGGTGGGCGTATGCACTGCAAAGCCGCTAAGACCGATAACTGCTACAGTCACCAGCATTGCCGCGACCAAGCGTGTTCTGATTCGAATTTGGTTCTTCATTAGTCCGCACGCATACGGCCAATGTGAGCAACTGTCAACGACAAAGAACGAAAGAGTTATCTTCGCACTTTGGGCAGTGCTGGTCGAGTTGACGGGACGTCTGGAACATCTGTACGGTTTTTCTCTACCCAATCAGGAGCGAAAAAGGTGATCGGTGAGAGGTAAAAACTGGCCAAACGAGCCAGGCGCGAAAGGTAGGGCGCGCCAGTCCCCTGCGCGCCGCTTCTCTACCCGAGCAGCGGAGGTGGACGGTCGTCTGGCCGATAAACCCACGCCCAGTCTTCTGCTCGTTCACATAAACCTTTGCGGACGGGATTCATTAAAATGTAGTTTGTCTTCTCGTACACTTCGTGATGGTCGCGCAGGCGATGATCGAAGAAATCGCGTTGCCAATTCACGCGATGTTTTCCGGCCACATACTTCTTCCAGTTCTTAATCGTTGTTGCCATTCCGGGTTCGTGCGGGAAGGCGAGGATGGCGTGCAAATGATCCGGCATGAGCAGGCACAGCCGGCAGTGCCACGCGAGCTTTTCGTGATTGTGTCTAATCGCTGCCAGCACAGCATCGCTGATGTCCGCGCGGCATAATTGGTTTTTGTGCCTGGGCACACAATTGATCGTGATGAAAAACCAACTGCCCTCAGCGGCCCACTGCGGAATTGTGTGCGGCAGCTTTTTGCGAACAGGCAAATCCACGTGCGGAGCCAATGAATTAAACACGAAAGCCGGCGCACAAATTTGGCAGGGCGGGAAGATCGACAACGGCGCGCACGGAGTGACGCGCCCTACCAGGCTTGCCTATTTTGGCGCAAGCGAAGCGACGATTTTATCAAAGCGCGGATCGCCCCGCAGCGGGTCCCAAATCGGATCGAGACGCAGATGGCCGTAAGTAACATGGCTGCCTGGCAGCTTCACTGCCTCAGTCAATCGTTGAATTGCGCGATCCTTGTCGCCCGTCCAAGCATAAATGACAGTGAGGTATTGAGTGAACATCGCGCCATCGATGGCGCTTTTGCTGGCCGGCACCAGTTCGACCGCACGCTCGCCTTCGCGGATGGCGTCCTCCTTGTTTCCCAGAGCAGCATCAACCACACCGAGTGCGCAAAGAGCCGCTGCGTAATCGGGTTGGTCGCGCACGATTTGCTCAAGCTCTCTTCGAGCGTTGGCGAACGCGGCACGAGCTGCGGGTTCGTCGCCGCGAAGCCGGGCGACAAGACCCTCGCACCAACTGTTAGGGAACGGAATGTTTTCGTCGTAGCAGCCGCCGGGCGGCATTGCTGCCAGTGCGTGCTGGGCGGCCGCGGGATCGCGCTCGCTTAAGGCAAGGGCGAGCCATTGGAAAACGATAACAGGGGCCGCGCTGGGGTCTTGGGCCACGGCCGTCTCAATTGTCCTGTGTAGCGGCTTTGGATCTGAGCGCCATTGAAGATCAACCCAGGCGCGCCGCACTTTGGTTGCAACATCTCTTGGAGCTATGGCCAGCACGTCATCAAGGGTCGCAGCTGTTTCTTTGTAGCGGCGCAAAGCTAGGCAAGTAAGGGAGATTTGCTGGCGTATGGAAAAATTGCGCGGGTCCAATTCCAGCGCCTGTTTCATTTCCTCGAGGGATTTTTCCCAGTGGCCTTGCCGCCGATCGATGTAGCCAGACAAAAGCGGAATTCGCGATTCGTTCGGCAATGTACGCCGGGCCGCAGCCAGCTCCTCCTTCGCCCGGTCGTAATCCCCAAACGCCCAGTAAAGATGCTGAGCCAGGGCCAGATGCATCTCTCCAGATTCGGGGCGCAGACGGCGAATTGATTGAATAGTTGTTTCGGACAATTTAAGGCGCGCATCGGTGTGATGGAAACCGAGGAAATAAATCCGATCATGCGCCCCTGCGAGTTGGCAATAGGCGTCAAAGAACGAAGGGTCGCGTGCCACGGCCTGGTCAAGCAGTTGCACGGCTTGGAAAAGATCCTCTTTTGCCCGCGTGCTAAAGGAAATGCCATTGATCAGGTCTTTCGCTTGCAGGTAGAGATCGTAGGCAAGAAGGTCCGCGGTTGGCGGCTCCTGGATGGCGACTTTCTCGACAGATGATAGTTCGGCTCCAAGCCGATCTGCGACTTTTTGCGCGACCTCGGTTTGAATCGCAAACACGTCATTCGAATTCCGATCGTAGCTCTCAGCCCACACATGAGCGCCGGTGCGCGTGTCGATTAGCTGAACATTAAAAAAGATTCTGCCCGCGTTTCTGCGCACGCTCCCCTCGAGCACGTAAGCGACATTCAATGCACGTCCGATTTCCTGTGTATTGTGTACGCCGCGATATCTTGCCACACTGTTGTGACTGATCACCTTGAGATCGGACAGCTTCGCCAGCTTGGTCGAAACTCCCTCGTAAACACCCTCCGCAAAAAATGCATTTTCGTTATCTGGACTTAGGCTCTCAAAAGGCAGGACGGCAATGCCACTCGAGACTGGAGGGCTGGCCATTTCGCCCTTCCAAATCATCACGCCCACCCCTGCTCCCATTACCAGCAAGAGCGCAGCCATTGCCGCAATAGCTGGATTGCGGCGTGACCAGCGCAACGCGCGCACCGGGGCCGAAACAGGACGCGCAACGATGGGCCGACCCTCGAGCCAGCGCTCGAGGTCCTCGGCCAAATCGTCAGCCGAGCGATAACGTGCGGTTGGTTCGCGCTCCAAACATTTGGCGCAAATTGTTTCCAGATCGCGGTCGAGCATTGGCGCCAGAGTACGCAATTTCGGCGCGGGCTTCGCGGATGCCTGCTGGATCGCGGCCAGCGCGTGCTCGCCCAAAAATGGAGGGCGACCAGTTAGCAGGTCGAACAGAATTGCGCCGAGGCTGTAAACATCCGCTGCTGGCGCAAGCTGCCCGGCCGATCCGTTCACTTGCTCGGGCGCAATGTAACCGGGCGTGCCGAAAACGGTGGGCGTGCGTGTGAAGTCGTCTGTAGTGTCCAGCCACTTGGCCAAACCGAAATCGCTCACCAACGGTTCGCCGCGCCCATCTAACATCACGTTCCCCGGTTTGAGGTCGCGATGCAGGATGCCTTGGGCATGTGCATGGTGCACCGCGCGCGCGACCTTTGCCATCAGCGCCACCGCATGGCGCGGCTCGCTGCGCAGAGCTGGAGCGGCATCGAGCAAGCTGCCGCCGGCGGCGAATTTCATGCTGAAAAACGGCAGCCCCTCCTCGGACTCGCTTACTTCGTAGATTGGCAAAATGTTTGGATGATCAAGGCTCGCCACGGCTTCTGCTTCCCGCCGGAAACGCGCCAGGGTTTTCTGCGAATCAGCATGACATGATAAAAGCCGTTTCAGGGCCACGATGCGTCGCGAATGCCGTTGCCGCGCCCGATAAATCCGGCCCATCCCACCACGCCCGATCTCTTCCAAGATTTGATAATTGCCAATGCGCCAATCAGAGTCGCGCACGTCGATTTCAGCAAACACCTGCTCAAGCGTTTCACCGTCATGGCCGTCCGTGCCCAGACCTTGAGAGAGCAGACAACTGAGGCAAAGTCCCCGTCTGACGCGCGATGCCGATCCACACCGAGGGCATGCGAACAGTTCATTTTGCCGATGCGCAGAAACAGAAATGCCAGGGGGACTCACGAAGAAGTCGAGACGCTAGACGAACCTACAAAAGTTGCAAGGACAAAAAAATGTGAGGGAAAGTTTGCCACCGCCCAGCCTGTAACCGGCGGCATCTTGCCAGTGCTGCTCGAGAACTATTTCGCGGCAACCAGCGACGCGCACAGGTAGCGCAGCTCGTCGTCGATCTCCTCGGGTTTCTCGACGGTTTGGGCGACTTCTTCCCGAAGCAGCGAGCGGTAGCGTCTTCGCAACTGGTGGACGAGGCGTTTCACTGCTGCCTCGGGAATGCCGAGCGTCTTTGAAAACTGCGAGTAGGAAACATCTTCCCGCTCTGCCTCCAGATAGATACTCAACACATCGAAAACGCGCCGTCGCCCGGCCTTCTCGCACTCCTCCCCCAGCCGGCTCAAGGCGCGTTCGACCACAGTGTCCGCCCAGCGCACATCGAAAATCCGTTCCGGCGGCCATCGCTCCAATTCACTCTGAGGGATCGACAAATGCGATGGTGCCTCCGCCATCCAATCATCCCAGGCAACAAATTGCACGTCTCCACCGCGTTTGCGCGTGTGACGCTTTGCTTCGGCATCCCGCAAGAAATTCTGCAGCGCCTTGAGTGCAAGCGAACGGAACCTTCCGCGACCCGGGTCGGCACGCTGCAGGATCTGACCCTTAAAAACCATGACGAAAAAATCCTGCGTGAGATCCTGAGCATCGGGAACGGAATAACCCTGGCGGCAGATGTACGCGAAAACCGGTCGCCAATAAATTTTACAAAGCTCGGCCAGCGCGGCGCGTGCCTTTTCCTCGTCGCTGCCCGAATCGGCACAGGAAAGCACAACGCTCCACCGCGTCGTTAAGAAGCGGTCCGGCCTTTGGATTCCGCCTGGGGGGCTGTCTGGTTTCAAAATGCGTCGGCATCATAATCGTTCGCAGTTACGTGACAAGCCTAAAAATCTCTATCCCTTCGGGGTCCTGTCGCGCGAGCGTTACGGGCGCGCGAACAAAGATCTTCACCTTCCTTCTACGGAATTTGCGAACCGAAGTTCAGGGAAATTTGAACCACCGCGGATTACCCAAAGCGGCTCCGCCGCAACCGAAAGTTTAACCACGAATGAACACTAATGAACACGAATTGGGAGGACCAGATTCGTACTGCAATGGCGCTGATGTTTGACTCGATGGCAAGAAAGGAGACGAGAGCATGAAAAGGTCTAACGTCGCAAAATCGAAAAGCGGCGGAGCACCGCCGTCCCTGTAGCCGCTTCGCTGTCTGCCACGCCGAAGCTGCGCGAAGGTAAGTGTTTAGCGTTGTCGGAAAGCTGTGCGCACAAGTCACCAACGTGCGTGGGGTTGTAGCCACGGCGCTGTGTCGCCGTGCCGGTAGCAACGCGCTGAGCGCCTCGACACAGCGAGGCGGCTACAACAACGCTAAACAGATATACATGTGAAGCGTGTGCTCGCCCACCTGTGGCCGCTTCGCTGCCTGCCACGCCGAAGCTGCGCGAAGGCGGGTGCGAAGCACGAGGCTGACTGATTCATCCGGAAGCGAAAAACCTGTAGCGGCAGCGGTGTCCGCCGTCGGAGGGACTCGTCCCGTGGCGTGCCGGCTGCGATCGCGGGCGACACGCCCGCCACTACAGTACGCAAAAAGGGCTCCGCGGTTTCCCGCGGAGCCCCCTCGCCCCACAGCTGAGATTCTTATGCTTGCAGTGTTGCTGGCACGACGAAGTGTAAATCGTGTTCGTGCGGGTCACACGGCGTGCTCGGCACAACGGGGCCGTTGTTGTTGATGGCGTCTCTCCTTTCACCATCCTTCTCCGGAAATTGCGAGGCGAAGTTCTGAGAAAAGTTAAAAAACCTCACGAGGTACCCCGGGATTACCCGCCTTTGCTGCGCTACGGCGTGTTAGGCCCGCCTTCGCCAACCAGCCTTCGCATGAAGCTACCGCCGTTAAGAGGCTACGGCGTGGCAGGCGCGGATTTCTCGGATGAAAACCGAGAAGTTCGGAGAGCGACAACTACCGAGCGTATTGGATCATCCCAGCGAGGCCTCTTTCATGTGTGGCGGGATTTCGCCGATGTTCCCAAATAAGAAAGGCGACTGATATTTCTACCAGTCGCCTTATTATCTTACTAGGCACTAGTATTCAGTAACCTCGCAGTCGGAACGCAACTCATGCGAAAAGTCGGCGGCATGAACGGCAAGCTGCATGTCATCGCAACTCAGAAGACGCTGGAGCTTTCCACGAAACAAACGCACTCAGCCGACGACTGATGATGAAACGCACGAGCAAGCGGGCGTTTTCAAAGAGCCGTAGCGATCACGGTTTGCGATTTCGAACAAAACAAAAGCCGCCACGCGGTGAAGCGTGGCGGCTTTTCGACGGGTTAATTAATTCGAATCGCCAGTGCGCCGGCTTTTACAGTCATGGTAGGTTGGGTAGTTGAACACAGACGTCGTCCGTGGTATCGCAAAACTCGACGCCCGTGTAGGAAGCGGCAATCAGCCTTAGCACCAGCCCGTGGCCCTGACAACTCGCACCGTCTTGGTCTGGAGTTAAGCAGACGGTACTGGTAATTTGGCCGTTGCGGGGATTTATAGTACTTGAGGTCGAGTCATTTGAGATGGTTACACCGTTTGGGTCTCCCTGAGGGGTGTTGCCCTTTTTAGTAAAGCATTGAAATGTGAAGTCCTCGGTCGTCGCCGTTAGCGTGTAGGTAATTGGCGAGTTTCCTAAGCCCGCTTCTTTAAACGATACACAGTACTCCCCGTCGCTCGTGAGAGTGGCGTTGGCGTTGATGAAGTGGGGGCTGCCTGCCCGCACGGTGGTGGCCATGAAGCCTACGAGGGCGATCATGGTACA
>WNGF01016739.1_pt1 | contig 12648 bp, 7 predicted proteins | sample 5400641 | NCBI WGS metagenome assembly WNGF01 (sample SAMN13153371, study PRJNA577476) | soil metagenome | isolation source: 80 cm soil or saprolite under grassland replicate 2 | place: USA:California | collected 2016-06-15
GCCGGACCATCCGTTGGTGCGGCAGACGATTGCCGATTGCCTGCATGAGGCCATGGACATCGGCGGCCTGGAACGACTGCTTGCGAGCCTGGAGTCCGGCGCGATCCGCGTGATCGCCCGGGACCTGACCGAGCCTTCGCCGCTCGCCCACGAAGTGCTCTCGGCCCGGCCCTACGCGTATCTCGACGACGCGCCGCTCGAGGAGCGCCGGACCCAGGCCGTGCTGAGCCGGCGCTGGCTCGCGCCCGAGGCCGCGTCCGACCTCGGGCGGCTCGATGCCGACGCGATCGCGCGGGTTCGCACCGAGACCTGGCCCGACCCGGTCAATCCCGAGGAATTGCACGATGCGCTGCTGTGGCTCGGCTTCCTCACCGCGCAGGAAGTGCAGGCGGCGGCGCATTGGAGCGATTGGCTCTCGGAGCTCGTGCGCCAGAGACGCGCGACGCGGCTGCACCTGCCGGGAGGGACGCTGTGGGTCGCGGCCGAGCGCCTGCCGCAGTTCCGGGCGCTGTGGCCGCAAGCAACGCTCGAGCCCGCGATTGCCGCCCCCGCCGCCCCCGCCGGCCATGCCGAGCGAGAGTGGTCACCCGAGGATGCGCTCGCCGAGATCCTGCGCGGTCGATTGGAAGGGCAGGGGCCGGTCACGGAATCCGCGCTGGCCGCTCCGCTCGGGATGGAGCCGAAAGACATCGCGGTTGCGCTTGCGTCGCTCCAGACCGAAGGCTTCGCGCTGCGCGGACGCTTCACCCCGCAAGCCGCCGCCGATGAATGGTGCGAGCGCGGGCTGCTCGCCCGGATTCACAATTATACCGTCAAGCGCCTGCGCGCCGAGATCGAGCCGGTCGCTCCGCGCGATTTCCTGCGTTTCTTGTTCGCTTGGCAGTGGGTGGAAACCGAGGCGCGCAGGGAAGGTCCGGATGCGCTCGATGGGGTTGTCGAGCAGCTCGAAGGATTTGCGGCGCCGGCCGGCGCCTGGGAGACCGAGATCCTGCCGGCCCGCCTGCGCGGATATGAACCCGCCTGGCTCGACGATCGCTGCTTGGCGGGACGCATCGCCTGGGCGCGACCGGGACATCGCAACGGCCGGGCAAACGGCACCGACCGCAGGCCCGCGCCGGTGCGCACCACGCCGATCATGCTGCTTGCCCGCCGCAATGCGCCGCTCTGGGCGTCGCTCTGCCGGACCCAGGATGCCATCCAACCGAGTCCCCGGGCGGAAGCGATTGCCGAGCACATCCGGCAGCATGGCGCGTCGTTCTTCGACGAGCTGGCGGAGGGCACCGGTTTGCTGCGCTCGCAAGTCGAGGAGGCGCTCGCCGAGCTGGTTGCGCTCGGATTGGTGAATTCCGACAGTTTTGCCGGCTTGCGCGCGCTGCTCGTGCCGTCGGAGCAACGCAAGCCCGCTGCCGGCGCGCGCCGGCGTCGGCGCACCGTGTTGTTCGGCATCGAGGATGCGGGCCGGTGGACGCTCGCTCGCCGCTTCGGGGTGGATCGCCCAGGCGGGCAGACCAATCCCGAGGCGGTCGAACACGCGGCGCGCACGCTGCTGCGGCGCTACGGCGTCGTCTTCTGGCGTTTGCTCGAGCGCGAAGCCGATTGGCTGCCGCCGTGGCGGGACTTGCTGCGCGTTTTCCGCAGACTGGAGGCGCGCGGGGAAATTCGCGGCGGCCGTTTCGTGTCCGGGTTTTCCGGGGAGCAGTTCGCGCTGCCGGAAGCGGTCGGCATGCTGCGCGAGGTCCGGCGCAGCAAAGACTCCGGCGCGTGGGTCTCGCTCTCCGGCGCCGACCCGCTCAACCTCGCGGGCGTCCTCACACCCGGGCCGAAGCTCGCCGCGCTCACCGGCAATCGCGTGCTATACCGCGACGGCGTGCCGATCGCGCTGTTCGCGGGCGGCGAAGTGGAGTTTCTGCAGACGCTCGACGCCGTGAGCGAATGGGAGGCGCACAAGGCGCTGCTGCGATCCGCGGATCGTTCCTCGATCCGCGCCGAGACCAAGCAAGACGCGACCGTTGACGCTGCCTGAAACGAGGGAGGGCTTTCGCATGTTGACACTGTATTTCACGCCCGGTGCATGCTCGATGGCCGCGCATATCGTGTTGGAAGAAAGCGGCGAGGCTTATGAGCCCCGGCCCGTCGATCTTGCCAAGGGCGAGCAGCGCACCGAGGCCTATCTGAAGATCAACCCGCAGGGCCGCGTGCCCGCGCTGCGCCTCGACGACGGCGAGCCTCTGGCGGAGAACACCGCGATTCTGCCGTATCTCGGCAAACGATTCGGGCTGTGGCCGAACGATCCGGTCGCCGAGGCCAAGGCGCTGTCGCTCATCGGCTTCTTTGCCGCGAGCGTGCATCCCGCGCACGCGCACATCGGCCGGCCCGAGCGCTATGCGGCAGATCCGTCCGCCTTTCCCTCCCTGAAGGAAACCGGGCTCAAGGCGTTCCACGGCTATGTGCGGCAGGTCGACGATATGCTGGCGGGTCGGGAATGGTTCTCGGAAAAATATTCCGTGCTCGATCCCTACGGCTTCGTCTTCTACACCTGGGGCATCCGCCGCGAGCTGCCGGTCGGCCTAGCGCGCGATCGGGTGCGATGGTTCGTCCGCTCAGGCGCGCTCGACTTTTGCGGCGTAGCACCCGGCTGCCGCGAAATGGACGTGCAGGTAGGCGGCGCGAGCATCGGCCAACCGCCGCTCGATCGCGGCTTCGAGATCCCGGCCATCGACGAGCTCCCATCCGACCATCATGGCGTCGGCATCGAACGCGCGCACCGCAAGCGTGCGGATGCGCAGCTGCTCCGGCACCTCGCCGACGCGGTCGTAGGTCTCCTCGCCCTTGCGCACGTAAATGGCAAAACGCATGCGGTAGGGCGACGCGACGGGGTGGTGCTCGTAGTTCACGAGCATGAGCTCGTCGCCCGGCCGGGAATCCGTGAGGCTCACGCGGCACGGGTAGCCGGGGCTGCGCCCATCGGCTCGCCGGCGCACGGCGTGCTGCGCGGCGAGCTCCGCATCGGACAGTGCAAACAAATGGGCGAAGTGCTCGGCCGGCAAGCCGGTAATTCGGAAGTTCATGACCTGGCTCCTTGTCTTGGAGCCATATTGCGGACGCCGGGGACGTCGGACCACCCGATTTCTGAGGAACTGGTGGATGCTCCTGTAGCCCGGATGGAGCGGCGCGCAGTGCCGCGCAATCCGGGAACAGCCTCCCGGATTTCGCGACCGCTCTGCGGTCGCTCCATCCGGGCTACGGAAGTTTAGGTGCCACCGGCCGGCACAAACGCTGTATGCCCTACAGCGCGCCGCCGAGGCGCAATCCGGCGCGCAGGAATTTCTGCGGGTCGACCGCTTCGCCCTCGACTCTCGTCTCGTAATGCAGATGCGGGCCGGTGGAGCGTCCGGTCGAGCCGAGTTTGCCGACGGTCTGCCCGATCCGCACCTTGTCGCCGACGCGGACCTCGATGGCGGAGAGATGCGCGTAGCGGGTCGCCAGTCCGTTGCCGTGATCGATCTCGACCATCTTGCCGTAGCCTCCGCTCCACCCGGCGTGGCTGACGGTGCCGGCCGCGGTGGCGCGCACCGGCTCGCCTTCCTCCCCGCGCAGATCGATGCCCGTGTGCATGGCCGCGCCGTGCAGGAACGGGTCGACGCGGACCCCGAATCCGGAGCTCATGTCGACCTCGCCGGGGATCGGCTTGCGGACCGGCACGGCAGCGAGCGTGCGCGCGAGCGCATCGACGTGGGTTCGGACGAGATGCACGCGATAGAGCTGGCGCTCGAACGCGCTCGCCTCGGCGAGCCTCGCCGGCACGAACGGCCCGCCCAAGGCCGGAGCTTTCGGCGCGCCGCCGGCCTCGATTCCGAGGTCGGTCAGCACGCCGCGCATGCGCCGGGCCTTGGCATCGTAACTTTCCTCGAGCGCGTTGAGCGTGGCGCTCTGGCGGGTTTCTAGGCGGTTCAACGAAATCTCCAGTCGCGCCAGCGTCGCCTCGATGCCTGCGGCTTTCGCCTTGGCGCCAAGGCCGCTTGCTGCGGCGGGCGAGGGCAGCGATTCGAGCTGGGCCTCGCGCTCGACGGGCGGCAGCAGGATCAACGTATCGCTGATCGGGGCCGGCTTGGGCGCCGCCGCGGAGAACCGCTCCGCGGGAAAGCCCGGGCGCTGCGGCTTGGTCGATCCGGTCGCGGCCGGATCGGGCAGCGAGGACAGCGTTGCGGCCCGGGATTCGAGCACCGACTGGCGGCGGACCAGGCGGTCGAGCTTCTGCTCGAACTGCTCCTGGTCGAGCAGCTGGCGGCCGGCGAGCCGGTCGACCTGCGTTCTCAGGTCCGCGATGCGATCCTCATAGGCGTATTGCATGTGCGCCTGGCGGGCGATCAGCCGCGCCAGCACATCCTCGCGAAAGGCGAAATAAGTCGCGGTGACGAGCGACCAGCCCGCCATGATCACGAGACCCCCGACGATGCTCCAGAACGCGACGGGCCCGAATCGAATCTGGCGTCCACCGTGACCGAAGGTGTATGAGCCGCGCGCGACGAAGCGCGCCGGCCGCGCGCGGTCGGGGTGCAGATGGTCGTAGTAATTCCCGTAAGCGGGATGCGAGGACCGGGACATCGGCGCTCCCACGCCGATCCGCGGATCGACGCCAACGACGCGATTTCATCCCGGCGTAGTTAATTTTCCGCAAATTCGCAGAAAACGCGGGCAATGCCTCGCCGCTCGAACGGCGGGACGGCTCGACCGCAACACAGGTTTTCTGCCGATCGAAGTCGCAGTCGAGGCGCTGCCCGCTGTGCGGCCATGCCTTCCTTTCGTCGTTTTCACGGGGTCAATCTGGTAGCACAATATACAAGGGCCGCATCGGGGGACGAAGCCGTAACCAAAAGCGGCGATCCTGGCCCCGAGAAGAACATTGCGGCCCGCATGGGCTGGCGGCTGCGGCGAGCGAGGGGACGCCCGATCGGGGCCATGGCAAACGCGCATCTCAAGGCCGGGCTTGCGGCGCTCCACCATGCGTGGGCGAGGCTCGACCTGCATTGGCGAGCGATGGCAGCACGAGACGCCCGCCGTAGCCGCATCAAAGGCCAGCCGGGCCGAGGCGCCCGCGCGTCTGCCGGCCGCCGGCGGCGCCTGCGCGCCTTTGCGATCGGCGCCGGGGTGGTGACGGGCCTCGCCGGTCTTGCCGCCGGGGCGTTGTGGTGGCGGCTCGGCAGCGGCCCGCTTTCGGTCGACATCGTCACGCCCTGGCTCACTGCGGCGGTCGAGGAGCGGCTCGGCGGAGGGCACCGCATCGAGGTCGGCGGCACGCAGCTCGAGCGCACCGAGGACGGCCGCGCCGCGCTGCGGTTGCGCGATATCATCGTGCGCGATCCCGACGGGACGGTGGTGGCATCCGCCCCCAAGGCGGAGGTCGGTATTTCGAGCCTCGGGTTGCTGACCGGGCATTTGCAAGCCCAGCGCCTGAGCCTGATCGGCGCCGCCATGGCGGTGCGGGTCGAGCGCGACGGCCAGCTCACGATTTTCGCCGGTGCGGACAAGCGCCCCATCGCCAAGACGCCGCTCCTCGCCGCCGCGGGCGACAATCTTCCGATGGCCGCCGCGGCGCCTCCCGCCGCGTCGGCAAAACCGAAATCGGCCGCCCCCGGCGCGCCCCCGAAAGCGCCGGCGCTCGCCGGGACCGGTGCGGCCGCGGCACAAGTTTCTCCCGATTTTTGGACGACGCTGCTCGGCTGGCTCGATGGTCTCGATGCGCTCGGGCCCGATGGCCGCGACTTGACCGAGATCGGGTTGAAGAACGGCAGCCTCGTCGTGGACGACATGCGGACCGGCAAGCGCTGGTCCTTTGCCGACATCAATCTGGGCATCACGCGACCCAAGGAGGGGGGCGTAGCATTCGCCATCAACTCGCGCGGTACCGACGGTCTATGGTCGATGACCGCCACCGTGACGCCGCGCGGGCAGGGCCGCCGCGCGATCGAGGCGGTTCTGCGCGACCTCTCGCCGAAGGATCTTCTCCTCGCACTGAGGTTGGGGGGAGATACCGCGGCCGAGGCAGACATGCCCATCTCCGCGATTCTCCGCGCCGAGATTGGCGCGGATGGCGTACCGCAGTCGATGGACGGCCGCATTCTGCTCGGGGCCGGCTACGTCGGGAACCCGGATGATCCGGACGATCGCATTCTGGTCGATGAAGGACGGATCGAGCTGCGCTGGGATCCCGCCAAGCGCCAACTCAGTGTTCCGATCGAGCTGCTTGCAGGCGCCAACCGCATGACTCTCTTTGGTCTGCTCAACGCGCCGCGCCAGACCGGCGAAAGCTGGGGCTTTGCGATCACCCGCGGCCTGGTCATGCTGGCTTCGGCCGACCGCTCGCGCGAAGCGCCGCTCGTGCTCGATCGCGTCCTGTTGCGCGGCCGGCTCGATGTGGCGCGGCGGCGCCTGGAACTCGACCAGGGCGATCTCAGCGGCATGGCCGCGAGCGTGGCGTTCTCAGGTGCGCTCGATTATTCCGGAGCCGAGCCGCGCTTGACCGCCGGCATGGCAGGCACGCGGATGTCGGCCTCGGCGCTCAAGCGGATCTGGCCGGTGTTCGTCGCCTCCAAGGTGCGCGCCTGGGCGATCGACCATATTCAGAGCGGGACGGTCGAACGCTTCGTGATTGCCGTTAACGCGCCCTTACCCACGCTCAAAGCTTCCGGGCCGCCGGTCCCGGATGACGGGCTGTCGGTCGAGCTCGTCTCGACCGGGGTGGCATTGCGGCCGGTCGAGACCCTTCCGGTCATCCGCGACGCCGATCTCGCGCTCAACATCATCGGCCGGAACGCAAAAGTGAGCATCGGCCGCGGCGTCGCGGAGCTCTCTTCCGGGCGCAAGCTCAATGTCGCCGGCGTTTTGTTCGAGGTGCCGGACACCTTTCCCAAGGCGCCGCCCGGCCGCCTGCGCTTCCACGTCGATGGGCCGGTGGATGCCGCGGCCGAGCTCGTGGGACTGGATCCCTTGCGCGAAGCCTGTGACCTGCAGCTCGATCCGGCAACGAGCCGCGGCTCCCTGGTCGCCAACGTGACGGTCGCGCTTCCGATCACCAAGGACATTTCCAGGCCTGCGGTCCAGTACGGGGTGGAGGCCGATTTCTCCAATTTCTCCGCCGAGCGGCTGATCCGGAACCAGAAGGTGGAGGCCGCCGCCCTGCATCTGAGCGCCAATTCCCAGGCCATTCAGGTCAAAGGCGATATGCGGATCGGCGGCACTCCGGCGAGCGTCGATTACCGGATCGGGGGCGGCACGGCGGACGTACGGGCCCAGGCCACGCTCGACGACGCCGCGCGCAGCCGGCTCGGATTTGAAGCCAACGGTGCGATCTCGGGACCGATCCCAGTCAAGCTCAGCGGCAAGATCGGCTCGACCGACCGCGACAGCCGCCTGAACATCGAAGCGGATCTCACCCAGGCAAAGATCACCGAGCTTTTGCCGGGCTGGACCAAGCCTCACGGCAGGTCGGCCCGCGCGAGCTTCGTGCTCGCCGAGAAGCCGCGTGCGACGCGGCTCGAGGATCTCGTCATCGACGCACCGGGAACCTCGGTGAAGGGGATGGTCGAGATCGACAGCGACGGCGAGATCACGTTGGCAAGTTTCCCGGTTTATGCGCTCTCGGACGGCGATAAGGCTTCGCTCAGAGCCGAGCGCACGCCTGACGGCGTGCTCAAGGTGGTGATGCGCGGCGACGTCTACGATGGGCGCGGGCTCGTCAAGGGCGCCATGTCGGGGCCGGGCGGCGAACAGCCGAAAAGCGCCAGTCACGATCTCGATCTCGACGTGAAAGTCGGCGCGATGGCCGGCTTCAACGGGGAAGCGCTGCGCGGCCTCGATTTGAAGCTCTCGAGGCGCGCCGGCCAGATCCGCAGCTTCGGGCTAAATGCCAGGCTCGGCCAGGATGCGACGCTGAGCGGCGATCTGCGCGGCTATGCCAACGGCCGCAACGTAGTTTATTTCGAAACCAACGACGCCGGCGCGCTATTCCGTTTCACCGATACCTATCCGCGGATCGGCGGCGGGCAGATGTGGATCGCGATGGACCCGCCCACCGCCGATCAACAGCCGCGCGATGGCGTGTTGAACGTGCGGGATTTCGTCGTTCGCGGCGAGCCGGCGCTCGAGCGCATGGCCGCCGCCGAACCGATGACGGATGCGAGCATGCGCGGCCCCGTCACCCATGGGGTTTCCTTCTCGCGGTTTCGCGTCGAATTCACGCGCGCCCCCGGCAGGCTCACGCTGCGCGACGGCGTGGTCTGGGGCCCGACCATCGGGGCGACGATGGAAGGGCAGCTCGACTATGGGCGCGACGCCGTCAGCGTCCGCGGCACCTTCATTCCCGCCTATGCGCTCAACAACATGTTCGGCCGGCTGCCGTTCGTGGGTCCGTTGCTGGGCGGCCAGAACGAAGGGCTTCTGGGCGTAACCTACGAGGTGGTGGGCCCGCCGCACGCGCCCACCCTGCGGGTAAACCCGATCTCCGCGGTCGCGCCGGGTTTTCTGCGCAAGCTGTTCGAGTTCCGCGGCCAGCCGGCCGAAACCGCCGTTCCCTCGGAGTTCCCGACGCGGTAAGGCAGGGCCGCCACTCACACCGGCTTCAGCAGCACGTGGCGCTTCCTGCCGAGCGAAAGCTTGATCACGCCCTCGGCGGTGAGATCGCGGCTCGTGAGCATCGCGCGCTCGTCTTTGATGGCAACGTCGTTAACCCGCAGCCCGCCCTCTCTGATCTGGCGGCGTGCTTCGCTCGTCGACGGCACCAGGCCCGCCCGCACGAAGGCGGCCGGAACCGGAATGCCCGCCGCCAATTCCTCGGCCGGGATCTCGACGCTCGGCAGATTGGTGGCAAGCCCGCCTTCCTCGAACGTGGTCCGGGCCGTTATGGCGGCGGCCTCGGCCGCGGCGCGCCCGTGCACGAGCGCGGTCGCTTCCGTCGCCAGCACCTTCTTGGCCTCGTTGATCTCCTGGCCCTCGAGCGAGCCGAGCCGCTCGATCTCGTCGAGCGGGAGGACCGTGAAGAGCTTGAGAAACCGCACGACATCGGCGTCCTCGGTGTTGCGCCAGAACTGCCAGTACTCGTACGGGCTCACCATGTCCGGGTTGAGCCAGACCGCGCCGGCGGCGGTCTTGCCCATCTTGGCGCCCGAGCTCGTGGTGATGAGCGGCGAAGTCAGCGCGAACAGCTGGACATTGAGCATGCGCCGGCCGAGCTCGATGCCGTTGACGATGTTGCCCCATTGGTCGGAGCCGCCCATCTGCAGCACGCAGCCGTTCCGGCGGTAGAGCTCGACGAAGTCGTAGGCCTGGAGGATCATGTAATTGAACTCCAGGAAGGACAGCTCCTGGTGCCGGTCGAGCCGCAGCTTGACCGATTCGAAGCTCAGCATGCGGTTGACCGAGAAATGCCGGCCGACCTCGCGCAGGAAATCGATGTAATTGAGCGTGTTGAGCCAGTCGGCATTGTTGGCCATGAGGGCATGGCCCGGCCCGCTGCCGAACTTCAGGAACTTGTCGAACACCGCGCGGATGCCGGCGAGATTGCGGGCGATCATCTGCTCGTCGAGCAATCTACGGCTCTCGTCCTTGCCGGAGGGATCTCCGACCCGGGTGGTGCCGCCGCCCATCAACGCGATCGGCTGGTGCCCGGTCTGCTGCATCCAGTACAGCATCATGATCGACACGAGATTGCCGACATGAAGCGAAGGCGCGGTGCAATCGAACCCGATATAACCGGTGATCGCCGAGGATTGCGCCAGCCGGTCGAGCGCCTCGGGCTCCGAGACCTGGTGGATGAAGCCCCGCGCCGCGAGCACGCGCAGGAATTCGGATTTAAAGGCGCTCATGGGCGTGCCCGTCGCGGAAAAACCCGGCGCGGCAATTCCACCCGGGCGGGCCGGTGGTGTAACAGGTCTCCCGTCGGATTCAACCAAAGGAACGCCGCATGGCCCTATACGGCACCGGAACGCGAGCTGTTGCGCCGGGCGCTCGCCGATGCCGCGGGTCTTGCCGACCGCCATGCGCGTCCGGGCGCGCTCGGCGAAGCCGAGGCGCTGGTGACGCAAGCGCATGCGCAGGCGACCGAAAGCTTCCTTCGCGACCATGGGCTCGGCAAAGACATCGCGGCCGTGGGATTCCACGGCCAGACCGTGCTGCATCGCCCCGATGCCGGTCTCACCGTGCAGCTCGGCGACGGCCAGGCGCTGGCGCGGCGGCTGGGGATTGCGGTCGCGTTCGATTTCCGCGCGGCCGATGTCGCCGCAGGCGGGCAGGGCGCGCCGCTCGTGCCGGTGTTCCACCGCGCGCTGGTGGAGAAACTCGACCGGGCGGGTCCGACGGCAGTGCTCAACGTCGGCGGGGTTGCCAATCTGACCTATCTCGACGGCTCGCAGGCGATGATCGCCTTCGATACCGGGCCCGGCAACGCCTTGATCGACGATTTCATGCTGGCGCGTACCGGAAAAGCCCACGACGAAGGCGGGGCCGAGGCGGCGCGCGGGCGGGTGGATGAAACGTCCATCGCAGGGGTGCTCACGCACCCGTTCTTCAGCCTGCCGTTCCCCAAATCGCTCGATCGCAACGCCTTCCGGCTCGATCTCTCCGGCCACTCGGTTGCGGACGGCGCCGCTACCCTGACCGCGGTGACGGCGGTCGCGGTCGCGCGAGCCGTCGATTTGCTGCCGCGGCCGCCGCGCACCTGGATCGTGGCCGGGGGCGGCGCCCGCAACGCGACTCTGATGCGGATGCTCGCGGCGCGGCTCGCGCCCGCGACCGTGATCACCGCCGATGCTGTGGGTTGGTCCGCCGACGCGCTCGAAGCGCAGGCCTTCGCCTATCTGGCGGTGCGGACCTTGCGCGGCCTGCCGATCACGTTCCCGACCACGACGGGGGTGGCGCAGCCGATGATTGGGGGCGTGGTGGTTACGCCGTAATCCCTCTCCTGAATGGGAGGGTGGCGAGCGTCGCAGGCGCGAGCCGGGCGGAGCGCCTAGAAACAGCTAGCCAGCACCTTACCCCCGGCGCCCAGGATCATTTTGGCGTTGTAATTCTGCGATTTTGGTCTCGCAATCGACCAGGTCCCGCCGAAGCATTTCCGGGTCATCCCGAGCCCATACGTATTGTCCCGTGAGGAGCATGATCACCTCAAAAACGCCGACGACCTTGTCCTGGAACCGAAACTCTCGGGTCAAGATGAAGGCAAAGAGCAATGCGAGCGGGACCATCCATGCCATCATCCCAATGTCGATGGCTCCAGCCCGCCACGCAAAAACTGCCCAGACAAGGAAAACAGGCAGGGCGACCAAACTGATTAACCGCAGCGCTGAAATCATTCGATCGTGCGCTCTCAACCGATGTGTGAGCCGATCTCGTTGCGCGAGAAGCCGCTGAAGATCTTGGGTGTCGTTCATCGCTCTTCCGTCTGGCCGATCGGCTGCATGCAACGGGACCATTTCTTGCCATCGAGACTAGGCGCGATCCCTCTCTTTGTACCCGACAATGTTTTTGGAGGTGTGATGACCCGCAGGCCCCTCAAAGGGATGCGGCGGTTAGCGTCTCAGACGCGAGCCGGCTGGGGATTGCTCGCACGCGAACCCCACCCCGGCGCTTCGCGCCGACCCTCCCCTAAAAGGGGAGGGATCAAGCCGCGCTGGTCTTGCGGTCGCCCTTGAGCCGCTTGTCGAGATAGAGGTTGACCGCCTGCATCAGGGGCTCGACCTTGCCGTCGAAAAAATGGTTCGCCCCCGGAACGATTTTCTGATCGATGATGATGCCCTTCTGAGTCTTGAGCTTTTCGACCAGGCTGGTCACATCCTTGGCCGGGACCACCGCATCCTTGTCGCCATGGATGATGAGGCCAGAGGAAGGGCAGGGCGCCAGGAAGGAAAAATCGTAGAGGTTGGCGGGCGGGCAAATGGAGATGAAGCCCTCGATCTCCGGCCGCCGCATCAGCAATTGCATGCCGATCCAGGAGCCGAACGAGAAGCCGGCAATCCAGCAGCTGCGCGCTTCCGGATTGAGCGATTGCGCCCAGTCGAGCGCCGAGGCGGCATCCGACAATTCGCCCTGGCCGTGATCGAAGGCCCCTTGGCTGCGGCCGACGCCGCGGAAATTGAACCGCAGCACGGCAAAATTTCGATGCGCGAACGCATAATAGAGCTGGTAGACGATCTGGTGGTTCATCGTGCCGCCGAACTGCGGGTGCGGATGGAGCACGATGGCGATCGGCGCGTTCTTCTGCCGGGCCGGGTGGTACCTGCCCTCGATCCGTCCTGCGGGACCGGTGAAGATGACCTCTGGCATAGGCAAGCACCTCGACAATCAAATGGGAATTCCCGCGCGCTTGACGCAAGCGGCGCATGCACGCTACGAGCTGCAAGCCTTCTAAGTTTTTGGGCCGTCAGGCGTTTTATCGGCACGCGCCAAGGGCGGCGGCACTGGCGGCCCTGTGGCCTGCTTTTAGCACGATCCGGAAGGCGAAAAGCAAGGCGAAAAACAAGCGTTCCGTGAGATAAAGGACGCGAGAACCGACATGGCAAGGGCCTATCTCGATTGGAACGCGACGGCGCCGTTGCGCCCGCAGGCCCGCGCCGCGTTCCTCGCAGCCTGCGAGCTCGTCGGCAATCCGTCTTCCGT
>WNGF01008331.1_pt1 | contig 12647 bp, 12 predicted proteins | sample 5400641 | NCBI WGS metagenome assembly WNGF01 (sample SAMN13153371, study PRJNA577476) | soil metagenome | isolation source: 80 cm soil or saprolite under grassland replicate 2 | place: USA:California | collected 2016-06-15
GGGTATCGCTTCCCGCCCGAGGTCATCACCCTTGCCGTCCGCTGGTACCTGCGGTTCGGTCTGTCCTACCGGGACGTGGAGGAGCTCCTGGCAGAACGAGGCATCGAGGTCGACCACGTGAGCATCTACCGGTGGGTCCAGCGGTTCGCCCCGGAGTTCGCCGAGGCGGCTGGGGCACGTCGGCACGTGGCACGTCGACGAGACGTACGTGAAGGTCGGAGGAACCTGGCGGTACCTGTTCCGGGCCATCGACCAGTTCGGCCAGGTCATCGACGTCTTCCTCTCACCACGGCGGAACACAGCGGCGGCACGCCGCTTCTTCGAGCGGGCGATCGGCCGAACCCGGATCTCGCCCGTCGAGGTCACCACCGACCGGTACCGCCTCTACCCCCGCCTCGTCGAGGAGCTGCTCCCGGCGGCTCTTCACCGCACGGAGCTACATGTCAACAACCCGCTTGAGACCGACCACGGACGCCTCAAGGCTCGGCTTCGACCGATGCGCGGACTGAAGCGAGACCGCACTGCCAGGATCATCGTCGCCGGCCATGCCTTCGTCCAGAACCTCCGCAGGGGCTTCTACGACCTCGGGACCGACGTGCCAGCCGGCCGACGCCTGGCCGACGCGTTCGCCGAACTGTGTTTCGTGAGCAGTCTTCGAATGTGACGCCGTAGCGAAGCGCGGACCTGTTCCTTCTTGTCCCAATCGACGGTCGCATTCACCCGGACCACGCTCACGAGCTCCTGGGCGATCCGCTTGAGTACGTCGTCCCCTAGTTCCATCACCGCTGCGTCGTTCTGATCACGAACGACGACCGCAGTCTCGTTAGAGCGAGCCGATTCGCAGAAGCGACTTGATCGCCCGGCGCTCCTCCATCGCGTCGTAGGCCTCGATGAGGCCATCAAGATCTGTCTCGAAGTCGAAGACCCGCCCGGGGTGGATGCCGCCCTCCAGCACATCGTCGAGCAGCTCCGGGATGTACCGCCGGGCGGGGGCCACTCCGCCACGCAGGCCCACGTTGCGGAAGATGACGGTGTCGATCGGCACGTCGACGTCGTGCGGGGCCCCCACCGCCCCAACGATTGAGCCGGGCCGGGCGATGCTGAAGGCCGTCGTCATCGACTGACCCGTACCGACGCATTCGAGGGCGGCGTCAACACCGATGCCGTCGGTGAGCTCCATGACCTTCTCGGTCGCCCCATCGCCCCGCTCGGGCAGGATGTCGGTGGCACCGAACTCCCGGGCCAGCTCCTGCCTTGAGGGGTTTCGGCTCAAGGCGATGATCCGCTGCGCGCCGAGGCGCTTGGCGGCAATGACCGCACAGAGCCCCACCGCGCCGTCGCCCACCACCGCCACCACCATGCCCGGCTTCACTCCAGCACTGACGGCCGCATGGTTCCCCGCGCACATGACGTCGGAGAGCGTGAGCAGCGACCGCAGCGTTTCGTCCGAGTGGCGGGAGCCGGGCACTTTGACCAGGGTGGTGCCGGCGAAGGGAGCTCGTATGGCTTCCCCCTGGCCGCCGTCGATGCCGTTGTTCCCGAACGAGCCGCCGTTCGCGCAGTGCTGCGGCCAGCCGGCTCGACAATGCGGGCAGGTGCTGTCGCTGAACGTGAAGGGACCGACGACGAAGTCCCCCGCCGAGATGCCCTTCACGTCGGGCCCGACGTCCTCGACGACGCCGACGAACTCATGGCCGATCGGGCCCTGCGCGTGCGGAGAGTCCCCGCGGTAGTACCAGAGGTCGGAGCCGCAAACGGATCCGAGAACGACCCGAACGACGGCGTCCGTGGGCTCGTTGATCACGGGGTCCGGCCGCTCGCCGACCTCGATCGAGCGGGGACCGTTATAGATGGCCGCACGCATTCGCTCAGCCTAATAACTTGACCGTCGCTGCGCCGCGGTCGAGCGCGGAGGTGGTGGCAGGCAGAAGATGTATCGTGGCGGGCCGGCGTCGTCTAGCTAGCTAAAGTTTCCGGCGGCCCGCTGGGCCCTGTGGAGTCGGAGGGTACCCGACACACCCTTGAGCTCGACGGGCTCGATGTTGGTGAAGGCGACGGGCGTCCCGGCGGCCGCGTCCACGACCTCTTGGCTCACCAGGACCTCCCCGGGCCGAGCGTATTCCGCGATCCTCGCTGCGATGTTCACGGTCCGGCCGAAGTAGTCACCCTCCCGGAACACCACCGGTCCGGCGTGGATCCCGACGTGGGCCGGTGGAAGCCCATGCGTGGCCACGCCGTCCACCATGTCGAGGGCGGCCAGGACCGCGGGCCCCGGGTCTGGGAAGTAGAACATCACGCCGTCTCCCAGCCACTTCACCGGCTGGCCCCCATGCTCCTGGGATGAGCTCCGGACCAGCGTGCCCAGGCTGGCAGCCAGGTCGGCTGCAGCCTCGTCTCCTCGCTCCTCGGTCAGCCTCGTGTACCCAGTGACGTCGAGGAAGCACACCGCCGGCGGACGGCGCAATCGGGTGTGGAGGCCGGCTTTCTCCAGCGCGCCCTCGACGTATTCGACGAAGGCACCGCCCCAGGCGTGTTCCTGCTGCCCGTGATAGATGGCCACAAGGGCCTGCTCGATGAGGGGTGCCAAGCGGGTCCCGATCTCCGCCTGAGCTTCCATCATCTCCGACTCGGTCATGCCGGTTTCGAGGAGGGGCGTCATGACCTCGGCCGCGTACGCGTCTGTCTCCGTCTCCACGATCCGGCGCAGGCTGTCCCCGCAGACCCGAAGCCATTGCTCGATCGCCACCGGCCGGAACCCCCGCGAGAGCTGGAGTTCGATCACCTCCACCACCGACAGCTCGTCGTCGCGGACCCGGTTCTCCGGTCGCGGCTCCGCGAGGCCGATGGCCTGACGGACCACCTTGAGCAGCTCGAAAGGGATGCCGGTCCGGTCGCTCACCTCGCGAAAAGTCGTGCTGCTGAGTCCCCTGAACCGATCGAAGGCCGCCTTGTCCAGGAACGAGAACGACAGCACTCCATCCCGAACCGCGGCGGCAACCCTGTCGAGCGGGACGCCGGCTCGTTCCAAGCTCTGTATCCAGATCACCCTGCGGATGTCACCCGGCGAGAACGTCCCTCCGCTGCCGGGCTTCAGGAGGCCGAACTCGACCAGCCGATCCACGTAGTCGGGGTCGCCCGCGGCACTCCGTGCCGCCTCTTGGCGTGAGAGCTCGCTCACGAGAAGGCAATCGTAGCCCGAGCCGGATCCGCGGTGCCTCGCCCCTATCCAAGGGCGCACTCGAGGGCGCTGATCGAACGGAGCCGGAGCGCGCGGTCGATGTCGTACACCGGCTCAGACTCTTGGTGGCATCGGAGGACCTACGTTCTGTTGCCCGTGACGGGCGGCGATCTCGCCCATGGTCTTCGGGTCCGGCGGTTCGCCTGGGGGAACGGTTCCAACGTATGCCGAGGCCTCGCGGGGCCCGAGGAACCCGGTCACCCGCCCGGGGCGAACCTCGAAGCTGAGACCGTCGACGGCCATCGTCGGTCCGTAGCGTTTGGTGAGCGCCTGCACCTCGATCATCGAGCCTCCTCGGCGTCCATGCGTCTTCAAGCCACGCTACGGATCACCTGACTGAGTCCCAACGCGGCTACCACGCGTTTCTGCAGCCGGGGGTTATCCCCACCAGGTTGTCGGAACGAAGCGGGTGAGGAGCGTGATTGCCGTCCGGGGACTCCCAGACCACACTTAGGGTATGGAGGGTCCTGAGGTCCGATATGCGAAGAGCGGCGACGTCAACATCGCGTACGCGGTCTTGGGTGACGGACCCTTCGACTTGGTGTTCGTGAGCGGATGGGTGCTCTCGTCGCTGGAGTTTGCGTGGGAAGGTCCTCCCGCCGACTTCTTCCGCCAGCTCGCTTCGTTCTCCCGCCTGATCCTGTTCGACAAACGCGGGACCGGGCTGTCCGATCGCACCACCGGCATCCCAGACCTTGAGACCAGGATGGATGACATCCGCGCCGTGATGGACGCCGTGGGGTCGAAAAGGGCTGCCATCGTGGGCTTCTCCGAGGGCGGCCCGATGACCCTGCTGTTCGCGGCGACCTACCCGCAGCGAACCGCTGCCGCCGTCCTCTACGGCTGTGGGGCCTCGTACCTGCGGGCCGAGGACTATCCGTGGGGGCTAACCCCACAGGAGTGGGCCGAAGACATCCGGAAGTGGGCTGCCAGGGCGGGGAGCGAGGAGTGGGTCCAGGAGCGGCTCGAGTTCTTCGCTCCGAGCATCGCTCGAGACGAAGGGGTGAGGCGGTGGTGGCGGAGGTGGGTCCTGGGTAGCGCGAGCCCCGGCGCCGCGGTTGACCTCCGCCGCATGAACGCCGAGATCGACGCCCGCCACACCCTCCCAGCGATCCGGGTTCCCACCCTGCTGCTCTACCGGGTGGGAGATCATGACTACCCCGAGGAGGGGCGGTACATCGCGGATCGGATCCCGGGAGCGGAGCTGATCGGGCCGACGCCTGGCCGACGCGTTCGCCGAACTGGCCATGGTGATCTGACCGCCAGCGAGGCACCTACGCTCCCCCACGCGCCGGCTCCGGCCAACGCAACAGTGCCACAGGGAGCCCTAAGGCAGATGCTCCAGGACCTCACCGGGCTTTCGCCAGAAGCTCTCCGCGAAGCCATCCGGGCCGCGAAGGGCCTGGACGACCGAGCCACGGGCCGGACGGAGGTGCCTAACCAGTCGAGGCGCAAGGAAGCCTTCCTGTTCCTCAAGGGTCTGGAGAGCTAGGTCTGGACCATCTCTTGAGATCGCGATGCCTGGTCACCTCATCCTGACGCTGCGTAAGGATGGGAGCAGCATGGTTCACGACTCCGAGGGGTCAGGTGCCCTCACCCGCTAGATCCGCCGAATGCGTTCCGTCGGCTGTGTGCATGGTCAGCTTCCCTATGTACTTCTCGGTAGCCGTCGGTCATTCCTCCCCTGCCTTGCGTGTAGTGAATCCTTTCCAAGTCATCATGACTCTGAAGTTTGCTTCGGCCGCGACTGACGCGATGAATGCTCCTGTCTTGGCACTCAGCTGGACGCCGAACTCGACCTCGATCTCATCGGGCGGATTCTCCATTGCTCGGAGCCGATTGATCAGGCTACGGGCGGCGGGGGTGACCGAAGCCGTGGCCTCCTCGAACGTCCGGTCAGTGCGCTCAGCCCGCGTCGAGCCGTCTCCGCCACGGCCCCGCATCACTGGCCCACCAGCTTGCTCGTCGACCTCGACGAGCACCGTGCCACCGTCTTCGAGCGGGAACTCAACCAGACGCTTCACCAGAGAAGCTCCCTGCCGGGCCGAACGCCTGTTGGCAATAACCGTGGAACCGGCGAGCCCAGAAGTCAAGGGCCATCTGCCCGATGCGGCAAGAGGTCGAGCGCCGCTAGCGCTGGCTAGGAAGCGCTCAGCCCAACGCATGCCCGACGGCGAGCCCATGCCGAGGGCGCATATTGGGGCTGCGTTCAGCTATTCCTACGGCAACCGCCCAGCTCGAGACTAGCCTCATCCGCTTCAGGGGGTGGCTTCTTGGGCTCTCGGATCAGGCGCGGCCCACAAATAGGTCTTCTCATCGCGCTGGGCAAAGAGTACATTCCTCCTTTCCGGTGGTTCGGGAGGTACAGTGCCCGGAACCTATCTTGACTTCGACCTCCTGATCGAGCACGCGGCACAGGGCTACCGGGCGAAGGTCCTCGACTCGCCGACCGGACAGGCCGCCGCTGATTTCTCCCTTCCCTTCTCGTCACAGGAGATGGAGCTCTTCCTGCTGCGGCTCACGCGGTCACTGAGCGAGGCCCGGCGACGGGTCCGCCGACTGGAGTCTCAGGAACGGGAGCTGGTCAAGGGGTTCGGAGGTCAGCTGTTCCAGGCCATGTTCTCCGGTGCCGTGCTGGGAGCCCTGCAGAGCAGCTTGAACGAGGCATTTCGGAAGGACGCCGGGCTGCGGATCCGCCTCCGGCTCACCGACACTCCCGAGCTGGCCGATATCCCGTGGGAGTTCCTGTTCAACCCCGTCGCGAACCGGTTTTTAAACCTCGCCCCGGATACACCGCTCATCCGGTATCTCGACCTGCCGATGCCCGTTCGTCCGCTCACGGTCACCCCACCCCTCCGGGTGCTCGTCATGATCTCGAGCCCGGCCGACTTCGCGCAGCTCGATGTGGCGGCCGAATGGGATCGGCTCAATGCGGCACTAGGCGACCTGGTCAAAAGAGGGCTGGTCACCATCACCCGGTTGCCGAGCGCATCACTTGCCGGCCTGCAGCGACCGCTCAGATTGGACAAGTACCACATCTTCCACTTCATCGGGCACGGCGGTTTCGATGAACAGGCTCAGGATGGCGCCCTGGCGCTCGAGGACGCTCAGGGCCGGGCCCGCCTGGTGACCGGCCAGGATCTCGGGGTCATGCTCAGCAGTGAACGATCGCTTCGCCTGGTCGTCTTGAACGCGTGCGAAGGTGCCCGCGCCGCCTCATCGGACCCCTTCGCCGGGGTCGCCCAGAGTTTGGTCCAGCAGGGGGTCCCGGCGGTGATCGCGATGCAGTTCGAGATCACCGACGAGGCGGCCATCACGTTTGCGGAGCAACTCTACGCCGCCATCGCCGACGGGTACTCGGTGGATGCGGCCCTCGGAGAGGCTCGTCGGGCCATCTTCGCCTCAGGAAACGACGTGGAGTGGGCCACACCCGTTCTCTACACGCGCTCGCCGAGCGGACAGCTGTTCAGGGTGACCAAGCGATCAGAGGCGGCCGAGCGTCTGGCCAAGGAACAGGCCGAGCGGGAGGCGGCCGAGCGTCTGGCCAAGGAACAGGCGGAGCGGGAGGCGGCCGAGCGTCTGGCCAAGGACCAGGCGGAGCGGGAGGCGGCCGAGCAGCGGGCCCAGGACCAGGCGGAGCGGGAGGCGGCCGAGCAGCGGGCCCAGGACCAGGCCGAGCGGGAGGCGGCCGAGCAGCGGGCCCAGGACCAGGCCGAGCGGGAGGCGGCCGAGCAGCGGGCCCGGGACCAGGCCGAGCGGGAGGCGGCCGAGCAGCGGGCCCGGGACCAGGCCGAGCGGGAGGCGGCCGAGCAGCGGGCCCAGGACCAGGCGGAGCGGGAGGCGGCAGCCGCCACGGTCACTTCCGCGAAGCTACGGCGCATCTGGCCGCGGCACCGGGTTGCCGTGCTGGGCGGAATCGCCGCTGTCGTGGCGCTGATCGTCCTTCTCGTGGCGCTGCTCGGTGGCGATGGTGGCCCCGGGCCACTGGCGGGGGCCACCCTCTCACCGACGACCGGCACCCGGTCGAGCGCACCGCCCCCTGCGTCGGTTCTCTCAAGGATGTCCTTCGCCCCGGTACTTGCGAGGGACATCGAGAGCACCACAAAGGGAACCATGCTCCGGCTGGCGAGCGTGGAAGGGACGTTGTACGCGGTCGGTGCGGACGGCTCCAGGGGAGCCGTGTGGGTCTCCACCGACGGGGCGACCTGGACTCGCAAGACGCTGCCTCCGGCCGCCGGCGAGGGCACCCAGCTCGTGCAGGGAATCGCTGGCGACGAAACGGGACTGGTCGCGGTCGGGTGGGAGAAGCCTCGGGGTCAACGGAAGTCGGCGGCCGTGTGGACGTCCGGCGACGGCGGCGCGACCTGGACTCCCGCTCCGGACCACCCGGACTACCATGGCACCGATGACACCTGGATGAATCGGGTCGCCATCATCCGCGACGTCGCGATCGCGGTGGGTCGGAGCGGGAGCGACGCCCGCCTATGGACGTCTGCGGACGGACGGGCGGTCACGAATCCCGTGTTCGACGCCGATCCGCGACACAGCCTGGCGCTCCGAGACGTCGCGGAGGGCAACGGCGTCGTGGTCACCGTCGGAGAGGACGCATTGAACGGAGCGAGCAGGGCGGCGGCGTGGTTCTCCGACGATTCGGCCAACTCGTGGGATCGCGGGACGGTGAAAGGCGGGCGGGGCGATTCCTCGATCGTGAGCGTGATCGCCACCGGTGACGGCTTCATCGGCGTGGGCTACGACAGCCCGCAGGGAGATCGGGACGCCGCCGTATGGACGTCCCGCGATGGCCGGACGTGGAATCGAGCATCCACCCAGGACGCGCTGCGCGAGGAGGGGACCCAGGTGATGCGGGGGGTCGTGGAGATTCCCGGGCGGGGCTTCATGGCGGTCGGCGTCGACGACTCGGACGCGGCCGTGTGGTACTCCACGGACAGCCGGACGTGGGAGCGATCCACGAGGGCCCTGGGCAAGGGCGGGAACCGCGAGATGACCGGCGTCATCCGAACCGACGATCGCCTATTCGTGGTGGGCAGGCAGGGACGCGCCGGGATCTGGACGGCGGAGTTGCCTCGCTGAGCCCGGCCGCAGCCGAGCGACCCTTCGAGCCGATCCGTCAGCCGAAGAGCTGCCGGCGCAGCAGCTCTCCGGCCAGAGCCGGGTTGGCGGCGCCCCTTGGTCTTCCGCATCACGAGGACACGCGGGTCTTTCCAGCCGAGTAGTGATTTCGGCAAGAGCACAATCAAGCGTGTCCTCCTGGCGCTGCTCGATGAAGAAGGAAGCCAGGCAAGCCGCCAGGAGGAACCCTTGATCGCTCTCTAGCCGAGATCGCTTCCCGATTAGAGGAGATCCAGGATCGGCTGGAGGCCATCGCTACTCAGTCGAAACCAGGAGGATGGGGCCACCCCCTCCATGCGCGGCAATTCATGCGACCGGAGAGGGGGCGCTGATATCAGCGCCCCCTCTCTCTTGCCCCGCCTCCAGGCCGCTACGTCGGGTCGGTGACCGACGTGCCGAAGATGTCGCTATTTCCGAAGGTTGCCGGACAGTCCTGCTGCACCGCGGGAGCAAGCAGGTCGTCGTCTGGATCGTCGGTCTGCAACGACCTGCGATACGCGTCCATGGCCGGACAGTCCGCCGCGTTCCCGACGTCGTTCCACACAAACGTGGCGTAGTCATTCGTGGCGTCGGCGTAGACATAGTCGCCGAGAAACTCGGCCTGCAAATTGTTCTGGGACGAACCGCGGGGATCACCTTGCGCGTCCCGGTGCACCTCGGTGAACGCACCTGGGCCCACGTGCGGCGTGACCTCCGCGTGCTTCACCACCCCCACCAGGCCCCTCCGTGTGAACGTCGTGTCCCGGAAGGGTGTGGTGAATGCGTTGTAGACGATCCACGCATCGGATCCATTCGGGAGACAGCGCCGGTGCCGGGTAGTAGCCGCGATCGCCTCCCGTCTGGATTGCTGTTGCGTCGGTCCACGTGGCGCCCCTGTCGCCCGAGAACGACACCATCACGTCCTCGTTGTTGAGGCCCCGCCGACCGTCCACCCACGTGAGCAGGATGTCGTCGGTGGCGTGTGGGGGGCCGACGGAGCGGCCCGGGTACTGAGCCTTCAGCCCATCGGAGAGGTGGCAACGTGGGCCCTTCCCCTAAGGGGGTTCAACCCGGGCAGCTCGCTTGACCTGGCCGGCTCCCGGGGAGCGGCCGAGGTCTATGATCAGCGGACGGACGAAGCCTCGGCCGTGGCGTTCGACCGGTCCACTGGGGGCCCACCGGGCGCCCTCAGTACGGAACGGCTACGGTCGACGTGAACCACGTGACATAGAACGTCCTCGAAGGCTACGCCCATATCGAGCGCGCCCTGCAGGATGGAGCGCTGCCGGAGCGCAAGGCTGTTCAGGCGGTGGTCGCGGAGATCAGGGTCCGGGATCGCGGCCACATCCAGCCGGTCTTCCGTGTCCCGATTTTTGGGCCACCGTATGGGTTGGTGCCCCCGGGGGGGCTTGGACCAGACCTGCGACGCCTGGTTCGGCTACGCCAACGGCTGCGACTCCGCCTCAAGCGTTCGAACTGATCCGGGCGCGCTGGCGCGCTGAGCCGGCTCCATCACGATTCCATCAGGCCTGATTGCGTCGGTTCGATTCCCCATCGCGGAGGCGGAAGTCACACCATACGCACCAAGGTGAGCCCGGCCCCCGGCTTTGGGCCTCCGCCGGATCCTGGGGCAGGTCGGGCTGACCGGATCGCCTCAGGACCCCGCCTGCCATGTGGCAAGGACCTGATCGACCGCTGATCCTACGGCCAACCGGGCGTCATTCCGCTCCCAGCCCTTCATCAGAAGGTCGTCGTAATCGGTGTGCCGATGACGGACGTGCGCTCGAACGGCCAGGTCGATGGCTTCTGCGTCGAACCGCTTCGCCGCTCCGCTCCGGCCCACGCGACCGCTGTACTTGGAGCAGGCGTGTCGAGCGATCTCCAGCTCGGCACCCTCAGGGCAGTGGGGATATCGCTCGCGGATGGCCGCTGCGAACCGCTCCACATACGCGCGGTCGGCCTGATCGAGTTGAACGGCCGTCCGTGCCCGCCGGGTCGCGCGTCGTTCGGCATCGGCCTCACACTCCATCTCTGCCTGCTGCAGTGCCTCTTCCTCGACCAGGATGCCCTGCCGTTCGTAGCGCTTTCGGGCGGTGGCCCACCGCACCACCACGGCTCGCAGCCCGGAGTTCTTGGTCGCGCGCCTCGTGAGTGCGGTGTCGCCTCGGGGCAGAAACACCAGATGGTGGAGATCGGCGCATTCGAGGCAAAGAGCGACGTCACCCCGGAGGTGGATGAAGCTTCCTGGCTCGAGCTCGTCTCCGCAGTCATTGCACAGCGACGTCCGCCTCGTCCAGAAGACGATGATCTCGGGCGACCTGCTCTTCGACAGTGCTGGTTGCTTTGCCATGCGATCAGAGGGCCGGGTACACGTTCCCGATCTCGGCAACGTGCCAACCGTCGCTGGTCCTGACGAGATGGGCAGCCGTGATGCCCCATCCGACCTCTGCGAGCTCCGAAGCTTTGGGAGGAACGCGGACCGGGCCGATCACCTCGCCGTCCTCCGTCTCGAACCAGATCGAGCCCCGTTCCAGGCGGCTGATCGTGATCAGTTCGGATTCGAGATCCCTGTCCTCGAGGATCGGCCCGGCGGGTTCTTTCTCCGTCTCCTCGTACAAGAGCGCTCCCAGCCGGTCCGCTCGAGGCAGGTCACGAGATGCCTCCCCCGCCCGGCTTCTCGCGTCCGCGACGTCCTCCTCGATTGCATACCCCCTGCTCCCGAGCCATTCGGCGAGATCCGAGACGACCGGTCCGGTCGCTTCCGTGATCCAGGCGGGTCCCGCAACCTTACGAATGACGAACCAGTCGAGGAAGGGGTATGTGGCCGGCAGGATCTTCTCCGGCCCGAAGGTTCGGCAGAACGAGTTGGCCTCCTCGTCTTCTTCCCAATGTGACCGCCAGAACTCGCTCTCGGGAGGGGACAGCGACTCGTAGGCGTAGCCGTCCAGGTACGCGGTGAGGAGATCGATGATCGCCTCGTATTCCTCCGCCTTCTGGGGGTTCTTCCCTCGAGCTCTGTCGGTGAGGAACTCGGTCAGTTCCTCCTCGATTGTCGGCTTCGCTACTTTCATGGCACCCGCCTTCGTGTATCCTTACTCCAGCCCTTTCGTAAGGAGATCGTATGGACGTTCCGGCAACGGTGACATCGAAGGGGCAAGTTACCCTGCCCAAGTACGTTCGGGAAACCCTCCGTCTGAAGGCGGGAGACCGGGTGTGGTTCCGCGTGCACAAGGACCGTGCCGTCTTGTCCAAGGTCCCAGACTTTCTTGACCTGGCCGGAAGCGTGCCGGTACCGCCCAGCAAGCGCGGAACCTCATGGTCCCGGATCCGAGCTGAGACCTGGCAGAAGCGAGCGGCAGCGCGTCGGTGAGGGCGCTCCTCGATACGAACATCCTCGTTCGACATCTGACGGGCGACCCTCCCGGGCAGGCTCGCAAGGCCACGACGCTGCTCGGCGGTCAAGATGAGTTGGTCCTTTCGGATCTCGTGATGGCCGAGATCGTCTACGTCCTAGAGTCTTTCTACGAGCGGCCCCGGGACGAGATGGCCGACGCGGCCCGTGCCCTGCTCGCCCTGCCCTCGGTCGCATCGGATCACGAGCTGCTGATGCGAGCGATTGAGCTGTACGAGCGTGAACGCCTCGATTTCGCCGATGCGTACGTTTGCGCGACAGCAGAGATCACCGGGATCGGCGTGGTCGCCTCGTTCGACCGTCGTATCGACAAGGTCGCGAGCGTACGGCGACTCGAGCTTTAGTCCTCAGCTCACCGCTGGCATGAGCGAGACGCGGACGGGGTGGATGGCACACTTCTCTCCGATCGCCGCGTAGAAAGCACTGATATCTCTGCCGAACCAATGATTGTTCGCGCCGACGGCATGTTGAGGGGCGACGCTCGTGCTTGCTCCGGTTCACGGCAGGTTCGGCGGGCCAGATCCCGGAAATCGGGGCGGGGCGACCTCGCCCACGAGATCTGAGCTGAGAGCGCCCCCCCAGTCCCAGTCTCAGAGAGGTGAACCAAGGCGCGGCCAGAGGGCCGTGCGCTCAGTCCTCAGTCAGAAAGTCTAGCTCGTCGCGCGGGTCGCAGCTTCTGCGGGGACACTCGCGTCATGAGATCTCGACGTCACCCTCGTCCCGGACCGGCGCCCGCCTCTGCGTTCGCGGGGTATCGCTTCCCGCCCGAGGTCATCACCCTTGCCGTCCGCTGGTACCTGCGGTTCGGTCTGTCCTACCGGGACGTGGAGGAGCTCCTGGCAGAACGAGGCATCGAGGTCGACCACGTGAGCATCTACCGGTGGGTCC
>WNGF01011129.1_pt1 | contig 12647 bp, 10 predicted proteins | sample 5400641 | NCBI WGS metagenome assembly WNGF01 (sample SAMN13153371, study PRJNA577476) | soil metagenome | isolation source: 80 cm soil or saprolite under grassland replicate 2 | place: USA:California | collected 2016-06-15
CCAGGTGTGCAGCGCGGCGAGGATGCGCGGGCGATCGCGATCGCGAGACCGCCGGGACACGACGAGCTCGACCGCGATCGTCGTCGTCAGCCCGTTGACGAACGCGAAGCCGCCGACGACCACGAAAAGGATCGGATCGAGGCGCAGCACGGCCAGCAGCACGACCGAGATCACAGCCACGAGTGTGGAGAGCACGAACGCCCAGTTCGCGGAGCGGTCGCTCCAGCGACCCGCGATCGGCGTCCACGCGACCTGCGCGACGCGCTGCGTGAGCGCGAACGCGGCCGCGACGAACGTCGCAGGCACGACGAATGCAAAGATCGGCGCGCCGTCGTGGAATAGCTCGTCGACGCGGAAGCCTCCGGCGGCCACGAGGATGCCCGCATACAGGCCAAGCTGCACGGTCGCCGTGACGAAGAGGGCGAGGAGCCGTGGCTCCCACACCGACGTAGGGATGTGGCCCTCTTCCGGAACGCGGGTATGCCGCCGCCAACCCGCCGCGAGGTAGGCGGGACCGATGCCAGCGACGAGGGTGAGCGCGGCCGCGATCACGCAGGCACCGGTCCAGCCAATGCTCTCGATCGCGAACGGCGCGAACACCGCCCCGGCGAAGTAGCCGACGCCCCAGATCGCGCGCGTGTTGCCGATGCGCCGGCCGGCGTGCGACGCCGCATCTTCGAGGGCAGCAAGGAAAGAACCGAGTCGCAGCAGCGAATAGCAGAAACCCCAGAGGAGACGACCGAGGAGGAAGACAGCCAGCGCGGCGGGCAGCGCGTACATCGCGGTCGACACGGCGCTCAGGACGATCGCGACGACGATGAGCGCGCCCGCGGGAAAGCGCTCATACAGCCGAGCCGCGAGCGGATTCGTGAGAAGACGCACCCAGCGGTTGAGCGACAGGATCACGCCGACCATCGGCCGCGAGATGCCGAGCGACGCGGCGCTCACCGGAAGGACCGTATAGAGGAGCGTGTCGCCGAGCAGCGATGCCGAGACGACGAGCGCGGTGGAAAGCGCCGGCGCCTCTCTGTGCTCCGGCGTCTCGGCCGGTCGGCTCAGTCCGCGGCCGCCACGGCGGCGGGCGCCCGGTATTCGGCGAGCGGCGCGACGGAGTAGCTCACCGCGCTCGCGCGCAGCGCGGTCACAACGGCGAGTGCGGTGTCGAGCGAGGTGAGGCACGGCACGCGCGCCTCGACAGCGGCGCGCCGGATGAGGAATCCATCTCGGTCCACCGTCTTGCCCAGCGTCGGCGTGTTGACCACGGCGGCGCAGCGTCCGGAGCGAACGATGCGGAGGATCTCGTCGTCGCCTTCGGACAGCTTGCCGACCTCGCGCACGTCGATCCCAAGGGAACGGATGAGCGCGGCCGTGCCGCTCGTTGCGACGAGCTCGTATCCGAGCCAGTGGAAGCCCTCGATGATGGCAACGACCTCTTGCTTGTCCTTGTCGGCGACCGTGATGAGCACACTCCCGCTCGAAGCTGGCGCAAGGCCCGCCGCGACGAGCGACTTCCACAGCGCCGGCGCGAACGTGCGGTCGACGCCCATCACCTCGCCGGTGCTCTTCATCTCCGGTCCGAGATAGGTGTCGACGTCGAGCAGCTTCGCCATCGAGAAGACCGGCGCCTTGAGCGCGACGAGGTCGCCCGAAGGCCAGAGTCCGTCCTCTCTCGCGTACCCCTCGGCGGCGAGGGTCGATCCAAGCGAGATCGCGACCGCAAGGCGGACGAGCGGGACGCCGGTGACCTTGGTCAAGAACGGTACGGTGCGGCTCGAGCGTGGATTCACCTCGATGACACAGATCCGCGGGGACTCCTCGGGGGGCGGAAGGCCACGCGCGCGCGGGGGGTTCTCGGGGGGCGAAGCCCCCCGGTGGTCGTTGTCCTCGACGATGAACTGGATGTTGAGGAGGCCCTTGACCGGTAGCGCTGCGGCTATCTGCCGCGTCAGGTCCACGATGCGGTCGCGCTCGCTCGGCAGCAGGTTCTGTGCGGGGTACACCGCGTAGCTGTCGCCCGAGTGCACGCCGGCGCGCTCGATGTGTTCCATGATCCCGGCGACGAGCGTCTCATGGCCGTCGCTCACCGCGTCGACCTCGACTTCCTTGCCCCGTAGGTATTTGTCGACGAGAACACGACCGGTACCTGCTTCGAGAGCCGACCGGAAGTACCGCTCGAGATCGTCATCGCTGTACGCGATCTCCATCCCTCGACCACCCAGGACATAGCTGGGTCGAACCAGAACGGGATATCCGATCTCGGACGCGATCCGTCGAGCTTCGACGAACGACTCGGCTGTTCCACCAGGCGGCTGCGGGATGCCAAGCGCATCCGCGAACTCGTGAAAGCGTCGTCTGTCCTCAGCAAGTCCGATCGCGTCGGCGGACGTGCCGGCAATGACGCCGCCAATGCTTTCGATGCGTTCCGCGAGATTGAGGGCCGTCTGTCCACCGAATTGTGTGAACACTGCTATGGGCGCGGCGGAAGAATGGGGCGGGCTCGCGAGCGGAGGTTGAGCCCGCGGTAATTCGGCATCTGCGTCGGCGGCGGATGGAGCGGGCGAGTTCGCAGCGAGCGAGCCCGCCCCGTTCTCGACGCCGCGCCCACCGTCGTGCACGCCCTCGTTTTCGAGGATGGCGGCAATCGACTCCTCATCGAGCGGCTCGAAGTAGAGGCGGCTCGATTCGTCAAAGTCGGTCGACACCGTTTCCCCGATGCGGATCGGACCGGAGCCCAGGATGACGGCCTTCCGCCCTTCGAGCGGCAACGCTTCGTTCTCGCTCTCGTAAGTTGAATAGAAATACGGCGTGACAGCTTCGAACTCCGCCGCGCACGTGTCGACCATCTTGTAGACCGGTCGGATCCCCCACTGCGATCGCAGACGGCGCACGTCCGTCGGGAGCATGCCCGCCAGCGTGGCAATGTCGGCATCGGCGAACCCGAGCCGTTTCGCGCGCCGCAGCAGCGTCGGCGTTGGTGTCTTTCCCTGCAGCTCGTCTTCGGCGAAGCGAACGATCGACGCGAGCTTGCGAAGGAACCAACGGTCGATCTTCGTGCGCTGGTGCACGTCCTCGACCGTCGCCCCGCGCCGGAGTGCGGCGAAGAGACGCCACAGCCGATCGTCCGTCGCGCCGGCCGAGAGGAATCGGTCGAGGAACGGCGCCGGCTCGGCGACGTCCACCCAGGACGCCGCCTCCCACAAGAGACCCTGACCCTTGACCTCGAGCGAGCGAAGCGCCTTCTGCATCGCTGCCTCGAACGACCGGTCGATGGCCATGACCTCGCCGGTCGCCTTCATCTGTGTCCCGAGCGAGCGATCCGCGCCCGGGAACTTGTCGAACGGCCAGCGCGGGATCTTCACCACGACGTAGTCGAGCGCGGGCTCGAACGCGGCAGACGTCCGCTTTGTGACCGCGTTCGGGATCTGGTGCAGCCGCTTGCCGATGGCGATCTTCGCCGCGACGCGGGCGATCGGATAGCCGGTCGCTTTCGACGCGAGCGCCGACGAGCGTGAGACGCGCGGGTTCACCTCGATGACGTAGTACGGGACCTGCGCATCGGGATCGGCCGTCGGCGAACGCTCGGGATGCAGCGCGAACTGAACGTTGCAACCACCCTCGATGCCGAGCGCACGGATGATCCGGAGCGCCGCGCTCCGGAGCATTTGATATTCCTTGTCAGTCAGCGTCTGTGACGGCGCAACGACGATCGAGTCGCCGGTGTGGACACCCATCGGGTCGAGGTTCTCCATGTTGCACACGGTGATGCACGTGTCGCCCGCATCGCGCATGACCTCGTACTCGATCTCTTTCCAGCCGACCAACGAGCGCTCGACCAGCACCTGTCCGATCGGCGATGCCGCGATGCCGCGCGCGCAGCGCTCGAGCAGCTCGTCGCGGCTGGTCGCGAAGCCGCCGCCGGTGCCGCCCAGCGTGTACGCCGGACGCACGACGAGCGGGAAGCCAACGCGGTCGGCGAACGCGACAGCCTCGTCGACGGTGTGCACGGTGAGCGATTCGGGCACGGGCTCGCCGATGCCGACCAGCAGCTGCTTGAAGGCCTCGCGATCCTCCGCCTGCTGGATCGCGGACAGCGGCGTGCCGAGAAGACGCACGCCGTATCGCTCCACCACGCCGGCCTCCGCGAGCGCGACCGCGAGATTCAGTCCGGTCTGCCCGCCCAGCGTGGGAAGCAGACCGTCCGGGCGCTCCTTCGCGATGATGCGCTCGAGCACTTCGACTGTGAGCGGCTCGATGTACGTCACGTCCGCGACGCCAGGGTCGGTCATGATCGTCGCGGGATTCGAGTTCACGAGCACGGTCTCGATGCCTTCTTCCCGAAGCGCGCGACACGCCTGCGATCCCGCGTAATCGAACTCCGCGGCCTGCCCGATCGTGATCGGCCCCGAGCCGATGATGAGGACCTTCATCCGCGCCGCGCGACGGCGTCGCGAACGTCCGCGATGAAGCGGTCGAACACCCCTTCGTTGTCGCGCGGGCCAGGTGCACCTTCGGGGTGGTACTGGTAGGTGCGGATCGGCAGCGTGCGATGCGCGAGACCCTCGACCGAGCCGTCGTTGAGATTGCGCGAGCTCACGTAGAAGTCGCTCCCGCTCGGAAGCGAGCTCTCGTCCACCTGGAACTCGTGGTTCTGGCTGGTGATGACGACATCACCGGTGCGCACGTCCTGCACCGGATGATTGGCGCCGTGGTGTCCGAAGGACAGGCGCGACGTCGTCGCTCCGATGGCACGACCGATCAGCTGGTGACCGAGACAGATGCCGAGGATCGGTATGGACCGCGCCGTGCCGCGCTGCGACACCGCGTCGAGGAGCAGCTTCACGTTGTGCGCGATCTGCGGGATCGCCGCCGGGTCGCCAGGACCGTTGCTGATGACGATGCCCTCGGGTGACCACGACAGCACGTCGCGCGCGGTCGCGGTCGCGGGGAAGACCTTCACCGTCACGCCACGCCCGGTGAGACAACGCACCTGGTTCTCTTTGACGCCGGTGTCGAGCAGGGCGATCTTCGGACCGCTTCCGACCTGCCGGCCCACGCCGCTCGCCTCGACAACGAGCGGTCGCGCGCCAAGTGGTGCGGATGCGCGCGCCTTCGCGATCGCCTCTTGCTCGACGCCGGGATCCTGCGCGAGGCCTGGTGCCACTTGAAGCAACGCGCCGCGCAGCGTGCCCTTCGCGCGGAGGCGGCGCACCAGAGCACGTGTGTCCACACCCGAGATCCCGGGAACGCCGTACTGACGTAGATACGCGTCCAGATCGACCGTGTCTTCGCGGCAGGTCGAGTTCAGCTCGCGCACGACGAGCGCCTCGACCCACGGGCGGCGTGACTCCGCCGCGCGCTCGAACGTCCCGTAGTTGCCGATCAGCGGATACGTGAGCACGACGATCTGGCCGTTGTACGACGCGTCCGACGCGATCTCTTGATAGCCGGTCATCGCCGTGTTGAAGACGACCTCGCCCGAGGCGGCGGTTGCGTCACCGAAGGCCTCTCCCCACCACGCTGTGCCGTCCTCCAGCGCCAAGACCGCTGCCCTGGTCATCGGTGCATAACTATACGTTCCAGATGCATAAAGATGCAACTGCGCCTCGGCGAGAGCTCGCTCAGCGAGAGCCGACCGGCGTCGCGCCACGCAGACCTCCCTCATAGCGAGCTTCGCCGCCGACGACCGCGTAGACGACTCGGCCGCGGAGCGTCCGCCCGAGCAGCGGCGTGTTCTTCCCCATCGACAAGAGCGACTCCACAGACACAGTCCATTCCGCATCGAGATCGATCGCGATCCAGTCGTCGTTGCTGATTGGAATGCCCAAGACACCTGCCGGACCTGTCGTGAGCGCGCGGATGACCGTGTCGCGGTCGGCCCAGCCGGCGTTCACACCCCCCAGCACGAGCGACAACGCGGTCTCGAGACCGCTGATCCCGAACGCGGCCTGATCGAACTCGACGTCCTTGCGAACTGACGCATGTGGGGCGTGGTCGGTGGCGATTGCGTCGACGGTTCCGTCAGCCAAACCCTCCCAAAGAGCGCGGACGTCACTCCAAGCACGGAGGGGTGGGTTGACCTTCGTCGACGAGTCATAGGGAGTTGCGAGGGCGGGAGGCTTCTCGAGCGAGAGTTGAGACTGCGACGCAGGACGGCGATCCACGTCGCGCGCGGGAGCAGGCCCGTTTCGAGCGAGAGAAGCCTCCCGGCCTCGGCCCTCCCGCTCCCATGCAAACAGGCGCGAGCCCCCGACCCAGTCGTCCGTCATTGAGAAGTGATGTGGCGTGACGTCGCACGTCACGCGAATCCCTCTCGATTTGGCATCACGGATCGACGCGATCGCGCCTCTTGTTGAGACATGAGTCAGATGCAGGCGTGCGCCGGTCATCTCCGCGATCGCGATGTCGCGGGTTACGGCCGTCTCCTCGGCTGCGCTTGGCATCCCCGGCAATCCGAGGCGAGCGGACACCACGCCCTCGTGCATGACTCCGTTCCCAGACAGGCGCAGGTCCTGTGCGTGTTCGATGATCAGAAGATCCCGGGTCCGCGCGTACTCGAGCGCGTGACGGAACAGCTGTGCGTCGTCGACGGGCGATCCGTCGTCTGAGAACGCGACTGCGCCGGCGGTCGAGAGCTCCATCAGGTCGGCGAGCTCACGTCCGGCACGACCGCGCGTGATCGTCGCGATCGGCAGCACGCGCGCCGCGGCAGCGGCTCTACCTCGCGCAATGACTTCGGCGACGAGCCCGGGCGAATCTACAGCGGGCTCGGTGTTCGGCATCGCACAGATCGTGGTGAAGCCCCCGCGCAGGGCTGCGCGTGCGCCCGATGCGATCGTCTCCGAATCCTCGAAGCCCGGCTCGCGCAGGTGCGTATGCAGGTCGATGAAGCCGGGGGTGACGATGTAGCCCTTCGCCTCGAGCTCCCTGCGCTCCATCAGCTCGCCTCGAGCGTCGGCGTCCCGACGAGCAGGTAGAGCAGCGCCATGCGCACCGCGACCCCGTTCGTGACCTGCCGCTCGACGAGCGAGCGCGCCCCATGCGCGACGGACGCGTCGATCTCGACGCCTTCATTCATCGGACCCGGGTGCATGACCGGCGCGCCGGGCCGCATGCGCGAGACACGCGCCTCGCTCAGCCCCCACGCGCGCGTGTACTCGCGCAGCGATGGGAGCAGGCCGCCCTCTTGTCGCTCCTTCTGCAGCCGGAGCGCGATCACCGCGTCCGCGCCGTCGAGTGCGCGGTCGAGATCAGGCTCGTACGTCGTGCCGGCGGGTGCCTGTCCGCACCGCCAGGCGCTCGGCATGAGCGTCGGCGGACCGGAGAGCGTGATGGTCGCGCCGAGCGGGACGAGCGTGTTGATGTCGGACCGCGCAACGCGGCTGTGCACGACATCGCCGACGATCACGATGCGCTTCTTGGCGAGATCGCCCAGCGCGCCCCTCAGCGTGTACGCGTCGAGCAGTCCCTGCGTCGGATGCGCGTGCCAGCCGTCGCCGGCGTTGATGACCGCCGCGTCGGTGCGCTCCGAGACGAAGTACGGCGCACCCGACGAGCTGTGCCGCATCACGACGACGTCGCCGCCGAGCGCTTGCAGCGTGCGCACGGTGTCGTACAGCGACTCGCCCTTCTCCACGGACGAACCGCTCGCCGAGATGTTCACGACGTCGGCCGACAGCGTGCGCGCGGCCAGCTCGAAGGAGACGCGGGTGCGCGTCGACGACTCGGCGAAGAACAGCACCACGGTGCGCCCGCGGAGCGGTGGCGCGCGGCGCACCGGTCGGGAAAGCACCTCGACCATCGCGCCGGTGGTGTCCAGCACCGCCTCGATCTCTTCTGTCGACCAGTCGTCCGTGTCGAGAACGTGTCGTCGCGACCACCTCATGCGCTCACCCGTTCCCGAGCGATGAGCTCGACCTCGTCGCGACCGTCCACCTCGGTCAAATGGACGCGAACGTCGTCAGAGGGCTTCGTCGGCACGTTCTTTCCGACGAAGTCGGCGCGGATCGGGAGCTCGCGGTGACCACGATCGACGAGCACGGCGAGGCGGATCGCGCGGGGCCGTCCGTAGTCGACGAGCGCGTCCATCGCGGCGCGGATCGTGCGTCCGGTGAAGAGCACGTCGTCCACGAGGACGACGACCTTGTCGTCGACCGAGAAGTCGAGCGCCGACTCGCGGACGATCGGCGCGTAGCCGATGCGCGTGAGATCGTCCCGATAGAGGGTGATGTCGAGCGAGCCGAGCGGCACGGTCGCGTTCTCGTTCGCGCGGATCGCGTCGCGCAGCCGGACGGCCAGGACGTCGCCGCGCGAGCGGATACCGACGATGGCGAGACTGGAGAGGTCGCGGTCGCGTTCGACGATCTCGTGCGCGATCCGGGAGATGGCGCGACGAACATCGTCGGCGCCGAGCAGCATGGTCAGGCCTGACTCCTTCCCGGCCTCACAGGACCGGTCGTTAAAGGGGTGCTTGGAGAAGTATGCCGGAGTGGGTCGCGCTCCGCGAGTTAGCCGACGCGGAGGATCGCGACCTGGCCCTGTTGTCCCTTGTAGTTGATCGTGAACGGGTAGTTCCCCGGGATCGATACGCCGGCGTAGTTCATCACCAGTTGGCCGCTGCCGTTGAGCGTCCCCGAGGACGTCTTCGAACCGCCGGTGCTCGCGTTGCCAAAGCTCACGAGCAACGTGCCGGTGCCCGCGGTGTTGTTGGCGTTCCGGACGGTGAACGTCACGGTGAAGCCGGCTCCGATGTTCACTCGCGCCGGGCCGCTATAGGTGACGACGCTGCCGTCCGCGAGCGTGAGCGAAGTTCCGACCGGCGGCGCGACCGTCGGAACGGGCGTGCGGACCGGTGGCTTCGTCGCTACCGGCGTGCCGCCGGGACGCTGCGTCGGTGCGGGCGTTTCGATCGGCGCCGGCGTTTCGGTCGGCTCCGCGGACAGTGCGACGGGTGCGGTTGGATTTGGATTCGTGGTGAGACCGGGCGCGGCCGTCGGTGCAGCCGGGCTTGCGTCCGGTGTGCTCTGCGTGCCAGCAACGACGGCGGCAGCGCCACCGCCCACGATGAGAAGCACGAGGACGACGGCGAACAGCGGCGCGGCACTGCTGGTCTTGCCGGTCTTCTTCGGCGGGGCGGCGTGGTCCGGGATCTTGTACGCGCCCTGCCACTGCGCGGCGAGCTGACGGCCCCACGGCGCAAGCACTGTCGCGATCCATTCCTTCTCGTCGGGGTCGAAGAAGTACGTCTGGATGGCGTGAACGTCCGGCGGCATCGGCGGCGTCGTCATCTCTGGTCCACGTTCGTGGATCCAGCGCGCACCGACCGGGTCCCAGGTGAAGACCGAATGCTCCTGTGCCACGGGTGCATTATCAGTTCGCTGCGGTAGCGTCTTCGTATATGCGACCCCTGCTGGCTGTACTCGTAGTACTCGCGTTCGCGGCGCTTGCGGTCGCGGCAACGACAGCTGGAACAGCGTCAAAAGTGCCTGCAGGTGCAGTGAATGTGGTCCCGCGGGCTACCGCAGATCCAGCCAACACAGCACGCGTGGACCTCGGCCACCCGATGGGAAGTTCCCCCGGTCAGGGGAGGGGGATATCCCCCGTCGTGCGCGGCCTTCTGGTCCCGATCGATGGGGCGGAGATCCCGACCGAGCCCGAGCTCCTGCCGAACTCACCGCGCGAGTACCGCGCCGGCTGGCACGAGGGAATCGACTTCCCGGCCGACCGCGGCACGACCGTACGCGCGGCGGCTTCGGGCACGGTCGTGCGTGTTGACCGCGACTTCGTCGATTGGGACCCCGCCGCGCTCGATGCCGCGCTCGAAGCCGCGATCGTCCTCGGATACACGCCCGATGAGACGCTCGACCGTATCCGCGGACGCCAGGTCTGGATCGATCACGGCCGGCACGTCGTGACGCGCTACGCGCACCTCGACGCGGTCGCGGATCTACGCGCCGGTGAGACGGTGACGCGCGGACAGGTCATCGGAACGGTGGGGAGCTCGGGTTTCGAGGGGGGCGGACCGCATCTGCACCTCGAGGTGCGTATCGGTGACGACTATCTCGGCGACTGGCTCGAAGGCGACGAGCTCGTGCGCGTCATCACTCGATCGTTCGACTAGTCCCCCGCTCCAAGAAACACCGCGCGCACAGTGCGCGGTTGTCGCTTGCGAGGATGTTGAACGTCGTGCCGCAGGCGGCGCAGGCCCGCGACGCCGGATCGTCGCGCTCGCCGCCCTTCTTCCCCGTCACGACGTCGTCGCCCAAGCGGACCCAGCGCTCCACCGCACGTTCTGCTTCTTCGTCGTGGACCATAAGCGCTGTAGCATCGCCGCAAGTCACTGGCCGGAGGACCCGCCAGGCAAGCGGAAGCAGCGGTTCCGTTAGGAAATTGTTGCCTCAGGAGCTAGCGGAGGCCGGTGCGGCGGGCGCGCAGGGCGGCCTCGAGAACGATCTCCACCGCCTCGGATGCGATCGGCCGCGGCAGTCGCGCGAACACCCCGAGCTCCGCCGACTTCTCCTTGTCGGGCAGGTCGTACCACCACGACAGGCGATCGAGCTCGCACATGTACACGTACGCGGTCGTCGGCTTGGGAAGCTCGTAACGGATCGCCCCGAGAAGATCGAGACGATTCGCGACGATGCGCGCCGCATCCCAGAGCTCGCGACGCGCGACCTCGAGGATCGTCTCGCCCGAGCGGCGGGCGCTCGTCGGGAAGTGCCAGCCGCCGGCGTCGGGCGTGCGCATCCAGACCGTGAGGTTTCCGTAGAAGGGAAGGACCATGGCGATCTGGGCAGAGGCGGGCGGGAACTCCTTGAAGCTCGAGTCCCGGCGCGATACAAAGGTCAGATCCGCCATTGGCAGAAAAGTAAGCAGGACAGCGACCGTCGCGTCAATAGCCCGCGTGACACAGAGGGTGGCGGAATGGTGTTAGCACTCAGGCGCGCAGCGTTTCGGCCACCCGGAACGGGTCGGCAGCGATGACCGAGGCGGCGTACAGCTCCATCGCGCCGATGTCGCTCGTCTTGTTCGCCGGGTCGCCGCGGTCGACCAGTCGCGCGAGCGGCGGGAAGCGCCGCCAGTCCTCCCCGTCCGGGGAGAGCGGCGGCAGGTACAGCGCCATGTTGTACGAGACGACGCCCGCCGCTCGATAGGCCGAGACGGCCCTCGCGACCGCCGTCGCGAGTGACGATTCGTCGGCTCCGGGGCGTCCCAGGATCAGGATCTCGCGCTCCTTGATCGGGACGAGCGACGCGATCGACCGTACCCCGTTGGCCTCGGCGCCGAGGCCGAGCGCATCGTGGACTACCCACAGATCTTCGAAGTAGTCGCTCCCGTGCAGTGCGTCGTACGCGAGCGCCTGGCGACGCAGGAGCTCGATCCTCGGGTAGTGCATGCCCCGAGTGGCCGTCATCTGCATGTGACCGTGCACGATCGATCCGCCGGCGCGCCAGAGAGAGTTCCACATCAGGAAGTAGTAACGCGCCGCCGGATCCGCCTCGAGCGCGCGCTCGGCCCAGCCGCGCGCGGTCGTCAGGTGGTCGCGGATCGCGCTTGCATCCATCGGGGCGAGCGGATCGTGCTCCTTGAATACGAGCACGCCGTGAAAGCCGTCGTACTTCGCGACGTTCGACGCCGTGATCCCGTAGGCACCCTCAACGCGCCCGAAGACATCCGCGGGCGTCCCGGTCTCCGGTCGGCAGAACGGATCGTTCGCGGACGACGCGATGATCGCGCGCACCTCGTCGGCGCCCTTGACCTCCATCGGCCGGAGCGCGCGCAGCTCGTTGAACAACGCGCCCTCGAGCGTGACTTGATTGTTCACGCGCACGATGCGCTGTTCGCGGACCGCCTCGACGGATCCGAAGAGCTTCCGGATCCACTCGTGCATCTCCGGCGGTGGCTCGAGGCGCCCGGTCGTCGTGGAGATGGTGAGGATGCGCCCGGCAGCGGCACGAGCGGCCGCGGGAAGCGAGGCGACGGCCTCCTCGAGATCGACGATCGAACCCGTCACGCGGCCTTGCGCACCCTCGACGCCTTCTTGTACAGCTCGACGTAGCGCTTGGCCGAGGCGCCCCATGAGTGATCCTGGCGCATCACCCTCCGCACGAGCTCGGTCCAGACGTCGGCTCCCGCCCGGTACGCGTGCATCGCGCGCGCGATCGCGTCGTCGAACGCGGCTGGCGAATACTCCGCGAACGAGAAGCCGTTACCGCGCGCAGCGTCGCGGTCGAGATCACGGACCGTCTCGGCGAGGCCGCCGACCTCGTGCACGACGGGAACGGTCCCGTAGCGGAAAGAGATGAGCTGCCCGAGCCCACACGGCTCGAAGCGCGAGGGCATGAGGAACAGATCGGAGCCCGCATAGATGCGCTGGGCGAGCGCGGCATCGAATCCGAGGGTGAGCCAGAGCTTTCCCGCGTAGCGCGTCGCGAGCGCCTTCCATTTCGCCTCGTACGTCGGGTCCCCACTTCCGAGCACGACGAGCTGTCCGCCGGAGTCGAGCAGCTTCGGCGCCGACGCGGTCAGAAGATCGACGCCCTTCTGCTCGACCAGCCGGCCCACGACCCCGAAGATCGGTGCGCGCGGGTCCGCGCCGAGCCCGCCCTCCTTCTGCAGTGCCGCCTTACAAACGGCCTTGCCGCTCGGGT
>WNGF01014176.1_pt1 | contig 12647 bp, 20 predicted proteins | sample 5400641 | NCBI WGS metagenome assembly WNGF01 (sample SAMN13153371, study PRJNA577476) | soil metagenome | isolation source: 80 cm soil or saprolite under grassland replicate 2 | place: USA:California | collected 2016-06-15
ACGGAGTCGAGGTGAGCTTTCCGGCCCCTCTCGGTTGAGAGGGGGTCAGCCTTATAGGCGTGCCAAGAGTTTTCCCGCACCGAGCCACCGCGCAACCGACCGGAGAAGCATAACACCCCTGCCTAAGTTGACAATGCGCTCCCCGATCTGGTGGAAGGCCAGCGAGTAGCTGTCGACATGATCGAGGGTGGCAAGGGACCGGAGGCCGTCAACATCCGCCTGGTCTGAGATGGACCCGGCCCCGGCAGTACCCTCGTTGGCAGCGAATTATTACCGTAAGCATGCGGCGCGGATGCGCCCGAGCGTTGGCCCTGGGTGCCGACCACGTCGACCTACCCGAGAGATGGCACGATCGCGCCAGCTCTATCGAAACAGAGCTCCATCAGTAGATGAAGATGTGGGTATCCCTCTTATCGTAAAGATCGGCGCGTTAACAAAACGAGCAGGCTACGCCGGCGAGCACCTCTTCAACGAGCTTTACCAGTTCATCATTGTGAAAGGGCTTTTCTAGTATCCGGTTGGCTCCGAATAAGTGTGCTGCCTTGAGAATACTAGGCCCATCGAAGCGTACATCACCGGATAAGGCGATTATGTTGATTTCAGAATTGGTGGCCCGCAATTCGCGAATCGTCTCGATGCCATCTTTCCCGGGCATCAGGATATCGGTAATCACCAAGTCGGGCGGAGCTGAATAATACGCTGCAAGCCCGGCGTACCCGTCAGCCGCTTCGTCGACGCTGTGGCCGACACTTTCTAGGATGGCCCGTACAACTGTCCGCGTAACAGTGTCATCGTCTATGATAAGTACCCTGGCCATTTGCGGCAGGCGTTCCAAGCGTTCGGGTGCGATTTGATTTAGCATACTTTTCAGCGTTCGTTCTCTGAGATGTCTAAAAAGCTGGTTACTTTAAATTATTAGGGGAGCGTACCGGCTACGAACGGGGGAGGCTCCGGGTTGCGCCGTGTGAGCTCAGCTTTGAGTTGCTCGATCATTCTGGCTAAGTGGGGGCTCTTCTCTGTCTCATATCTTGCAACCAAATCCGAGAGCGCCTTTGCCATCGAGCGGCGCTCGTTCAACAATTTGTCGATAAATTCAATCACATCTTTGCATATATCTTGAGAGGACCTGGACATTATCGGTGCTGGCCAATTCGGTCATAAACAGGTTTAGCTCCTTCACTGTCCCACCCTTGCCGGCAACCTCTATCGTGTCGCCGGCACGAAACGGCCGAAACAGGAGCAGCATCACGCCGGCCGCCAGATTCGAGAGTGTTCCGTGGAGCGCTAACCCGATCGCCAGGGAAGCTGCTCCTAGTACTGCGATCAGGCTGGTAGCCTGGATGCCGATGAGCGGCATGGTGATTATCGCCGCCACGATCAACACCGTGTACCGCGCGAGGCTGGAAGGAAACCCCGCGACTGTGCCGTCGGTATGTGCCAAACGCACCAACGCGCGGCGCGACAATCGTTCGACCACGCGTGCCATCCACCAGCCGACGACCGCGACGAGGATTGCGCCGGCGACATTGAACCCGTAGACAGCAAACAAGTTGCCGAGACGATCGAAATCCAGCGTCATCCTGCGAACTCTGTCTTATTTTCTCTGCACGGTGGCGCGGTGACAAAGAAGCTCCAGAATCAGATCTCTTTCATCAGAAATGGCGCTGCCAATTGAGAGTTGTCCCGATCTGGTCGGCACAGCCGTTTAGCGCCGTGTCGATGAGGTCACCCCTATTCTTGGGATCTCGTTCAGGTTATCGCAAAACCCGCACAGAAAGACCGGATCGCCGTGGACCGTTGATCGATTGAATTTTTCGAGGATTAGTGAACCGCAATGGCCACACAGATAATCATCTCCCAGAGAGCCGACGATCCCTCTGCCTGTCCGTATAACGGAACGGTTCAAGCCTCGCATAGAACTGAGTGGTATCATAGGAATCTTCATTATTTCATTCCCGTCTAATTCGCGTTCAGCTAAATTTTTATTCCATAGAGGCACGAGGCGATCAACCAGTTTAACTGGATGTCACATCTTTGCCACGATGTACCGAGAGTTCTTTTATCAGATGATCGGTCTTGGCGGAGGTCCGGAGGTTGCGCCGCCGCCACGATGAAGGGTGAAGGGGTGTTGATGGCGAGCCCTGGATCGTCTGGCTATTGCCACCGAACCGAGTGGAGCGAATTCTCCGGAAACCGCATCGCGATGTGATGCGCCGATCGGAGGCGCCGATCCCCCGGCCGACACGCCATGACGCCCCGCTCGCACCAAAGGCGCCAGCGCAGGCTTACGAGAAGAGCGCCAACCTAACCAAAGCCCTGCTGCGCGCCGCGGTGTTCGGGCCGATCGCCGTGCTCGCGCTTTTGTGCTCGCCAGCTCCGCCGGTATTTGCCGATCTGCGGTATGAGGCCCAAATCGTCGGTGTTGACGATTCGGATCTGGCCGATCTACTCGACGAGGTCTCGCAACTGAAGACGCTCGAAGATCGCCTCCCCGGCTCCGAGGAGGCATTGCGGCGACGTGCCGTGGACCGTCTTCGCGGCAGGCTTGGCCTCACCCGGCTGGTGTTCGGTTCAGCGCCGCCCGGCACCGCCAGCAGCAATCTGACCCCGGCGGCCGGCGGCAACGCGGCCACGAGCCCAGCAATTAGCGGCGGCAAGTACGTAGCAAAGGGCGTCTATGTCGGCGCCACCCAGGGTCTGACGCCGCAGTCGAGCAAAGTCACTGTGGAGATCGAGGTGCGGCCACATGTGACCGTCGAAACCGATCTCAGCCAGACCGCTGGGACCGGCATCGGACTGAATTATAAATACGATTACTGAACACTGGGGACGACATTGAGCAACATCTTGCGATACGGAATGGGAGCGGTCGTGCGTCGTTAATCGCGCCGGCGCGGTGGACATTTTTGAAGATACATTCGAACGGTTGAGGTCGATCTCACGCCCCAGCGGCTCGAGACGCCAATCGTCGTGGATCGGCAGCTTTGCGCCGCCGAGGGCGCGCATCAGGGCGGCAGCCGGGTGGCGAATAAAAACTCACTTGCGATCTCCGTGGCGATGTCTCGACGGCCGGCATTCCAGGCCATCCATCAGCGCAGCAGAGCACCGCGCGTCCTCCCGGCACGCGGCGACGCGCGGCAAATTGCCATCTATCAAATGCCACAGCCGGCGCACATCTTGGGAACGTGCGTGGTGCGCGGTAGCGGTAAATGCAACCCCCATTGGAAAAAGCAACGTGTACGAGCTAGGCAGGCTACGGGAATTGGCCGCGTGGTATCGGGAGGGTGCCGAACGAACGCTAAACCCCGTTATGCGAGCGTACCGCATTCATACAGCGGACGAACTCGAACAGCGCGTCGAGCGTATCGAGCGGGCCGATAGCGTGCGGCGGCCCTTAGTTCACTAACTAAACCGACATTCGCCAGATTCTGGCCAGGATCGCGGTTTTGAGCGGCTTGAGCAAGGGTGGATCGCGCCGCGCCGCGAGAAGGGGGGCGAGGCCGGCGGTTGGCGACTTTCCAGAGCGGAAACAGGCCGCTTTGCTTGTACCCAGGCACATCTCTCCCGTCATTGCCCAGCGCTCTTGGTCCGGCGGCTCGTCACGCGAGCGCGGGTGGTGCCCGCAGCCGCGCGATCAGCGACAGGATGTCGGCGAGCATCTGCCGCGACACCGCGACCTCGGCCATTTGGAAGGTCACATAGCGGCCGTGGCTGACGACCTTCGCGCCGATCTTGATCAGCTTCTCGCGCAGGCTGGTCAGCGACCACGGCTCCGCCGTCTTCGGCATCGCCAGCGTCCGCATGAAGTTGCCAAGGTTGTAGGCAAGGGCGTGGAGCTGAAGGCGCACCGCGTTGGCGGCGAAGGAGCGGCACGACAGGCGGGTCCACTTGATCGCGTTCTTGCCTTCCTTGATGTACTGCTCGCACGTGCCGCGCCGGTTGTAGAAGGCGACGATGCCCTGGGCAGAGCGCGGCAGATTGGTGACGATGAACCCGACGCGCGGGTACAGCTCGCCCGGATGCCACTCGACCTTGGCCACGACGTGACGCGACTTATTCCAGCTCTGCGCCCGATAGGAGAAGCTGGCAAAGTAGCGTCGCACCTCGTGCGGTGGTCGCCCGACCGGGCGTTTGAGCAAGTACCCGATCCTGTCCTGCAAGACCCGGTTGGCTGGCAGCCGGATCGAGAAGCCGATGCCCTCGGCTTCAAGAAACTCGTATATCTCGGGGTTGGCGAAAGCCGCGTCGCCCCGGAAATAGAGGCGCTTCACGCTGCCCCGGTAGCGCGCGATCACCGCTCCAGCACCGCGCGCCAGCCCCTCAGGGCGCAGCGCTCGACATCGCCGAACTGGTTGAACACGAACAGCGGGTGGTAGCAGGTACAGCCGAAATGCCCGTTGTAGGCGCTGCCTTCCTGCTCGCCGTAGGTCGGGCTCTCGCTTGAATCCATGTCGAGCACGATCATCTTCGGCGGTCGCCGCTGCTGAACCTTGTCGATCCACTGGCCGGGCAGATCGGCGAGTGCGACAAGGTTCTCGGCCCGGCACAGCCACTTCGTCTCAAACCGGCCCATCTGGCTGGTTGAGGCGGCAAAGCCGGTGATCGCCCGGTCGCCGACCACCCAGCGCATCGCCGGGTCGCGGCACAGCCGCTCGGCGTCGTTCACGTCCTCGTAGCCGGCCAGCCGCCCGAACACCGATTGGCGCAGCAGCCCGGCCAGCCGATGGCGACCGTTCTTACCGGTGCGCGCGTCGGCCAGCGTATCGGCGCCCGTGTCGGTCAGGCAAAACGTGTCCTCCAGCTCACGGTACGCCAGCAGTCCGGCGTCGGAGGTGATCGTGGAGCCGCGAAATTGCAGTAGCAGACGACGGTCGAAATCGAGCCGCAGGGCGGCATTATCTGCTTCACCCGTCGGGTCCCCCATCGCCGCCCCACTCGATCCCCCGCAAGCCCCTGAGTTTTAACCCAGAACCGTCGCAAGTGCGCTCAAAATCGTGGTTTCATCCGGGGAATGCGGGCGCCGGCGGCTCGCGCGGCATACAGGCCACGGCGAGCGCTTCGACCCGATCGGCACGCTGGTCGGCCTGGCGATCATGTGGGTGGTCCTGCGGGTGTGCTGGGCGCTGGCATGGGGATAGGGTGGACCGGCGGCTGACGGCTCAGCGCCAGCACCATGCCCACGCCTCGTCGCGATGCTGGGCGGCGATGTAGAGCAAATTTTAGAACCCTCGGCTGCGCCTCGTCAGCAGAATGCTATCTGCGAGAAGATCGTATTGGCGCGCGATTTCAAGAAGCTGATCCCGTATCGACGCGCTGCTCATGGCTTCGGCTTCGCGGCGAAGGCGTTGGGCTCTTGATGGTAACGGAGGGCGTTGTCTTGCTCCATGGCGGGCAGCATACCGCTGCCGGCTGCCCCGCACCAACATATGTTGGTGCGGGTTGCGGTTTGGCCTAAGCTGCAAGGCCATAAGCACCTTTTCGAGGCTGAGCCGCTATGCGGGTCGTCCACGTGCGCGTCAGCCGGGCCGATTTCGCTGATAATTTCGAGGCCATGGCCGAATGGCTCGATCGCAACAACTGCCGGCTTGAGCGGTTCGAGACCGAAGCCGGCGGTGGCGGCAGCATCATCATCAAGGCGCAATTTGCCGAGGGCGACTTGGCCGAGCAATTCCTGCGCGAGTTCCAGGGAAACTACGGCGATTAGGTGTCCGGATTAGCGGCGTCAGCCTTAGGACGACCCGGACGAGGCGAGCGCCCCCGGAATGGCCCTAGCGCGAATTGCCTTCAAATTGCATGGCCCTCAGCCTGTCCAGGGCGGTCGATCGGGGCGTTGAGCGGCCCGCGACGCCCCGGAACCAGAGCGCGAGGGCAACGAGCCACAGGATCGCCGCGGCGGTTGAGAGGATCAATGCGAGGTTCATAGGCCGCGATGTACCGCGATGCTGTGAATTTTCGGTAAAATGCGGGAGAGTTAACCATCAATCTTGACGGGTCTCCGACGGGACGGCACGATCGGCATTGGCGAATCGCGCGTGCCGGGTATTCGCATTTCCTAGGCACGGGCGGCATGCCAGCCGGGCGACGCCTCGCATGCCCAGGACATGGGCCGCGAAGGGCGAGGCGAGGTAAGCAAGGTCAACGGCCGCTGGGCGATCCCCGGCGGTCCTTTTGCGTCCACCGCCGCGCCGTTTCTCACTCGATCACCTCGTCGGCGCTGGCGAGGATCGCTGGCGGCCGAGCCCGGGCGGCGCTCAGTGGATTGCGTCGGCAATGATCGCGGCGATTAACCCAAAGACGGTCAACCAGGATAAGGCTGAAATCAGCAGCTCCGCTCTGGCGCTCATCGAAACCCGGCGGCAGTGGATCGATACCGCAGTTTGATGCAGCAGCGCCTCTCGCGAAACAGCGAAGGGTCGCGGGCTCAAAATTCTCACACCGCTGCTTCTTGGCCTTCATCTCCTCTGCCACGCGCATCCGATGCACACGCGGCGTGGGGCGCTCCGGCGGCCACACATGCGAGTCGGACGGTTTCGGCTGCCCGATTAGTCGGGGCGTCGCGTCACGCTAGCGGGCGGCGCGCGCTGCGGCCTGCCAATGGCCGTGGATGCCCTCAAGGCCTTCGCGTCTTCTGCCCGGCCAAATCGTCTACTAGCTGTTCGTATTGCTCCGCGAGTTCCGAGCGCGGACGCTCGGCTGTGTCGCCATATTTGCGATTTCTCGGAAGAGTTCGACTTGCTCACGGTAGCGGGCGATCCGGTCATGTTCTGACCGAGCCAGCCAGCTATCATATTCCCCCAGCATATGCCCACCCCTGATCTAAACCCCGGCGGAAAGGTGCGGATCTAAGGTGCTTAGCGACAGGCAATTGGGGGGAGCGAGTCGCTGAGCGCTGAGGCAGTTAACCTTTCTTGAGAAGCTGGCCGAGAGTCAATCTCGAATTTTGCACAATAGCCATCCTTGGGGGTGATCGAACGGAAGACGCCAGGGTACGTTCGCGTACATCATGACTGACTTTCGCGACCACCACCGGCGCGAGGCCGCTCGACTGCGGTCCCTAGCCGCGACCGCCACGACCGAGGCGATCAAAACCCGGCTGATCGAAGAAGCCGAGGAGCACGAGCGGATTGTGCAGCTTGCCGAAGACCCAGAAGGCGTCGAACAGGAAGCGGTCCAGTAGCCTATCGCCGCCGCTTTCCTCGCCAGCCCATGGCTCAGCTCCCTCGGTGGCCCATCGGATCAACCTAGCGCAAGCTGGTGTTTCGACAGAGTGCATACTCAGGGTCCAACACCGCACCCTCCGCCGAGTACGCCACCGGTCCCACCGCCAGATCCGACTCGGCCACCGCCGATCACCGAGCCGCCGTAACATCGCTTCCATTTATTCGTTTTACGTATCTTGTCCGAACGAAGCAGTTATCGCACAACAAAGCCAAAAATGGCCGACTTGACATCCTTCCGTTCGTCGTCTGGTACAACTTTTTGCTATTCGCATTGCGCTCGCTTTTCAAAAGCGAGTTGCTGAGCGTGAGTGCGTATAACAAAAATTATACTCAGTTCTTCTTTTACCTCGATGCAGCTCTCCCGGTGAACTTATCGTTCCCCTGTTCGGGTCTGCTAATCGCACGCACGATTGTCTGGTACCATATCTTTGTATGACGACCCAGGAGCAGCTTGAGTCTCTGATCGAACAAGCCGCCACGCTTCCTGACGACGCGCAGGACGAACTCGTGCAGTCGCTTTTAATGGCGCGCTTTCAGCACCTCGGCGTTTTTGACCCGGATGAACCCGAGCGCTGATTTTGCGTGCCCTTCGGGCCGGGCTCTACTCGCCGCTCGCGACTCACCGCGCCACCTTGGCGTCGCGGCCTTCGGTGACGATCCCGCACGCATCGAAATCCAGTGCCTACCAGGCGTAACCCACAATCGTAGCGCGCCATCCCGCGCGCGGATCAAGGCGACCGCTGTGCGGCGGCCTTCGGCCGACCTTGACCGACGCATCCGGCGCGCTGTTGCGTTTACATGTCGGCTCCGGAGCGAATGTCCTTTTCCGTCTCACCAGAGCGAATTGTTTGCGCGGATCACCGGCACCCCCGCCCCTATCCCCTTTCGCGAGCACTGTGAACAATCGAAAGTACGACAACCTCATCGCGGTGCTCGTGAATTTCGTAAACGATGATGTATGGACCTTCGAGCAGCTCATGCGTCCCAGGATCGCGACCAAACCGACCCATACGCACCAGTTCAGGTGTCGACAACCGTTCCACTTTATCAAATATGCGTACCACAAACGCTTGGCAGCGCTCAGATCGTCTTTTGCGATCCATGCGAAGATAGTCTGGAGGTCCTCCAGGGCCTCTTCGTCAAACATCACCTTCATATACCGAGCTGACTCAACCTCGTGCGCGCCTGGGTGAGAGACACGTATTTGGGATTAGGCTTCGAGCGTCGCCGACGCACTTCAGCGAGTTCCTCGTCGGAGAGCTGATATGGACTCGTGTCCTGTGCTTCCATTTCAAGCAGTATGACTGCTACGTCCTTTAGCCTTTCCTCCGGCCAGGTTTGGACGCGCTCAAGAATCGCTGTTATCTGCTCTTTTGTCATTGGACCAGTATACCATATTGTCGATTATGGGGCGTCCCGCGGACCACGGAGAGAACCATGATCCCGGTAAGAGGTGATGTTGTTGTAGCGGACACCATGGCCCTCACTCATCCCAGAAGCTTTGAAGCGATCCGGGGACAGCTCCGTGTAGCGCACGGTATGCTGAATGTTCTTGGTGTCGACGGCGCCCAGCATCCCTTCCGATCTTCCATCGCGGGATACTTGCCGCAGAAGTCGATCCTTTACCATTCCGGGCCGCACCAGTTCGATGGCCCTTTGGCTGGCTGCTGCATTAGCGAAGCATGTGCCATCTCGCAGATGCCCGGTCACAGCGGGCTGTCTCGGTGGACTTGTTGATCGCGCAAATAGAGCCTAGCGTGGCCGCGCTACCCACGACAAATTAGGAGGACGACCATGCTGTTCTGTTTGACGGCAGATTATACGCCGCAAGCTCTTAACGCGATGAGGGAAAACCCCAACACCAACCGCCAGGCGGCAGTTGAACAACTGCTTTCAGCCGCCGGGGGCAAGCTTGTCGCGATGTACGGGAGGGCTACCAATGGTCCTGGTGTGATGGTGATTTTCGACGTGACTGACCCCGCAATGGCACCTGCTATATCCGGTGTTGCTGTATCCGCTGGTACCATTCATCACGTCGAACTGACGCGCCTCTTCACGATGGATGAGGTTAAGGGCCTTCGGGAGAGGGCAAGCAAAATTCGTGGCGCCTATAAGCCGCCCGGTCAGTAATAACGAGCCATCGGGGGGCGGCATCTTGCCGCCCTTCCTCGTTGGGACAGCCACAGGGATCGGCGGGCGGCGTCGCTGTAGTAGGGTCAAATTGGCTCTCATGTGGAGGGGCCGATAGGGAGCGGTCAGGATTGCAGTCGGTTCCGGCCGTTCGCGGGACCGCGGCGACACCGCCGGGGTCAACTCGACTCCGCGGTTCGCTGCGTGGTCCTGAACGGCGCCTATCGGCCAAACAGCGGTCGTCAGACCGGCCGCGCCTGGGCGGCTCAACCCGACCCTCAACCGACCCTCATGACCGCGCCGCCAGGCGAGCCGCTCCGCCGGAAAGCGGACGATCGGGTCCGTGCGACCGGGCGGTAACGATCCGTACCTGAAAGGTCGCGCAGCGATTTGCGCATCTCGCTATAGTGGGATGGAGAGGAGGCAAGGGTGCCTGTACAGCCGGTAGAGCGGAAACTCGCCGCAATTTTCGCCGCCGACATTGCCGGCTACAGCCGGCTGATGGAGCGCGACGAGGTCGGCACGCTCGCCCGGCTCAAGGCACGCCGCACGATCATCGATGGGCTGATCGCGTCGCACCGGGGCCGGATCTTCAACACCGCCGGCGACAGCGTCCTCGCCGACTTCGCCAGCGTGGTCGATGCTGTGCAATGCGCGGTCGCGGTGCAGGCGGCGATCACAACTGAGAGCGCGGAGCGGCCTGCAGATGAGCCGATGAAATTCCGCATTGGCGTGCATGTCGGCGATGTCATGGTCGACGGCAGCAACCTGCTGGGCGACGGGGTCAACATCGCTGCCCGACTGGAGAGCCTCGCTGAGCCCGGTGCGATCTGTGTCTCGGCCACTGCGCGCGATCACCTCGGCAACAAGCTGCCGCTGGCCTTCGACGACCTCGGCGAGCAGCAGGTCAAGAACATCGTGCAGCCAATCCGGGTGTACCGGGTGCAAGCAGAAACATTGGCGGCTCGGCCGGTCGCCGCCTTGCCACTTCCCGACAAGCCGTCGATCGCAGTGCTGCCGTTCCAGAACATCAGCGGCGACCCGGAGCAGGATTATTTTGCCGACGGCATGGTCTAGGAGATCATCACCGGCCTAAGCCGCATCCGCTGGCTGTTCGTCATCGCCCGCAATTCGACGTTTACTTACAAAGGCCGCCCCGTCGACGTAAAACAGGTCGGGCGCGAGTTGGGCGTGCACTACGTCCTCGAAGGCTCGGTGCGCAAAGCCGGCCAGCGGGTGCGCATCACCGGGCAGCTGATCGATGCGCTGAGCGGGACGCATCTCTGGGCCGAGCACTTCGACGGCTCGCTGGAAGATGTTTTCGACCTGCAAGACAAAATCGCCGTCAGCGTCGCCGGCGTTATCGAGCCGGCATTGCTGGCGGCCGAGATGCGTCGATCCGCGACGCGGCCGACCGCCGATCTCACCGCCTACGATTTCTACCTGCGCGCGCTTGCGATCTACTTTTCAAGAAGGAAAGAGCGGGTGATCGATGCTCTGGGATTGCTCGAACAGGCGATCGCCATCGATCGGCATTACGGGCCGGCACTGTCCTGGGCCGCGATCTGCTACCTACGGCTCGTCTATGACGGCCGGGTCGAAGAGCCGGCGACAACCCGCGGCAAGGGCATCGAACTTGCTCGACAGGCGCTCGAGGTGGGGGAGAACGACCCGGGCATCCTCGCCAACGCCGCCCTCGTGCTGGCTCAATTCGGCGAGGACATCGGCGCCATGATCGGGCTGGTCGACCGTGCGCTGGCGCTGAACCCGAGCTTTGCCCGCGGCTGGTTTGTGAGCGGCGTTCTCAGGACCTTTGCCGGTCAACCCGACCTTGCGATCGAGCATCTTGAGACTTCGCTGCGCCTGAGCCCGCGCGAGCGTATTGGTACGCCCCTAAGCGTGATCGGCCAGGCCTATTTCTTGAAACGTCGCTTTGACGAAGCGGCGGCGAAGCTTCTCCTGTCCATTCAAGACAATCCAGGCCATCCCCCCTCATACCGCGTGCTCGCTGCCTGCTATGCCCATATGGGGCATCTCGACGAAGCGCGCGCAATCGTCGAACGGCTGCGCGCCATCACGCCTCAGGTCGCGCTGACCGATCTGCCTTACCGCAACCCCGAGGACCGCGAGCTGTTTCTGTCGGGTCTGCGCCTCGCTATGGGCGAGACGGCATGACCGCGACCCACCGCCTCTGCGATCCTTGCCGCTGATGTGCAAAGGTCTACTTCCGGCGAGAGGCGTCAACGGCGATACAGATCGGAAATGGCGGCTCGCCACCCGTCTGTTCGTCCTCCGTCGCTGTATCGGCGGCTAACCAAACCGGAGCTGTCGTTCGAATCTGGCGGACCTTTGGCCCATCGCGACCCTCAGCAGACCCTCAGGCTTCGCCTTGGAAATGGGTCCTCATGCCCCCGATGCGGCCGTTGCCGCCGCGACCCTGCAACGGCGACGTCGGTGGCTTTGAGACCTTCGCGTTTTTCGGGGATCAGGCCCCCGGACCTCTCCCGACGACGGTCAAATTGGGACGCGCCTCCTCCGGATTGGTGCTCTGCACGACGTTGAATGCTGCAACCGGACGGCGAATACCCTTCAGTTCAACGTTTCCGAGATCCTCCAACCTGGCTACCGCTTCGACCGCACGAGCGACGCGGCTGCTGATTAGGATCTGCCCGTCCTTCGCCTCAGCACATAGCCTTGCGGCGAGGTTGCATACCGTGCCGATCGCGGTGTAGCCGGAACGTTCGGAAAAGCCGATCTGGCCCAAGGTGGCGTAGCCCTGTGCGACGCCGGCGCCGAAACCAAGTTCGCAGCCGTCGCGGCGCCAAGTCGCGATTAGCTTGCCCGCGTCTTCGCGCATCGCCATCGCCATCTTGACGGCGCGCTCGGCCGGGTCAGGGCAGGGCACGGGGTCGTTGAAAAACACCATAATGCCGTCGCCCGAGAACTGGTCGAGCGTTCCTTCGTATTGGCTGACCAGCGGCCCCAAGGCGCCGTGATATTCGCGCAGAAATTCAAGCACTTCCTCCGGTTCGGCGGTCTCAGTAAAGGCGGTGTAGCCGCGCAGATCGCAGAATACGACAACGATCTCGCGGCGGTGACTTTCCAAGATTTTCTCGTCGCCGCGCGAGACAATCATTTCGGCGAGCTGCGGCGCGAGAAAACGCTTCAACCGCCCAACCCGTCCCAATTCCTCGACCTGCTCGGCAACGCGCGTCTCAAGCCCACGGTTCAACTCCGCGACCTCCTCGGTGCGCTGGCGCAATTCGCCGAGAAGCCGCGCGTTCTCCATCGCAATAA
>WNGF01007925.1_pt1 | contig 12645 bp, 10 predicted proteins | sample 5400641 | NCBI WGS metagenome assembly WNGF01 (sample SAMN13153371, study PRJNA577476) | soil metagenome | isolation source: 80 cm soil or saprolite under grassland replicate 2 | place: USA:California | collected 2016-06-15
GTGCGCAAGATCCTGCCCACGTTCGAGGCGCAGCTCCCGCCGTCGATCAACCTCTCCATTCTCTACGACCGCTCGCAGTCGATCCGCGCCTCGGTGCACGACGTGCAGGTTACCCTCCTGCTCGCGTTCGGGCTCGTCGTCGGCGTGATCTTCGCGTTCCTGCGCAGCGCATCGGCGACGATCATTCCGAGCCTTGCGCTGCCGCTGTCGATCATCGGCACATTCGCGCTGATGTACGTTTTCGGCTACAGCCTCGACAACCTCTCGCTGATGGCGCTCACTTTGTGCGTCGGCTTCGTCGTCGACGACGCGATCGTCATGCTCGAGAACATCACGCGGCACATGGAAATGGGCAAGCCGCGGATGCAGGCGACGCTGGACGGCGCCAAGGAGATCGGATTCACCATCGTATCGATGACGCTGTCGCTGGCCGCGGTGTTCATCCCCGTGCTGTTCATGGGCGGCATCCTCGGCCGACTGCTCAAGGAATTCGCGGTCACGATCATCGTGGCGGTGCTCATCTCAGGCGTGGTGTCGCTGACGCTCACGCCGATGCTGTGCAGCCGCATGCTCAAGGTCGAGCGCGAGCAGAAGCATGGCAGGATCTACGCGCTCTCCGAGCGGATGTTCGAGGCGATGCTCGCCACGTATCGCGGAAGCCTCGCTTGGGTGATGCGGCACCAGCGCCTGACGATGGCGGCCTTCGGCGCGATCGTCGTCGCCACTGCGCTCCTGTTCTACTACATGCCCAAGGGCTTTTTGCCGAGCGATGACGTCGGTCAGGTTTTCGTCATCACCGAGGCGAATCAGGACGTTTCCTTCGACGCGATGTCGAACCTGCAGCGGCAGGTCTCGCAGATCGTCCGCGAGAACCCGCACGTCAAAGACGCGATGGCGTTCGTCGGCTCCGGCGGCCCGACCCAGTCGCTCAACAACGGCCGTATCTTCGTCACGCTGCAGCCGCGCGACCAGCGGCCATCTGCTGATGCCGTCGTGCAGGAACTGCGCCCGACCTTACTGCGCATTCCCGGCATCCGGGCTTTCGTCCAGAACATTCCCGCGATCCGGATCGGTCAGCTCACCAAGAGCGCTTATCAATACACGCTTCAGGGATCGGACACGGAAGAACTGTATCGCTGGGCACCGCAGGTCGAGGCGAAGCTCAAGACCTTGCCCGGCCTGGTCGACGTCACCAGCGACCTGCAGATCGCTCTGCCGCAAGTCACCGTGGACATCGATCGCAACAAGGCCTCGGCGCTCGGAGTGTCGGCGCAGACCATCGAAAACACGCTCTACGATGCGTACGGGCAGCGCCAAGTCTCGACGATCTACGCGCCGACGGACCAGTACTGGGTCGTCATGGAGCTCGAGCCGCGCTACCAGACCGACGCGTCGGTGCTCGGATTACTCTATGTGCGCTCGAACACCGGTGCGCTGGTGCCGTTGAACGCGGTCGCCACGCTCCGACCCACGGTCGGCCCGCTCGCGATCAATCACCTCGGGCAGCTCGCTGCGGTAACGATATCGTTCGACCTGAAGCCCGGTATTTCGCTCTCGCAGGCACTCGCGCAGATCAGGCAGGCAACCTCCGAGATGCGGCTGCCTGCGACGATCGGGACGACATTCCAGGGTACCGCGCAGGCTTTCCAGGCATCGCTCCAGGGCATGGGCGTTCTGCTGGTGCTCGCCATTTTCGTGATCTACCTCGTGCTCGGCATTCTCTACGAGAGCTTCATCCACCCGCTGACGATCCTCTCCGGTCTGCCCACGGCGGGGTTCGGCGCGTTGCTGACGTTGTGGCTGTTCGGCGTTGATCTCAACATGTACGCCTTCGTCGGCATCATCATGCTGGTGGGCATCGTTAAGAAGAACGCGATCATGATGATCGATTTTGCGATCGAGGCGCAGCGCAAGGAGAACAAGCCGGCGGCTGAAGCGATATTCCAGGCGTGCCTCACGCGTTTCCGGCCGATCATGATGACGACGATGGCCGCACTGATGGGCAGCCTGCCGATCGCGCTGGGCCTGGGCGCCGGCGGCGAGGCGCGGCGTCCGCTCGGTCTCGCCGTGGTGGGCGGCCTGGTCGTCTCGCAGATGCTCACGCTGTTCATCACTCCCGTGATCTACTTGTATTTCGAGCGGCTGCGCGAGCGACTGGCCGCAAGGCGCGCAACGCGCGTACCGGTGCCGGCGGACGCGGCGGCGGATTGAGTCGCGCAGCAGATGAATGCTTCCGGAGGCGGCGCGTGCTCGATTGCGTGACCGCACGCACGAACGAAACAACCGGTGTCGGCGGGCGGCAATGAAAATCGGCATGATCACCGACAGCCTGCCGGCCACGGATTTCGACACGCTGCTCGTCACCGCAGCAAGACTCGAGCTCGACATGCTCGAATTCGGTTGCGGTAACTGGTCGTCGGCGCCGCATCTCAACCTCGACCGCATGCTGGAGAGCGAGGCCGAGCGGCGCAATTTCAAGTCGCGGCTGGCCGGACACGGCATCGCCATCAGCGCGCTCAACTGCTCCGGCAACCCGGTTCATCCTGGTGAGCACGGGCGCCGCCACGACGCGGTGACGCGCAAGACGATCAAGCTCGCGAGCCTGATGGGTGTCGATCGCGTAGTGATGATGTCTGGCTGCCCGGGCGCCAAAGGCGACCACAGCGCCAACTGGATCACGATGGAATGGCCCCCGGAAGTGCGCGAAATCCTGCGCTGGCAGTGGGACGACGTGCTGATTCCGTATTGGCGCGATCTCGTCGCGTACGCGAACGGGCTCGGCATTCGCAAGCTGTGTCTCGAGCTGCACGGCCACCAGAACGTCTACAACGTGCGGACGCTCACGCGGTTGCGCGGCGCGGTCGGCGAAACGGTCGGCGCGAATCTCGATCCGAGCCATCTGATGTGGATGGGCGCCGACCCGATCGCCGCGGTACGGGCCCTGGGTGGCGCGATCTACCACGTTCACGCCAAGGACACGCGCGTCGACCCGGTGATCGCCGGCGTAAACGGGGTAATCGAAACCACGCCGGGCGATCGCTTCCAGGATCGGGCCTGGAACTACATAACATTGGGCTACGGCCACGGCGAGCTATGGTGGCGCGAGTTCGTCGCCGTGCTCGCAGCGGTCGGGTACGATGATGTATTTTCCATCGAGCACGAGGATCCGATGCTGCCGGCGCTCGAAGGCGTCGAGAAATCCGTCGCCTTCCTGCGCAACGTCCTTGTCAGGCGGCCGCGGTCCGGCCTTCCACCGAACTGATCGTCGCACTTCGTGGTTGCATCGAACACACAACGCAGCGTCGTCATCTTCGATCTGGGCGGCGTCCTGATCGACTGGAACCCGCGACACCTCTATCGCAAGCTGTTCGACGGCGACGAGGCGGCGATGGAGCAGTTCCTCGCTACGGTCTGCACGACGGAATGGAACGAGCGCCAGGACGCCGGGCGCAGCTTCGTCGAGGCGACGCGGGAACTGCTGCCGCTCCATGCCGACAAGGTCGAGTTGATCGAGGCCTTCGGTAAACGTTTCGACGAGATGATCGGCGGCGCGATCGAGGGGTCGGTCGACGTGTTCGCGGAACTGAAGCAGCGCGCGGTGCCGGTCTACGCGATTACGAACTGGTCGGCGGAGACGTTTCCTCCGCAGCGCCAGCGCTTCGCATTCCTGTCATGGTTCGACGGCATCGTCGTGTCGGGCATGGAAGGCGTGATCAAGCCCCATCCGCGCATCTTCCAGATTCTGTGCGAGCGCCACCGCATCGTGCCGGAAACGGGAGTATTCATCGACGACGTGGCCGCCAATGCCGCCGCGGCGTCAGCATTGGGCATCCACGGCATCCATTTTCGTTCTCCGGCTCAGCTCCGGAGCGAGCTTGTCGCCCTCGGCATGCTTCCGCCATGATCGATTGCTGTCTCGTCGGCGCCGGGTTCATCGGACCCGTGCACGCCGCTAATCTAGCCACGCATCCACGCGCACGCCTCACCTGGGTAATCGACCTCGATCTCCGCGCAGCCGAAACATTGGCCGGCAAGCATGGCGCGCATGCCGGCCGCGACCTCGGCGAGGCGCTTGCCGACCAAGCGGTGGGCGCCGTCATGGTCTGCACGCCGCCGCGCACGCATGCGCCGATCATCGAGGCTGCTGCGCGCGCGGGCAAGGCGATCTTCTGCGAGAAGCCGATCGACCTGGACCTGGCGCGCGTCGGAGCCTGCGCGGAAGTGCTCGCGCAAACCCGAGTGCCGTTCTGCGTCGGATTCAACCGACGCTTCGATCCCACGCACCGCGCGCTGCACGACGCGATCCGCTCGGGCGAGATCGGTCGGCCCGAGATGCTGATCCTGTCCAGCCGCGATCCGGAGATTTCCCCGGCGGATTACGTCGCGGCCATGCCCGACGGCATCTTCTACGACACCATGATCCACGATTTCGACATGCTGCGCTGGCTGCTGGACGACGAACCGGTCGAGATCTACGCCCGCACCGCCTGCATGCTGGACGCTACGGAAAATCCGCACCGCGACCCCGACACGGCGATGGTTGTGTTGCGGATGGCCAAGGGCGCGCTGGTGCACGTCAACTCCAGCTTCCGCGCTGTATACGGCTACGACCAACGCATTGAGGCTTTCGGCGAAAAGGGCATGCTGATCTCGGGCAACCACACGCCCACGATGCTCGAGCGCCACGGCAAGGACGGCCTGCGCCGCGATCCGCTGCTGCACTTTTTCATCGACCGTTACGCCGAGTCCTACCGGCGCGAGCTGGACGCATTCATCGAAGCGGTCGAAGCGCGCACCATCCCGTTGATCGGGCTCGACGACGGGCGGCGCGCACTCATGATCGCCGAGGCTGGCGTGCGCTCGGCCAAGAGCGGTATGCCGGTGGCGCTTCGGGCCTGACTCCTCGCGTTTGGATCGGACTCGAGAATTCGCCGTCGCTTGCACTGCTGGGCCGTTGCGGCATACCTTGATGGGAGAAAGACAGTGACCGCAGGGGCCGGAACGTCACTTCCGAGGGAAGAATCCACCATGTACCGTCGCGTCGTGCGCGCCGCCATCCGATGGCTGGCACCGTTTGCCTTGTTCGCGAGCTGCCTCGCCGGCGCCGCGGACCCCGCCAAGATCCTGCACATCGCGCTGCCGCGCGCCGAAACCGGCTTCGACCCGGCGATGGCGAGCGAAATCTATTCCTCTGCTGTGATCGCCGCGATCATGGAGCCTTTGCTCACGTTCGACTATTTGGCGCGCCCGGCCAAGGTCATTCCGCTCACGGCTGCGGCGCTCCCGGAGATCACGGATAACGGCAAGACCTACACGTTCAGGATCAAGCCAGGGATTGTTTTTGCCAGCGATCCTGCGTTCAAAGGGACGCGGCGCGAACTTACGGTCGACGATTACGTCTACGCGATCAAGCGCCTCGTCGATCCGGTGACCCGGTCGCCGAACGCGTTCTACGTCGAGGGAAAGATCGTCGGTCTCGACGAGGCCGTTGCGGCGTCCAAGGCCAACGCCAAATTCGACTACGCCGCGAAGATCCCCGGACTCGAGGCCATCGATCGTCACACGCTGCGCATCCGTCTCAAGAACAGCGACTACACGTTCTCCAACATCATGGCGCTGCCGGCGCTCAGCGCGGTCGCGCACGAGGTCGTGGAGGCATACCCCGGCAATGTGCAGGCACATCCGGTGGGGACTGGACCGTACGTGCTGAAATCGTGGGTGCCGGCTGCGAAGATCACGCTGGAGGCAAACCCCGCGTTTCGCGAGTTCGTATGGAATTTCGCGCCTGGCGACGATCCGGGCGACAAGGCGATCGTCGCGGCGATGCGCGGCAAGAAGATGCCGCAGGTGGGCGTCATCGAAATCCGCGTGATGGAAGAGCAGCAATCGGGTTGGCTGGCCTTCCAGGGCGGCGAGCTCGACATCTTCGAGCTGCCGGGCGTCTTCGCGCCGATGGCGTTGCGCGGCGACAAGCTCGCTCCCGAACTTGCGAAGAAGGGCATCTATCTGTCGCGGATTCTCAACCCGTCGATCACGTACACCACGTTCAACCTGCGTGATCCAGTCGTCGGAGGCTTGGCGAAAGAGAAGGTCGCGCTGCGCCGCGCCATCGTGATGGCGTACAGCGTTGCAGAGGAGATCGAGGTCATCCGCAGGGGCCAGGGCGCACCGCTCCAGATGCCCATTCCACCCGGTGTCGCCGGCTACTCTCCGAGTTACCGGAGCAACATCGCCCACGATCCGGCGGCCGCGAACAAGCTCCTCGACCAGATGGGCTACCGCAAGGGTGGCGATGGCTATCGGACGCTGCCGGACGGCAAGCCGCTCGTGCTGCGGTACTCGAGCCAGACCGACGCCACCGCGCGCGATTACGACGAATTGTGGAAAAAGGCGCTCGACTCGATCGGCATTCGCCTGACGATCGACAAGGGCAAATACAGCGACCAGATCAAGGCGGCCATCGGCTGCCAGCACCAGATGTGGAGCTACGGCTGGATCGCCGACTATCCGGACGGCGACAACTTCATGCAGCTCTTGTACGGCCCCAACATCAACCAGAGCAATGTCGCCTGCTATGCGTCGCCGAAATACGATGCGCTCTACAAGGAGTCACAGCTGATGCGCGACTCGCCGCAGCGCAACCAACTCTTCGAGCGGATGGCCCGGCAATTCGAGGCCGATACGCCGTGGCGGCTGCGTGCCGCGCCCTACCGAAGCATGCTCGCGCAGCCGCGGGTGATCGGCTACAAGGCGCATCCGGTCCTGCTCGGCGAGTGGATCTACGTCGACATCGATGCCAAGGCGCGCTGAGAAGCGGTGGCGATCTTCCGGCCGGCGTTGTCGTCCCGCGCGCTTCAAAAACCGCGAAGATCGTTCGGTGCTTCTGAATCGGTAGCACGATCGGTGATCGATGAAGCCCAGGGCAAGCATCCGGACAATCGATCGGAACGCCGGCGCATGATACGCTGCGCCCGCTCATCGAGGCGCGGCTTGCCGAAGGCGCGAGCGCAACGATGATCAACCGCACGCTAGAAGTCGCGCGTGCCATCCTCCACCGCGCGGCACGTGCCTATCGTGATCGAGACGGCTTTCCGTGGCTCGAAACCGCCCCTCCCTTTTTGTCGCCGGATGTCGCTGCAAGAAAAGGCGAGGGGCGTTTCGGCAGCTCGGGTATCGGCGTCCGCTAGCGTGGACAGGCGGCACCCGTCTCGGCCCAGCGCCGTACGACCCGGTGGAACTCGGCTTGCGCGAGCGGCGGCGGCACTCGACCGCCGGGGGACCATGCCCACTGAACCAGCTGGTCGTCCGTCATGTGATGCACCAGGGTGTCCATGGACTTGCCGCCGTTCTTGCGCGTGTCCTTGAGCACGCGGCAAAGCGCGTTGTCGGAGAGCCCCTCCCAACCCATGCTCAAGGGCGCGAGATGCCAGTTCGGCGCGCCCGGCACGGCGCCGTCGGCGACATTGGTCGTCTGATGGCACGCCGAGCATTGCAGCGTCGGAAAGCCCGAGTTATTGGGACCGCGGACAACCATCTGTACGTGCCGATGGCGATCGTCGCCTTGGCGCGGAAAATCTGTGAAGGTATGGCAGTTCATGCAGCGCGGATGGCGCAGCACTTCGGCCATCTGCTTGAACATCGAGACGGACTCCTCACTCGCCGGACCCGCTTGCGCCCACGCCGCCGACGCCACGCACGCGAGCAATATGCCGCACGCGAATATTCCATTACGCATCATCGCCTCCATCCCTGCCAGGTCACGCCTGCGCCAACTCTTTCGCATCGAAAGGCAGTTTGCACAATCGCTTGCCGGTCGCCGCGAACAATGCATTGGCCACCGCCGGCGCAACGACAGGTGTCCCCGGCTCGCCGACGCCGGAGGACTTCTCGGCCGACGGCACGATATGCACTTCGATCACGGGCATTTCGTTGATGCGCAGCGGCGCGTAGTTGTGAAAGTTGGACTGCTCGACGACACCGTCCTTCAGCGTGATCGCGCCGTGCAGCGCCGCCGACAGCCCGTAACCGATCCCGCCTTCCATCTGCGCGCGTATCACATCGGGATTGACCGCGACGCCGCAATCCACCGCGCAGACCACGCGATCGACGCTGAACGACCCGTCGCGTTTCACCGTGACCTCGGCTACTTGGGCCACGAAGGTGTTGAACGACTCGTGCACCGCGATCCCGCGGCCGCGACGCTCCCCGGCGCGGCCTTTCGCCAGCGGCTTCGCCCATCCGGCCTTCTGCGCGGCGAGCTCGAGAACTCCCTTGTGGCGCGGATGCTTGTCCAGCAGCGAGCGGCGCAGCGCGTACGGATCCTTGCCTGCTGCCGCGGCCAACTCGTCGAGGAATACCTCGGTCGAGTAGGCGGTGTGCGTCGAGCCCACCGATCTCCACCACTGCACCGGCACCGGAAGCTTAGGCGAATGCAGTTCGACCGCGAGATTGGAAATCGCGTAGGGAAGCGTGCTCGCACCCTCGACCGAGGTCGCGTCGATGCCGTCCTTCACGATCATCGACTCGAACGCGGTACCCGTTATGATGGATTGGCCGACGATGCGGTGACGCCACGCGATGATATTGCCTTGCGCATCGAGCCCGGCCTTGAGGGCGTGATAGTTGAGCGGGCGGTAGAAACCGGCGCGCGTATCGTCTTCGCGGGTCCACACGAGCTTCACCGGTGCGCGGCCGTTGATCGCCTTGACGATGTTCGCCGTCTCGACCAGGTAATCGGATTGCGGATTCGCGCGGCGGCCGAAGCTGCCGCCAGCGTAGAGCATGTTGATCTTGACCTGCTCGGGCTTCAATCCGAGCACACTCGCGACCATCATTTGATCCACCGTCTGGAATTGCTCGCCGTTCCAGACTTCGCAGCCGCCGCCGTCGAACCGCATGACACAATTCATCGGCTCCATGGTTGCGTGCGCGAGATATGGAAACTCGAACTCGGCCTGGATCGTCTTCGCCGCGGCGGCAAGCGCCTTCTCGACGTCGCCGTCCTTGCGCGCCGAAAGTCCGGGATTTTCGGCGAGCTTGCGATAATCGGCCATGATCTGGGCCGAGCTCTGGCTGAACGCATTGGACTCGTCCCATTCCACCGCGAGCGCATCGCGGCCCTGCTTCGCCGACCAGAAATCCTGCGCCAGCACCGCAACGCCGGACGGGATCTGCACGACATCGACGACGCGTGGGTTCGCCTTCGCCTTCGCGGCGTCGAAGGACTTGATCTTGCCGCCGAAACGAGGCGCATGCATCACCACGGCAGTAAGCATTCCCGGCAGCTTCACGTCCTGCGTGTACTGCGCGGTGCCGTTGGTCTTGGCGCGGCTGTCGGTGCGCGGCACGCGCCTGCCGATGTAGACGAAATCCTTCGCGTCCTTGAGCTTCACGTCTTCCGGCACCGGCAGTTTCGATGCGGATTCCGCGAGCTCGCCGAACGTCGCCTTGCGTCCCGATGCCTTGTGCAATATGACGCCTTTGGACACCGTGAGGCTGTCGGGCGGCACGTTCCACTGCTGCGCGGCCGCGGTAACGAGCATCGCGCGCGCCGCCGCACCCGCCTTGCGCAGCTGCTCGTACGAGTTGGCGATCGCGGTGCTGCCTCCGGTCCCCTGCGCCGGTCCCCAGAACAGGTTGTTGTAGCGCTTAGCGTCGGCAGGCGCGCCTTCGACGCGGATCTGCGACCAGTCGGCATCGAGCTCCTCCGCCACCAATGTGGGCAGCCCGGTGTACGTTCCCTGACCCATCTCGATGTGCTTCACCACGACGGTTACGGTATTGTCGGCGCCGACCCGCACGAATGCGTTGGGCTCGAGCGCTGCTTTCGCGACGACTTCGCCGCCCGCGCGTCCCGGGCCTGCCGCTTGCGCGAAGACGTTCGGCACCAGGATGACGCCGAGCGTCAATCCGGCGCCGGTCTTCAGAAAATTCCGACGCGACCGGGCGAAACGCTGATTGAATATCGCAGTCATTTGCGTCTCCTCACGCGAGCGCCGTTGCAGCGTCTTTGATCGCCGCTCTGATGCGCACGTACGTCGCGCAGCGGCAGACGTTACCGGTCATTGCGGCGTCGATATCCGCGTCGGTGGGTTTCTTCTTCGCCCGCATCAAAGCGGCAGCGGCCATGATCTGACCCGATTGGCAGTATCCGCACTGCACGACGTCGAGCTTGTTCCATACTTCCTGCACCGCTTTGGAGACGCGGTCCGCTTCGGTCGTGGACAGGCCCTCGATGGTCGTGACGCGCTTGCCCGCTGCCCTGGAAACGGCCGTTACGCACGAGCGTGTCGGCTGCCCGTCCAGATGCACCGTGCAGGCGCCGCACAGCGCCACGCCGCAACCGAATTTGGTGCCGGTCAGATTGAGGTAGTCGCGCAATACCCACAACAGCGGCGTGTCGGGTGCTGCATCGACGGAAACGGGCTGGCCATTGACGTTCAGAGTGATCATGAAATCTCCAGGGTGACTCCAGTACGACCGGCGGAGGGCGAAAGACGCCGCGCTGGCGCGTTGGCATAGTTTAACGCTCGTGTTCGCGCCCGAGTGTATGACGATCTGGCGGTCGTCAAATACCCACTGATGGGTACCCGTACGCGCATCACCATCTACGTCGCCCGCGCGGCGGGCTCTCAGTCGAAAGCGAGGGACGTCGACAGGTCCCGCTCAGCGTCGATCTGCGCCTTCAGATCGGCGACCTTCTGCTCCGCGGTCGCAACAGCATCGGCGCCGGCGATAAAGCGGCGGGGCGGCGGCTCCTGGCTCGCAATGATGATGAGTGCTCGCGCGAGCTTGGCCGGGTCGCCGGATTGCTTGCCATTCTGGGCTTTCCAAAACTCAAGTTGCTTCGCTCTACGCTCGTCGTAGTCCTCGATGGACGTTTCGGCGTAGTTCGTCGATCGCTCCGTGAGGAGCTCCGTGCGGAAGAACCCCGGGTTGACGATGGTGGTGGTGATGCCGAACGGCGCGACCTCAGCGTGCAGCGACTCCATCCAGCCCTCGAGGCCGAACTTCGACGCGGCGTAGGCGGTACAGAACTCGAAGCCAACGAGGCCGGCTGACGAGGAGATCGAGATAATGTGCCCCGAGCGCTGCTTGCGCATGAGCGACAGGACAGCACGGGTGACGTTCATCGGCCCAATGAGGCTCGTCGTCAACTGCCGCTCGATCTGCTCCGGCGTCAGCTCCTCGAAGTAGCCGGCATAAAAGCTGGCAGCATTGTTGACCAGCACGTCGATACGGCCGAACCGGTCGACCGCGGCACGCACCGCCGCTTCAGCATCGGCGCGTCTAGTGACGTCCAGCTTGACGGCCAGCAGGTCATTCGACTGACCCAAGGCCTTGGACACAAGGTCGCTGTCCCGGCCCGAGGCCACAACCGCGTGGCCGGCCGCCAGGGCAGCCTTAGCGAAATCGACGCCCATGCCACGGCTGGCTCCAGTGATAAACCAGATCTTCCTGTTACTCATGGCATCTCCTCTTTCGGAGTGGGTGGACCTCGCTATCCCGCATCAATGGCGTCTCGAACATGCCGTTGCTCTACTTCCCGAGACGTTCTATGCGGTACGCGATCTCAGGTCCTTCCTCCCCCTCGTACGCGAGTTGTGCCATCGCCAGGGAGAATGGCTCCAGATATCTCGCGATTCGCAGTGGTCCAGCGTCCACGGGTTCAAAACCGACATCACGAATCAGACTCGCCGCGACGTCTTTCGCGTCCTGGTCATCCCCGCAGTACATAAGGCTTGGCCGGCGGCGAGTCCGTCGCTTTGCATCGAATACGTCGAACAAGACCTCACTCGGGACGGTGCTGAATGCAGAGACGACCTCGGCCTTTCGAACCATCTTGGCCAACGCCTCCGCACCCGACGAGGTGTGGGCGATGACCAGCTTGGTGTCGTCCGCGTTCATCGGGAGCGAGCAAGTGAAGATCACTTTGCCGGAGAGATCGCCGGCCTGCTTCAACACGTCGTCGACTCGCGACCAGTGCACCGCCAGCAAGACGGCATCTGCTTCCAGCGTCGCCTCACGCGGTGTGCCATGCGTCGCATTGCCCTTGGCGTTGCGTGCCAGAGTCTTGAGCTTCTGCTCGGTGCGCGCGTAGCTGAATACCACCTCGTGTCCCGCCCGCGCGAAGATCGTCCCCAGCTTGCTGCCCATCAACCCCGAACCCAGGATGCCGACTCGCATGCTGCTCCCTCCGCGTTTCGTCGCGAATGCCGACGTTCACTCGTCAGCGGCCGACGAGCTGCTGCCGATCAGCCGAATACCGATCGCCCTGCACGGTAATCTCCGAGACGGCGCGGTCGATGTGGTAAAGATCGTCGGGGCTCAGCTCCACTGCTGCCGCACCGATGTTCTCCTCGAGGCGATGCAGCTTCGTAGTGCCGGGGATCGGAACGATCCATGGCTTCTGTGCGAGCAGCCACGCGAGCGCGATCTGCGCGGGCGTCGCTTGCTTCTGGAATGCAATTGCGCCGAGCAGATCAACGAGAACCTGGTTGGCCTTGCGAGCCTCCGGCTTGAAGCGCGGAACGGTGTTGCGAAAGTCGCTGCTGTCAAACGCAGTGTTCTCGCTGATCGCGCCGGTCAGAAAGCCTTTGCCCAGCGGACTGAAGGGCACGAAACCGATCCCGAGCTCCTCGAGGG
>WNGF01009142.1_pt1 | contig 12642 bp, 15 predicted proteins | sample 5400641 | NCBI WGS metagenome assembly WNGF01 (sample SAMN13153371, study PRJNA577476) | soil metagenome | isolation source: 80 cm soil or saprolite under grassland replicate 2 | place: USA:California | collected 2016-06-15
GATCGGCGAGGTGCTGATAGAGGCGCTCGGCTCGGTAGCCGGCAAGGGCGCCGTCTTCCAACGGGAGCGCGCTGACATCGGCGATCGCAAACTCGACCGACTCCCCGCCTGAACGCCGCCGAGCCTCGGCCACCATCGCCTCGCTCGCGTCGAACCCGATCACGCGGATACCCAGTGCCGCGAGCTCGCGTCCGGCCGTGCCGAGCCCGCAGCCGACATCGGCGACGAGATCGCCCGGCCGGAGAGCGAGCAGCTCGTACGACCGCCGACGACGCGCGACAACGTCGGGCAGCTGCTCGATCCGCTCGAGGAAGCCGACGAACATCGCCTCCTCGCCCGTGGCGTCGACGTCGTCGAAGCGCTTGAGACCCGAATAGCTCTCCGATCGCACGAGGGGAGCATAAGCGCGGCAGTCCGGCTCCCCGAGAGAGCGACCAGGGCCGGCCCGCCGCCCGGCCGCCGCCGCTAACAGACCGCCAAAGCGGCTCCATCACGACTGGGCGGTTTGCGCAATGTCTGGTTCCGCCCACTTTTTCGGACGTTGCGCAAACCGCGGGGGTGACGAGCCTGTAGGTGGGATGAATCTGCGTTCGTCCGTCGACGCGTAGCTCCTGGATCATTAGCCGGAGGAGGGCCTTTGCGTTCTGCGGCTCGCCTTCGGCGAGGACGTGTTCGAGTTGGTCGGCGACGGCTGTGAGATCGGCTGGCGTCGGGGCGTGTCCGGGCTCGTGTGGGCTCGGCGGCGCGAGTTCGGCTTCCTGGGCGCGGAGGTCTTCGAGCCGCGCCTGGAGCCGCGAGAGCCGTTCGTCGCAGCGCTCGGCCGATAGCTTGCCCTGTTCGAAGGCCTCGTAGTAGCGGTCGAGTGCCTGCTCGGCTCGGGCGATCTCGGCGCTGATTGAGGCGAGCCGCTGCTCGATCTCGGGCCGGCTCCGCTCTGCTTCCTGTTCGGCCTTCGCAAGAGCCGCTGCCACCAATTCGCCGTCGCGCAAGAGGGAGACAAGTTTGGCCTGCTCCCCGCCGGGGTTGACAGGTTAGGCCGCGTGTTTTTGTAGTTTGGGTTGATCCTCCCAGGTCTGTCGCACCTCGAGCGGCGTGCGGTAGTTCAGGCTCGAGTGCGGTCGGTGGTGGTAGCGGTCGACGTAGCCGCCGATGCCGCGGCGTGCGTCGTCGAGCGTTTCGTATTCGTTCAGCCACGCCGCCGCGGCGGTGGCGGATGCCAAGCTGGGCGAGCGTCGCGCGGAAGCGGCGGGCGGTGAAGGCGGAGCCGTTGTCGCTCCCGAGCACCAGCTCGCCCGGCTCGATCCGGTACGCCGTCGCCGCGCGTTCGACGAGCGCGATCGCTTCGTCGGCGCGGCAGCGCAGCTCCAACTGCCAGGCGACGATTTCGCGGGTGCAGCAGTCGATCATCGCCATCAGGTACGTCCAGCCGTGCTCGGCGACCCAGACCGAGGTCATGTCGAGCTGCCACACACCATCCGGTAGCCGTCGGTCTGGTTCTCCTTCGCGACCTCGACGATCGCCTGCTCGACCGCGTCGGGCGGTGGCCGTCGCTGCGGCGAGTGCCGCGGCGTCGGCGTGCGGTAGAGCGCCTGCCGGCTGATTCGCGCTGCACGCGCCACTGCTGAGAGCGGGTAGCCCGCAGCGACGAGATCACGGGAGCGGGCGACGCGCACGCTCAGTTCCACTCCCGCAACAGTTTTCCCGCGATTTCGAGTTCGTAGGTCTTGCGGCCCAGAGCGCGCTCGAGCTCGGCCACCTTGCGCCGCAGCTCCCGTTCGCCTTGGCGCTCTTCCTTGCCGGCGAAGCGCTCCCGGCCCGCCTCCAGCAGCTGGTCGCGCCAGCCGTAGTAGAGCGTCTCCGAGATCGCGTGCTCACGGCAGACCTCCTTCACCGAACGATCGCCGCGCAGGCCGGCCAGCACGATCTCGATCTTCTGCAGCGCCGTCCAGCTCCGGTACTTACGTTGCTCGCTCAACCTCGTCTCCTTGTCGGTCGAGCGGCCCATGCTGAGCCGGCCGCCGGACAGTCCCTCCGGCGCTACGCGCCTCCGGGACTGCCCGGCGCTCCAAGTCAGCTACCTGTCAACGCGGGACCGGGGAGCGGGGCAAGTTGGTGGAAGACTGCGTGCTCGAGTTTGTGCCGCGGGAGGCGTTCGTTGCGGCAGGCCTTGGGTCCATGCTTCTGGCGGCCGCTGCAGGCGTAGTACTCGTAGCGGCCTCCGTTGCCGCGGGCGGACATGCCGACATACGCCTTGCCGCAGTGTCCGCAGCGAACGACCCCGGAGAGCAGGAAGTCTGAGGCGTTGCCGCGGCGACGGGAGATGTCCTCGCCCCGCTCGCGCAGGATCGCCTGCGCCCGCTTGAACGTGAGCTCGTCGACAAGCGGCTCGTGCATGCCATCGAAGACGCGGTCGCGCCAACGGATCCTGCCCGTGTAGGTGAGGTTGCTGATGATCCAGTGCACGGCCGGGTGCCCCCAGCCGGCCGTCGGTGCAGGCGCGCTCTCCTCGCGCAGTTGGTTGGCGATCGCGATCGTGCCCAGCCGCTTGCGCGTGTAGAGGTCGAAGATCCGGCACACGACTGGAGCCTTCACCGGGTCGGGCACGAGGGTGCGTTGCTCGTCGGAAAAGAGGTAGTCGAATGGCGGACGGCCTGCGTACCAGCGGCCCTCCTTCGCGCGGCGTTCGATCCCGGCGCTGACGCGGTCGACGATGGTGGCGTGCTCGAACTCGGCGAACACGGCGAGCATCTGCAGCATCATCCGCCCTGCCGCGGAGCCGGTGTCGAATGGCTCGGTCGCCGAGCGCAGGACTACCCGGTAGGTGTCGAGTTCCTCCGCGAGCTGGGCAAGCTGGCGCACCTTGCGGGAGAGGCGGTCGACGCGGTAGACGAGCAGCAGGTCGATGCGGCCGTCGCGGGCGAGGTCGAGGGCGGCTTGCAGGCCGGGCCGGTCGAGCTTGGTGCCGGTCGCCCGGTCCTCGTGGTGGGCGACGATGCGCCAGCCCTCTTGCGCCTTGCAGAAGGCTTCGAGCCGTTCGCGTTGGCTGTGCAGCGAGGTGGGCTGGTTCTCCTCGTCGGTCGAGATGCGGGTGTAGAGGCAGACGCTGGTCACCGCCATTGCTCCTCCTCGGGTTCGTCTTCGGGTCGACCATGAGACCATCGAGGCCGGACGGACGCAAGTCCGCCGCGCGACCGCCCGCATGGACGCGAGAAGTGGCGGCTTCGAGGTCGCGGCGCAGCTCTTTCCGCTCGGCCTCGCGCCGCTGCCGCAGTCGCTCGAGAAAGTCGTCGGCCTCCGCGTCTTCCGTCGACTTCAGCGCGGCCGGATCCGCTTCGACGGCTTGCGGGCCGACCGCAGCGGATCCGTCGCCCGTCGCTCGGTCCTCGTCGCCAGGACGGTGCAGCGGCGAGAGTTGCTGCCAGAACCGCGGCTGGTCTTTGCGCCACCGGCGGCCGAGCGCGAGCTCGATCTCGACCGGCGCTAGGTCGGAGCGCACCGGTAGCTCGGCGAACGTGAATCGCTCTTCGTTTTTCCCGTCGATCGGGTGCCACACGCGTTCGAGCGGTCCGTGGCGGCGAAGGTCGGCGACAGTCGCAGCGAGCAGCGGCCAGCGGCCGTCGAGGTTGACGAGGCTTTCCTGGCGACGGTGGCGGTCCCGCTCCTGCTTGAAGGCGGCATACGCGCGCTGCGGCGTCTGCACCCGGCCGACACCGGGGACGCCGAACAGGATGTTTCGCGGCTCGCTCGCGCGCAGCCGCCCCTCGGCCAGCCGGTAGCCGTATAGCTTCTCGGTCAGCCTCGCCTGCGTCTCGGTTCCGCGGTCCCACTCCAAGACGCACTCGATCGCCCCCGCCGGCACGTCGAGCAGGAGACCCATGTCGGGGCGCAGATCGCCCGTTTGCTGGTTGCCGTGCCGTGCGGCAGAGTCCCGCGATGAATACCAGGCGCTCACGCCTACTGTTGGCTCGTGCAGCGTCGCGGTGATCAGGTCGGTGACGAAGCGGTTTGCCTCCAGCCGGTGCGCCAGCTGCGGATGCGAGGCCCAGTCGTCGCGGCGCCGCCAGCCGAGCTGCTTGCGCTCCACGCCGAGCATCGCCGCGACCAGGATTGCGCTCGCCTCGTCGAGCAGCCAGTGCGCCTCCGGTTTGCCAGCCCCGAACGGCGAGGGCGGGAAGAAGCGGTCGACCACGCGATGCCGGTACAGGAACAGCAGCCGGTCCTGCGCACGACATCGCGAGGAGAAGAACAGCAGCTGCAGCTGAACAGTGGTCAGCAGCTGCTGGTCGTAGAGAACCAGGGCGATCTCCCGGTCACGCTCGGTCAGATGCCGGACGAGCTCGAACACCCGCTCTGCGGTCACTTGCAGTGCACGACCAGACCTGACCGATGCTGGAGAACTGCGCGTCGACCCTATTCGTCGGGTTGTTCAGTGGGCCGGGTCACGCCGCTTTGCGCGCCCTTCCGGCCTTCTCGGCGAACGAGACGACGCTGCCGGAAGCGCGGTCGGAAGCGCCGTCCAAAACGCCGCTGAAAGCGCGGGCCGGGCGCCTGCGGGCGACATCGAGCAGCAGTTCAGCCAGGAGCGTGACTGCTTCGCGCTCCTGTTGGGGGCTCAGCGGTACAAGCCGCGGCCGAAGAAGCTTGGACTCGATGCTGTTGCTCACGCCTCTCCGGCGCCTCGAATCACGATCGCAGCGACTGGATCGAACACCAGCGAACCACCTCCAGAACCAATGCGCGTCAGCGCGGGCCAACCGAACAGCCGGGTCGGGTAGGAACCGAACGACTCTCCGCCTATAGAAAGGCCCGTCTGCGCCCCAGAATGGGTCAGCCGCAGAGAGAGGAATTACACAAATCAAGGACTCAAGGGAGCCTCCACACCCTGCACGAGAAGGACCTTCGCCCCCACCCCCTCCAGATCGTCGCGCTGTCGCATCCACATAACCAATGCGCGAAAGGCGCGCAGAAAGTCACAACGCCGAGCGGCCGAGTCAAGTCCCAGGACGTGGTGTAACTCGTCGGCATGATCGGCGGCTCAGGCCGCGGTGAGCTCGGGCACCTCCTCTTCGTCGTCGCTCCGCTCCTCGAGGAGCGGAGCGAGCGAGTCGAGCGATAGATAGCGGCGGCCGACGAGCCACTCGTCGTTCTGCTCGATCACGAGACTGGTCGCGAGCCGGATCAGCGACGCGTTATCGGGGAAGATGCCGACGACGTCGGTACGGCGGCCGATCTCGCGATTCAAGCGCTCGAGCGGGTTGGTGCTTCGCAGCTTGCGCCAGTGGTCGAGCGGGAAGGCGTAGAAGGCGAGCAGGTCCTCCTCGGCTCGCTCCAGCATCGCCGCCACCTTCGGCAGCGGCCGCTCCAATCTCGCGATCGCGTCGCCGACGAGCTCGCGCGCCTGCGCGCCCGACTCGGCGTTGAAGTCGGTCGGATCAGCGCGGCCAGCATCGGCTGCTGCTCGCGGCGGGCGTGGCCGAGCGCCTCGCGCAGGAAGTGGACGGTGCAGCGCTGCCAGGCACAGCCGAGCGCCAGCGCGATCGCGTTCTTCAAGCCTTCGTGGGCGTCGGAGACGACGAGCTGCACACCGTTGAGGCCACGCTTGACGAGCGACCGGAGGAAGTCGCCCCAGAACGCCTCGGTCTCGCACTCGCCGCAGTCGAGACCGATCACCTCACGTCGACCCGACTCATGGACGCCGTGCGCGATCACCAGACACTTGCGCACGACGCGGCCACCGTCGCGGACCTTCTCGACCTTCGCGTCCAACCACAGGTACGGGTAACGACCCTCAAGCGGCCGGGTCCGGAACGCCTCGACCTGTTCGTCGAGGCCGGCGCAGATCCGCGACACCTCGCTGCGGGAGACGCGCAGCCCGAGCGACTCAACCAGCTGGTCGACCTTCCTGGTCGAGACGCCGCAGACATACGCCTGCTGGATCACCGAGACGAGCGCCTGCTCCGAGCGGCGCCGCGGCTCCAGAAACGACGGGAAGTAGCTGCCGCGGCGGATCTTTGGGATCGCGAGCTCGATCTCGCCGGCGCGCGTGTCCCACCGTCTCGGCCGATAGCCATTGCGGTGCGTCAGCCGCTCATCGCTGCGCTGCCCATGCTCGGCGCCGATCAGGTCCGATACCTCCGCCTCCATCAGCTGCTGCACCACCCACAGCAGCGACTCGCGCAAGTCGACGCCGTCCTCTTCGAGCAGGTAGCTGACGACCTGCTCAGCCGTCATCCTCTTCGTCTCGGCCATCGTGGTGACTCCTCTCGTCGTCGTCGTGGAAGACCCGACGAGTCTGAGCGCCACGGTGGCCGGACCTCTACCCGGCTACGTCCGACGCGCTCCTACACCACGCTATGGGACGTGACCAGCGGCCGGAACCGCATCTGCCACCGCACTGTCAGCGAATCGTCAGCGTTCTCGCGCGATGCAGCTCGCGATCCAAGCCACCACAGATGGATGCTGCGCAACGGCAACCCACAGTCCGGGCCTCAGGAGACGGCGCGGCAGCTATTCGCCGAGCGTGTCGATAGCCCATCTGCGCTCGACGACCTCGATCGGACTAACAGAGGATCGAACCCTCCGACAGGAGGATTCTGCGACCCCGGATTAGACGCGCCTTTGCGGCGGAAAGAGCTTCAGGAGGGCGTCCTGACTCGAGGCCGGAACCCAAAATCCGAGATCCGGCTGCGCGGGCTCATCTCCCGCTGACCCGATGAAGTGCGTAGTGCTCCGTGAAAGTCAGGGGCGACTGGCTGGTCCGAAGGATTTGCGCGCGTCTGCGCATGCGTGGGTGCCCGTACGCGGCAGCAGCGCCGTAGCGACGCTGCTGCCGATGTCCGAAGGTGCTTTACGGATGCGGCCCGACGATCGGACGGACGAGGATGGTGGTCGTCCAGAGCTGGTATGGGTCGGATGCTCCCGCGTTGATGACCAGTAGCTTGCCGGCCGCCTCGGCGGCCGCAATCTGATCAACGCTTGTGATCGGGACGAAGGCCGGATCGTAGGTGTAGGCCAACGTGTATTGCATCCGCACGATCTGTAGGGAGGCCCCGTAATCGCCCGCCGTGCCGGAGGTTCCCAGCCCCGGCGCACCGCTCAGTACGTGATCGTGGTAAGGGACTGGCGAGGGAAGCCCGTTGTTCTGAGGCTGGTAGCCCGAGGGCAGGATGATCGGCCCCGTCGTCCCCGGCAGGACGGTGAAACCGATCAGGAACATCGGGGAGGACTGTTCGAGCAGGCCGGGGCTTGCGTCGAACACCACCGCCGCCCCTGTATTGATCGCGTAGGTCTGACCGTCGACGTAGACATTCTCCGTCTGCGTGTCTGCAACCGCCCCGGCGGCGAACGCGAGCGCGCCAACAACCGAGACCAGAGCAAACCTAGATAGCACGCTGATGCGCATGAGACACAGCTCCTTCAGGTTCTCGGGGCCCGCCGAAACGGGCCCCTCGATTCATTGCGCCCTACGGCTGATCCGGGTCGGGGTTGATGGCCAGCCGCTCGCCGACCTCCGTGGCGTGCAGCTGCCCTCCCACGGGATTGCCGTCGACATCGAACTGCTGGACGACGCCCACTGCCGTGAACGAATCCCCGTCCGCGGACAGCCGCAGCGTCCGGTCGACCTCTTGGGTGCCGAGGTTGGCACCTGTCGCAGGATCGGAGCGGAAGAACCACATGCTCGTCGCGAACAGGTCATTGCCGATCCGCTCCCACTGTCCGAGCGCGGGGCTGCGGCGGTTCGCACCGGCCAGACTGCTCGTCTCGATCATGACGCCGCCGCGGACGTAGCTCACCAACGACTTGAAGGTCGGAGCGAGGCCGGGCGGAGGGTTGATGCGCGTCACCGTCGTCATCCAGGTGCCGTCGAGTTGAAGGCCCTCGGCCGAGCTGGTGGCGGAGGCGCTGGTGCGGCCCGTGGCGGCCACGAGGGCCGCCAGGACGAGCAGTGCCGCGATAGCGATCGCAATTCGCTTCCTCATTGTTGTCACCTCCCTTCGCCGATCTCGGGAATCCACTGTCTCGGGTCACGCGTTTCGTTCTCGCTCCGGGGAGCGCTCAGCGTCTTCGTCAATCGCCACCACATCGATCCTCCTTCGTTTGTTTCCTGGGCCGGCTTGCGCGAGTTGGGCGCGCCGCTTGGCACTGCGCCGACGGATCGCCGTCAGCGCGATCAAGCCCACTCCAAGCGCGGCCGCCAGACCGACCGCCAGGACCTCCCAGTCGAGGCTCGTCATCGGCGCTCCTCGCACTCGTCGCTCGCATCGCCCGGCGAGGATTGGCCTGGGCGGTTGGCGGCTGGCTGGAATCCGCTAGGCGGCCGGTTGGCGCGGTGCTAGGTTCGAGGCGAAGGGAGGGGAAACCGCGTGGATTTCCGCATCCTCGGTGGGCTCGAGGTCGAGGACCGGGGTCAGAGCCTCCCGCTCGGCGGGCATCAGCAGCGCGCCCTTCTCGCCTTGCTCTTGCTGCGCGCGAACGAGGTCGTGCCCGTCGAGGAGATCATCGACGACCTCTGGGGCGCGGAGCCACCGCCGAGCGCGACGAAGAGCGTTCAGGCGCTCATCTCGAAGCTGCGTCGGAGGCTCGAGAACGAGCCCGCCGACCCAGGAGGAGAGGTAGGTGAGAACGGCGTCCTCTTGACCCGTCCCCACGGGTACGTGCTGACGGTCGCCTCGGGCGAGCTCGACCTTCATCGGTTCCAGTCCCTGCTCGACGAGGGACAACAAGCGCTCAGTGCCGGACGCGCCGACGACGCGGCGGCCAAGCTGCGCCAGGGGCTGGCGCTCTGGCGCGGCCCGCCGCTCGCTGAGTTCGCGTACGAGTCGTTCGCGCAGGTCGAGATCGCAAGGCTGGACGAGCTCCGATTGTCGGCACTCGAGGAGCGGATCGAAGCCGACCTCGCGCTCGGCCGCGATCGCGACCTCATCCCCGAGCTGGAGGCGCTTGTCGCCAAGAACCCCCTTCGCGAGCGTCTGCGCGGGCAGCTGATGCTCGCGCTCTACCGGTCGGGTCGCCAGGCGCAGGCACTCGACGCATATCAGCGGGCGAGGCGCACGCTCGTCAACGAGCTCGGGATCGAGCCGAGCCCAGCGCTGCAACGTCTGGAGCAGGCGATCCTCCAGCAGGACGAATCGCTCGAACTAATCCGGCAGCCGACGCCGACGGTCGCCGGTCGTGACGAGGAGCTCGCGGTGCCCGAGTCGGTCGTCTCCAGTGCTCGCCGACGGCGGCTGCACCTGCGCGAGGTCGCCGTGCCGGCCGCCGCTGCCGCCGTCGCCGCGCTCATCGCGCTTCTCGCCTTTCGCAGCGGCAGCGAGTCGATCACGGTTCGTCCCAACTCCGTCGCGATCATCGATCCGAAAACGAACAAGGTCGTCGCGGACGTGAAGGTCGGAACGAGACCGGGGGCCGTTGCGGTCGGCGAGGGCGCCGTCTGGGTCGCGAACCTGGACGACTCGACACTCTCCCGGATCAACCCGAAGACCCGAGAGGTGGAGCGGACGATCCCGATGCAGGGCGTGTCGCCGAGCGACATCGCCGCCGGCGAAGGCGGGGTCTGGGTCGCCAACGGCCCCTACAACGCAGTCGTCCGCGTCTCGCCGGATGCGAACGAAGTCGTCGACAGGATCCCCGGCGACGAGTGCCTTGGATTCGACGCCAGCATCGCCGTCGGCGAAGGGGCTGTCTGGTTCGTCTGCGCGGCCGGCCTCGTCCGGATCGATCCGGCGAGCAACGACGCCGTTCGGTTGCGTTACCTCGGTGGGGTACCGCGTGGGATCGCTGTCGGCCTCGGCGCTGTCTGGGTGTCGGACGGCGGTCGGAACACTGTGTCGCGGATCAACCCGCAGACACAGCAGGTCACGGACGCGCTCACAGTCGCCGGCGATCCGCGAGGCCTCGCCGTCGGTCAGGGGGCCGTCTGGGTAAGCGCGTTCCGGGACGACCAGGTCTCGCGGTTAGCTGCACGGCCGGGCGAACCGGTCACGACCGAGAGCATCCACGTCGGCGACGGACCGATCGACGTCGCCGTCGGTGCAGGGGGCGTGTGGGTTGCCAACAGTCGCGAGGGGACCGTCTCGCGGATCGATCCCGGAACGGGGAAGGTCGTCGCCACTGTGCCGCTCGGGAACAGCCCTCGAGGAATCGCGGTCGGAGCGGACAGGATCTGGGTCACGATGCAGGCGCCCGAGCAGGGTGGGCTACAGCATGAGCGCTGAAGCTGAACGAAGGCGAGGTCGCTCGACCCGCTTCGGGAGCACCCGCGTCCGCCTGCTCGGAGCCGTGGCCGTCGCCGGAGCGACCTTCGCCACCCTGATCGCCACGCCAGCGGCCGAGCCCGCGGCGAAGCCGAAGCCCCGGCACGGCGGCACCGTCGTGGTTGCGCTCCATCTCGACCCTCCGAGCCTGAACTACTACCTCGATCTCGGAGCACCACGCTCGACGTCGGAAATCACCGACCAGGTCCTAGCGTCCGCCTACCACGACGTCGGGCCTAAGGGTGAGTCGGTCCCGGACCTGATCGTCGGTGACCCCAAGATCACGCCGAAGCCGTTTTCGCTCACCTACACGATCAAGAAGAAGGCGCGCTGGAGCGACGGCGTGCCGATCACCGCGCGCGACTTCGTCTTCACCTGGCAGCTCCTCGCGAGATCGACGTTCAAGATCCCAGATAACACACGCGAGGCCTACGGCAAGATTGTCGAGGCGAAGATCGTGGGTCCGAAGAAGGTCAGATTCGTCTTCCGCAAGCCGACGCTCGACTGGAACGGCCTGTTTGCGCCGGTGCTTCCCTGGCATGCGCTCACCGGCGAGGACTTCGACAATGTCTGGCGGGATCGGATCGACAACCCGAAGACGGGCCGGCCGATCGCGAGCGGTCCCTTCATCTTCGCGAGCCGGAGCCGCGGCAGCAGCCTCACGCTCGCGCGCAACGCCAATTACTGGGGGAAGAAGGCGTACCTCGACCGGCTGAGCTTCCGCTTCCTCCTGGATTACGGCGACGAGCTCCGGGCGCTGCTCGACCGAGAGATTGACCTAATTCAGGAGACGGCGGACTTGCAGTTCAGCGACCTTCCCAACTCGCCCGGCATCCGGGTGCAACCCGGCCAAACGACCCTCTGGGAGCACATCGATTTCCAGTTCGACAGCAAGGGCAATCCAGCCCTCAGGCAGCCGTTCGTGCGCCAGGCGATCGCCTACGGCATCGATCGGAAGACGCTGACAGCGCAGCTCTACAAGGGGCTCGCCCCCGGCCTGAAGACCAATCAGAGCGCGGTCTTCTTGCCGTTCCAGCGCCAGTACAAGCCGCACTGGCAGATCTGGGGCTACAGCCCCCAGAAGGCGATACGCCTGCTGCGCTCCCACGGCTGCCGCAAAGACAGCGCCGGAATCTTCAGCTGCGACGGACGGCGACTGTCCTTCCGCTTCGCGTCAAGCGGTACCGGGCTGCGCGACCGCACGTTCGACCTGATCCAACTCCAGCTCAGACGCGTCGGGATCGACCTCGTCAAGAACTACAGTCTCCTGTTCGTCAGCAAGTTGCTCCCCCAGGGCGACTGGGATCTTGCGCTGTTTGCCTGGGGGAGGGCCGTCAATCCGCCCGGGGCGGACTCGCAGGCTTTCTGGGCCTGCAACGGCGTAGTGAATTACCTGGGGTACTGCAACCGCAGGGTCACGAGGCTCCTCTTGACGGCGGCGAGGGAGCTGAGCTCGAGCAAGCGCGACCTGCTCCTCAACCGCGCCGACGCGCTAATGGCGCGCGACCTGCCGACGCTCCCACTGTTCGACAAGCCCGGCTACCTGATCTACAACAGCCGGATCAGGAACGTCACCTGGAACCCGATCGACGTTCTCTGGAACGCGCAAGACTGGTGGATCGCCCCTCCGTAACGACCGCAATTCGCGTTTCGCCGCCAGCCAAAGCGTGCCGCTGAGCCTAAGCCCAGGGAGTGGCAGAGGACAACCGACGCCTGGTGCGCGCTGCCCCGCTCCCCGGTCCCGCGTTGACAGGTAGCTGGGTTGGAGCGCCGGGCAGTCCGGGAGGCGCGTAGCGCCGGAGGGACTGTCCGGCGGCCGGCTCAGGATGGGCCGCTCGACCGAAGGGAGACTGGGTTGAGCGAGCAACGCAAGTACCGGAGTTGGACTGCGCAGCAGAAGATCGAGATCGTTTGGCCGGCCTGCGCGGTGACCGCTCGGTGAAGGAGGTGTGCCGCGAGCACGAGATCTCGGACACGCTCTTCTATTCGTGGCGCGACAAGCTGCTCGAGGGCGGCCGCGCCGCGTTGGCGGGCAAGGAGGAGCGCAGCGGCGAGCGGGAGCTGCGCCGGAAGATCCGCGAGCTGGAGCGGGCGTTGGGTCGGAAGACCTACGAGCTCGAGATCGCGGGGGAAGCATTGCGGGGCTGGGAGGTGCGCCACGAGGCGCTGTTGGATCGGGTGGGGTGTGAGACCCCGACGCCGGGCGGTCGCAGCCGTCTGGTGAAGCTGAGGGCAGCCTGAGCCCGGAGCTGCGGGCGAGGGCGGGAGCAGCCCTGACGACGTACGCGGCGTGCGAGCGCTACCGGATCGCGCGGGCGCGGCAAGCGAGGCGGGACGGTGTAACGCGAGTGAACCAGTGGTCGAATCCCCTTCAGCCAGCAGCCGACTC
>WNGF01018490.1_pt1 | contig 12641 bp, 10 predicted proteins | sample 5400641 | NCBI WGS metagenome assembly WNGF01 (sample SAMN13153371, study PRJNA577476) | soil metagenome | isolation source: 80 cm soil or saprolite under grassland replicate 2 | place: USA:California | collected 2016-06-15
GTGCTCAGATGCTGGCACCGGCGCATTTGCTCCAGCTCGAGGTGTCCGGCGTCGGACCCGTGAGCCTTCCGGTCCGCGCGCCCCTGGCGAAGAAGCTGATCACGGTGGCGCGGTCAGCGATGTTCGGGCGAAGGGAGAAGACGCTCACCGACACCAGTGTCCGCGACACGTGGGAGCTCACCCCGGATCAGGTCACGCTCGGCGGGCCCCTATGGGCAGCGCTGATGAACGGCGCGCTGGAGCACTTCCGTGACGAGCTCGGGCTCCCGCAGACCTCACGGCTGCGCGCTGAGCTGCACTCGATGCTGGTGTACGGCAAGGGGCAGTTCTTTCTTCCCCACCAGGACTCGGAGAAACACGATGCGATGGTGGGCACGCTGGTGGTGTCACTGCCCTCGGCGCACACCGGTGGCGAACTGGTCATCGTCCACGCCGGGGAGAGCAGGGCCTACCGCGCGTCGCGGGAGGAGCTGACCTTCGTCGCGTTCTACGCCGACTGCCGTCACCAGGTCACGCCTGTCAGGTCCGGGTACCGGGTGACGCTCACGTTCAACCTGCTCGCTGACGCCGATCCCCCGGCTGGAGAGGCTGGCCCCGACGCCGAGCTGGCGCACTGCCTGACCGAGCACTTCACCACGCCAGCCACCCCGCGGTACGGAGGGCGGGACCTCGACCCACCGAGGCGGCTGGTCTTCCTGCTCGACCACGAGTACACCCAGCGGGGCCTGAACTGGCGCCGGCTCAAGGGCGCCGACGCGGAGCGTGCCGCGCTGGTGCGCGCCGCGGCGGAGCAGGCCGGGTGCGAGACGGTGCTGGCGCTCGCGGAAGTGAAGGAGACCTGGGACGCGCTGCCGTCCGACAGTGACCAGTGGGACGGCTATGATTACGACGAGGACGAGGACGACGGATACCGAGACACGGTTGAGGCTCCCGACGAGTTTCAGCTCAACGAGCTGATCGACGGCGAGATCACCCTCGGCTGGTGGACCGGCCCGGACGGCGCGGACGGCGAGCCGATCTCACTGCACGTCCCCGATCACGAGGTGTGTGCCACCACCCCGAACGCTGACCTGGAGCCCTACAAGTCCGAGTACGAGGGCTACATGGGCAATTACGGCAACACGTTGGATCGGTGGTACCGGCGCGCGGCGGTTGTCCTCTGGCCGCGGAACCGGGCGTTCGCCGCGCGTGCCGAGGCAGGATCGCAGTGGGCTCTGCGCGAGCTCCGCGACCGCATCGAGGCCGGCGACCTGGAAGGCGCACGCGCTGCGGCGGAATCGCTCGCGCCGTTCTGGAAAAGGACCGGGGCGCAGGCGGAGGCGGGACTGCTCGGTGCCGTGCTGGACGTGGCGGCGGGCCTGGGCGTTGCTGGGACGGCGGCGATGTTGCTGGAGCCGTTCCGGGCGGAGATGGTCGCGCTGGAGCATGCGGGCGGGCTGGCGGCAGCGGCCGGGCGGTACGGCCAGGAGTGGACGCGGGGCGTCATCGACCGGTGGTTCGAGCCAGGGCACCGCTGCGGAACCGACCGGCCCGCGTGGATCAACGACCGGTTGCCGGGGCTGTGCGGGGCGTTGCGTGCCGCCGGACAGTCGGAGACGGCGCGGCTGCTGGTCGGGCGAGCCTGGCACTGGATGGGCGACCAGCTCCGGCTCTGGACCACCACTGCGCGCAGCGAGGTCCGCCAGCCGCAGCTGGAGATGCTGAGCCCACTGCTGGTGCGACTGATGGAGGCAGCAGACGACACGCTGCGTGACCAGATCACGAAGGCGCTGCGTGAGTACGAAGACACTGTGCTGGAGTGCCTGATGCCGGCACTGAGACTGGCTGAGGCGCGGCGGGCGGCGGGGCTCGACGCGGTCGCGCGGGACTGCGCACAGCGGCTCTGCACGATCGTCGCACAGCCGCCGCGCGACGAAGACGACTGGTCAATCGCATGGGCGGCCGGGTGCCGGTGCGACCTGTGTGACACGCTTGAGGCGTTTCTCGGCTCCCGGTCGCGGCGTATCTTCGAGTGGCCGCTGGCGACAGACGGACGGCGGCACGTGCACAGCCAGATCGACTCGGCAGGGCTGCCGGTACGGCACCAGACTCGGCGGCAGGGGCGTCCATACACGCTGGTACTGACGAAAGCCAACGAGTTGTTCACGCGCGCCACGAACGCGCGGCACAAGGCCGTGACCGACCTGGCGTGGCTGACGTCAACGTGGGTTGACGCATCGGCGGTTGACGCATCGGCGCGAACGTAAGTAGGCGTAATGGAATAATGTTTCCGTTCATGTCGTGAGGTTGGGCGGTGGGGTGGGGTTCTCGTCTTCGTTGGTTGGTGGTCGGATGGTGTAGTTCCAGTCGCCGTGGAACTTGTGGCGGGTGAGTGGTATGGATTGGCGTTGCTGGTCGGTGACGGTTATTTTTGTGGGGTAGATGTTTGGGTCGAGTTCGCAGCGTACGGTCAGGCAGGTGGCGAGGCCTCGAAGTACCACTGCTCGAGGGCCGGAAGACCCCACCGGGCGTTGGTGCTCACCGACGCCGCGTCCCAGCGCACCGGCTCGATCTCAATGTCGATGGTCTGGTAGTGGCTGTTGAACACCTCCACCCGGTGCCCGTCCGGGTCGCGGAGGTAGACGAAGAGCATGCCGCCCGGCCCGTGCCGCCCGGGACCGCGCTCGACGAAGTCGCCGTATCCGCGGATGCCGGCGAAGTCGCACGCGGTGAAGATGTCGCGGCTCTCGGAGACGGTGTAGGCAAAGTGGTGCAGCCGCGGGCCCTCACCGGTGACGATGGCGAGGTCGAGGCAGGTTCCCTTGCGGTACATGAACGCACCGATGAGCGTGTCGCCGTGGGCCAGGTACTCCGAGTTCCGGAACCCGAGAGCGCTGTAGAACTCGCACAGCTGGTAGGTGTCCGGCGCGAGAACCTGGTAATGGTCGAGCCGCTGGACGTGGGCGCCCCGGTACTCCTCGAAGTCGATGTGCAGCCGCGGCCGGGTCTCCATCGTCGCGCACAGCTCGATCGGCGTCCCGATCGGATCGCTCACATGCAACGTCCGGCCCTGGTGCGGCGCCTCCACCCAGGCGGCAGGCAGATCGTGATTGCGGAAGTAGCGGTACGCGACGTCGAGGTCCTCATCGAAGAACACGCGGAACCCGATCCACCGGCACGTTCCGCCGTCCTTCGACTGCTCCAGCACGAGACTGTGGTGGCTCGCCTCTTGTAGGCCACGCAGGTAGCAGGTGGAGTCGTCCTCCTCCGTCACGACGAGACCGAGGATATTCGTGTAGAAGTTGCGGCTCTCCGCGAGATCGGCGACGTTCAGGCGGACGTGGCTCGATCGGCTGATGTTGAACGGTGGCCTCAGGTTCACCGGTGGCAACATGGGATTGTTCCTCTCCGTTTCCGGGAAGATCAGGGCTCCTGCTATCGATAGCATCAGAACACCGCCTCGTACAACAGCCCAACAGCCGAAGCGCAATGGACGCCTCGTTAGGCGGAGCTCTTGCGCACGGCCGCGAGCGGAGCGGTGCTGCCGCGGAGGACGAGCGAGCCGAGCGACGCCGACGCGTACGCGCCGTCGTCGCCGGGCTGGCTGATCAAGCGGCGGATGAACCACAGTCCGCAGGACGCGGCCATGTCCTTGATGGGCAGGCTGATCGTGGTGAGGCCAGGGCCCCACCAGGAGAACCCGGTCTCGTCACCGAAGCCGACGATCGACAGCTCCCCGGGCACCTTGACGCCCATCCGGAACAGCCCGTCCAACGCCCCGACGGTGTGCTGGACCGAAGCTAGTACGACGCCGGTCGGCGGCTGCGAGAGATCCAGGAGCCTGCCCATCGCCTCCCGGCCGTGTGCGACCGAGGACGGCGGCCCGAGCTCGACGAAGGTGGCCCGGCGCGGCACGCCACCCTCTCGCAGAGCTTGGCGATAGCCCTCCAGGCGTTGCTGGCCGGTGGGCAGCTCGGCCGGCCCACCCACGTAGCCGATGCGGGTGTGTCCCAGATCGATCAGGTGGACGGTGGCCTCCCGCAATGCCCGGTGGTCGTCGAGGCCGAACCACTGCGATCCCAACGACGCGTGCTTGCGCAGCAGTTGTACGTGAGGGATGCCTTGGAGCAGCCGCACCGAGTCGCCGTGCGGGCGAGCGGTCGGCACGATGGCGATGCCCGCGACCCTGCTCGCCGAGAGATCGCGCAGGTGACGCAGCTCAGTCGTCCGATCATCGTTGGTCTCGGCCAGCATGAGCTGGAAGCCCTGAGCCTCCATGATCGTGGACAGCTCGTGGGCGATCGTGGCGTAGAAGCTGTTGCGGATGTCGGGGATCACGAGCCCGACGACGTTGCTCGAGGCGCCACGCATCATCCGCGCCGCCAGGTTGCCGACGTACCCCATCTCGGCGGCGGCCTGACGCACGCGGAGCTTCGTCTGCTCGCTGATGCGCTCATCGTCGGCCAGCGCCCGGCCGACGGTGGAGACCGACAGCTGTAGCCGTTCGGCGATGTCCCTGGTTGTGACCAACGCTCATCACCCTCTCGCGACCCTGCAGTCGTCAGGGCACGGTATCCGATTCATCGCAAACTGGACTGTCGCGCCGCGCGGATGATCTACCGGCGCCCAGCACATCGGACGTCATCCAGCCAAGGCAGCGCGATTCTCCAGTCCGGAACCTCCTTCCGTCCCGAGGTCTGCGGCGGCGGTGTGCTAACGATAGCACAGCTCTGACCAGCGTCAACCGTTGACGCGGGACAGGGCCGCTCCTATGCTGAGGGCTCCACACACCGTGGTGCTCCGCAGGTGACATGCGGTGCCCCGCACTCATGATGAGGTGCGGGTGCCCTGCACTCATCTCATTCCTGCTGGTCATCAGCGTGTGGTTTGTGGACGGGCCGTAAGGCGTGCGGTGGCCCGCCTCCCAGCGAAGAAACGTCCGGGTTCGTGGAGCGGCCCGGTCGCCGTGCCGGTTCTCTTTCCTCCGGTACCTGCCGCAGGCCCAAATACGGCCTTCTTCAACAGGAGACGAATGATGTCGGACCCTACTCCGACCCGCGCGCGCACAGTGCCCGCGGTGTCCACAGACACGTACACGGTGCCCACAGACAGGTACACGATGCCCATCGTCGCGGTACCCATGGACGTGGTGCCCGTAGACGCGGTTCCGATCAACCCGGTGCCCGCGGAGGTAGGCGCTGCCGGAGGCAGGGCGCACCTCGCCGACCCCAAGGTGCCCGCACTCGTCGTCGCGGTCGGGTTCCTGGTCCTGGCGGTGTCCTTCATGATCAACGCTGCGGACCGCCAGATCTTCGCCCCGCTCCTGCCGACGATCCGCCACGAGTACGGGATCAGCCTGCAGGCGGGTGGGCTGCTCGCCACCGTGTTCACGCTGGGCATGGCGATCGCAGGCGTACCGGCCGGGTACCTGGTCGACCGCTTCTCGCGCAAGACCGTCCTGCTGGTGAGCATCGTGATCTACTCGCTCGGCACGATGGCCACTCCGCTGGCGTCCGGTTGGGCCTCCATGGCCGCCTACCGGATCATCTCGGGTCTCGGAGAGGGCATGCAGGCCGCGGCGCTGTTCGCGGCGGTGGGCGCCTTCTTCCACTACCGGCGCGGGCTGGCCCTCGCCGCGGTGGGAGTCGCGTTCGGGCTGGGCGTGATCATTGGACCGCTGGTGGGTGTCCGTTTCGCAGCCCACTTCGGTGCCTGGCGCGCACCGTTCATCGTCTTCGGGCTGCTCGGCCTGATCATCGCGCTGATCGCCGTGTTCGCGGTGAGCCGCAGGTTCACCGAGCACGCGGTGGGAGCAGCGTCGAGCGACGGATCGTTCACCGGCATACTGATCTACCAGGTGCAGGCGTCCCTCGGCTGGCAGTGCCTCTTCGCTTTCCTGATGGGCGTCTTCGGCACCGGCGTCATGTTCCCGAACCTCAACAGCGCGATCCAGCGAGCGGTGCGCCCGAACCAGGTCGGCCGCGCAGCCGGACTGTTCGTCACCAGCTACTACGGTTCGGCCGCGTTCTCCGGCCTGCTGTTCGGCGCGCTCGTCGCCGGACTCGGCTGGCGCCAGGCGGGCCTGTGGCAGATCACGCTGCTGCCGCTGGTCGGCGTCGCCGCCCTGGCGTTCGTCCGCACCTCCCAGTTCAACAACGCCGTCCGGCAGCCGGCTCATTGAGCAGCTGGTCTCGCATCCCACGCGGCGTACGTTGACCCGCTCCCGACACTCCTGCCCGGCGGCCTGGCCGCTGACCTGGCCGCCGGGCGCGACTCCACGACACTCGCTCCCGCCGAGGCGGGAGGAACCGCACTCGAGAGGAACGACGTGACTGAGAGTGGCGCCCAACCGCACGCGCCGGTCGGCCCCGGCACGGCGGGCGCCGCCGGCCCGCAGGAACACGGGCGGGGTGGCGAACAGGCTCCGCATCCCGACCAGCGGGGCCCCCGTGCGGACGACCGCCAGGAACGACCGATAACCGCAGGTGTCGAGGGCGCCCTGGCCGGAATTGTCGTCGCCGACTTCAGCCGGGTACTCGCCGCCCCATACGCGACGATGCTCTTCGGCGACCTCGGCGCGGACGTGATCAAGGTCGAGCGTCCGGGCGTCGGCGACGACACCCGGGCGTGGGGGCCCCCATTCGCCGGGGACGAGGCGACCTACTTCCTGTCCGTCAACCGCAACAAGAGGTCCTTCACCGCCGACCTGTCCGACGAGGCCGACCGAGACGAGCTGGCCGAGCTGATCCGGCGCGCCGATGTCCTGATCGAGAACTTTCGGCCCGGCACCATGGCCCGGCACGGGTTGTCCTATGAGCAGGTCCGGGAGCTGAACCCGCGGCTCGTGTACTGCTCGATCACCGGTTTCGGAGCTGGGAAGGGGGCCACCCTGCCCGGGTACGACCTCCTGGTCCAGGCCGTCGGCGGGTTGATGAGCGTCACCGGTCCCCGTCCGGGCGAGCCGGTCAAGGCCGGAGTCGCGCTGGTCGACGTGCTCACCGGCCTGCACGCCGCCGTCGGCGTGCTCGCGGCTCTCCGGGCCCGCGAGATCACGGGGCGAGGACAGCTCGTCGAGGTCAATCTGCTCGGTACCCTCCTGTCGAGCATGGTCAACCAGAGCGCCGGCTACACCGCCGCCGGCGCCGTCCCCGGTATCCTGGGCAACCGGCATCCCTCGATCGCGCCGTACCAGCTGTTCGCGGCCGCGGACCGGCCTGTTGTGGTGGCAGTCGGCAATGACCGGCAGTTCGCCGCTTTCTGCAGCGGGCTCGGCGTCCCCGAGCTGGCTGCGGACCCGAGGTTCGCGACCAACCCCGACCGGGTCGCCCACATCGACGCCCTTGATGAGATCGTCTCGCCGCTAATGGCGACCCGCCCCGCCGATCACTGGTTCACAGTTCTGTCCGGGCTCGGGGTCCCCTGCGGGCCGGTCAACGACATTGCGAACGCCTTCGCGCTGGCCGCCGACCTGGGGCTGAGCGCCAGGGTCGCAGTCGGCGAAGGTCGCGACGCCGTCGACCTCGTCGCCAACCCTGTCGAGCTCTCGGACACGCCTCCCGCCTATAGGCGGCGACCGCCCCGACTCGGTGAGCACACCGACGAACTCCGCGCCTGGCTCCACGACCGCCCGTCCACGCCCGGCCCGATCACTCCGAGTCCTGCTTCTCCTTCAGTTCCTTCCGACGGGAGCCTCTCATGACCGACCTCGCCTCCGACTACCTCGATCTCGACTCTCTGTTCACCCCCGAGGAGCTGGCTCTGCGGGACCGCGTCCGCGCGTTCGTCAATGAGCGGATCCGTCCGAACATCGGCGAGTGGTACGAGTCCGCGCACTTCCCGCGCGAGCTGGTGAAGGAGATGGGGATGCTCGGGCTGCTGGGCATGCACCTGAAGGGCTACGGGTGTGCCGCGCGCAGTGCCGTCGAGTATGGGCTCGCGGCGATGGAGCTGGAGGCCGGCGACTCGGGCATCCGCACCTTCGTCTCGGTGCAGGGTTCCCTGGCGATGAGCGCGATCTCGAAGTTCGGGTCCGAGGAGCACAAGCAGCGGTGGCTGCCCGGGATGGCCGCCGGCGAGCTGATCGGCTGCTTCGGGCTGACCGAGCCGACCGCGGGCAGCGACCCGGCGAGCATGGCGACCCGCGCGACCCGCGACGGCTCCGATTGGGTGCTGTCGGGGGCGAAGCGGTGGATCGGGCTGGCCTCAATCGCCGACGTGGCGATCATCTGGGCGGCGACGGACGACGGGATCCGTGGGTTCGTCGTGCCGACCGACAGCCCTGGCTTCACCGCCACCCCGATTACCGGCAAGCTGTCGATGCGCGCGTCGATCCAGTGCGACATCACCCTCGACGACGTGCGGCTGCCCGACGACGCGGTCCTGCCCGCTGTGGTCGGGCTGAAGGGGCCGTTCTCCTGCCTGAACGAGGCGCGCTACGGCATCATGTGGGGCGCGATGGGCGCGGCCCGCGACGCTTACGAGTCGGCCCTGGGCTACGCGTTGGAGCGTGAGCAGTTCGGCACGCCGGTGGCGTCGTTCCAGCTGACCCAGCACAAGCTGGTCGACATGGTGCTCGAGATCCAGAAGGGGGTGCTGGTCGCGCTGCGGACCGGGCGGCTCAAGGACGCTGGGCGCCTGCGCCCGGAGCAGATCTCGTTCGGCAAGCTCAACAACGTCCGGCAGGCCATCGCGATCTGCCGCACGGCGCGCACGATCCTGGGTGGCAACGGCATTACGCTTGACCATTCACCACTGCGACACGCCGCAAACCTTGAGAGCGTGCGGACTTACGAAGGCACCGACGAGGTGCACATCCTCACCATGGGCCGCGCGATCACCGGTATCCCCGCCTTCAGATAGGCCATCCCGGTGCGCCCCGCTCGGTAAGCGCTGAGCGGACCGCGGCGTACCACCGCGGCCCGAACACCTCGGCACCGACTCGTCGACCAGGTGCCGTGGGAGGAGGTCCGGTTGAAGGCGTTCGACCGAAGGCATCGGAATGGACACCGTGAACGCCGACTCTGACACCGCTCTACGCTCCGACCTACGGCGGCTCGGCACGCTGCTCGGCCAGACCCTTTGCCGGCAGGAGGGCCAACACCTCCTCCTCGATCTGGTCGAGGAGGTGCGCGGCCTGGTCCGCACCGACGCCGACGCGGCGGCCCAGCGGCTGGCCTGCTTCGACGTGTCGACCGGCACCCGGCTCGCCCCGCGCCTTCTCGACCTACTTCCACGCCGCCGCCCGCGGCATCTCGGTGGTGCTGTTCAGCCACGAGCGGCTGGACGCGATTCTGGCGCCGCGGGTGCCGGCGTGGTTCCCACTGGCCACCGCCGCGGACCGGGTCAACCGCCGGCTTGCCCGGTTGGCCGACGTTGTGGTGTGCGCCTCGGCGTCCGCCACCGCGGAGTTCGAGCGGATCGGGGCATGCGAGGTGCGGCGGGTGCCGCTCGGCGTGGATGTCGAGGTGTTCGCCCCGCCGGCCCGCTCCCGGGCCGGCTGCTGGTCACGGTCGGCCGGCTGTCCAAGGAGAAGCGGCTGGACCGCCGGCCGGGTCACTTACGTCGGGCTGAACATCGTAGGCAGCGACAACAACTTCCCGGTGTTCGACAGCGCCGGCAGGCAGATCGACGGGGACGCGGCCGAGGCGCTGCCCCGGGACGCGGCGAACCAGCAGTGGCTGCGGGACACCTTCACCCTGGCCAGGCAGCGCCGGTCGGTGGCCGTGCTGGTGGTGATCCAGGCGGACATGGACTGGTACGGCCAGTTCAAGGCCGCCGGCAACCCGACCGACGGCTTCGACGCGACCAAGAAAACGCTGCTGCAGCAGACGATCGCGTTTCCCGGCCAGGTCGCGCTGCCACCTTCGTCGTGGACAAGCCGCTGACCGACGCTGCCGGCAACCTGGTGGAGAACTTCACCCGGGTACAGACCTTCGGCAGCGCACAGAACCACTGGGTGAGCGCGACGGTCGACCCGCCGGACCCGAGCGTCTTCGAGTTCCACCAGCATGTCGTCGCCGCGAACCTGCTGCCACACGCCGGCTGACGTCGTCAGACATCCGGGCTGCGGTGGCCCGTTGCCACCCCGGCGGCTTCGTCGACAGAGAAACGCCATGGCGTCTCGGACCCCCAGCCGGCGAGGACCTCCCGTTCTCCCGGTCGATTCACATCGTCGAGGACGACGGTCGCCGTCTCGGTCAGCCGCGGTCCGAAGGCGGCAAGGGCCGGCGCCCGCCGGCGGCCCTGTCCAGGGGCGCAGGCCGGGGGGCCGTCGACCACGAGAATGTCGACGTCATCGGGCATCTCCGTCAGCGCCGAGCGGGCGTACCAGGGCGGGTCGCCCTCCAACGGCGCGTGCACGACCCGCGCGACGTCGACCAGCGATTCGCGCCGCAGCAGGTCGGTGACGAGCGCGGCCCATCCAGCGTCGTGCTCGAGTGCCACGATCGTGGCACCGCCACCGCGCTGTCGCAGCAGCCGGGCCAGCACCACGGTGCTGACACCGCTCCCGCATTCGGCAATCCGTGTTCTGCCGTGGTGCACGATGTCATTGCACACGCGCACCAGCCCGGCCGGGCGCATCGCTCCGGTGCTCCACGGCAGATAGTTCCCCCCGTCGAGGAGCGGCCGGAGCATCTGCCAGGCGTGCAAATCCTCGGCGTGGCGGGGATCGTCGGTGAACCCGTTCATGCGCACCGTCCTGACTCGAGGAGAATCATTTCGTTGTGCCGGAGCTCGACCCATGCTGGGCCGCCCGTCCAGGCTGCCGGATCGATCGGCCAGGAACCAGGCTGCTGCTAACTCTGGAATTCGCCGTGAATACCTCGTGAACAGATGCATCTCTCGGTCGCCGGTGCGTGAGCCGGGACCTGCGCGCCTCTACAGTAACGTGACGGCTCTGGGGGACGAGTCGGCTGGCCTGATCAGGACGGTGGGCAGGCGGATGCAGGTGACACGCGTTCTCGGAAAGCTCGAGCCGGGCGGCGCGCAACTGGCGCTTCTCCGTTTGTCCCGCGAACTCAAACGGCGACACGGCGTGCGCACGAGGCTGGTAGTCGGCGACGCAACCCACGACGGTATTCGGCTCGCCCAGCGGTATGGCGTGCCGCCGATCGCGTTCCGAACGGAATCGGCGGTCCACCCGTTGCGAAACCTGCAGTGGGAGCAGTCACGACGGTTCGCGGCCTGGCTGTCAGACAAGTTGGGGGGCGCCGACCTCGTGCACGCTCACATGGTCGGGGCCTGGTGGGCCGTCGCGCAGGTCATCGACCCCTGGACGCCGTTCATCGCGACCGAACACAACGAGGTGAACTGGACGGCCCGGCGTATCAGGTCGCTGCAGCCCGCAGCCGGCCGGATCGACCGGTTCTACGCCATGGGACCGGCGGCCGGCCGGTTCGCCGTCAACGCCGGGGTGCGAACCGACGTCATCACGCCGGCCCGCTCGCCCGTCGCGGGTCTGAGCGCAACATCCCGCGACGGCCTCAGGAGTCCGCGTTTGACGTTCGCGGGACGGTTCTGCGAGGACAAGGGCCCAGACGTGCTGGTCGAGGCGATCGCCTTGCTGGACCGCCGCGATCTGTCCGCCTACCTGCTCGGCGACGGCCGGTTGCGGGCCCACCTCACGGACAGGATCCGGGAACGGGGATTGTCCGATCGGGTATTCCTGCCCGGCTGGGTGCACAAGCCCTGGACCTATGTCGCCGGCAGCGCGGTGCACATCGTCCCCTCCCGGGAAGAGGCCTGGTCGCAGAGCGCCGTGCTCGGTCTCGGTCTTGGTGTCCGCGTCGTCGGAACCCACGTCGACGGGCTCGTGGACACCTTGTCGCACTCGCGCGGAGTGACCGTCGCACCGGACGACCCGCTCGCTCTGAGCGAGGCGATCTCAGACGCCCTTGCCGGGCGTTCGCCAATCGACCGGGCCGGCGCGATCAGCTACGCCCGCCAGTTCACCGCCGCCCGCGTCGCGGACTTCTACCTCGCGGAATACCAGGCCATGACGGCCACCCGGGTCCGGGTTCTCCCGCCCGCTCTGGGAGACACCGCCTGACACAGCCACCGCACCCGATCGTCGCGACGGCGCGGCGCGGTGGATCGAGGAGATGGTCCGCGCCTACCCGCAGGCCCGGTACGTGGTCACCACCCGGCCGTCCGCGGTGGAGGAGGACTGGCTGGCCGGCAGCGGCTTCGTCCCGTTCGACCTGCTGCCGAACCCGGCCGGGCTGTCGGAGGCGCAGGCCGCCTCCCTGGTGCGGACCGCGGCCCTGATCGGCGGCGAGGCGGCCCGCACCACAAAGCGCAGGATAGAACGCACGGGTTCGGCCGGTGGTGACCGACGCCAAGTTCAGGCTACTGGTGAGGTGGTGCGTGCGGCGTCGAGTTCGCGTCGGAATGCGATGTGGCGCAGATACTTGGCGCGCACTGCCGCGATGTAGTCTTCTGTCCGGGTCGGCGATGGACAGTGCCTCGCCGCAGGCGACCGCGAGTTGGGCTGCCCGGTTGTAGTAGGCGCGTTGTTGGCCGCCGACGATGGCCTGCAGGTGGCGGTCGATGGCCGCGCGGGCGGTGGCCAGCCAGCGGGACCGCTGCTGCGGCTGTGTGGTTCGGCGGGTGATCAGATCGCGGAGGACGGCACCCAGTGGCGGTGGACCCAGTGGCGGTGG
>WNGF01015921.1_pt1 | contig 12639 bp, 12 predicted proteins | sample 5400641 | NCBI WGS metagenome assembly WNGF01 (sample SAMN13153371, study PRJNA577476) | soil metagenome | isolation source: 80 cm soil or saprolite under grassland replicate 2 | place: USA:California | collected 2016-06-15
GCCATCTATCTCGGGCTGGGAGATCTGCGCGAAGCTTTAGTTCTCTCGTTGTCGCTCTTCGTCATCTTCGGCATCACGATTTTTCAGGAAAGAAAAACCGAGCGCGCCTTGGAGGCTTTGCGCGATCTTTCGAGCCCGCGCGCCCTTGTCATTCGCGATGGCGAGCAGCAGCGGATCGCGGGACGCGAAGTGGCGCGCGGCGATATTTTGATTCTTACCGAAGGAGACCGGGTTCCCGCAGACGCCGTGCTCCTAGCCTGTAACGATTTGATGGTCGATGAATCACTGCTCACCGGCGAATCCGTTCCCGTTCGAAAAGTCGTTTTGAACCACACGCAAAAAATCACGCGGCCCGGCGGCGACGATCTGCCGTTTGTTTACTCCGGCACGATGCTGGTACAAGGCCGTGGCGTCGCCCGAGTTCTTGCAACCGGCGTGAACACTGAGATCGGCAAGATCGGCAAGGCGCTTCAAGCGCTCGAACCAGACGAAACCTTTTTGCAGAAAAGATCGGCCATAATGATTCGTACCTTTGCGGCCGTCGGTCTTTCGCTGTGCGTCGTGGTGATCGTTCTTTACGGTGCGACCCGGGGCAACTGGATGGGCGGTTTTTTAGCAGGCATCGCGCTCGCGATGTCGCTTCTTCCTGAGGAAATTCCAGTCGTGCTGACGGTATTTCTCGCCATCGGCGCCTGGCGCATGTCACAACGTCGAGTTTTAACGCGACGCATGCCGGCGATCGAAGCACTCGGTTCAGCCACCGTTTTGTGCGTCGACAAGACCGGCACGCTGACGTTGAACCGCATGTCTGTGAGCCGGCTTTATGCCGGCGGCGAGTTTTACGATGTGGAAGGAATCCACGACCGGTTGCTGCCGCAACGATTTCACGAGTTGATTCTTTTCTCCATTCTCGCCAGCGAACCCGATCCATACGACCCTATGGAGAAGGCATTTAAGGAACTTGGCGATCATTATTTGACATCTCTGGAGAACGGCAAAGATTGGCGGTTGGTGCATGAATATTCGCTGTCGCCGGAACTCCTGGCTCTGTCCCACGTCTGGAAAACGCCCGACAGCGACGAATATATCATCGCCACCAAAGGTGCTCCTGAAGCCGTATGGGATCTCTGCCATTTCGATTCCCATCAACGTGAACAGCTGTCTCAGCAAGTCGATACTATGGCCCGGGATGGATTGCGTGTTCTCGCGGTTGCTAAAGCGCGCTTTGGAAAAGCGGCATGGCCCACAAGTCAGCATGAGTTCGATTTCGACTTCCTCGGGTTGATAGCCCTCGCTGATCCGGTACGCCCCTCGGTGCCGGCAGCACTCAAGGAATGCTACGGCGCCGGCATCAAAGTCGTCATGATTACAGGCGACTATCCCTCGACGGCGCAGGCAATCGCGCGTAAGGCAGGTTTAAACGCGGGCACCGGGATCGTAACCGGGCTCGATATTCAGGAATTGCGTGCAGCCGAGCTGCGCCGGCTCATCCCAAAAACAAATATCTTTGCCAGGGTGCTGCCGGAGCAAAAGTTGAATCTAGTGGAAGCCTTCAAAGCAAACGGCGACATCGTTGCCATGACTGGCGACGGCGTGAATGACGCCCCGGCGCTCAAAGCCGCCCATATCGGCATCGCCATGGGCGGACGCGGCACCGACGTCGCCCGCGAAGCCGCATCGCTAGTGTTGCTCGACGATGACTTCGCGACCATCGTTGAAGCGATTCGGTCCGGCCGGCGCATTTTCGATAATATCCAAAAGGCGATGGGATTTATTTTTTCCATTCATGTGCCGATCGCAGGGTTAGCCGTGCTCCCCTTGCTACTGGATTGGCCGCTCGTGCTCACGCCCGTGCATATCGTCTTTCTCGAATTGATCATCGATCCGGCTTGCTCCATCGCTTTCGAAGCCGAGCCCGCGGAGGCTAATGTGATGGAGCGGCCGCCGCGCAATCCAAACGCACCACTTTTTGGCATGGGCCAAATCGTTTTTAGCCTATTCGAAGGATTCGTCGGTTTGATGGCCGTACTTTTGGTGTTCGGCTTCTCTCTTTACCGCGGTTACGGTGAAGCCGAGGTGCGTACGCTTACATTCGCGACGTTAGTGCTCGGCATGCTGGGGCTGATCTTCGTCAATCGCTCACGTTCGCAAAATCTCTGGCGCGTGCTTCGTTTGCCGAATCGCGCTGTCTGGTGGGTTGCCGGAGGAGCGTTAACCTTTCTCGCGGCCGTGATTTATATTCCGCAAGCGCGCGCGGTATTTCGCTTCGCAGAACTGGGATGGGCTGATTTGATGGTTGCAATCAGTGCGCCAGGGATGGCCGTTCTTTGTCTGGAGATTGCCAAAGTCTTGCGTCCAGAATCGGTTCCGTCCGAACAGGGTCGATAAAACAATGATTTTCCATGATTCTTTCCTGACAGTCCGCGCTGTGCCGCTGGCGAGACATAGACGAAAAGCTGGGGAACGCCGTTAACCTTACCGTTCTGGTTTTTTTCGTTGCAGGCCCACCGAAGGTTTGTTTAGTTAGGAATTAGTGCGGCACGTCGCAGCTTTGTTTATATCCGGGGCAAGCTGCCGGCAATTAGCCCGACCGGGAATCCAGGAATTTAAAGAGATCTGGATGATGATGCTTGGTTTGATGGGTATTTCGAGACTTTGGATGCGAATTGTCCCATTTGGGGATTCACAGCTGCACGAACCGATTTCTTTAAACCATTCTAAAGAGCATTAGCAATATTACTAAAGACTAACACGGAGGTATCACGTTATGGCGCGAGAACCCATGCCGATTTCGTCTCTTTGGTTTCAAGGAGCGATGCTGACTTACCTCTTCGGTTTTACCGTGCTCGGCATCCTTGCCTATCTTGTCTACCGTGACCAACCGCCGATGCCTGCAAAAGTCCTGGCAGGCAACAAGATTCTGTTTAGCCGCGACGATATTCTCGGCGGCATGAATGTCTTTCAGCGTTACGGCTTGATGGAGTATGGCTCGGTGTACGGTCACGGCGCTTATCTCGGACCTGATTTCACCGCGGAGTACCTGCACAAGAGTGCCGAGTCTCTAGTCGCGGCTTATGCAGGCGCGCCCGCCAGCGGTCTTTCAGCGCGCGAGCGGGTTACCGCCGAGCTGCACAAAAACACCTATAATCCTGCGGAAGATTCGCTCGCCTGGAGTGCGCCGAGAGCCGCGGCGCACAACCTCATGGAAGAGCACTACCGCTCGATGTTTTCTGCAAAACAAACGCGAGGCGGAGCGCAGGCCGAGTGGATTACGAATCCCGACGATATTCGCAAACTCACCGCTTTCTTTGCATGGACTGCCTGGACCGCGGCAGCGAATCGTCCCGGACAATCCTACTCGTACACCAATAATTGGCCGCCGGAGCCGCTCGCGGGTAATTTCATTACCGCCGACGCCATCACCTGGAGCGTGATTTCCATCATCGGCCTGTTAGGCGGGACCGGTCTCATCCTGTATTTTTTTGGCCGGTATGATTGGCTTGGTTGGGGCGACGCGGAAACGAAGCCGGTCCAATTCCGTCCGATCGATCAAGTGGCTGTTACGCCGGCCCAGAGAGCCGTGCTGTGGTTTCTCTTCGTATCTTCGTTGCTCTTCGTCTTGCAAACTTTGACCGGTGGCCTGATCGCGCATTATCGCGCCGAACCGGCCGGATTTTTCGGCATCGATTTCTCGGCGATTCTGCCTTTTAACATCATGCGCACCTGGCACGTTCAGCTGGCAATTTTTTGGGTCTCGGCGTCTTATCTCGCAACCGGTATTTTCATTGTGCCGCTGATCGCGGGGCGCGAGCGCTCGGGCCAGGGCGCGCTTACCATTCTGCTTCTCATTGCCGTTGCGATCGTGGTCTTCGGCAGTCTCGCGGGCGAGTACGCCGGCGCGCGCGCGCGGCTGGTTAGGTGATGGACTATGGTTTTGGCTTGGCCATCAGGGTTGGGAATATCTCGATCTGGGCAGGCTGTGGCAGATCCTGCTCGTCGTTGGTCTTTTTCTGTGGGTCTTCATCTTGTTTCGCGGCCTCAGCGGGACCCTGCGCGAGCAACACTTCGGCAATATGCCGTGGATGCTCTTTTACGCCGCTCTCGCGATTCCCGCCTTCTACTCGGTAGGGTTGCTTGCGAGCCCTCGCGAAGGATTCGTAGTGAATGACTTCTGGCGCTTCTGGGTGGTGCATCTTTGGGTCGAAGATTTTCTCGAGCTGTTCACCACTGTGATCGTCGCCTATATGTTCGTCTTACTGGGAGTCGTTCGCCAAGGCACGGCGCTGCGCGTTATCTATCTGGATATTATCCTCTACTCCCTCGGCGGCGTCATCGGCACGATGCACCACCTTTATTTTAGCGGCACGCCGGTGGCGCACCTCGCTCTCGGCGCTACTTTCTCCGCTATGGAGGTGATCCCATTGTTGTTGCTGTCCCTCGAGGCTTGGTCATTTATAAAATCGGGCGAGCAGAAGACTAGTGAGCGCTATCACCTCCACCAGTGGGCAGTTTGGTTTCTAGTGTCCGTAGGTGTGTGGAATTTTCTCGGCGCCGGCGTGTTTGGATTCCTAATCAATCTTCCGGTCGTAAGCTATTACGAAATCGGCACTGCGCTCACTGCCAATCACGGCCACACCGCGATGATGGGAGTTTACGGCATGCTGGCCGCTGGACTTTTGCTCTTCTGCTTGCGTTACTTGACACGCCCCGAAATGTGGAGCGATCGCGCAGCCAAAATATCTTTCTGGTCTCTCAATATCGGTTTAGCGTGGATGGCGTTTGTCAATCTTTTTCCGCTCGGCATTGTCCAGCTCTATTATGCCGTGGATCTAGGCTACTGGTACGCGCGGAGTTTGGCCTTTATCAATTTACCCTGGGTCAATGTTCTCGAATGGTCGCGCCTGCCGGGCGACGCTCTATTCATAGTAGGCGGAGCTCTGCCTCTGCTCTGGCTCTGCTCACAGGCGTTGCGCTATCCGAATCCGCGCCGCGTTGAAGCGGAAGCCGAGCTTCCGCGCATGCTTTACACTTACGATTCGGAGCCAGGAAAATAGCTGAATATCGAACAAAGCAATTCAGTGGCGGCGTTCAGGAAGGCCCCAGCGAAGAATGCGAAGCCATAAAGCAAAATACCGAATGGTTACCGTCGGCGATTTGACTCGTATACGACACACCATGACCTACAAAGAAATGCCGCGAAGCGACTAGGTCGCGATTTGCATCAGCGCCGGAGTTGTTTGTCTTGAGAAGTCAAATCGACGCGCAACATCCAGCATAAAAAAGCGGCGCGGCTGAGCGATTCTCACAAATTAAGTCACACTTCCAAATCGTAGCCGGCTTTCGCCAGTGCCCGGCGCGTCGCTTCCATAACATGCGGGCCATCGACGTTGGGCACGACTCTGACCTCCGGCGCTTCTCGCAACTGCTGCAAAATCTTATCGGCCTCGGCGCCAGCCAGTTCCTCGCACTGATCGTACATACCCCCGGGGTCTTCTTCGATGGGATTATGGACCCTGAGAATGGCTTGGATTGCCGCCATGACCGGTCTCGTTGGTGTCGGCACCAGCAGCGCGGCCAACGCGCCATGATCGTGGCGCAGCCTGGGCGCGACGGGAAGCGGCTCGCCGCCGCGTAGCTTTTGCGCCGCCGGAAGAAGAATCTTCTCCTCCATCCCAATGTGCTTGAGCAAACCCGAGCGGAATTGGGCATAAGCCGCGCCGTCGATATTCTCCGGGTCGGACATAGCGCGTTCGAGCAAGGCATCGAGGCGCCGGTGATCGTCGGCGAGATGGCGGTAGATTTTCCCGGGCATCAAACAGTCCCTCCAAAAATGCAAAAATGTGCAGAGCCGCTCGACATCGTTTCATCGCCGAGCTTCGGCGTCAGGATCGCGTCGACCGCAAAGTAACTCACGATTGGCGGGCGCGGCACCGACGTCGCTCGGGGCGTCCTTACCAACAAGATTTTTTTGGGATGTGGCCTGAACTGGAGAGAGACAAGCGTGTATTGGTTCATTTAGAGGCCGCCACAAATTTTCAGGAGAAAGATTCCTCGCTCTCGGAATGACCACGCCATAGACGGTTTGTCATCTCGAACGAAGTGAGGATCTTGACCTAACTGAACCACTACCGACAAGCGAGGTAAAACAAGCCGAGCGCTTATCGCTTTATCGGTCGTTTCCAATTTAATTGGGACAGTAATGAGTAACGATATCTCCGTTCAGTGCTGTATGTGACGCAACTTTCCCGTCTTCGTCAGCATCCTGTTGGCTCGAAACACTCCAGACTATTTCGCCAGAGAACGGCTGTACTGCAGCACGGCCTTTTGCTCATCCTTGGTAAGTTTCTTGTTCGCCGGCATCTTGCCGGAGCCTTCAGCGATGACCTTCAATAATACTTCGTCCGATTTCTGCTTCGTTTCTTTGCCGACGATGTTGAGCTCTTTTTCGCCCAAGGTTTTGGCCACCGCTGGGTTGCCCTTTCCGTCCGCGCCGTGGCAACCGGCGCAGTTCTTCTCGTAGGCCGTTTTACCGGCATCGGCGTCGGCTGCCAGCCCGTGGCTGATCGGCCAGGCTAAAGTAAGAATAAGTGCGGTCGTAGGTAGAGTTGGTTTGAGCTTCACGGGAATCCTCCTGGTTCGCTCTTTTACTGATTCTCAGGCTTCCAATCAAGGCAGGCGACTGTCAACGTTATATTCGCACCTTGGACCCTGGGCGCGCCAGCAATATTCAATAATCCCGTCAGCGGTCTTTAGCATGAGATGAGATTCGACCCTTTTCCATAGTGGCCAAATCGCCCATGAGTACTTTTTTCTGGATAATTCACGACGATTCGGTATACGCTACGCATGATCGACGAATCAACTAACGAATTGCCGACACACGGAAGGAAATAATCCGTGGCAAACTACGCCGTCGCTACCGTCATCGTTTTGAGTATCATTCTGATCGGCCTATTGCTGATCCGGCCTTCGATAACGGCAGCACAAGGAGGCAAGATCGTCGCCTTCATCGCGTTCTTTATCCTGCCGATCGTCGCGACGGTCTTGGGCGCTTCGATTCATTTAGAAAATTCGAAGTCGACGCAGTTCTGCTTGTCTTGCCACGTCATGGGGCCCTACGGCAAAAGCCTTTTTAGAGATGATCCCACCTATGTTCCCGCCGCCCACTTTCAAAACAACCGCATCCCGAAAGACCAGGCCTGCTTCACCTGCCATACCCATTACACGATGTTCGGCGACCTCAACTCCAAAATGCGCGGGCTGCAACATCTCTACGCCTACTATTTGAAACCGATCCCGAACAAAGTTCAGCTTTACAAGCCATTCGAAAACCGCGAATGCTTGCACTGCCACGCCGGCGCGCGATCCTTCGAAGAGACCACGCCGCACAAGGAGATGAAGGAACAGCTAACCGACAACCAGATGTCGTGTCTGACATGCCACAATAAAATTCATGACGTGGCGAATATCGATAAGGCCAAACAATGGAAAGGACCGGGCACATGACAGACGACGCGTCGCGCCTGCAGCGCAAACTGAAGACGGCAGCATACTTGTTGATCACCGGTCTCGTCGTTGAAGGAATCAGCCTCTATTGGAGCCATCCAATGAGCTTTCTGGTATTCATTGTTCTCGGCGGCATTCTCCTCACCGCCGGCATAGTCACTTACTTGATTGCCATTGTCACTCATTGACCGGCATCTACTCTCAGATTGCATGCAGCCGTGCTAATATTCGGTCTTTCTTTCTTGGCACATCGAAAGTTCAATCGATCTGAGCCATGCCGAAGAAATCGGAGAGGGCTCTCTTTCACCATGTTGCTAGGTTCGGGCTAGATGCCAAACTGGCCGGTTGGACACTGTGTCGTCGAAGATACTAAATCCGATGGGGTAGGCGGTTCCCGGTCGCAGGACCTTGTCATCCGCATTGCCGGTGTTCAACTTGCGCCGGAGTTCTACGACCCAATACCCGTCGGCGTACCGCCCGAATGCCTGGATGTCGGCAGCGCTTCCCTCGGGCTCGCGTTGAAGATATTGTGGCAGAAGGTCTCCCACAGCGAACTTAGCGTTCGGGTCAAGCGCCACCGCGTTCCTCTTCTCGATCAGCGCTGCCTGTCCCATGCGCGTAGCGAGATCGGCTTCGGGGATGGCTCGGAAGCCGGTGATTTTTTCATTGTACATGAACTGGGGTTTGGGCGGGTTAAAAAACGGCGAGCGTCCGGCGTCACCATTGCGGTACTCTAGCACCCAATCGTCGCTCGCGTAGCCGACAGCGTTAGAGCGAGCGGCGCGCCATTGCCAGAGATCGAGAAATTTCCCGGCGGTCTTGAGTTTGTTCAGATCAGCCGCCGGTTTCACCTTATCCCATGCGCCGGCCTCATCTTGAGCCGTCCGCGAAATCAACAAATATTTTCGGATGTCGCCGACCCGCCGGCCCTTCGCGCCCCAGTATGGATGTGGGTCAATCGCGCTCCGTGCGACGTCTCTGGGCATGGCGCGCATGCTATTGTGGCAAGTCATCCAACAGCCAACCTGCGAGAACGTTGCGCTTGAACCATCAAAGGCGCTGACGTTGTTAGGATCATCCAGTAAAATCGCCAGCCGGTCCTCGTAGCTGGGCGGGATCCCTTTCTTGGTCGCTTCGGGTTTTTCTCCTCCCCACTCCACCCACTGCTTGCCATCATAGCGCCAGAGCGTGTGCATCGCGTGCGGTATTTTAGTCGCCCAGCGGAACTGGAAGTATACGAACTCTGCGTCATAGGCAGCGCGAACCGTAAGGTCGATAGTGGGCGCCTTTCCGACAATAGGATCACTTTCGCGCGGACCAGCTTGAACTAACTTGGCGCCGAGCGCTTTCTCTTGACCCGTGTGACACGTGGCGCAGCCCGCATCTATAGCTCCAGCGCCCGGATGAGCATCGCTTGTCAGGAACTCCCAGGAGGCCTGACCGGGGTAGAACAAAGTAACAGTCTTAGCCGGAATCTTTTCCCAGTCGCCGGGAAAACCAAAAAGCCTTGGTCCTGTTATCTCTGAAGGCGCAATGCCAAGCACCGCGCAGCTTCCCGCTATTGCAGCGAATGCGAACAGGATTATCGCGGGCACCATCCAACCTGGCTTGTTCTTCATCATCTTCGCTCCTCCATCGCCTTCAGCGGCCAATTAACTTCCGCTATAGCCAGTTCCTTCGCCTTGGCTTTCGTTAGCGGGAACCAACGCATTATTTTGCCAGCGATCTGACGTAACCCAAGGCTTGCTTTTGCTCGTCTTTGCTCAGTTTGGACGCAGGCATTTTGCCGGAGCCCTCAGCGATAACCTTCAAAAGCTGTTCGTCCGATTTCTGTGCCGTATCCTTTGTGGCAATGTTCAACCCTTTTTCTCCAAGGACTTTGGCCATGGCCGGATTGCCTTTACCATCTGCCCCATGACAACCGATGCAGGATTTCTCGAATAAGGCTTTGCCCGAACTCGCATCAGCGGCAAAGGCTTCCGGTGCCCAACCCGCGCCGACCAACAGCCCGATTACGGCCAGTGCTATCTTTCCCTTCATAGTTCCCTTTCTCCTTTCTTTCTTTGCAGTGTGTTTCTCTTGGCCCACACTCTTAAGGCGTAAAGTTTAGCCAATCACTATTTTTAAAAAATAGTGACAAATCACTTTGTCGGACTCATGGTATACCCGAGATATGTCAAAACGATCGAGTAAACAATCAGCAGGAGCCCAAAAGCAGCCGCTAGGCGGCTTGACGTTTTTCCTGCCGAAGCATTTCGGTCGAGAAACGGTATGGCGATTAAAATCAGCCCGATTGCGCCGAATCCCAGCACACCTAGTAGCTCGCCCTCAATACCGAGAATATGGCTGGGCAAAAGTTTGAGCGTTTGAAACATCGCCATGAAGTACCATTCAGGTTTGATACCGATGGGCGCCGGCTGAAATGGATCGGCCTTCTTGCCCAACTCCGCCGGATAATAGGCAGCCAGAGCCGCAAGCAATCCGAGGGCGCAGAGCCACCCGACCAAGTCACGGAGAAAAAAGTTCGGGAAAAAAGGCATGGTTTTTTTCTCATCGCTGTTTTTTTCCACGCTCGGCGGACGGCTCATGCCATGTTTTTGCACCAGGAAAAGATGAAGTCCGAGAATGACGGTGGCGATGCAGGAACGGTCCTATCACCGGCAGAACACCCGGAATCTCGGTGCCGACCCGTGTCGCAAAGAAAGCCAGCTCATTCCATGGCAAAAGGTAGCCGGTAAATCCAAACGCCAGGCTCAGGCCGAGCAATCCGCCACCGGAAAGCCAGGTTAATTCGCGCGGGCGCCCATAGGCATGGAGCAGCAAGGCGCTGAACAGATGGATGAACATGGCGAGGATCATCAGATTGGCCGACCATGAGTGAATCGATCTGACCAGCCACCCGAACTGCACCTCGGTCATGAGAAACTGGATCGATTCGAAGGCCTCGCCGGCGCTCGGCCGGTAATAGAGCAAGAGAAGAATGCCGGTGGCGACCTGGATCATGAACAGAAACAACGTCATGCCACCGAAGTAATACCAAAACGTGTGACGGTGCAGCGGCACCTCTTTCTTCTTGGCGACCTTGGCAAAATCGCCGAGCCCGATTCTTTCGTCAAGCCAAAGCCAAAGTTTGCTATGCTTCGCACTTTGGATTTCCATGGCGATACTAGCCCCTCTTGCTCACGACGATCTGATCGCTGCGCACATTCACAACGTACTCTTCCAAAGGCTTTGGCGGCGGCCCCTCGATATTTTTTCCGTTCAAGTCAAAGTGGCCGTTGTGGCAGGCGCACCAGATGTGGCTGATATCCGAGCGGTATTGCACGATGCACGCGAGGTGGGTGCAAACGGCGCTGAATGCTTTAAGTTCATCGTTGGTCGTCCTGATCAGTATCGCCGGCTGGCTGCCGAAACGGAAAATTTGCCCGCTGTTCGCTTTTACTTCTTGCGGTTTAAGCGAAAGCGTCACCGTGTGCGCCGTCGATTCTTCGACTTCGGGCGGGATGAGGTACCGGCTCAGAGGATATGTCACGACAACGAGGAACGCACCGGCAGTGGTGCCCAAGAACCAGTTGAGAAACTTTCTCCGTCCATTGTCGAGCCCTATGCTCGTCTCGTCGTTGGCCATACTAAGAAACTTCCTCGCAGGCTTATTTTGGTTTTCTCTCCATTTGCCGGATTTTGAGGATCAAACCGACGACTAGGGCCAAGATGATCAACACGGAGATCGCCAAGCCCTTACGCCTGAACTGTAACTCATCGAGCGCTTTCAAGCCGCGTGCATAGTCCTTCTCGCTGATTTTCAGTCCTGGCTCAACTTCTTTATCAAGAATCGCCTGATCGAACCCATGGATCGCGGCGCGCGCTTTGATGAGCGTGGTCTTCGCTTCATTAAGCTCGAACAACGGCTGGCTGACTTCCATGCCGGCATGTTCGGCATTTTTGAGTACGGCGAGAGATCTTTCGTAACCTGTCTTCAGCCGCTCAATGGACTTGAGCATGCTAGCCGCCAGCAAACCGCCTGACGAAGTCGGTGGATGACAAGTTGCGCACGCCGATTTATCGCCTGCGCTTAACATCGCGTCGCTGGTCTCGAGAATCGCGTGATTGCTATGACAAGTCGCGCAACCGGGAGTGCCCATTTGCACAAAGATTTTGCTATGCGGGCTCTTATTGAACAGTTCGGAATTCACCGCATGGCACTGGCCGCAAACGTTTACCACTGAAGATATCCCCGGCGGCGAGGCGCCGTGATTACCATGGCAGTCATTGCAGGTCGGTGCCGATAGATCACCCTTGGCTGTCATCATTTTCCAGTGAACGCTTTGCTTGTATTTCTCGACTTGATCCGTCGGGATCTTGTACGGCGCCATATACTCAGTGTTCGCGTGACAGGAACCGCACGTATCCGCAACGTGCGATGGATGCACAGATGAGCGGGCGTCACTCGGCGGCCTGATTGAATGAGGTTTGTGGCAACTCGCGCACGTCGCGACTTTCGTATCATTTTGTTCTTTCAGCCGTCGCCCGTGAACTGAAGTATAGTATTCCGTAACCTGATCGACGCGGAGAGAGGGATTGTATTGCCTCATGAAGGCTGCGTTGGAATGGCAGTGACCGCAAACGTCGATCACTTGAGCAGGCGTCGGTTTGCCGATATATCCCTTCGTCTTGTCCATCGCTTCCAAGCCCATCTTCGTACCGTCACCGCCGTGGCAAACAACACACCCGAACCCCTTCGCCGCGTGGATATCCGCCTTGTACAACTCTACCGGCTTCGTCAGGTTGTCCACGCCAAGCGCCGCATGGCACACCGCGCAAGTCTCCCCTTCGGGTTGGGCCTTTACGACGCCGATGCCGGTCGCGAGCATTAGGCCAACGAGAAACGCAAAAAAAATAGCGCAATTTAGTTTGCTGGAGCTCAAAGGTTTCACAGCTGCATAAAGTTCGTCATGCTAGTTTCTTGCCCCGTCGCCAATCCGCAAATTTTTATCGCCAGTAGAGTAGGCGAGTGAGCGATGCTAAGAGTCAACACGACTCACTCACCCCTCGTCGAACCGGACGTGAGGATTTCCCTCATCCGGCTCTCCCGAAGACTTTTGTCTCAGCCATGCGCGGGCGACCAAGCGGTGG
>WNGF01007934.1_pt1 | contig 12635 bp, 9 predicted proteins | sample 5400641 | NCBI WGS metagenome assembly WNGF01 (sample SAMN13153371, study PRJNA577476) | soil metagenome | isolation source: 80 cm soil or saprolite under grassland replicate 2 | place: USA:California | collected 2016-06-15
GCTGAAGAAATGCGTGAAGCTGATTCCAAGCGCGTTGCCGTTATCGAAGTGAACCTCGCTGCCAGCGGTGTTTGTCGTGCCGACCCGACTGCCGCCGGCCCAAACTGCCACTTCGTTTGATTGCCCGAAACGAGGAAAAGCGCTGAGCGCGAGGACCACCGCGACAACACGCATAGGCACTCCTTGCTCGCGGCATTCTATGTCGATATAACGATGGGCTCGCAAGGAGACCTTCTCGATGAATCGATCCTTCAGCCTGGCAATTCTTCTGACGGCGCTTTCACTTTCTGCGCAAGACCTCCCGATCGGCCGCATGACGCAACTCAATGGGATGCTGCAGCCGGGGATGGTCATTCGCGAGGCGAACGGGATCCCGCACCTCTTCGCGCTCAATCTGCACGACGGGTGGTTCCTCAACGGCTGGCTTCACGCGCAGGATCGCCTCTTTCAGATTGATGCAAACTGGCGCATCGCATCCGGCACGCTCGGCGAGCTCCTCGGATCCGCCGCGCTGTCGAACGACGTGCAGCTCCGCACCCTCGGATTGCGGCGCGCAGCCGAGGCGACGCTGCCGGCGTTGTCGAGCGATGAGACTGCAGCGCTCGATGCGTACACCGCCGGCGTGAACGCGTACCTGCAGGCGCATCCGATTCAGCTTCCGCCGGAATACTCGCTGCTTGGCATCAACTCGATTCCACCGTGGGCGGCCACGGACACGCTCGCGATCGGGAAGCTGATCGCATTCGGCCTTTCGTTCGATCTCGATCTCGATCGCACCGTCGCGTTGATCTCGTATCAGACAGCGGGCAAGATCGTCGGCTTCGATGGCACGAAGCTGTTCGCTGATACCTGGCGCTCCGCGCCATTCAGCAGCGCTGCGACGATTCCCGATGCCACCGGTGCCGGCGCGGCGGAGCCGGTTCATGCGAACGCCGCCGAGGGCGGCGGCGCTACACTCGACAGCAGTTGGATCAGGCCGGAAACGGTCCGGTTGCTGAATGCGTACCGCGATCAGATCAGCAACAACGACGTGTTGCAGGCGGCGATCGATCCGCAGCGTCACGCGGGATCGAATGAGTGGGCGATCGCGCCGAAGAATTCAGCGACAGGCAACGCGTTGGTGGCGAACGATCCGCACCTGTCGTTCAGCGAGCCCCCGAATTTCTATCCGATTTCCATTCGCGTTCCCGGAAGGTTGAATGTCGCCGGGATGGGTTTTCCCGGTGCGCCATTTGTGATCCAGGGACAAAACGAGCGCATCGCCTGGGGATCGACCGTGCATCCGATGGATGTCACCGACATCTATCAGGAGCAGCTTGTGCCGGAGGCGGCATCGCCGAGCGGCTTCGCGTCCATCTTCCAGGGCAAAAAGGAAAACGTTCTGGCGATCCCGCAGACATTTCGGGTGAACAACTTCGCCGGAGGTCTGAACACGGTTGCTCCCTCGGCGTCTGTGCCGGCGGCCACGCTCGTCGTGCCGCGGCACGGGCCGATTTTGCAGCTCGACACAAAGACGGGAGTCGCGGTCAGCGTGCAATACACTGGGTTCTATCCGACACACGAGCTCAATGCGTTTCTGCTGATCGATCAGGCGAAGAGCGTCAACGACTTCAAAAACGCGCTGCAGTATTTCGATTTCGGCTCACAGAACTTCGCGTACGCGGACGTCGAAGGCAACATCGCCTATTTCACGGGCGGCGAGATGCCGGTCCGCGAGGATCTGCAGGCCGGCAAAGTGAATGGCCTGCCGCCGTACTTCCTGAGAAACGGCCAAGGCGGAAACGAGTGGATGGCGATCGTCAATCGTCAGCCGCAGCAATCGATTCCATACGAGATCCTGCCGTACTCCGAAATGCCGCAGGTCGTGAATCCGTCGAATGGATGGTTCGTGAACGCGAACAACGATCCGATCGGGCAGACCCTCGACAATGATCCGCTCAATTCCGCGCGGCCGGGCGGCGGCATCTACTATCTGAATCCCGGCTACGATGGATTTCGAGCCGGACGTATTACACAGCTCGTTCGGCAGAAGCTCGCGAACGGCGGCAAGCTGTCGGTTGCCGACATGCAGTCGATTCAGGCGGACACGGTGCTGATCGACGCCGAAGTGTTCGTGCCGTTCATTTTGAAGGCGATGACCAACGGGAAAGCTGCGGGCACCGACGCGACGCTTGCGGCACTCGCATCGAATCCGATCGTCGCCGCCGCGGTCGCCCAGCTTTCCACGTGGAATTTGTCGACGCCCACCGGGATCGATACCGGATACGACGCTCACGAAACGAGCGGGACGACTCGGTCCCAAACGGAGATCAGCAACAGCGTCGCCGCGACGATCTACGCTGCGTGGCGAAGCAAGTTCCTCGCGAACACCATCGACACGGCTTTGAAAACGCTGACCGTTCCCCTACCGCCGTCGCAACAGACGCTCTCCGCGCTTCGGTTTCAGCTCGAGAACTACAGTGCGACGGGAGGACGCGGGCCCACGTCTGGCGTGCCCTTCTTCAACGTTCCCGGCGTGAGCGACCCTGCCGCGCGACGCGACATCCTCATTCTGAAGAGCATCGCCGACGGTATGGCCATGCTCGCGAGCGACGAATTCGCGCCGGCGTTCAACAAGTCGACCAATCTGAGCGACTATCGCTGGGGAAAGTTGCATCGCGTCGTCTTCTCGCATCTGATGGCCAACCTTTTCTCGCCGGGCGCGCCGGCGGGTCCGCCGCCGTTCCCGTCGCTCCCGAATCTGCCAGGCGTCGCCACTGACGGCGGATTTTCAACCGTCGACGCGGCGAGCCACGATGCACGCGCGAGCACGGTCAACGGATTCATGTTCGGCAGCGGGCCGAATCGCCGTTACGTCGGGAACATGCAGGCCGGCCTGGTGCAGGGACAATCAAGTTTGCCTGGCGGCGTGAGCGGCGACGTGCGCAGTCCGTGGTTCACCAATCTGCTGATGCAGTGGTTGACGAACGACACATTCGCGGTCATTCCTGATACCTTTCCTCGCATACCTTGGTTACCGTAACTTGTCCGAAGTGCGGGTTCGAGGAGGCTGAGAGCGCGCGCGAGTGCTCGCGCTGCGGCATCGTTTTTGGGAAGTACGTCCCCTCACCCGCCGCTTCGCGGCACCCTCTCCCGGTGGGAGAGGGTGGCCCGAAGGGCCGGGTGAGGGGCGACGAACTCCGCGTCCTCGGCATCGGCTTCGCGATTGCGGTCGTCGCCTACGCGATTCCGCTCACCCGCTTCCTGTTGCACCCGATCATCACACTCGTTCACGAATTGGGGCACGCGGTGGCCGGATGGCTTCTCGGCTATCCATCCATTCCCTCATTCGATTTCGTGTACGGCGGCGGAATCACGCCGCACGGACGGTTTCAACTCGCGATCGCGCTCGTCGTCGCCGGCGGATTCGGATATGGGATGTACCTCTTCCGCGAGAACCGACGCACGGTCGCGCTGATCGGCGGATGCTTCCTCATATGGCTGTTCTTCGTCACGTCCGAGTGGCGACGCCTGCTCGTGGTCAGTGCTGCGGGACACGCGTCCGAGAGCATCTTCGCCGGGATTTTTCTCTACATGGCGCTCGCCGGAATCGGTTGGCGCATCCCTGAGCTGGAACGTCCTCTCGGCGCATTCATAGCATTTTTCATACAATTTAATATGATCTCTTTTTGTCTCGATCTGATGCATGACCAGGATATTCTCGAAGTCTACAAACAAGGGAAAGGCGGCATGCTGATGCACGACATCGACAGCATCTCGGCCGACCTCATCATCCACACGCCGTGGCATCCGAGCATTCAGGCGCTGGCGCGCCTTCTCCTGTTGTTGTCTTTCGCGCCGCTGACGATCGCGGTGGTCTTGTATTTCCGGAGGGCGAGCTGGAGTCGCGTGATAACCTCTTTGTATGCCCCACAAGCCGATGGTTCTGGTGGTCGATGACACCGACTCCGTGCGCAAGCTGCTCGCGGCGGACCTCTCGCAGGACACGCGATTTGTGGTCGAGCAGGCGAGCACCGGAGCGGAGGGGCTGGAAAAAGCGGTGACTCCCGAGTGCGCCGTCGTGGTGCTGGACATGATCCTGCCGGACATCGACGGCTTGCAGTTCATCGATCAACTGCGCATGCGCCGTCCGAGTCCGCCGGCGATCATCGCCATTACCGGTGCGTCGGAAACCCTCGTGCCCGACTCGATCATCGAAGGGCCATATCGCGGTCTGGTCAGCGCGGTGTTTCGCAAACCGATCGACCGCGAGAAGCTGCGCGAGACGGTCGCGTTCTGCATCTCAGCCTAACGCCGGATGTCGTCCCGAGCGCCGCAGAGCGCGAGGGATCCCCAGCGTGCTTGCGAAGGGGATTCCTCGCCGTCTGCGCGGCTCGGAATGACACAGGCTTGCTCACGACACCGCCGGCCACAGCTCCTCGTCCGCAGGGAGCTCCAGGCGCTTTCCGGCGAACGCGAGAAGCATTGCGCGCTCTCCTTCGCCAGCGGTGAAGCGCTCCGGCAGGTTGATGCGAATGCGGTAATCGGAGTCGTAGCTGAGGATGTGCGCATCGAATGCGCGATGATGCGTCGCGCACAAGGCCACTCCGTCGCGCACCGAGAAAGCCGGCTGCGGATCGCGATCACCAACAACGAGCGCCGCATCGAGAAGCGCGCGCACGCGAAGGCCGCACACTGCACAGCGGTCGTGATAGGCCTTCAGCACGGCGTTGCGAAAGCGCGCGTGGTAGAGCCGCCGTTGCACGGTAGTGATGACGTAGCTCTTCGACATTTCGCGAATTTCCATCGGGCTTTCGGGTGTGCGAATGGCCGGCAACGTGAGCTGGCGCGTCATCGCCGGCGGGGAAACCACTTCGCCCGGTTTCTGCTCCGACAGATCGATGAGGAATCGTCGCGTCGTGTCGTCCCATCCGACCACAAACACCGGCGCAAAAATGACGTACTCCGGATTCGGCTTTCGCTTCACCTGTAGGAAGTAAATCAGCGGGATCTCCGCCTCGGCACATCTCTTCAGACCGTCGGAGTTCGGAGCGAAGTCGTACAGCACCCGGCTTCCTTCGATCGGGTCATCGGTGTACGACGAGTCGATCGTCGAGGTGATCGAAAGCGGATCGCTCAGCTCCGCCGGCTTGAAGATCCCCTGCTGCCCTTTCAGAAAAACGCGGCGACCGCCGGTCGTGAAATGTTGCAGCTCGGAGGAAGGGACGGCCACCCAGCGCTCGCGAAGATCGCGGACGTAATGAATGGCTTCGAGACGGATCCTCGTCTCGTCCAACAAAGCGTTCTTCGTTCCTCGTTCTTTGTTCTTCGTGGTGTAACGAACAACGAAGAACGAAGAACGAACAACAGCCAACGATTCACTTGGGCTTGCGGTGGAACATTCGCTGCCACAGCGACGGTTTTTTCGCGGGCGACTCCGGCTCTTTCTTCGGCCGCGACTTCGACGCGGAGGCGGTCACGGTCGCCTTCGCCTTGTGCGCCTCGACTGCCTTGAACGCCTCGTCACGTCCTTGCTGACCGGTGACGCTCTTCGGATAGACCTTCAGGTAGTCGTTGTATGCCTGAAGGCTCTCGTCATAACGCCCTTCCACGGCAAGACGATGCGCGTACGCAAGCGCGTTTTTCTTGGCAACGAATTGCGCTCGCTGCTGCGGCGTAATCACACCGACAGGAGTGGGATCGGTTTGCACGTGAATGACAGCGATCGTGCCGATCAGTCCCGCCGCGAGAATTCCGATGATCGAATACGAGAGTGCCGGCGGTAGAAAATTTCGCGTCTGCTGCGCAATTGCGGGCGTCTGGTCGTCGAAATGTTTATCGGTTGTTTCATCCGGCTTCGGGGTCGATGATCCTGCGCCAATCGTGCTCAACGCGTCGAACGGCAGAACCTTCGGCGCCGGAGTGGGTGTCGGCGTGCTGCCGCGCAATGCCTGCAATTCGCACAGCGCCTCGTTTGCAGTGGCAAACCGTTCTTCGGGTGATTTCGGGAGGAGCCGCGCGACGAACCGCGCGACCAGTTCCGGCACGTCCGGATTCCCTTCGCTCGCGAGCGGCGGATGGCGTTCGACGACGTTGCGCAGGATCCCGCTCACGTCGGGCGCCGAAAAGGGCTTGACGCCCGTCAGCATCTCGTACAGAACGACGCCGACAGAAAAGAGATCGCTTCGCGTCGTGACGTCCGCGCACTTCACCTGCTCCGGCGACATGTAGTTCGGCGTGCCGAGCATCGATCCGACCTGCGTCAGTGTCGAACCCGAGGGTCGGGCGATGCCGAAGTCGGCGATCTTCGCCTGTCCGTCGGTCGACAGAAGAATGTTCGCGGGCTTGATGTCGCGGTGAATCACTCCCTTTGCGTGCGCATACGTGAGGCCGCGGAGGATGTCTTCGCCGATTCGCAGCGCGTCATCGAGAGGCAGCGGCTTCGATCGTTTCAGGCGGTCGCGCAGCGACTCGCCTTCCACCCACTCCGTCGCCAGGTACGAGATCACATTGTTCTCGTATCCCGGCTCGTACAGCGTCACGATGTTGGGATGCTGCATCGCGCCGCAGACTTCGGCCTCGCGTTGCAGGCGCTGATAGAACTCGTTCGCTTCGCTCTCGTCGTCGAATTGTTGTTGAACCTGGACCGTCTTCAGCGCCACGCGACGGCCGATCCTGCGGTCGCGAGCGAGATAGACCATGCCCATGGCCCCTTTGCCAAGGACGGATTCAACTTCGTATTCGCCAAACTGGCGACGTGTTTCGGTCGCAAGGTCGCCCATTTTGAAGTGCCATCATCCTAGCAGGGGGCGCAAGAGGGAAGCGTGATCCGGCTTACTTTGACCGGGTGACCTCGATTTTCGAGATCTCGTTGGCGCCGGTCTTCGTTCCCTGAGCGGAGTTCTCCTCGCGGAACGCGAAGAGCAGCCCGTCGACAGTCCGGAAGTCGCTGTAATTCGTGGTGAACTCGACTCCGGCCGCCTTGCTGATCGACTTCAGGATGTGTCCGCTCGCGGGATCGACTTCAATGGTGAGCGTCATCGGAGGCGCGAGCGGGATTTCGATCGCATTTGTGCCCCCGCTTCGCAGCGATGATTTCTTCTGCTCCAGAAGCAGAGGAAGCGAGAGACGGGCCGCTTGAAGACGCATCGCCTCGAGACCCATGCCCGTGGCCTCTTTTCCGTTCTGCGTCCCGTGATCGCCGTCGACCACACGCACCTCGGTGTTCGTCGGATACACAATCTCGACGCGGAGTTTGTCCGGCCGCTGCCACTCGCGCGTGAGCTTTCCCTCGTCCGGGCGCATCGCCGGGATTACACGGCCCGTCTGGCGAAATGAGGTGACTTGCGACCATGCCGCCGCGCCGCCGTACGCGCGGAGCACTTTGGCAATCAGATCATCGAGCGGTACTGGCTGGCCGCTGAGCGCGGCCAGCCAAAGCAACAGAATCATCAGAACGTAATCCTCGCACCGATCTGACCGGTGCGCGGAACGCCACCGGCGCGCAGCGCGGTGAGCTGCAGGAAAGTGGTCGAACGCCGATCACCGGCCGGGACGTCGAAGTTTGTCCGATCGGTAAGGTTAAAGATTTCGCCAAAAACTTCGATATTCGCAATGACCACAGGCAACCGGTACCCAACGCGCGCGTCCATCTCGAAGAAATTGGGTCCTCGCGCACCGTTGCGCCCGCCCTTGTCGAACACAGTGTAGGCGTTACGCCCGGTACCGCTGTACTTTCCCGCGGGCAGCGGGTCGAACAGGATGCCATTCTTATCAAGATCGAAGTTGCTGTCCTGAATGGTGAACGGATCGCCCGACAGGTATCGCGTGACCAGCGCCAGGGTCAGCCCGTGAGTGCGAGGCGGAGCCCACGAACCGCTGAAGACAAAGTTGTGCGGCTTATCGAAATCCGTCGGCCCCTCGTTTTGATCGAGGTTCCGTTCAGCCAGCAACTGAAAGTTCATGGTGGGAACGAAACCGCCCGATGTGTTCCCCTTCGATTTCGAGTACGTATAGGAAATGCGGTACTGGTAAGTCTGACCCAGATGGTGATCGAGTTGGAACTCGACAGCGTTGTAGGTCGTATGGCCGGCATTGACTCGCTCGGAAACCAGGGAAGACGAGGGGAACACCGGGTTGGTGCGAACCACCGGCGTCGTCCGAGACGTATTGGCACGTGTTCCCGGATTGAGATCGAAGCTCATCAGCATGCCTTTACTGCTGGCGTGGACATAGTCGACATTGATGGACATATTCGCGGTGATTTCGCGCTGCACGCCGAAGGAAAGCTGGTCCGTGTAAGCCACCGTTCGATTCGGGTCATCGAGGTTGATCGTTCCGGTGTTTTTGATTTTCGACCCCGGCGGGAACATCGAGTTGAGCAGGTCGCGATTGACGACAGGGCCGTTGATCAGGAACGGATTGGTCGGCTTGATTCCGTTGGCCGGTCCGGGATCGGCGGCAGTCGCGGGAAACGTGGCAGTGAACGAGTTGGAAAACACTCCCGCAGTTTCAACCCCCTGAACCAGCTCGAGGTGTGTCTTGTCATAGAAGCGGCCGACGCCGCCGCGCAGCACTGTCGTCCTGGCAGCCGGTAACTGATAGGTGAGGCCGACTCGCGGCGAGATGTTGTTTTTGTCGTACGGGTACTTCTGTCCGTTGGCGAACAGCGGGTTGTCCGCCTCCGTGAATGGAATCTTCTCCAGGTCGTAACGCAGGCCGAAGCTCACCGTAGCCTTGTTGTTGATGTTCCACTTGTCCTGAGCGAAGGCGCTCATGTACGTGACCTTCAGACGTAGATCGCTTGCGCCCGGGACGCGAATGGAGAAGCGCTCCGGATAGGTCCGAGGATCGTTGGGATTGAAAGGTCCGTTTGTGCGGAAGGTGAACGTCCCGTTCATGTTTCCCTGGTCGGTGGCGTGCTCTTTGGCGCGCTCATACTCCACGCCAAATTTCATATCGTGCTGGTTCGCGTACCAGTTGAAGGTGTCGTTGATCTGCCAGGCATCGTCGACGCGCGACTGCGCGACACTGCTCTGCTGATCGGTATAGGTGAGAAAGACCAGCGTGGGCGGGAGGGCGGCCTGATTCCGTCCGTTTCCATTGAAGCCCGGGTTGGCAAAGGCGACGTTTTCCTGCGTCCAGGTCAATCGAGCCGTGTTCACTCTCGAGTTGCCCATCACCAGGTCGTATTGAGCGACCGCTGTCTGATCGACGTCCGACTCCTCGCGCGACGCTGCGGGGGTCACATTGCCGATGATCTGATTCAGTTGCGGCGACGACTCGCGGAGCCATCGCACCGCCCAGGTGTTGCTGATATTGATCTGCTGATCGACGCGCACGAGCGTGTTCCACACGCGATCCTGCGTCGTCGGCTCGACGATTTCCGGACGCGCCGGAATGGTGATCGCGTTTGGGCGATCATTTTCCGGGCGCTCCACGTTGGCAAAGAAGTGCAACTTGTCCTGAATGATCGGTCCGCCGAGATTGGCAACGTATTGAACGTAGCGCGTGTCGGGCTTCCTGGTGTTGTTCTGCCTGACGAAGAAGTCCTTTTGTGTGAACGACGCGTCCTGCAGGTATCCGGACACCAGGCCCTTGAAATTGTTCGAGCCCTGTTTGGTCACCGCGTTGACGATCGCGCCGGTCGTCCGGCCGAACTCCGCGTCGTATTGGCCGGTGATGACCTGAAATTCCTGAATGGCATCCAGCGGCGGCCGCGCTTGCGTGCCGGCCCGCTGCCCGATGACATCGTCGTTGTTGTTGCCGCCGTCGAACATGTAGTTGTTGTTGCGCGGGTCCTGTCCGTTGACGCTGACCGAATCGGATCCGAACGACTCGGTGCTGATGCTGGGCACGACGCCGGGAAGCAGGCCGATGAATCCGATGAAATTGCGATTGATCGAGGGAAGCTCGGTCAGCTCCTTCGAGGTGATGTTGCCGCCGACCTCCTTGGAAGTGACGTCGACCACCGGCGCCGCCGCGGTCACCGTGACCTCCTCCGACATTGCTCCGAGGTCCAGTTTGACGTCCACCGTCGAAGTCTTGCCGACTTCAAGCCGCACGTTGCGGCGGCGGAAGTTTCGGAATCCCGACAGCTCCGCGCTCAGTTCGTAAGTGCCAGGCGTGACGGCGCTCATGACGTATGTGCCTTCTTTGTCGGAGGTGGTCGTCCGCACGACACCCGATTCCTGATGCTTGATCGTCACCGTCACCCCGGGGAGTGACGACCCATCAGCAGCCGTCACGCGCCCGCGAATTTGCGACGCTCCTTGCTGCGCGAGCGCGGAAGAAGTGAAGAGAACGAGAAGAAAGGAAGAGACGAAGAAGCTACGAATCCGCATACAGTTCCCCCAAGTGCATCCGGTTGAGTCTTGAGCCAGCTTCTACAATGACTAGGTTTCAAAACTCTATGTCTGAATCGCTCCGGGCGTCAACCTGCTTCTGCCTGCGACGACGTAGGAGGGACTGTGTCACCCTGAGCCGCCCATTCGACTCTCTTCGCTCGCTCAGGGCAGGCTCCGACGGCGAAGGGTCTCAACAGCGATGGCGTAACTTGAGATCCTTCCCCTTCGCTGCGCTCAGGGTCAGGATGACACGAGAGCGCGGACCACCGTGTACACTCCCGGCTCTTTATGGCCGCCGACTTCATCCGCGAAATTGTTGAAGAAGACCTGCGCACAGGCAGGCATTCGATGGTCATCACCCGCTTTCCACCGGAGCCGAACGGGTATCTCCACATCGGGCATGCGAAGTCCATCTGCCTCAATTTTGGGATCGCCAACGAGTACCGCGGCCACTGCAATCTGCGCTTCGACGACACGAATCCGACAAAGGAGGAGGCCGAATACGCCGATGCAATCAAGCGCGACGTGTCATGGCTCGGCTTCTCGTGGGGAGAGCACCTCTACCACGCCTCGGACTATTTCGAGCAGCTCTATCGGTGGGCCGAGGATTTGATTGGTGGGGGGAAAGCGTACGCGGATAGCTCGTCTGCGGACGAGATTCGCGAGTTGCGCGGCACGCTCACAGAAGCGGGAAAAGAATCGCCGTTTCGCAATCGAAGGGTCGAAGAGAATCTCGATCTGTTTCGGCGGATGCGCGCCGGCGAGTTTCCCGATGGTGCACACGTGCTACGCGCGAAAATCGATATGACATCTCCAAACATCAATATGCGCGATCCGGTGCTCTATCGCATCCGGCACGAGACACACCATCGCACCGGCGACGCGTGGTGCATTTACCCGATGTACGACTACGCGCATCCGCTTTCCGACGCCATCGAGCAGATCACCCATTCGCTCTGCACGCTGGAGTTCGAGGACCATCGCCCACTCTATGACTGGCTCATCGAGAATGTTCCCGTTCCCGCCCGCCCGCGCCAATACGAATTCGCGCGACTGAACCTCAACTACACGGTGGTGTCGAAGCGCAAGCTGCTGCGCCTTGTCGAAGAAGAACACGTCCATGGATGGGACGATCCGCGAATGCCGACGATTGCCGGTTTGCGCCGGCGCGGCTATACGCCCGCGTCGATTCGCAGTTTTACGGATCGCGTCGGCGTGGCCAAGCGGGAGAACGTCATCGATGTCGCGCTGCTCGAGTTCTCCGTTCGCGAAGACCTCAATCGCACCGCCAGGCGCATCATGGGCGTGCTCGACCCGCTGCGCGTGGTGATCGAAAACTATCCGGAAGATGAGACCGAGTGGTTCGACACGCCAAACAATCCCGAAGACCCGAGCGCGGGATCGCGATCGGTGCCGTTCTCCCGCGTGCTGTACATCGAGCGCGAGGACTTCATGGAAGAGCCGCCAAAAAAATTCTTTCGCCTCGCGCCGGGGCGCGAGGTGCGGCTGCGTTCGTCGTACTTCATCACCTGCACCGGCGTTTCAAAGGATGCCGGCGGCAGGATCACCGAGCTGCGCGCCACGTATGATCCAGCCACGCGCGGCGGCGATGCGCCGGATGACCGCCGGCCGAAGGCAACGCTGCATTGGGTCTCGGCGCAGCATGCCGTCGATTGTGAAGTGCGGCTGTACGACCGGCTGTTTCGCAGCGAGAATCCGGAGGAGAGCGGCGACTTTCTCGCCGATCTGAATCCCAATTCGCTCAAAGTGGTCAAAGACGCGAAACTCGAGCCGAGCGTTCGCGGCGCAGCGGCGATGACCCGCTTTCAATTCGAGCGCGTCGGCTACTTCTGCGTCGATGCCGACTCCACGCCGGAGCGCCTGGTGTTCAATCGCACCGCGACGCTGAAAGACACGTGGGCGAAAATCGCTAAGAGTTAATGTATACTATTTTCCCGAGATGGCGGTTTGCTGGCGCTGCCCGGCATGCAGCGAAGTCAGTTGCGAGGAGGATGTGAACCTCACCGGACCCGTCTCCTGCGACCACTGCGAGCACCCCTTCCCGCAAAACGAAACGCTCTGCCCCGTCTGCGATGCGCCCAACCCGTGGAAGCGTCGCGATTCGATCCACTTCTGGTGCCGCGAGTGCGGCACGATGCAACGGTTCCTTTCGCATGGGAGAGCGGCTGTCCCGGCCGCCGTGATCGGGCGTTCCGCCCGATCACTCGAGTAGCGCGATGGATCTCGCCGCGCGAGACGCCCGCTCGCCGCTGTAAACTCTCGCGCGTGAAACGACACCACGCGCTCGTA
>WNGF01010585.1_pt1 | contig 12633 bp, 8 predicted proteins | sample 5400641 | NCBI WGS metagenome assembly WNGF01 (sample SAMN13153371, study PRJNA577476) | soil metagenome | isolation source: 80 cm soil or saprolite under grassland replicate 2 | place: USA:California | collected 2016-06-15
GCCGGATGAGGGAACTTCATATACGCGCAGCCCACCTTCGGCCCGCAGACCGGAATACGCACCTCGGTGAGGATTTCGTTCTCGGCCAGCGCCGTGGTCATCAGCCCCTTGAAGAAATCGTCGGCCTTGATGGTGCGCTTGCCCTTGGGGCCTTCGGCCACCATCTCGGCGCCGAGAGCGATGATCGCGGCTGGGTAGTCTGCAGCAGGATCGGCATGGGCGAGGCTGCCGCCAATGGTGCCCATATTGCGCACCATGGGATCGCCGATCTGGCTCGCCACGGAGGCCAGCACCGGGCATTTCGACTTCACGACCGGGGAGGACTCGATGGCGTAATGGGTGGTGAGAGCGCCGAGGACCAGCGTGCCGCCCTCTTCCTTGATCCCCGAGAGCGCGCTCACCTTCCGGATATCGATGACGTGCTTGGGCTGAGCCAGGCGGAATTTCATCGCGGGGATGAGGCTATGGCCGCCGGCCAGCAGCTTGGCGTCGTCCTTGTGGCGCGCGAGCAGGTCGAGGGCCTCCTTGACCGTGCCCACCGAGTGGTATTCGAACTGGGCTGGATACATGGTCGGCTCTCCTTTACTTCTTGGCCTTGGCGGCCTGGATGGTCGTCCAGACCCGCTCTGCCGTGAGCGGCATCGCCTCGATATGATCCACGCCGAGTCCCCCGAGCGCGTCCACGACGGCATTGACCACCGCCGGCGTCGAGGCGATCGTGCCCGTCTCCCCCGCGCCCTTGACTCCCAGCGGGTTCACCGGCGTGGGCGTCTCAGTCCGAGCCGTCTCGTAGTTGGGCAGCATGTCGGCCTTGGGCAGCGCGTAATCCATCATGCTGCCGGTGACGAGCTGCCCCGACTCGTCGTCGTAGACGGCGCCTTCCCACAGCGCCTGGGCCACGCCCTGGGCGATGCCGCCGTGCACCATGCCGTCCACGATCATGGGATTGATGACATTGCCGACATCGTCCACGGCCACGTAGCGCAGGATCTTGACATGGCCGGTGTCCGGGTCGACCTCGACCATGCAGGCATGGGCGCCGAAGGGGAAGCAGAAGTTGGCCGGATCGTAGAAGGACGTCTCCTCGAGGCCGGGCTCGACGCCCTCGGGATAGTTGTGCGGCACGTAGGCCACGAGGGCCACCTGGCCGAAGGGCACTGCCTTCTCCGGCGAGCCCTTGACGAAGAACTGGCCGTTGGCATAGTCCATGTCCTTCGGATTGGCCTCGAGCAGATGGGCCGCGATCTTCTTGCCCTTTTCCTTGATCTTGTTGATCGACATCAGGATCGCGGTGCCGCCAACCGAGGCCGAGCGGCTGCCGTAGGTGCCCATGCCGAACGGCACCCGGCCCGTGTCGCCGTGGACGATCTCGATGTCGTCCATCGGAATGCCGAAGTGCTCGCCCACGAGCTGGGCGAATGTGGTCTCGTGCCCCTGGCCATGGGAATGCGAGCCGGTGTAGACGCTCACCTTCCCCGTCGGATGCACCTGGACCTTGCCCGACTCCCAGAGCCCGGCCTGGGCGCCGAGCGAGCCCACCACCTTGGACGGCGCGATGCTGCAGGCCTCGATATAGGTGGAGAAGCCGACGCCGAGGAGCTTGCCCTTGGCGCGTCCTGCGGCCTGGTCGGCCCTGAACTTCTTGTAGTCGAGCATCTGGAGCAGCTTGTCGAAGGCGGGGGCGTAGTTGCCGCTGTCGTACATCAAGGCCACCTTGGTCTGGTAGCCATTGTCGAACTTGGGGATGAAGTTCTTCTTCCTCAGCTCGGCCGGGTCCATCTTCGCCGCCGCCGCCGCGGCGTCAACGATGCGCTCGATGAGGTAACACGCCTCGGGGCGGCCGGCGCCGCGGTAGGCGTCCACGGGCGTCGTATTGGTAAAGACGCCCATCACCTCGCAGTGGATGGCCCCCATCTCGTAGACGCCGTTGAGCAGGGTGCCGTAGAGATAGGTCGGCACGGCCGGCGCGAAGGTGGAGAGATACGCGCCCAGATTGGCCGTGGTCTTGACGCGCAGCCCGGCGATCTTGCCGTCCTTGGTCAGCGCCATCTCCACGTCTGACACGTGATCGCGACCGTGGGCATCGGTTTGGAAGGACTCGCGCCGTTCGGCCGTCCAGCGGATGGGCCGCTTGATCTGGCGGGTGGCCCAGGTACAGACGGTCTCCTCGTTGTAGAGGAAGATCTTCGACCCGAAGCCACCGCCCACGTCCGGGGCGATCACCCTCACCTTGTGCTCGGGGATGCCCAGCACGAAGGCCGTCATCAGGAGGCGGTGAACGTGTGGGTTCTGCGAGGTCACCCAGAGCGTCCACTCGTCCGTGGACTCCTCGTAGCGCGCCACGCTCTGCGAGGTCACCCAGAGCGTCCACTCGTCCGTGGACTCCTCGTAGCGCGCCACGCAGGCGCGCGGCTCGATGGCATTGGCCACCAGTCGCTGGTTGACGATGCGCTTCTTGACCACGGTGGCCGCGGATTTGAACGCGGCGTCGGTAGCGGCGGCATCGCCGATCTGCCACTTGAAGGCGACGTTGCCCGGCGCCACGTCATGGATCTGGGCCGCTCCCTTCCCGGCCGCCTTCTCGGTATTCGTCACCGACGGCAGGACTTCCCAGTCCACTTTCACCAGCTCGGCGGCGTCCCGGGCGGCGGCCAGGGTCTCGGCGATCACGATTGCCACCGGGTCGCCGACGTAATTCGCTTTCTCGCCGGCCAGCGGCGGGTGCGGCGGCACCTTGAGCTCGGGCAGCAGCCAGCCACAGGGCAACGAATTCACTCCCGTCATGTCCTTGCCGGTGAATACCGCGACCACGCCCGGCTGCTTGAGCGCCGCCACGGTGTCGATCTTGCGGATCTTCGCGTGGGCATGCGGGCTGCGCACGAATACGGAGTACGTCATCCCGGGCAGCCTGAGGTCGTCGGTATAATGCCCCTTGCCGGTGATGAAGCGCGGATCTTCGCGCCGCTTGATGCTCGCGCCCAGAAGCTTCGCCGTGGCCATGGTCGGGCTCCCTTACCTGGCCGCCATCTTCTCGGCGGCGTACTGGATGGCCTTGACGATATTGTGATACCCGGTGCACCGGCACAGGTTGCCGTCGAGCTGGTGACGGATCTGCTCCTCGGTAGGCTTGGGGTAGCGCTCGAGGATCTGGGCGGCCGACATGATCATCCCCGGCGTGCAGAACCCGCACTGCAGGCCGTGCTTCTCCCAGAAGCCCTCCTGGATCGGGTGCAGCTTGCCGTTCTTGGCCATGCCCTCGATGGTCGTGATCTGGGCGCCGTCGGCCTGGACGGCGAACATGGTGCAGGACTTCATCGCCTGCCCGTTCAGATGAATCGTGCACGCGCCGCACTGGCTGGTGTCGCAGCCCACGTGGGTGCCGGTGAGCCCCGCCAGCTCGCGGATGTAGTGCACCAAGAGCAGCCGGGGCTCGACCTCATAGGAATGCTTGATGCCATTGATGGTCATCGAGACGGTCTTTTTCACCGCGGTACCTCCTAAAGAATCGAGTGCTCGTCTGTGACGACGGGGCTCATGCTGGCGGGTTGCCCGGGTCCGTGCAGGCCGTGGAATTGGCGACGATCATCACTGACCATGAGCGATACCTCACCGGTGAGAGGTCAAGGCCGGCTGAGCGAATGAGACGTTAGACCCGGGGGACCGGGATGTCAAGGGCGGCCAGGCGGTTCAGGCCCGGCTCAGGCGCTCGAGATCTCCGAGGGCCGCCTGAACCGGGGCCCAGGCGAGGAAGGCGCTTCGCAGGGCCGGGTCCGGCGCGCGCTCCGCGATGGCCGCGATGGTCTCGGCGGCCAGCGCCGCGACGGTATGCGCGTCATCGCCCTTGGGCCGGTGCGTCCGCTCGCGCTCGGCCCGTGACGCCAGTGTCGTCGCCAAGGCGTGGGACGTAGCCCAGATGAGATTTGGATACTCGATGCGGCGGGCGATCTCGAGCGCCTCGCGGAGATCGGTTTCGCCGCGCGCCCAGTCGTGGTTCGCCAGCGCGATGCGGCCGCGCAAGAGGTGGGCCTTGGACAGATACTTCTGCGAGCCCGTCTCGCGCGCCCGCGCCAGGGCCTTTCCACCTGCGGCAGTGCCCTCTCGGGCTCGCCCTGCGCCAGGAGAATCTCGGCGAGGTAGGTCGCAAGGTGCATCCCCCAGCGCCAGCGGTGGGCGCCGAAGCCCTGCTTCTCCACCCGTCCGAGGCTGTCTTCCAGCAGCTCCAGCGCCTTTTGCGGCTCACCCAGCTGGAACTGGTCGTAGCCGATATTGATCAACGCGCTGATCTCGACATTCGGATTGTTGATCCGCCGGCCGATCTCTTGGCTCTCTCGGTTGAGCTCTGAGGAGCCGCGAAAGTCGCCCAATTCCTGATGGAGCCAGCCCAGAGTGTTCGTCAGCCGCCCCACCACCCAGACCGACTCCCGCTCCCGCGCCTTGGCGATCCCCTCGGTGGTGCTCGCCAAGGCCTGGCGATGTTCGCCTAGCCCGGTCAAGGCGAGACAGCGGAAGGCCAGTCCTATGAGCTCGGAGAGCCCATCGTGGTTTTCGCGCGCGGTTTCCTCCGCCCGGCGGCAGAGCGGGATGGCTTTACGGAACTCCGCGCGCCACTCGGCGTGAGCGCCGAGCCAGGTGAGGTCCTGCGCCATGGCCTCCTTGAGGCCGCGGGCCTCGCTGATCCGGAGCGACTCCTCGAGCTTCTCGTCTCCCCGGACGAGATCGCCCTCCATCTGGTAGACCAGCCCGAGATAGGACAGGCTCTTCGCCACGGCCTCTTCGTCGCCGATCTCGCGGCCGATGCGAAGCGCTTCTTCAGCGAATGCCTTGGTCTGGGGCACGTGCTCAGAGGAGAACGCCAGCCAGTGGGCCAGGGACAGATCCACGAGAGCCTGGGCTTCAGCAAAGCGATCGCCGGTCTCGCGCGCCATCGCGAGCATCGGCTCGAGCTCCGCGATGGCCTTGCTGACTCGCCCCATGAGGCGCCAGACCTGGCCGCGCCGCTGGTAGACCTCCATGATCCGGCGCGCCGCCAGCGGCGGCGAGACGCGCGAGGCCACCTCGAGGGCCTTGGCGTAGGAGTCCAACGCCGTCTGGTTGGCGAAGGCGTCTTTCGCGCGGTCCCCGGAGCGGACGAGGTACTCGAACGCCTTGGGCCAGTCCTCGCCGATGACGAAGTGGTGGGCCAGCTCCTGATAGTGATCGGCCAGCCGGTCGGGGTAGAGCTCCTCGATGGCCGCACCCACCGCCCGGTGAAGCTCCCGCCGACGCTCCTTCAGGAGGCTGTTGTACGCGACATCCTGGATTACCGCGTGCTTGAAGATGTAAGCCGGCTCGGGCAGGAGGCCCTGCTCATAGATGATCTCCAGCGCCTTGAGCTCCTGGAGCAGCCCCTCGAGGCGGCCCGTGAGGCCCGCGATGCGCTCCAGCAGCCGCTGGAGGAATTGCCGGCCGATGACCGAAGCAAGCTGTACCGTCCGCTTCCCGTCTTCTCCGAGTCGATCGAGCCGGGCCATGATGATGCCGTGTATGGTGTCGGGTACGCTCACCTCGCCTGTGCCCTTGACCATCCGGAGGCCCCCGTTTTCCCGGCGCAGGACACCCAGATCCAGGAGCGTCTTGGCGACTTCCTCGACGAAGAGCGGCACGCCTTCTGCCTTGTCCAGGAGGGCCGCCTTGAGCTCGTCGGGGAATTGCTCGGTCCCCAGCACTCTGCCGGCCATGGCCAGGGATTCGGCCTCGGATAGCGTATGCAGCGACAGCGTCGTGTAGAAGCTCCGGCTGCCGAACGGCGGGTTGTATCCGACCCGGTAGGTCATGAGGATCATGATCGGCACGCCCGCCACCGAGCCCATCAGCGCGTTGAGATGCTCCTCGGTGCTCGCGTCAATCCAGTGCACGTCCTCGAATACGAAGACGATGGGCCGAATGGCGGCTCCCCGCAGCGCCAGCGCACGCATCGCCTCCAGGACGCTCTTCCGCCTGGCGGGTGCATCGATCGCCGCGACAGCGGGATCCCCCGGGTCCACGGACAAGAGGTACCGGACGAACGGGATATACGGCTCGAGCTGCCCCATCCGGCGCATCGCGTGCTCGACCTTGGCGATGATCTCGGGCTCGCCATCGAACTCCTCGATGCCAAAGTTCTCTCTCAACTGGTCGAGGAGCGGGAGGAACGGGATCGCCTGGCCGAAGGAGATGCACTGGCCCTCGAGCCAGGTTACCGGCTCGCCCCTCTCGGCGAGGCGGCGGCGGAACTCGAGCAAGAGCCGCGACTTGCCGATGCCGGCATCGCCCACGATGAACACGGCCTGGCCGCGGCCGGCTTTCACTTCGACAAAACGCTCCATCAGCGTCTCCACCTCGTGCCGCCGCCCCACCAGCGGGGTGAGGCCGCGCTCGACCGCGGCATCGAAGCGTGAGCGCCGCAGTCGAGGGCGGAGCGCCTCCCAGGCGCGCACCGCCACATGACCCTTGACCGGGACCTCGCCCAGGTCGAGCGTTTCGAAGAATGCCGAGATCAGCCGGTGAGTGGCGTCGCTCAACACGACGCTTCCGGGGCGCGCCATCTGCTGCATCCTCGCGGCCAGGTTGGTCGTGTCCCCCACCGCTGTGTAATCCATCCGGAGGTCGTCGCCGATCCGTCCCACGACCACCGGCCCCGTGTTGATCCCGACGCGCATCTGCAGCGCCGGTCCACCTTGGACCTGCAGCTCCTTGCCGTAATCCCTGAGCGCGCGCTGGATGCCGAGCGCCGCGTGCACGGCGCGCCGCGGCCCGTCTTCGTGAGCGATCGGCGCGCCAAACAACGCCATAACGCCGTCGCCCGTGTACTGATTGACGGTTCCCTCGAAGCGGTGGATTTCGGCCGTGATCAGCTCGAAGCAGCGGTCCATGATGCGGTGGACATCCTCGGGATCGAGCTTTTCGGCCAAGGGCGTAAAGCCCGCGACGTCGCTGAAGAGCACGGTCACCTGGCGCCGCTCGCCCTCGAGGGCAGAGCGGCTGGTCAGGATCTTCTCGGCCAGGTGCTTCGGCGTGTACGAAGCCGGGCGTGATTGAACATTGGCCCCGGCCGAAGGCCTCGCGCTTGCGGGCGCCGGGGCCGCGTCAGCTCCGGTGAGCTTATGGCCGCACTCGATGCAGAACTTGGCCCCGGCGGGGAGCTCGGCACGGCATTGCGGACAGAGTAGAGCGAGGCGCGCTCCGCATTCGGCGCAGAACTTCGCCGCGCCGGGATTCTCATGGCCGCAGCCCGCGCAGCGCATTCAGTCCCCCCGGAGCAGTCGCCGGCCGTCGGCGCGAGCCTGGTCGAGCACCTCACGGACGGCGACGCCCTTTTCAGCCGCGATGCGCCGGATCGCCTCGAACTCAGGCGTGACCGTCACGACCCGTCCCTCGAGCCGTGAAACCTTGAACGCCACCGGCCCGTACGCCGTCGCAAGGGTCACCATCTCCCGGTCGAGCCGCGCGCGCTGGTAGCCCGTCCAACGCACACCGATGCTGGAGGACTCCTCGAACAGGGTGCGCGAGAGCTCGCCCACTCGATCCGGCGGACACAGCGCGGTGAGCACCACACCGGGGCGGCTGCGCTTCATGATAACGGACGTGAGATAGACGTCGAGGGCGCCCGCCTCGAAGAGGCGCTCCATCAGCGGCTCGTAGAGCTGGGGCGACATGTCGTCCACCGTGGTCTCGACCTGCACGACGGTTTCCACCCCGGCCGGCGCCCCCGACTCGCCGACGAAGAGCCGGATCACATTCGGCGTCTCGAGCTCCATGCTCCCGGCGCCGTAGCCCACAGCGCTCACCGTCATCCCAGGCATCATGCCCGCCGAGACAGCGAGCGTGGTCAGGATGGCAGCACCCGTCGGAGTCACCAGCTCGCGGCGCATGCCGGTGTCCACGATGGGGAAGCCGCGGAGCAGCTCAGCCGTAGCCGGGCCCGGCACCGGCATCTTGCCATGCGGACCCGTCACAAAGCCGCCGCCGACGGGCAGCGCCCCGCAGTGCACCGCCGCCACGCCGAGGAGATGAAGGCCGATGCAGGCGCCCACCACGTCCACGATGGCATCCACCGCGCCCACATCGTGGAACTGGACCTCGTCGGCGGTGGTGCCGTGAACACGGGCTTCGGCCTCAGCCAGGCGCCTGAAGATCCGCGACGCATTGTCCCTGACCGGGCCGGGCAGGTCGCTCCGGCCGATGAGCTCCAGAATAGTCGCGAGATTACGGTCGGGATGGACGTGGCCGGCATGCGGGCGCTCGTGGGCATGCCCGGTGGCGCCGGCGGCGTGGTCGTGATCGTGGACGTGGACGTCGATCTTGGTCGCGCGGAAGCCCGCCTTCATCACGGTGCTGCGCTCGAGCGAATAGCCGGGCAGCCCGAGCCGGCCGAGCCCGAGCTCCAGGGCCTCGAAGGGCACGCCCGCGTCGACCAGGGCGCCCAGAATCATGTCGCCCGCGGCGCCGCTCGGGCAGTCGAAGTACGCGACCTTCATTGATCCTCAACATGCCCAAGGCATGTTGACCGTGGACCAATTAGGTCGGGGCTACCCGTCATGCCCATGGTCGTTGCTAGCGGATTTTTACCGCGAGCTTGTTGATCTGATTGGCCTGAGCGGCGGCGCCGTAGCCATTGTCGATATTCACCACGGAGATCCCCGGCGAGCAGGAGTTCAGCATCGCGAGCAGCGCGGTGATGCCGCCGAACGAGGCGCCGTAGCCCACGCTGGTGGGCACGCCGATCACCGGGCGGTCGACCAGCCCGCCCACGACGCTGGGGAGCGCGCCTTCCATGCCCGCCACGGCGATCACGGCATTGGCCTCGTTCAGAAGGTCGAGATGGGGTACCAGCCGATGTAGGCCGGCCACGCCGCAGTCATAGAGCCGCTCGACCCGATTGCCCATGGCTTCCGCGGCCACCGCCGCCTCCTCGGCGACGGGGAGATCGGAGGTGCCGGCGCTGATCACCACGATGAGGCCGACCCCTTGAGGGGGCTGCGGCTTGACGACGACCAGGCGCGCCTCCGCGTGAACGCGGCATTCGAGCCCGCTGGCCCGGAGCGCTTCCGTCACGGTGGGGTCTGCTCGGGTGCACAGGATATTGTCGTGATGCTCGGCCAGCCGGTGGACGATGGCCAGCACCTGCGCGGTTGTCTTGCCTTGGCAGAACACCGCTTCGGGCACGCCGTGGCGGAGTGAGCGGTGGAGATCCACTCGGGCGAAGCGGAGATCATCGACGGGGAGATCGCGCAGCCTCGCCAACGCCTGCTCCGGCCCGAGCTCGCCGCGCGACACGGCCTCGAGCAGCGCCCTTACTTTCTCGCGATCCATGCCAGCACCTCATTGGCGCTGCCGCTGCGGTAGCCCTGCAGATCCAGCGTTACGTAGCCATAGCCCAGCTCACGGAAGCGCTTGACGATGGCCTCGTGCCGGCCGTTCTCCCAGAGCCGGGCCATCTCGTCCGGCGCCAGCTCGAGCCGGGCCAGCCGGTCATGGTGACGGACCCGGAACTGGCGAAACCCCAGGCTGCGCACGAAGGCCTCCGCGGCGTCGACCTGGCGGAGCTTTTCGGCCGTGATCGTTTCGCCGTACTGGAAGCGCGAGGACAGACAGGCGAACGAGGGCTTGTCCCAGGTAGGCAGGCCCAGCTCCCGCGAGAGCGCGCGGATCTCCCCTTTCCAGAGCTCGGCCTCGATCATGGGCGCTCTCACGCCCTTGTCCTTCGCGGCGCTCATCCCGGGGCGATGGTCGCCCAGGTCGTCCATATTGGCACCGTAGACGAGCTGGGCCGCGCCGGCCTCGCGCGCGATGGGCTCGATCTTGGCGAAGAGCTCTTCCTTGCAGAAGTAGCAGCGATTGGGCGCGTTCTTCGCGTACTGGGGATTGTCGAGCTCTCGCGTCCGGATCACCTCGTGACGCATGCCGAGCAGGCCAGCTAACCGCTTCGTCTCTTCCAGCTCCGCCGCCGGATAGGTTTCGGAATCGGCCGTGACCAGGAGGGCCCGCTCCCCCACGGCATCCCTGGCCGCGCGCGCCAGAAAGGTCGAGTCCACGCCGCCGGAGAACGCTACGACGACGCCGCCCATGTCGCGGATGAGCGCCACCAGCCGGTCATACTTGGCGCCGAGCGCCTGATCCATGCTCAGTGCTCGAAGCTCACCATGGCCTGGAAGGCGCCATAGCGCTCCTCGATCTCCTCGGCCGTGAGCCGCCTGAGCCGGTCGAGCGAGAAATCCTCGACGGTGAACGACGCCATCACGGCGCCGAAGATCATGGCCTTGCGTATCGAGGCGGCGTCGGTGAGGCTCCGCTGGGAGAGATACCCCATGAAGCCGCCGGCGAAGGTGTCCCCGGCGCCGGTAGGATCGAACACGGACTCGAGCGGATAGGCCGGCGCGAAGAAGAAGTCACCGCCCGAGATCATCACCGCGCCGTACTCGCCGCGCTTGATCACGACGGCCCGCGGTCCCAGCTCAATGATCACACGCGCGGCCTTGATGAGATTGGGCTCCCGGGCCAGCATGCGCGCCTCGGTGTCGTTGATGAGCAGGACATCGACTTCTCGGAGGACCCGGAGGAGCGCGTCACGCTTGCCCTCGATCCAGAAATTCATGGTGTCGAGCGCCGCCAGCATCGGGCGCTCCATCTGGCGCAGGACGTCGAGCTGGAGCTCAGGGTCGATATTGGCCAGGAACAGGAAGGGCGCGTTCTTGTGAGCCGGCGCCAGCGAGGGCCTGAACTCGGCCAAGGCATTGAGCTGCGTGTCCAGGGTCTTGGCTTCATTCAGGTCGAAGCCGTACTCCCCCGTCCAGCGAAACGTCTTCTTGCCGGGCAGGATCTCGAGCGCGTTGATGTCGATTCCGCGGTTGCTCAGCAATTCGAGATGCTCGCGGGGGAAGTCCTCACCGACCGCGGCGACCACGCGTACCTGGGTGAAGAAGCTGGCCGAGTACGAGAAATACGTCGCCGAGCCGCCGAGCGCGGCCGTGACCTGGCCGAACGGCGTGCGAACGGTGTCCAGGGCCACGGAGCCCACCACGACGAGATCAGCCACGGCGCCCCCCTGTTCGCTTTCGCGGGAAGTACCTGTCGAGCAGCAAGCCGAGCCGCTTGCGGGTGCGCGGTGGAAACGCCGCGGGGCTCGTGATCACCGCATTGGCAAGCGCGTCCCCGCATCCCGCCGGGCAGGGCTTGCCGATTCGGGGAATCACGCGCCGGAGCACGACTTTGGCCATGGCCACGTTCTTGAGCAGATTGGCGATCACGGCTTCCACGCTCACGGCGGCATGCTCGTCATGCCACACGTCGTAATCGGTGGCCAGCGCCAGCGTGGCATAGCAGAGCTCCGCCTCGCGGGCCAGCTTGGCCTCGGGCATATTGGTCATCCCGATCACGGACACGCCCCACTGGCGGTAGATGCGCGACTCACCCTTGGTGGAGAACTGCGGCCCCTCGATGCAGAGATAGGTGCCGCCCCGATGAACCGTGGCCCCGCTCTCGCGGCCGGCGACCTCCAGCAGCTCCGCCAGCGCCGGGCAGACCGGATCGGCCATCCCCACATGGGCCACGATCCCGTCGCCGAAGAAGGAGGAGACCCGACGGCGGGTGTGATCGTAAAACTGATCGGGCACCACCAAGTCGAGCGGCCGGATCTCGTCCTTCATGCTGCCCACGGCGCTGATGGAGATCACCCACTGCGCTCCGAGCGCTTTGAGACCATAGATATTGGCGCGGAAGTTGAGCTCCGACGGCATGATCCGATGGCCACGGCCGTGGCGCGGCAGGAAGATCACGCGTCGCTCGCCCAGGCGACCCACGCAGTAGGCATCGGACGGATCCCCGAAAGGCGTCCGGACTTTCACCCAGCGGAGGTCCTCGAGCCCCTCCATGTCGTAAAGGCCGCTGCCCCCGATGACACCCACGGTGATGGCCGGAGCCTCGCTCAGCCCTTTCGCTCTCACGCCGCCGCCTCCTCCAGGCTGGCGAGCGTACGCTCCGCGCTCGCGTCGCGAACGGTCACGGTGACGATACGGCGGGCCAGCTCTTTCGGCCCGTCGAAGACCACTTCCACATAATTGCCCGTGAGGCCCAGGAGCCGACCCGTCTCCCGCTCGCGCTCGGCCAGCACCACCACGTCGCGGCGCTGCCCGATCATGCGCCGCCTGAACGCCAAGTTCTTCTCCCGCCCCAGCGAGCGCAGCCGGGCGCTGCGCTGACGGATCGCCGCTGCCGAGGCGTGGTCGGGCAGTCGCGCCGCCTCCGTTCCCTTCCGGTCGGAATAGGAGAACACATGCAGATAGGAGAACGGCAGCTCGGCCACGAGAGCCATGGTGGCGTCGAAGTCCTCGTCCCGCTCGCCGGGATGTCCCACGATGATATCGGCGCCCAGTCCCAGCTCGGGAATCCCGCCGGCCAGCTTCTCGACCAACCGCCGGTACATGGCCACGTTGTACGGCCGCCGCATGAGCCGCAGCACCCGGTCGCTGCCGCTCTGAAGGGGCAGATGGAGATGGGGCGCTACAGCGGGTGAGCGCGTGACCGCGTCGATGAGCTCGGGAGTGAAGTAGGCGGGCAGCACGGAGGAAAGCCTCAGCCAGCGCAGCGCCGGGACTTCCGCCGCCTCCCTCACCAGAT
>WNGF01009455.1_pt1 | contig 12631 bp, 10 predicted proteins | sample 5400641 | NCBI WGS metagenome assembly WNGF01 (sample SAMN13153371, study PRJNA577476) | soil metagenome | isolation source: 80 cm soil or saprolite under grassland replicate 2 | place: USA:California | collected 2016-06-15
TAGAAGACGACGGGAACTCCGAATCGCTCGCGCAGCCGCGTCGGGATGCCGCGGAGGTGCGCCATCGGCACCGTGAAGACGATGACGGCGGCGATGTCGCGTTCGCGCTCGAGGATGCGCTCGAGGTGGCGCTGCCAACGCGGCGTGACATAGCGCCAGATCGCCCCGCGGGTGAGCCTGTCCGCGACTGTGTCCTCCGGCTCCTCCTCAGCGCGCCTGAGCAGCGTGTCGCCCTTGAGCCGGGCGGCGACGCCACGTGCCCCCGCGAAGAGCTCCGCCTCGCGGTAGAGCGGGTTCGGAGCCGTCCGCCACCAGGGCGACTCGACCGCCCGCCCCCGGTAGGGCGTGACGATGAGGTCGACGCCGACCTCGTAGAGGCCCTTCCAGATCTGCCACCAGGCGGGGGTGCAGCCGTAGCGGAAGTCGAGATCGGTCGCCGAGGCGACCGCGAGGATCTTGGGTGCCGCGGGCACCGACTCAGTATGGCTAAGGCGTCTGCCTGCAGACGACGAGCAGAGGAGGCCGTCCGGGCTTTCCCCGGCGGCCCTTTCTAACGCGTCAGATCCTCCAGTTTCCGCCCGAACCCCGCCACTCCGTCGGAGCCGTTGATGCGTATGCGGGCGAGGGTGTAGAGGCCGCGCGGCCGCGCGAGTCCGTAGTTCGTCGTGGTGGCGCCGAGATAGCCGGCCCGCCGCACGGCGTCGATCACGCGCGCGTCGTAGCGCCCCGACGGATAGCAGAAGAAGTCGACAGGTACGTGGAACATCCGTCGAATCGCAGTGCGCGAACCGCGCACCTCCCGCCAGAGCTGATCGTCGCCGACTTTGGTGAGGTCGACGTGTGTGATCGTGTGTGCGTCGATCTCCCACCCGGCCGCGATCAGCTCGCGGACGCGCCACGGCGGCAGCGCGTACGGCGATGCGAGCGCACGAACCTTGAGATTCAGCACACCCGGCCAGTGCAGCCTGCGTAAGACGGGACGCGCGTGCGTATGTTGGCCTAGCGTCCCGTCGTCGAAGGAGACGACCACGGGATGCGGCGGGAGCGTGGACCCTTTGCGCCAGTAGTCGTAGACCTGCCGGAGCGTGACGCCGTGGTAGCCGTGCCGCGCGAGCCACCGCATCTCGCCGGCAAAATCGGCCGGGCGCACGAACAGGTCCGGGTACGCGGCATCCGCCGGCAGCGCCGCGATGACGTGATACATGAGGATCGGCACGGGACGGTCATGGGCGCCCGTCCCGGCCCCGGCGAATGCCGTCACAGCGAGGAGGAGCGCCCCCAACATCCGTCCCGATCCTACGGCTCCGCTACCGTGGTGCGGGGTCGAATGCCTCGCAAGCTCGTGATCGCCGTCCTGCTGGGGCTGGTCGTCGCGCCGCAAGCCGCGGCACGGCCGACGCAAGTCATGCCCGGGGTCACCTACGAGCGCATCCTGCAGTGGACGCCGGCGGGCCCGCTGGCCATCTACGTCGTCACCGGCCCGAAACCGGGCGGCCTCTACAGCCTCAAGCCGTTGCTGTCGAACGGCACGATCGTCGGCAGGGAGACGGTCTCGTCGATGCAACGCCGCGCGTCGATGCAGATGACGTCGATCGGGGTCGACGGCGACTTCTCCAGCTGGAGCGGCGGCTGGCCGAGCGGGCTGCTGATCCGCGACGGCGTCGTCGAGCACCAACCCGTGCTCGGTCGGGCGGCGATCGGCGTGGACACCAACGGGGATCTCCACCTCGACCGTGTGCCCTGGAACACGCGCTGGCGCGGCCCGATAGCGACGCAACGTCCGATCCAATGGATGAACAGCCCGCCACGCCCGAATGCAGCGACGCTCTACACGCCCGTCTGGGGCGCGAAGACTCCCGCGGTACGGGGAGTTGCCGCCGTGCTCGATCCCTTCCCGGCGGCGAACTCACGACGCGACCTGACGGGAACGGTCACCGCCCTGATCGGCAACAGCAGCGTCGCGATACCTCCGCAAGGCGCCGTGCTCGTCGGCCGCGGCATCGCCGAGCAACGGCTGCGCGAGGAGGCGCCGGTCGGCTCTGCGGTGACGGTCCGGATTCCACTGCCCAACGACTGGGCTTCGGTCACGGACGCGATCAGCGGCGGCCCGTCACTCGTGAAGGAAGGCCGTCCGATCTTCAACGCCGGAGAGGCGCTCACGCCCGCACAGTTGAGGGGACGGAACCCGCGGACTGCGGTCGGCCAGCGTGCCGACGGCGGCATCGTGATGGTCGCGGTCGACGGACGCCAGCGGGGCTGGAGCGTCGGCATCACGAACTGGGATCTCGCACAGACGCTCGTTCGGTACGGATGCGTCACGGGGTTTGCTCTCGACTCGGGTGGCTCGACGACGCTCGCCTTCGAAGGAAAGGTGCTGAACCGGCCTTCCGACCGAAGCGGGGAGCGACCCGTGGGCGAGGCGCTCGTGATCGCATACTCGGGTGTCTACGCGCCCCCGGTCGCCCCGACGCTTTCGCCGAATCACGACGGTGCGAGCGATCGCGAGACGCTGTCGTACAAGCTCGTACGACCGGCGACGGTGAGTGCGAAGCTGATCGCCCCCGACGGGAGCGCACGCGAGCTCGATGCGGGCCAGCGGGCGCCGAGTAGGTATCGAGCTTCGTGGGACGGCACCGACGCGGCGGGAGCGCCGGCGCTCGAGGGCCGCTACCGCTGGAACGTGACGGCGACCGACGACCTCGGCCGGACCTCGACGGATGACCGGGCGTTCACGCTCGACAACACGCTCGGCTTCCTGCGCATCTCCTCCGGCGCGCGGCGCGTCGATTTCACGCTCACGCGCGACGCGAACATCCGCGTCACGGTCGAGACGCGCTTCGGCAGCATCCTGCGCACGGTCGCAGCCGGCCCCCATGTCGCCGGGGAGGTGGCGCTGCGCTGGAACGGACGCGACGGCCGGCGCAAGCGCGTCGGGCGCGGCACCTATGTGGTGAGGGTCGCGGCGAGCAGCCCGATCGGGCTCAGCGAGCTTCGCATACCGCTGCGCGTCGTGCGCTAGTGGTTTGGCCGGTGACGTTGCCCGGTTCCTGGGTCGCGAGCACCAAGCCAGGGGCCACGATCGTCCGCAGGCAAGGCTTGGAGCCTTGACAAGGGCGAGCGTGGACGCTGGCAACGCGTGATCGCGGGCCAGGGGCCCGGCGAACGTTGCCGGTCAGACCACTAGTAGGCGCCGCGGCGAGCTAGGACGGCGGGCAGCGTCTTGGCGAGAATCGTGATGTCGAGCCAGATCGACCAGTTCTCGATGTAGTAGAAGTCGAGCCTGACGAGGTCGTCGAAGCTCAGGTCGATCCGGCCGGATACCTGCCAGAGGCCCGTCATGCCCGGCAGCACCAGGTAGCGCTTGCGATGCCACTGCTCGAGTTGCTCGTAGTCGCGGACCGGCAACGGCCGCGGGCCGACGAGCGACATCTCTCCCCACAGGACATTCAGTACCTGCGGCAGCTCGTCCAGCGAGAAACGGCGCAGGAAGCGCCCCACAGGCGTGACGCGCGGGTCGTCCTTGATCTTGAACAGCGGACCCGATGCCTCGTTCGCCGTCTCGAGCGCGGCCTGACGGTCGGCCGCGTCGGCGTACATCGTCCGGAACTTCATCATCCCGAACGCATGCTCGCCGAGCCCGATGCGCTCATTGCGATAGAAGACGGGACCGCGCGAGCTGAGCTTGATCGCGGCCGCGATCGCCAACCACAGCGGTGAGCCGGCCACGATCGTGAGGCTCGACACGGCGATGTCGAAGCCGCGCTTCAGCGCCCACTCCCAGCCGACCAGCGCCGGCGGCCGCAGCTCGAACAGCGGCGTGCCCTCGCCCGGAATGTACTCGGCGCGCTGCAACAGCAGCTCTGTCGTCCTCGGAGCGATCTTCACCTTCACGCCGAACCGGTGCGCTTCCTCGACGAGCTCGAGCAGCTCCCGCTCGCCGAAGCCTTCGTCGGTGACGATCAGCTCGTCCACGTTCTGCTCGCGGAGGATGCGCGGCACGGCGTCGAGATCGCCGAGGGTCGGCAAGTTCGCGGCGTTGCTACCAGCGGCGACCGCGCCGAGGAACTCGTAGCGGATCCCGCTCCGGTCCGAGCCAAGGGCCCGGCGCAGGGCGGCCAGCTGCTCGCCCTTCCCCACGAGCACCGTCCGCCGCCGCGCGCCCGCGAGGCGCAGGACGTCGCGCGTGACGACCTCGTAGCTCGCGCGCAGAATCCCGATGAAGAGAGCCGTCAGGACGAGCGCCGTGGGCGTCAGCCCATAGGTCGTGAAGTGATAGCCCGTCCCGAGCCCGAACGTGAGGGTGATCACGGCGACGAGGACGAGCGAGGAGACGATCTGGCCCAGCCCTGCGCGGAGCTCGCGCCGCCGGGAGAGACCGCCGACCCAGAAGACGAGCACGGTGATGACCGTGAGGAACGGCAGCCACTCCGTCTCGGTGTCCCAGAGGATGCCCCAGAGGTGCGGCCACTCGCCGTGGTAGAGCTCGCGGAAGATCAGTGCGACGAAGACGCCGAGAACGAGCCCGGCGAGATCAAGCGTGATCAGCACCGCCACGCTGGCGAGTCGACGCGCGACGGCCACGAGTGTCGTGCGCGAAAGGACGTACGGCCGGGCGGAGCGGATGTCTTCGACCGGCGCCGGCCGCTGCTTGGCCGGCGCGGCTGGTTTTGTGCTCACCGGCGCAAGTGTACTTTCGGCTCCTCGTTAGGCTCCCGCGGTGGGGCTAGAGCAGCTCAGCGAGCGCTACTCCGAGCACAACCGCCTCGAGCGTGGCGCCGGGTTCGTCTTCGCGGGTTCCGAGCGGATCGAGCTGTTTCGGCGCTACGTGGGCGGCCCGGGCCGGCGCGTGCTCGACCTCGGCTGCCGCGACGGAGCCCTGACGCGGGAGTACGCGGCGGGAAACGAGGTGGTCGGCGTCGACGCCGACCGCGACGCGCTGGCCGAGGCGGAGAAGGTCGGGATCGAGACGCACTGGGCCGACCTCGACCAGCCGCTGCCGTTCGGCGACGGGAACTTCGACGTCGTGGTCGCCGGCGAATTGCTCGAGCACCTCCGCGATCCGCGAGGCGTCGCCGGCGAGGTGCGACGGGTGCTTCGCCCCGGCGGGACATTCGTCGCCTCCGTGCCGAATGCCTACCGGCTGAAGAACCGGTTGCGCTTCCTGCTCGGCCGCAAGCCCGAGGACGACCCGACCCACCTCCAGATGTTCGCGCCGCACGACGTACGCGGGCTACTTGCCGGCTTCGACGAGCCGCGGCTTCACTTCATCGCGGGCCGCCTCGTGCGACTTCAGCCACGACTCTTCGCGAACGACATCGTCTTCTCGGGGCGCAAGCCCCGCTGAAGCTCGCCGAGATCTGACGCGGTCCGCTTCAGACCGAGGAACCCGAGGCCGACTCGAAGCGCCGCGCTGCGACGCCCGTCGAGCAGATCCGTGTCGTGGAAATATGCGTGCACGACCTGCCGGCGGAAGGGGCCGAGGAGGCCGCGCGCAAGCATCCCGATCGAATGCGTCGTCGGCAGCTCCAGCAGCCGCCGGCCCGACGGCAGCTCGAGCCAGGTGGGTTGGGCGAGCTGCAGGTGCACCGCGCCGGGCTCCAGGTAGCCGGGCCGGAACGCGGTCGCGGTGCAGTCCGAATAGCCGAGGTCCGCGACGACCTCCGCGACGCCCTCGTCCAGGTACCAGCCCCCGCCGCAGAAGAACTGCACGTCCAGACACTGGGAGCGCAGCCACTCACCCTGCTCGCGCACAAGCGGCGCCGGATCTCCACTCGTCGGGCGCGCGTGGTCGGGCGCCGTCCAGTGAGTATGCAGGCCCAGAGGCCCGCGGGCCTGAGCCTCCCGCGCTCGTTCGAGCCAGAGTCCTCCGTTCTCGCCCGCACTCGGCGGCCGCATCAGCGCCGCGATCGCGAAGCGCCCCGGACAGCGTTCTTGCAGCGCCGTGAACCGCTTCCAGACCTCGTCGTCGAGCGGGCGCTCCACATGACAAGAGACGACGGCGTACCGCCCGTGCAGTATTTCCCCCGTGTGCGGCATCGCCGGACTCTATTCGCCCGCGGGACAGCCGAATCCCGAACTCGTGGACGCCATGCGCGCGGCACTTGTCCATCGCGGTCCCGACGAGGGCTCGACCGACACGTTCGGCCACTGCGTGCTCGGCCACCAGCGTCTGAAGGTCGTCGACCTCGAGACCGGCTACCAGCCCGTGACGAACGAGCCCGGCGACGTCGTCGCGGTCTTCAACGGGGAGGCGTACAACTTCCGCGCGCTGCGCGCGGAGCTTCGCGATCACGAGGTGCGCGGGACCGGCGACACGCCGATCCTGCCGCACCTGTACGAGGAGAGCGGGCCGCGCTTCGTGGACCGGCTGCACGGGATGTTCGCGCTCGCGCTCTGGGACGCCGGCCGCGAGCGGCTCGTGCTCGCGCGAGACAGGCTCGGTAAGAAGCCACTGCTGTGGACGAGGCTCGCTGACGGGACGCTCGCGTTCGCGTCCGAGCTGAAGGCGCTCCTGCGCCTGCCCGGCATGTCACGCGAAGTCGACCTGGAAGCGATCGACGCCTACCTCGCGTTGCAGTACGTCCCGGGTGACAGGACCGCTCTCCACCGCGTCCGCAAGCTGCCGCCCGGACACGTCCTCGTCGCCGAGCGCGAGACGGAGCGGATCGAGCGGTACTGGAACGCGGAGCCCGCCGACGCCAGCACGTGCGAGGAGGAGTGGCTCGAGCGCGTCCGCTCGACCGTGAGCGCTGCGGTACAGAAGCGGCTGGTCGCCGATGTTCCGCTCGGCGCGCTGCTCTCCGGCGGGATCGACTCGAGCATCGTCGTCGCGTTGATGGCGCAAGCCTCGTCGCAGCCGGTGCGCACGTTCACGATCGGCTTCTCCGATGTGCGCTACGACGAGCGCGACTACGCGCGCGCGGTGGCGGAGCGTTACGGCACCGTGCACGAGGAGCTCGCGATCGACGAGGACGTGGCCGCCACGCTGCCTCGGCTCGCCGCGTCCTACGACGAGCCGCTCGGCGACGAGGCCGCGTTCCCGACGTTCCTGATCGCCGAGCAGGCGCGACGGCACGTGACGGTCGCGCTCGCGGGGGACGGCGGCGACGAGGCGTTCGCGGGGTACGAGCGCTACATCGCGCACGGGCTCGCCGGCAGGAGCCCAACCGCTGCCGCTCGGATTGGAGCGGTGGCACTTCGCTCTCTCCCCGCAGCACGACGCGAGCCTCGGTCGACCCCTTACCGCGCCGCGCGCTTCCTCGACGCCGCCGGTGCTCCCGCGCGTGAGCGTTACGGGCGCCTGATGGAGGTCTTCCCGCTGGAGCTCCGCCGCGCCCTCTGGGCGGACCCGGATCGGGCCCGGCCGGCCGGTCTCGAGCCGCCCCGAGACGGGATCGCGGGGCTCCAGCTCCTGGACGTCGCCACCTACCTGCCGGGAGATCTGTTGCTCAAGGCGGACATCGCCTCGATGGCTCACTCGCTCGAGCTGCGCTCGCCCTTCCTCGACCACGAGGTGGTCGAGCTCGGGCTCGCCCTGCCGGACTCGTTGAAGACGCGGGGCCGCGAAGGCAAGATTGCGCTCCGGCGTGCATTCGCTCGCGATCTTCCGCCGCAGGTCGCGAGTCGGGGCAAGACCGGCTTCGGCGTCCCGCTCGGCCGCTGGTTCCGCGCGGACCTGCGCGACGCGGCGCGCGACCTGCTCTCGACCGATCGCGGCTGGTTTCGCCGCGACGCTGTGCAGCGGCTGCTCGACGAGCACGAATCGGGGCGCGTCGACCACGGCCACCGGCTCTGGTGCCTGCTCATGCTCGAGCTCTGGATGCGCGAGCACGTCGAAGCGCGTGTGCTGATCGCAGCGTGAGACGGGCGCACCTCTGGCTGATCGCGGCCGCCGCGATCGGCCCGCGCCTCGTTGTCCTCCTGCGTGAGAAGGACGCCATCCTGACGGCGTTCACCGATAAGAGCGACGACTTTGCCCAGACCTTCGTCAACCACGGCACCTTCGGCTTCATTCCGGGTGAGCCGTCGGCGTACACGCAACCCCTGTACGGCTTCTTCCTCGTGCCGGTCTACTGGATCTTCGACCGGAACTGGTGGTCGGTCGGCGGCGTGCAGATCGGCGTCGCGACGGCGACCGCATTCCTGGTGTATGCGATCGGTGCGCGCGTGATGTCGCGACGTGCCGGCACGTTCGCCGCCGTCGTGTCGACGCTCAACCCCTACCTCGTCTGGCACGACGTCCACCTCAACCGTGAGATCCTCGACCAGCTCGTCGGCGCGGCCTTCGTCCTGTGCGCGCTGATCGCTGCGGATCGGCGTTCGCTGCCGTGGGCGGCGGCGGCCGGCGTGTGCGGCGGACTCGCCGTACTCGGCAACGTCCGCCTCGCGCTCTTGCCCGTCGTCGTTGCGCTCTATCTGCTCTATAGAAACGGCTGGAGCTGGGCGCCCTTCGCGTTGCTGGCGGCGGCAGCGGTCACCGTCGCGCCCTGGGTCGTGCGCAACCGCGTGCAAGTCGGCTGCTTCACGCTGACGACAGACGCGCGCGCGCTGTGGAAGGCCAACAACCTGCAGACGTACGACCTGCTCGCGTCCGGGAAGTGGATCGACGACGTCCGCGACCCGCCCGGACATCCGTTTCCGAACCCCGAGGAGGCGCGCGACATCTATCGCCAATCCGGCAAGAAGGTGCACGTGCCGGAATGCAGGAACCAGGACTACTACCAGCATCGAGCGTGGCGGTTCGTACGCGACCACCCCGGCGCGAAGGCGAAGCTCGCGGGGCAGGCGGCGCGGATGGAGTGGGATCCGCGGACGACCGCGTCGGCGACCGAGTCCGGACAGGGCGCGATACGCGACCTGTCGCAGCCGCTGTACACGTCCTTCCTGTTCGCTCTCGGCCTGGTGGGGATCGCGGTGGCTCCGCGTAGATTCGTGGTTCTCGCTCTGGCGCTGCTCGCCTACCAGACGCTCGCGGCGATGGTGTTCGTCGGAGCGACACGGTACCGAGTCGCGTCGGATTTCCTCATCGCCCTGCTGGCTGCGGCTGCGGTCGAGTGGGGGCTCGCCCGTCTGCGGGTGTCGCGGTGAAGGTCCTCCACGTCCATCGGATCGGCGGCATCGGGGGCTCCGAACGCCATCTCCTGACGCTGCTGCCGGCGCTGGCCGAGCGGGGGGTCGACGTGAGCTTCCTCGGTCTCGACGACCCGGCGCGCGCGCCGGATCCGTTCTACGAGGCCCTCGCCGTGCCGTACGAACGTGTTCCGGCGCCGCGTGACGTCGATCCGCGCCTGGCCTTGCACGTGCGCCGTGGGGTGCGGAAGGCGGACCTGGTGCACACACATCTCGTCCACGCCGACGTCTATGGCGCGTTCGGTGCGCGCCGTCTCGTCTCGACGAAGCACAACGACGACCCGTTCCGCGCGGGGCCCTTCCGCTTCGTCGAGCGCGCACTCGCGAGCCGCGCGTCCCGGCTGATCGCCATCACGCACGCATTGGCGCGTTTCCAGATCGAGCGGGTCGGCTTGCCGGAGGAGAAGGTGGAGGTCATCCACTACGGCCTCGACGACGTGCCCGTGGCCTGGGGTACGAACCCCGTGGACGACGTTCCGCGCGACGCACGCGTCCTGCTCGCTGTGTGCCGGCTCGAGCCGCAGAAGGGTGTGGATGTCGCCGTGCGCGCGATGCGGGCGATTCGCTCGCGCCATCCGGCGGCCCACCTGGTCGCGCTCGGAGCGGGACCGCAGCGCGCGGAGCTCGAGCGGCTGGCGCGCGAGCTCGACGTTCCGCTGTACCTGCCGGGCCGCGTCCCGGACGTGGCCGCCTGGCTCCGCCGCGCAGACGTCCTCGTCCATCCCGCACGCTGGGAGGGCTTCGGCCTCGCGCTCCTCGAGGCGATGCTCGCCTCGCTCCCCGTCGTCGCGACGAATGTGAGCTCGATCCCGGAGATCGTCGTGGACGGCGAGACCGGATTGCTTGTGCCGCCCGACGACGCTCCGGCGCTCGCGGCCGCGATCACGAATGTGCTCGACGACTCGCGAGATTACGGCGAGCGCGGACGCGCGCGTGCGCAGAGGAAGTTCAGCGTCGGGCGGATGGTCGACCGGACGCTGAGCGTCTACGAGACAGCGCTTGGAGGAAGCACCAGCGTCTGAGCTGGGGGAACCTCCCGGTTCCCCCAGACCCCCTCCACTGGTCCGCTTACGCGGACAGGCCGCTTCGCGGCCGGCCGTTGAGGGCTTCCTCGTAGAGGAGCTCGGTTCTCTCCGTGCAGCGCTCCTGGAGGAAATGCTCGAGGGCGCGGCGGCGGCCGGCTTCGCCCATCCGGGCGGCGAGATCCAGATTCCCGGCGAGCCGGACGATTGCGCGGGCGAGCGGCTCCGCCTCGCCCGGCGGAACGAGGAGGCCCGTTTCACCATCCTCGACGAGCTCGCCGAGGCCGCCGATCTCCGCAGCGACCACGGGTCGCGCCCGCTCCATCGCTTCCAGCGCGACCATCCCGAAGCCCTCGCCCATCGACGGGACGACCACGATCGCCGCCTGCTCGATCCCGCGCTGGATCGGCGCCATGTAGCCCAGGAAGTGCACGGCGTCGTCCACGCCGAGCTCGATCGCGAGCGCGCGCAGCGCCGGCTCGAGCGGGCCGCGCCCGGCGATGTCGAGTCGCAGCGCCGGCACCTCGCGCCGCGCCTCCGCGAATGCGCGCAGCAAGACGATGTGACCCTTGATCGGAATCAGCCGGCCGACACAGAGCAGGCGCGGTTCGGCGCCTCGATACGTCGGCGGGGCTCCGTCGGGCTCGATCCCGTAGTGGACGATCTCGAAGCTCGCGCCGTCGAAGCCCTCCACTTCCTCGAGATAGCGGGCAAGACCGCGAGAGATCGCGATGTGCGTATGCGCGAGACTCGCGATGGCGCGGTCACCCAGCGCGAAGCCGCGATTCTCACGGAACTCGTTGAAGCCGTGTTTCGTCGAGACGCGCACGGGAACGCCGGTCAGCGCTCCGGTCAGCTGTCCGTACACGTCTGCGTGCACGAGGTGCGTGTGCAGAATCGTCGGACGGCTGCGCGCGAGATAGGCGGCGATCCGCACGAACGCGATCGGATCGACGTCCGCCGCGAGCGGAATGGAGTCGAGCGGAATGCCGCGGCCCTTCAACTCGCGCGCGAAGTCCCACGCGCCTGGCTCGTGCTCGTGCAGCGCTCCTTCAGCCGCGGCAGCAGCGAGAGCAGATGCGCCTCGGAGCCGGAGATCCCCGCCACCTTCTGCAGGTGGAGGACGGTGCCCGTCACGCGGCCGCCCGCAGGATGCCGTCCGCCCACGTTTCGACGGAATGGTGCCGCGCGACGCGCTCGCGCAGCGTCCGGCCGATCTCGGCCCGCTGGCCCTCGTCCAGGCCGGCGAACCAGCGCAGGCGGTCGGCGAGGGTCTCAGGCGATTCGCGCTCGAAGGAGAGCGGATAGCCGCTGAAGAGCTCGTCGAAGACCGGGTTCGACGCCAGCACCGGCAGGCACGCCGCCGCGGCCTCGTAGACGACCTTGTCCGGGGCCCCCGCCTCCATGTTGTTGACGAGGACGTCGGCGCGGGAAAGGAGGGCCGGCACCTCCGAACGCGGCACAACGCCGCCGAGCCTGAAGCCGAGCCGCATCAGCTCTCGGTGGTGCCGCTGTTCGTCCTCGTTCAGCGCTGCACCATGCAGTTCCACGTCGACACCGTCCACCTGCGTCACGGCTCGCAGGATCGTCTCGATCCCCTTCGCCGGCGAGTAGCGGCCGAGCACCAGCGCTCGCACGCCGCTTCGTCCGCTGCGGTCGGCGCAGGGGAACTCGTTCACGTCGATACCGTGCCCGATCGGCCGGACCTTCGCCGACTCGAGCGGAAACGAGCGGCGGTCGACGCTCACGATTGCGGTCGCCAGGCGCTCGGCAGCGCGAAGCTTCGCCGTCGCCTTCCAGTGCGTGTACCAGAGCAGGAGCGGGATCCGCCTCGGCCGCACGAGCGGCGCAGCAAGGAGAACGTAGGCCGGGATCATGTGCGCCACGACGGCGTCCGCCGGCAGCGCCCGTGCGAGCTCGCGCTCGAAGCGCCACGCGCGCGCCGGCCGCGAAGACGCGCCGAAGGTCCGCAGGCTCACATTGGAGGGGAGACCGTCAGGGGTTCCGGACTGTGCCACGACGACAACCTCGTCCACCCGATCCGCGAGCGCGCGGATCTTCGGGATCGTCGCGGCGAGGACCGGATGCTCAGGATCGACGCTCTGCGTGAGGAAGACCAGCCGCTGCATCACGTCAGAAGAAGTCGGTGTCGCCGAGGGTGAAGCGCCACGACCGCCGACTCGGGTCGAGCTCCCCGGCGAGGGCCTTCCCCATCAGATGCAACGAGGTACGGCTCGGGACGAACCCGAGCGATGCATACGTCGAACGGTGCTCCGGCGCCGGGATGGCGACCAGCGCGCGCGCGCCCGGAGCCACCGCCGCCAGACACGCGCGCAGCAGCGGGCGCGGGTTGCCGACGAGATCCGCGACGTAGGCCAGGGCGGTTCCTCGATGCTCCTTGTGACCGAGGACCGCGTAGCTCCCGGCCACGGCGAACGTCTCGTAGTCGCGTGGCGACTCGAGGTAGCGCCAGTTCAGGT
>WNGF01016815.1_pt1 | contig 12631 bp, 12 predicted proteins | sample 5400641 | NCBI WGS metagenome assembly WNGF01 (sample SAMN13153371, study PRJNA577476) | soil metagenome | isolation source: 80 cm soil or saprolite under grassland replicate 2 | place: USA:California | collected 2016-06-15
CTGCTCGATCTGGCCGGGAAGCCGATGCTGGAACACGTCATCGATGTTCTTCAATCAGCGCCCGTCGCCGAGATCGTCGTGGTCCTCGGGCACCGGGCCGATGAGATCGCAGCCGCCGTACCTCTCACCGGGCGCACTCGCTTCGCCGTCAACGCTGACTACTCCGAGGGCCAGTCCACTTCCTTTCGCACGGGCCTTCGGGCAGCCAGCGATCGGTCACGGGCCGCGGTCATCCTGTTGGGGGACCAGCCCGGGATCCGCCTGGAAGCGGTGACGGCGGTGATCGAGTCCTGGCGGGGCGGAGGTGCAGGCGCCGTCGCCATCCAGGCCGTGTACCGAGGCGTGCCCGGCCACCCCGTTCTGTTCGATCGCTCCCTGTGGCCGGAGCTCCAGCAGGTCGAGGGCGACGAGGGGGCCCGGGGGATCCTGGCTGCGCACCCGGAATGGCGAACTCTCGTCGAGATCGGTGGAGAGCCGCCCCGAGACATCGACACCGAGGATGACTACGCAAGGGCCCGAGCCGAGTTCGAAGGGGTGTGACGCGGTCGCTTCCGACCTTGACGGCCTGCTCGGCAAACTGTCAGTATTTGCCCGAAGATCGGGGAAATCCTTGAACGAACAGAGCCTCCAAGCCGCCAACGCATTTCTGCGGGTCGCCTCGGCTACCACGAGCCCTGGGGAATTCCTTGAGAAGTCGCCTGCCGACATTGGCAAAGAGGCGGGATTGCCCAATCCACTGGCGGTAGCCAGAGCGGTTCGGGCGCTTGCCGCCCGGCGGCGGCTCGAGGTCGAGGACGGGCGGTACAGACTGCTCGAAGATCGACCGCTCGAGCCGGGAGAGCCCGAGTCCGTCCCCCGGGCTCCTCGCAAGCGCAAGGCCAGGAGAAAGGGCGCGGCCCGGGGGGAGGCCCCGACCGGTGATCGCAGGCCGACCTATGCGGACCTCGGCCGGGCTGTCGTAGAACGATTCATCGAGATGGGACGGGAGACCGCGGAGGCGACCGCCTCAGCCGAACACCTCCGGCGAGACGCCAAGGACAACAGGGCGGCTCGCATCGAAGCCGAGCAGCGGGCATCGAGGCTCTTCGAACGGGTCAAGGAGTTGGAGACGAAGCTCGATATGGCCGAGGCCAACCTGCGCACCGTGCTGGCGGCGGCACGAGGACGGGGAGCCACCGCGGCCCCCACCGACAACGAGATGGAGGCACTCCTGCGGATCCTCAAGTCCCCCCCCCGGACCTCCGCCGAGCCGGCCCCGGAGGATGGAGCCGAGGCCGCAGCCGAGTGACGCCGAGGGGGCGGGGGCTCGAGCAGCGAAGCGTTAGCCCGCGCCACAACGGGATCTAGTCGATGACCCCCGCAACACCTTCACCGCCCGACCCCTTGACACTTCGCAAGCTGGCAGAAGCCGCGCACGACGCCTATCTCGACGACCTCGTCGCGATGGTGAACGTCGATTGCGGCACGTACGTCACAGCCGGGGTGAACGAGATCGCCGACATCATGCAGGGACGGTTCCAAGAGCGAGGGTGGAACGTGGAGCGTATCCCACACTCCCCGGCGGAGGGAGATCCTCAGCTCGGCGACCTCCTCGTGGCGACACTGACCGGGCCCGGGAGGAAGGGTCGACGCGTTCTTCTGGTCGGGCACATGGACACCGTGTTCCCGGAGGGGACCGCGGTGGAGCGGCCCTTCCGCTCGGAGGGCTCGACCGCGTACGGCCCGGGCGTGTCCGACATGAAGGGCGGCCTGCTCGAGGGCTACTACGCCGCGTCGTGCCTCCAGGACGCCGGGTTCGAGGATTTGGGCTCGATCACTTACGTGTGCAATCCGGACGAGGAGATCGGTTCGCCGTTCAGCGGACCGTTCATCCTGGAGCGGGCGAAGGACGCGGACGTCTGCTTCGTGTTGGAAGGCGCTCGGGAGAACGGCGACATCGTCTCCTCCCGAAAAGGGGTGAGGGACAGTCGCATCGTGATCCGGGGCAGGGCGGCACACGCCGGCGTCGAGCCGGAGCGGGGACGATCGGCCACCCTCCAGGCCGCGCACACGACGATCGCGCTACACGACCTGAACGGCCGGTGGCCCGGGGTGACCGTGAACGTGGGAGTCATCCAGGGGGGCATCCGTCCGAACGTGGTCGCCGAGCAGTGCGAACTGCACGTGGACGTACGGGCCGTCACGGCGAAGGATTTCGAGGAAGCCCTGGCGGAAGTGGAGCGACGGGCCAGAGAGACCGTGGTCCCAGACGTGACGGTCGAGGTGCTGACACAGTCGGGGTTCCCTCCCATGGAGAAGACAGAGGCCACGGCCCGCTTGGTCGAAAGGGCCAAGGCGATCGCCGCCGAGCTCGGGTTCGAGGTGAAGGACGCCGCCACAGGCGGGGCATCGGATGCGAACCCCGTGGCCGGGATGGGCGTTCCCACGCTGGACGGGCTGGGACCCATCGGGGGAGCCGACCACGCGCCGGGCGAGTGGCTGGACCTCGAGAGCGTGGTGCCGCGGACGGCCATGCTCGCTGGCCTCATCGCATCATCTCCTTAGCGAGCTCATCCCGACCACACGGGCGAGATGATCAGCTCCATGGACTCCTCGATGAGGGCGGCCGGGTTCGGGTCGAGGGCCTTGCGCTCGGGCGACGCGTAATACTCCTCGTTCTTCGTCTCGAAGCTCTCCTCGCCCTCGTACGACACGATCCAAACGAATCGATCTTCGCCCCGGACCGTCCAGGCGCCCTCCACGGTAAACCCCACCTTGCGGCGGAGGGGAAGGACCTCCGACAGCCACTGGTGGACGAACTCGGCAAGCTTTCCCTCGGTGATGCGATACATGCGGAGCTGGGACACCTTGGCCACGTTTTCCTCCTTCGATACCCGTTCTTCCCGGGCTGGCCCAGCGTAGCCCACCCGCTACAGTTGAAATGTGAGGCAGGCGGGCGATTCGGACGGAGCGGGGCTTTTCGGGCCGGACTCGGCCTCGTGGCAGGTGAACCGGGAGACCACCGTCCTCTTCGGTGGAGCCCGGGCCCTCCTGATGCAGGCGGCCCATCCTCTGGTCCTGGCTGGAGCTCGCCAGACCGGCTTCTACGAACGCAATCCATGGAAACGAATGGAACGCACGCTCCGACTCACCTTCACCCTCACGTTCGGGACCAGACAGGAGGCAAAGGAGGCCGCCCGCCGGATCAACCTGGTCCATCAGGACGTGCACGGCATCGATGCGGTCACCGGCCTGCCATACGACGCATTGGATCCGGACCTCCTGCTCTGGGTCCATGCATGCCTGGTCGATTCGCAGCTCATGTTCGAACGCCTCACCGTGGCCAAGCTCGACGACGCCGGCAGGGAGCGATTCCACGTTGAGCAGATGGCGGGCGCCGAGCTGCTTGGGCTGGACCGGGCGAGGATCCCACCAACGGTGGCGGGGCTCCGAGCCTACATCGACGGGGTGGTGGCCAGCGGCATCCTCGCGGTAAGCGACGACACTCGCAAGGTTGCCCGGCTGATCCGGCGTCCTCCCCGGGACGTCCCCTGGCGCCCCGTGCTCCGCCAGATCGCGTGGTGGGCATTCGCCACGCTTCCCGCGCCCCTCCGGACCGAGTACGGGGTCAGGTGGAACCTGGCGAAGGAGCTTCGCCTAGCCGAGCGGGTGGCTGCATGAATGCCTATCGGGTCGCGTGAGTGGCTACTTCGGACTAGGTATGCTTGCCGCCGATGAGGGCTGACCAAGCGCGAGGGGAGCCCCCAGAGCCCGTGCGAGACCTGGACTGGGGTGCCGATCAAGCCCGGCACTTCGCCGACCGGGCGGTGGACCTGTGGCAGGAATTCCTTGAACGTCTCCCCTCCCTCCCGGTGTCGGGGGCATGGTCCAGCGAGCAGGTGGCAGCTGGGGTGGTCCGCCCGGTGCCGGAGGAACCCCTGTCCGAGGACGAGCTGTTCGAGTACCTCCGGCAGGTGGTGTTCGACTGGTCCATGTATCCCGGGCACCCCCGGTTCATGGCCTATATCTCCGGCGCGGGCACCGTTCCCGGCGGGCCGGCCGACCTGTTGGTCGCGGGGTTGAACATGAACGCGGGCGGGTGGCGCCTGGCTCCATCGGCGACCGAGATCGAGCTTGCGCTGATCAGATGGTTCGCCGAGCAGGTCGGGCTGCCGGCCTCCGCCGGCGGGCTCATGGTCTCCGGCGGAGCGATGGCGAACTTCGTGGCCCTGAAGGCCGCGCGCGACGTGAAGGCCCCGTGGGATGTCAGGAACCAGGGAGTGTCGGCGGGGCCACCTCTCCGGTTGTACGCCTCCGACGAGGTGCACGTGGTGACCGACCGTGCGGCCGACATGCTGGGCCTCGGGATCGATGCGGTCAGGAAGGTCCCGGTGGACGGCGCGTATCGGGTCCGAACCGACTTGCTGGGGGAGGCCATCGAGGAAGACCGAGCGGCCGGCTTCCATCCGATGGCCGTGGTGGCCAGCGCCGGCACCGTCGCCACGGGCGCCATCGATCCGTTGGATCAGATCGCCGACCTGTGTGAAGGTCTCGGGCTCTGGTTCCATGTCGACGCCGCCTACGGCGGTCCCGCCGTCCTCGCGGAAGACCTCCGCCCGCAGTTCGTCGGGATCGAACGAGCCGATTCCATCGCCTTCGATCCGCACAAATGGCTGTACACGCCCCACTCGGGGGGATGTGTCCTGGTGCGAGATTCGTCGGTCCTGGTGATGTCCTTCGCGGCTCCGGCCGCCTACGTCTACGAGGACAAGGAGCTCTCGGGGCACGGCATCGACCTGGGGATGATGGGGCCCCAGTTCAGCAGGGGGTTTCAGGCGTTCAAGGTGTGGGTCTCGCTTCTCGCCCACGGACGGAAGGCCTACGCCCGACGGATCGCGCACGACGCCGAGCTGGCGCGCTACATGGGTGCCCGGGTGGAGGCACGGCCGGAGTTCGAGCTGGCCACTCCGGTTTCTCTTTCGATCTGTTGCTTCAGATACGTCCCCCCAGGGCTGGGCGAATCGTCCGACCGGGACGAGTACCTCAACCAGCTGAACCAGCGGCTGATGACAGAGATCCAACTCGACGGTAGGGCTTTCCTGTCGAATGCGGTCCTGGACGGACGGTTCGTCCTCCGGGCGTGCATCGTGAACTTTCGCACTGAGGCCAACGACGTGGACGCGCTGCTCGACGTGGCCGCCGAGCTGGGGGCAGGCCTCGATGCGGAGCTTCGCCCGAAGCCTCTCCGTGCCTCCGCGAGCTGAGGTCGTCGATTGAGAAAGGGACTGCGGCCGCAGCGCAGGCCACGCCGGTGTTCCTCGACAACGCAGTCACCGTGCAAAGGGCGGTCCGGCTGATCGAGGAGGCAGTTGGCCTGAGGCGGGCCTGACCCCTCGGCGAGACGGCTCGGCCCCCAGCGTGACGCCGGGGGGCCGAGACACGTTGTTGCTTCAGATCAGGGTGTGACCTTGGCCACGAAGATGTCCGAGTTCCCGAAATCGGGCGGGCAAGAGTCGTAGATATTCGGCTCCGGCGTGCTGAAGCCGGAGGCTCTCCACGCATCGATGGCCGCGCAGGTGGCACCGTTTCGGGTGTCTGTCCACGAGAACCAGAACGAACCATCGGAGCCTGCGGCCGCACCGTTGTAGTCACCCAGGAACTGAGCAGTCAGGCCGTTCGTCGTAGCCGCGTCAGGATCGGACGAGGCGGCGCTGATCTTCACCGGAGCGCCGAAGCTCGCCCCGCCGTCGGTGGAGAGCACGTAATACGAGTCGTAGGCCACCACCCCCGCGCCCGGCGCCGTCCCGGCCGGAACGTCATCGATGGCGGCGAAGCCGATGAACACGTCGCTGCCGTTCGTCGCGACACCCGGGTAGAAGGGGCTCCGGCCTGCCACGTCGGCCGCCGCGCTCACGCTCCAGTTCCTGCCGTGGTCGGTCGACTTGGCCAGCATGACCCTGCCGTGGCCAGCGTCGGTGTCGTAGTTGGTCCACGTGACGTACACGTTGCCGCTGGAATCGACGTCGGCCATGGGGAAGCTGTTGTTGCGGAAGCTCGTCCCGGGCATGGGCGACGGGTTGTCGCTCTTGAAAGACACCAGGAACGGCCTGGTGAAGCTGACGCCGCCGTTCGAGGAACGAGCCCCGAGGATGGCGCTCTTGAAGTTCCTCGCACCGTCCCAGAACACGTACACGGTTCCATCGGGACCGGTGCGGACCGTGGACCCCTGCCGCCCACCCACCGGGGCGTTGTTCACGGACGGGGTGAGCTTAACCGGCCTGGACCAGGTCCTGCCGCCGTCCGTCGAGTGGGCTATCACGATGGGCTCGGGCGAGAACACGTTAGCCTCACCGAAATTGCCAAGTGGGTTGCCAGTGAACAGCGTCCATGAGACGTACACAGTTCCGAAATGGGGGCTGGAGGGGTTTGCATCGGCCCAGATCGCTTCCTTGTCGTTGAAGTCGACGGGGTTGGCCCGCTTGCTCACTACGACCGGGTCGCTCCAGGTGGCTCCCTTGTCGTCGGACCACGCCACCGCATTCAACTCGCACCCGAGACATCCACCGAGCGGTCCCGCGAGCGAGGCGAAGTAGGCCCTGGCTCCGTTGGCATAGGTGAAGCCCCCGTGGCCGTCGGGCTTGGGCCCAAACGCCACAGTGGGGTCCCCGTCCGACTGAAGGCCGGAGGAGTTCCAGTGCAGGATCTGCTGGGTCCAGGTGGCCCCGCCGTTCGTGGTCACGTACACGCCAGTCGTATTGATTCCAGGGACGAACGGGCAGCTGGACGGCCCCCCGCTGGGCGGGGTGCAGTCGGGCTCTTCGATCTCGTCGTTGGCCCCCGAGATGGCGTTGAGCGGGTCGACTGGATTCACCGCCATCGGTGACTCGTTCTGCTTGTTCTGAGGGAAGTGGGTCGCCAATGGGCTGACCCGCTGCTCCACGATCGTTACAGCCAGGCCGGGCGCAGCGGCCAGCACGACCAGGGCGGACGCGACTAAGAGCATCACCACGAATCGAGCTCGTCTCATACTTGCTCTCCTATTCGCTCATATTGAGAGGCCTCGGAACCCTGCCCCTGGGAAGTGACCGGACGCCATCGGTAGGGTGCCGCACGGCTGGCCACCGGATCTTCAAATCCACATCAGACACCTGCGACAGCCCCTCGGTATCCACCCCCTTTCTTCTGCAGGCTGCCAGGTTTGACGATGAATGAACCGACGGCTGCTCACGCACCGCCGGACCTTCGCCTTTCGAGCCGAGGCAGCCTACCGCATGACCACAGACAGTGCACAGGATGTTCTCCCCGCACCCAGCGTCCCCCGGACTTCAGCCCTGGGCCAGGGCCCGGCTGATCACGACCCTCTGGATCTCGGAGGTGCCCTCGAAGATCGTGTAGATCTTGGCGTCCCGGTACCACTTCTCCACCGGGAAGTCCTTGATGTAGCCGTAGCCTCCCAGGATCTGGACGGCCTGCTCGGTGACCCACACGGCCACCTCCCCGGCCTTCAGCTTCGACATCGACCCCTCGGCGTTCTCGAAGGTGCCGTTGCGCGTCAACCACGCCGCGCGGTAGGTGAGGAGCCTGGCCGCGTCGATCTCCATCGCCATGTCGGCGAGCTTGAACGCGATCCCCTGGTTGTCGATGATCGGCCGCCCGAAAGCCTGTCGCTCCTTCGCGTAGTCCAGGGCGAACTCGTACGCCGCGCGGGCGATCCCGATGGCCTGAGCCGCCACCGATGGCCGGGTCACCTCGAAGGTCTTCAGGGCGGCGGACCTTCCCGAGGCCGCTCCGTTCGCCCGGGCCCGCTCCAGCTTCGCCTCGAGCTTGTCGACCCCGCCGACCACGTTCTCCAGCGGGATCCTGCAGTCTTGGAGGATCACCTCGGAGGTATCCGAGGCCCTGATGCCGAGCTTCTTCTCCTTCTTCCCCGCGCGGATCCCCTGGGTGTCCGGCCCGATGACGAATGCCGCCTGGCCCCGGTGCCCCAGCTCCGGATCGACCGTCGCCACGACCACGAACACGCTGGCCACCCCGCCGTTGGTGATGAAGACCTTCTGGCCGTTCAAGACCCACTCGTCACCGTCGCGTTTGGCCGTCGTGCGGAGGGCCGAGACGTCGGACCCCGCGTTCGGTTCCGTGACACAGAGCGCGCCGACCTTCGGGTGATCCGGGGTCCCGAACATGATCGGCGCCCACTTCATGAGCTGTTCCTGGGTGCCGCTGTAGGCCAGGGTCGCCAGGGGGAGCCCCGATCCCCAGATGCCCAGCGAGATGCCGGCGCATCCCCAGCACGTCTCCTCCAGGCAGATGGGGAACATGAGCCCGGTCGGATCGGCCGCCAGGGTCTCCATGTAGAACTCGACGCCGTACAGCCCGACCTCGGCGGCCTTCTTCACCACGGGCCAGGGGAATTCCTCGCTCTCGTCGTAGTGGGCTGCGACCGGGCGGATCTCCTTCTCGGCGAACTCGTGCACCCATTTCTTGGTTGTGAGGTGATCTTCGGAGAGCTCGAAGTCCATGTCGGCTGTCTCCTCCCGTGGCCGTCTCAGGCTGCGGCCGTTCCCGAGGCTAACTTACTCTTCGGTAGGTTACCCGTCGGTAATAATACCCCAGATGGGTGGGAGCCAGTCCTCGCAATCGAAGGCCGCCCGCCGGCGGATGCGGGCCCCCGAACGAAGGGCTCAACTCCTGGACGTCGCTCGCCGTGTGTTCGGCAACTCGGGCTTTCACGCGGTGTCCATGGAGACCGTGGCCAAGGAAGCCGGCGTCACCAAGCCGATCCTCTACGACCACTTCCCGTCGAAGAAGGACCTCTACCTGGCGCTGATCGACGCCGACCTGGCCGTCCTCCACGAAGACGTGCGCAGGGCGCTCGACTCGCCCAAGGGCAATCGAGAGCGGATACGGGCCAGCTTCCAGGCGTACTTCGACTTCGTGGACGAGCACGCCGAGGGCTTCCGCCTGCTCATGCAGGAGACCGTCGGTGCCGAGGACGAGTTCCGCGAACACGTGGCAGAGGTCCGGGACCAGATCCTCGCCGAGGTGGCCGAACTGATCGTTCGGGAGTCCAAAGGACTCCTCAATCGCGAACACGCCGAGATGGTTGCCCTGGCCCTGATCGGAATGGTGGAGACGGTGGCCCAGCGAGACCCTGGCGGCCGGCCGGAGAAGCGCCATGAGGCGGTCGACGTCTTGGTCCGGCTCGCTTGGCGGGGGATCACGGAGCTGGCCTAGCCCAGATCACCCCCAGGCTTCTGAACACCCTGGTTGGAGGCCCGTCGCACGAGTGGCAGGCCGTACCAGAACCACGAGAACCACCCGGCGACCAGCGCCGTCGCGACGGCCGCCCAGAGGGCACGGTAGAGGAAGTCGGTGATCAGGAACACCACGCCTAGGATGGCCAGGGCAAGGAAGGCCGTCCCCGCGATGGCCATCTTGTTGGCGGAGAGCAGCATCCGCTCCTTGTCCTTTTGGCGGAACTGCAGACGGTGGTACGAGGACGGGGCGATGAACAAGGCCGTGGCCACTGCCGTACACACGAACGCCCCGAAATAGACGCCCCGCTGGGCCGAGGTGACCTCGCGGAATCTCTGGCTGAACGGGAGGATCAGGAGGAAGGCGAACAACACCTGCACGCCGGGGAGCGCGACCCGCAGCTCGTTGAGGAGCTCGATCAGCTCCCGGTCCACACGCTCCTTGGGTCCTTCATCCGGCATGCGGTGAGGGCCGCGCCTACAGGTTGCCCCGCTCGGCCTGCTCCCGCTCGATGGCCAGGAACAGCTCCTTGAAGTTCCCCAGGCCGAAGCCCTTGGACCCGTGGCGATCGATGACCTCGTAGAACATCGTTGGCCGGTCCTGGACGTTCTTGGTGAAGATCTGCAGGAGGTAGCCCTCCTCGTCCCGGTCGGCCAGGATGTTCAGGCGCTCCACGTCCTCCATGCTCTCGTCGATCTTGCCGATCCGCTCGCGCAGGGCCTCGTAGTACGTCTCGGGAACCCGGATGAACTTGACTCCTCGGCGCCCCAAGGCGTCCACGGTCTTGATGATGTCCTTCGACAGCATGGCGATGTGCTGGACGCCCGGGCCCCGGTAGAACTCGAGGTACTCGTCGATCTGGCTCTTCTTCTTGCCGGGCGCGGGCTCGTTGATGGGCAGCTTCACTCGGCCCACCCCGTCCCACATGACCTTCGACATCAGGGCCGTGTACTCGCTGGAGATCTGATCGTCGCGGAAGTGGACGAGCTGGTCGAACCCGAGAACCTTGGCATAGAACTGCGCCCACTCGTTCATCTTCCCGAGCTCGACGTTGCACACGATGTGGTCGATCAGTTCGATGCCGACCTCCGGGCCCTCGTCCGGGATGGCGGGCTCGGCCCGGTACCCGGGCAGGAACGGCCCGGAGTAGTTGTCGCGTTCGATGAACGAGTGGATGGTGTCGCCGTAGGCCGCGATGGCCGAGCGGATCACCTTGCCACTCTCGTCCTCGATCGCGGTGGGCTCCAGGACACCTTTGGCCCCGTGTTCGATGGCGTACTGGTAGGCATACGTCGCGTCGGGCACTCTCAGCGCCACGTCCTTCACCCCGTCCCCGTGCCTGAACACGTGCTCGGCGATGGGGCTCTCCGGTCCCATTGCCCCGGTCATCACCAGCCGAGCGTCACCCTGCTCAAGGAGATAGGAGGCTCGATCCCGGACCTTGGTCTCCGGGCCGCAGTACGCGGTCACCTTGAAGCCGAAGGCGTGGGTATAGAAGTGCGCAGCCTGTCGGGCATTGCCCACGTAGTACTCGGCGTGGTCGATGCCCATCAACGGCATAACATCCTCGTGGGTGTCGGTGGTGGGAGAAGACTGAACGTCCTGTGCCATCGTGGCCCTCCTCCTGCTCGTCTCCTCGACTATACCCCGGGTGAAACGGGGCCTCGGCGGCGCCTTCCTTGGGCCAGTTCGCACGATGCGGGGCGACTACGGCCAGGCGGCGAACACGGTGCCGTGTCCGTGCTCCGCCGCCAGTCCAGCCGGTACCAGAACGACGTGTTCCGCAGATAGGCGGGACCCGCGAGGTAGTTCGCGTTGATGTGCAGGGCATTGAGCGATCCATCGACCGTGTCCGTGTACACGTAGCGGTCGTGACGCACTTCGGAGAAACCAGCCTGCCTCAACAGTTCCCCCAAATCTGCGATCTCAGGCCTCCGCTCGATCTCGTCGGGGAGGCCGAAGTACTCGAAGACAAACAACGGGGCCAAGTTCTCCCTGGTGAATGCGGTGAGGACGAGGGGTCCCTTCCCCAGGATCCGTCGGCTCTCGGTCAGCGCAGTCGCGGGGTCTTCCAGGAGGTGGACGGCGTTGACCATGATCGCGCAATCGATGGATGAGCGGCGGATCGGCAGCCGTTCGGCGTCACCGGCAATGGCCCGGCCCGGACCGACCTTCCCCGGCACGCTCGCCAGCATGTCGATGGACGCGTCCAGCACCAGGACCCGAAACCCTCGGGCCTGGAACACCCGGGCGTAGTTGCCCGTGCCCCCGGCGATATCGAGAAGATTGCGGCCCTCGGCCGGGCCGAGGTACTTGGCTACCGACCGAACAACCGTGGGACTCGCGCCTCGCGTTCGGTCATATGTCCTGGCCTGGACGGCATAGTTGCCGGGTCGCGTCCGAGGATCGCCTCCTCCCATGGGAGCGAGAATCTCACGGAATCCCGGAGAGCCGCTCAGCCAGGCAAGCCCGGCGGTGGAGGCGGTTCGAACGGGGTGGGCGGAGGCACGGGGCCGGGACGGTGGGGCTTCGGCCTCCCGGGTGTGCCCAGATCCTCGAACGCCATGGCCACGGCCCAAAAGGCCCCCAGCCCCGCCGAGAACCAGGCCACCCACCTGAACTCCGATGGCATGGCCGGTACGAGCAGCGCGCAGATGAGGGCGGTCGCTGCGAAGAACAGGGTCCTGCGTCCGAGCGTCTTTGGCACGACGCCCTCCTAGAACACCTTGAAGGGGAGGTAGGCGACCCACGCAACGGCGAAAGCCCCGGGGAGGGTGAGGATCCAGGCCCACACGACCCTTCCTGCCACGCCCCACCTCACTGCCGAGAGCCTCTGCGTCGAACCCACGCCCACGATGGCGCCCGTAATCGTGTGGGTCGTGGACACGGGGATCCCTGCGTGGGCGGTGAAGAACAGCGTGGCGGCAGCGGCGGTCTCCGCGCTCATCCCGCTCACGGGGGTGAGTTTGGTGATGCGCGACCCCATGGTGTGCACGATCCTCCACCCGCCGGAGAGCGTGCCCAGGCCTATGGCCGCATGGGCGGAAAGAACGACCCAGATCGGTACGGTTGCCGTGGCGGGCAGATGTTTGGTGGCGATCAGCAAGGCCAGGATCACTCCCATGGTCTTCTGGGCGTCGTTCCCTCCGTGGCCGAGGCTGAACGCGGCAGCCGACACCAGCTGCATGCGCCGGAAGCCTCGGTTGAGCCGGTCGACCCGCTTGGACCTGTGGAAGGCCCACATCACCAGCACGAGGATGGTGAAGCCGAGCAGGAGCCCGATGATCGGCGAGAGGACGATGAACACGGCGATCTTGCGGAAGCCCTCTGCGATCAGCGAGTGCCATCCCGCCCGGGCCACTGCCGCGCCCGCCATTCCTCCGATCAGCGCGTGGGA
>WNGF01007943.1_pt1 | contig 12630 bp, 13 predicted proteins | sample 5400641 | NCBI WGS metagenome assembly WNGF01 (sample SAMN13153371, study PRJNA577476) | soil metagenome | isolation source: 80 cm soil or saprolite under grassland replicate 2 | place: USA:California | collected 2016-06-15
AGGACACACCGGGCAAGCTGGCTGTCCCCTTCCCCGCGTCGGAGGTGTATGAGCGGCTCGTTCCGTACCGCTCCAACCGCTCGGTCCTGAAGGTGGCGACCCATCAGGACTACGAGATGGCAGTCCTGCGCCTGCTCGCCGGTGAGCGGGGCTACGCGTCGCTCGAGCCGGGGGAGGTGCGGGAGGCCCTGGAGCGCGAGGCGGGGGAGTCGAATCCCGACACGGCACTGTTTCGGCAGTTCCCCGACGCCATCCTGAGCCTCAACCGGCTCGCCGCCGAGCGGTTCCTGCGCGGCGACCGCGCGTACGCGCCCCCCTCTCCGCCCCCACCTGAATCAGCGGAGGCTGCCGAGCGTGAGGAGCAGGAGGAAGAGGACGAGGTAGTGAAAGAGGAAGAGAAGGAGGCTGGCGCCGCGGGGTCGGCGTCGCCGTTCGAGCTGGTGGAGCAGAGCGAGACCCCGCGGCAATGTCCCTACTGCGGCGAGACGCTGCCGGGGGGCCGCAAGGTGAACTTCTGTCCCCAGTGCGGGCAGCCGCCCTCGGGCGAGCTGCGCTGCCCGGCGTGCGGCAGCGAGGTGGACGTGGGGTGGGGCTACTGCGTGAGCTGCGGCCGGGCAACCGGGTTCGAGTGAAACGCTACAGGATCGCGGTGATCGCCGGGGACGGGATCGGTCCGGAGGTTATCGAGGCAGCTCTCCCTGTGCTCGAGCGGGCGTCGTCAAAGCACGGCTTCCGGCTCGACCTCGAGCGACTCCCCTACGGCGCGGATCATTACCTCAAGACCAAGGAGACCCTTCCCGACGCCGCGTTCGGCCACCTGCGCGACGACGTGGACGCGATCCTCCTCGGCGCGATCGGGGACCCGCGGGTGCCCGGGAACGAGCACGCACGCGACATCCTGCTGGGGCTCAGATTCAAGCTCGATCTCTACATCAACTTTCGTCCGGTTCAACTGCTGCATCCCGATTTGACGCCGCTCCGGAACAGCCGCCCGATCGACTTCGTCATTTTCCGCGAGAACACCGAAGGGGTCTATCTCGGCCGCGGCCGGATCGACCGGAACGAGTACGTCGCCGAGGAGATCAACACGGCGCAGGGCGTGGAGCGCATCATCCGGGCGGCGTTCGAGTGGGCGAACGGGCGCGGCAAGACGCGGGTCACGATGAGCGACAAGGCGAACGCCGTGCCGGCTCACAAGATCTGGCAGGAGACGTTCCGGCGAGTGGCCGCCGAGTTCCCCGGCATCGCCGCCGAGCACCGCTACGTGGACGCCCTCGCGCTGGAGCTGGTGCGGGAGCCCGAGCGGTTCCAGGTGATCGTCACCAACAACCTGTACGGCGACATCCTCTCGGACCTGGGCGCCGGACTCGTGGGCGGGCTGGGGCTTGCGGCGAGCGCGAACCTGCACCCGGGTCGTGCGGGGCTGTTCGAGCCGGTGCACGGCTCGGCGCCGCCGCTCGCCGGGAAGGGCGTCGCCAACCCGATGGCCGCGGTGCTCACGGGCGCGCTGCTGTTCGAGCAGCTCGGGCATCCCGACGCGGCGCGGGACCTCGAGCGCGCGGTGCGGGAGACGCTCGCGGCGGGGGTGAGAACCCCCGACATCGGTGGGAAGGCGACCACGCGCGAAGTTGCGGCGGCGATCTCGGAGCGAGTGTAAGACCGGGTCAGTGTAGGTATATTCCCCTCGTCTCACGCGGAGCTTTCCCCCATGAAGACTCAGGGTTCCAATACAGACGTCGTGTTCCTGTCGGGCGTGCGGACCGGGTTCGGCAGTTTCGGCGGCGCCCTGAAAGACTTGTCGGCCAACGACCTCGGCGCCGTCGCGGCGAAGCACGCCCTCGAGCGCGCCGGCGTCCCCGCGGGCGAGATCGGCCACACCGTCTTCGGCAACGCGCTCCAGACGTCGGCCGACGCGATCTACTGCGCCCGTCACGTCGGGCTCAAGGCGGGGCTGCCGATCGAGGTCCCCGCCGTCACCGTCAACCGGCTGTGCGGCTCGGGGTTCGAGGCGATCACGCAGGGCGCCCAGCTCATCCTGCTCGGCGAGGCGCAGGCGGTGCTCGCGGGCGGGACGGAGTCGATGAGCCAGGCCCCGCACGTGGTGCGCGGCGCCCGCTGGGGGCTCAGGCTCGGTCCCGCGGCCCCGCTCGAGGACCTGCTGTGGGAAGCGCTCAGGGACCCGCAGTGCGGCCTCTCGATGGCCGAAACCGCGGAAGGCCTCGCGGAGAAGTACAAGCTCACCCGCCGCGAAGTGGACGAGGTGGCGCTCGCGTCGCAGCAGCGCGCCAAGCAGGCGTGGGATGCCTGCGTATTCCAGGACGAGGTCGTGCCCGTCCCGGTGAAGCAGAAGGGGCAGACGGTGGAGTTCCGCAAAGACGAGCACATGCGGCCCGAAACGACCCTCGAGGTGCTGATGGGCCTCAAACCCTACTTCAAGAAGGACGGGCTCGTCACCGCGGGTAACGCGTCGGGGATCGTGGACGGCGCGGCCGCCACGGTGATCGCGGGCGAGGCGTTCGCCCAGGCGCACCGCCTGAAGCCGCTCGGCCGGCTGGTCGCGTGGGCGGTGGCGGGAGTCGAGCCCAAGCACATGGGGATCGGCCCGGCGCCCGCGGCGCGCAAGGCGCTCGCGAAGGCGGGGATGAAACTCGAGCAGATGGATCTCGTCGAGGTGAACGAGGCGTTCGCCCCCCAGTACCTCGCGGTGGAGAAGGAGCTGGGTCTCGACCGCTCGAAGACCAATGCCGACGGCGGTGCGATCGCGATCGGCCACCCCCTCGCGGCGACGGGCACCCGCATCACGATCCACCTGCTGCACGCGCTGCGGAGACGCAAGCAGCGTTTCGCGCTCGGCTCCGCCTGCATCGGCGGCGGCCAGGGTGCGGCGGTGATCGTCGAGGCCTTCCCGGCCTGAGAGGAGCGGCGATGGACGCGGTGATCACGGCGGTCCTCGGCATCCTGGCGCTGTACCTGTTCGGCGGCCTCAAGGTGCTGCGGGAGTACGAGCGGGCGGTGTACTTCTTCCTCGGCCGCTCCTGGGGCGCCAAGGGGCCGGGCTTGATCTACGTCCCGCCGCTGTTCGCCAAAACGCAGACCGTCAGCCTGCGCGTCGTGGCGCTGGACATCCCGCCCCAGGACGTCATCACCCGCGACAACATCTCGATCAAGGTGAACGCCGTCCTGTACATGCGGGTGAAGGAGCCGGTGAAGGCGGTGATCGGCGTGGAGAACTACCTCTACGCCACGAGCCAGTTGGCGCAGACCACGCTGCGCTCGGTGCTGGGCGAGACCGAGCTGGACGAGCTGCTGATGAACCGCGAGAAGATCAACGACATCCTGAAGAACATCATCGACAAGCGCGCCGAGGATTGGGGCATCGAGGTCTCGGCGGTGGAGGTCAAGGACGTGGACCTGCCGCCCGAGATGAAGCGCGCCATCGCGCGGCAGGCCGAGGCGGAGCGCGAGCGGCGGGCGAAGGTCATCAACGCCGAGGGCGAGCTGCAGGCGGCGGAGAAGCTGGCGCAGGCCGCGCACATCATCGGCTCCGAGCCCGCGGCGATCCAGCTGCGCTACCTGCAGACGGTGACCGAGATCTCCTCGGAGAACAACTCCACGACGTTCTTCCCGATCCCGATCGACCTGCTCAAGGGATTCCTCGAATCGGTGACCAAGCGGACGGCCCTCCCCGAGAAGGCCTCAGGCGAGACGCTGCCGGCGGCGCCGAAGAAGAGCTCGGCCGAGGTCTAGCGATGCCGGGCGAGCTCATCAGCCGCGAGGCTCTCGAGCGGATCATCCAGCGCGCGGCCGAGCTCCAGGCCGCGGAGCGGGACATCGGGGAGGGGCTGACCGAAAAAGAGCTCCTCGCGCTGGGGCAGGACGTCGGCATCCCGGGACGCTACCTGAAGCAGGCGTTGCTCGAGGAGCAGACGCGGAGCATCGTCGCCGAGGGGCGCGGTCTGCTCGCCTGGCTCGCGGGCCCGGCGCTGCTCACGGCCGAGCGCGTCGTGCCCGGCGACAAGGCCGGCGTCGACCGGGCCCTCGGCGCCTGGATGGAGCGCGAGGAGTCGCTCCAGGTGAAGCGCCGTTACCCCGACCGCACGACGTGGGAGCCGCGGGCCGGCGCGTTCGCCTCGATCCAGCGCGCCCTCGGCGCGGGCGGCAAGCGCTTCGCGTTGGCCCGCGCCGCGGAGGTCGCGGGACAGGTCGCGCAGCTCGAGCCCGGGTTCTGTCACGTGCGCCTCCTGGCCGACCTGCGGGGGCCGCGCACCCAGCGGCTGTGGGGCGCCGCTGGGCTCGCGGTGTTCGGCGCGGCGCTGGCCGGCGTGGCGTCGGTGCTCGGCGTGCTCGGGCCGTGGGTGTTCGCGCCGCCGCTCGCCGTCTGGGCCGCCGCCTTGACCGTCGCGCGCCGCCACCGCTCCGAGAACGAGCGCGTCCAGGTGGCCCTGGAGCAGGTGCTCGACCGGCTGGAGCGCGGGGAGATCAGGGCCGAGCACGCCCTGCCGGGCCCGAAGGCGAGCCCGTTCGTGCGCATCGCGGACGAGATCCGCAAGACGTTCGAAATCACCTGAGCGAGACATGACCGACATCAAACGGGTTGGGGTGCTGGGGTGTGGCCTGATGGGCGGCGGGATCGCGCAGGTGGCCGCGACCGCCGGCTACGAGACGATCGTGCGCGACGTGTCCCAGCAGGTGTGGGATAAGGCGCGCGCGGGGATCGAGAAATCGCTCGTCAAGTTCGTGGAGAAGGGCAAGCTCTCCGCCGCCGACCGCGACGCGGCCCTCAAGCGGCTGCGCTTCACCACGGCGACCGCCGACCTCAAGAGCTGCGACATCGTCGTCGAAGCCGTGACGGAGGATCTCGAGCTGAAGAATTCCCTGTGGCGGGAGCTCGACGCCCTCACCGGCCCGGATACGATCTTTGCCTCGAACACGTCGAGCCTCACGATCGCCGCGATGGCCGCCGCCACCAAGCGCCCCGACCGCGTCGTCGGGCTCCACTTCTTCAACCCGGTCCCCCTGATGCCGCTCGTCGAGGTCGTGCGGACGGTCACGACGTCGGAGGAGACCTTCCGGCGCGCGTTTGGGTTCGCCAAGTCGCTCGGCAAGGAGCCGGTCGCGGCGAAGGACAACTCCGGGTTCATCGTCAACCTGCTGCTCGTCCCCTACCTGCTCGACGCCATCCGCGCGGTCGAGCGCGGCGTGGGCAGCGTGCCGGATGTCGACAAGGCGATGCAGCTCGGCTGCGGCCATCCGATGGGCCCGCTCACGCTGCTCGATTTCGTCGGGCTCGACACGACCTACAAGATCGCCGAGATCATGTTCGCGGAGTACCGCGAGCAGCGCTACGCGCCGCCGCCGTTGCTCAAACGCATGGTCCTCGCGGGCATGAACGGCCGGAAGAGCGGCAAGGGCTTCTACGATTACGCCGTGGATCCGCCCCGCGTCGTCGATTTGGGCGTCTGACGCGCCGTCCCTTCACCCACACCACCAAGGAACCGATCGGCATGTTCGGCTATGACTGGCCCCGCTTTCACGCGGCGGTGAACGACCTCCCCGCGGCGCTGCTCCTCGTGACGGTGCTGTTCGACCTCGCGGGCTGGCTCACGAAGCGCGCGTCGCTCAAGGCGGCCGCCCTCTGGACGCTGTGGGCCGGCGTGATCGGCGGCTGGGTGGCGGTGCTCGCCGGCCTCCAGGCCGAAGAGGCGATCCAGCACGGCAAGGCGATCCACGAGCTGATGGAGCAGCACGAGCGGCAGGCGCTCGTCACTATGGGGATCTTCACGGTCGTACTCGTCTGGAAGCTGTACCGCCGCTTCGACGTGCCCCGCGTCGAGGAGCTGGTGCTGCGCGGGCTCAGCGTGTTGGGCGTCATCGGACTCCTGTACACGGCCGCCGCCGGCGGCAAGCTCGTGTTCGAGCACGCGGCGGGCATTCCCGACGCCACCATGCAGGCGGAGCTCGAGAACCGCGAGGCAGGACATCACCATGACGCGGAGGCGGACTCCACGAAGCCCGCTGGCCACACGCATGCGCCTGGGACGCCGGAGCATCGGCACTGATGCAATTGGGGATTGTGGATTGCGGATTGCGGATTCGAAGGGTGGGGGTCCAAACGCACCACGACCTCCCATTGCCAATCCGCAATCCGAAATCCGCAATCCACATTTGTCTTCTCTTGGCCGCCTGCACCCCCGTCACCACGCGCCCGGACTTCTTCCCCGACCCGCAAGCGCTCGTGGTGCTGCTCAACGCCCGGCCCGAGCGCGTGACGGTCGGCATCGACAGCCTGGTCGCGGCCGAGAGCCTCGAGGTGTGGCGCTCCAACGTGCGGGACGGCTACGTCGAGACCGCGTGGTACGACACACGGGCACGCCGGTCGCGCCACCACCCGCGCGACATCGCGGACTTCGCCGCGACTGTGAAGATCCGGTTCTGGGCCGACCCGTACGTCCCCGGTCAGACCCGGCTCACCGTCGAGCCGGTGTACCGGCCGCGCTACGACCCGTCACGACCCGAGCGGGACCTGGAGGTGATCCTCTCGAAGCGGGACGAGGGTTACAAGATCGCGGAGAAGTTCGTCGACAAACTGAAGGAGAGATTCGGCGTCCCGAAGACGGGCGGCTAGCCGCCCACCCAGCTTCGCACCCAGCGCTCCATCGTCTCGAGGTCGAGCATGGCATCCCGGCAGGGGCCGTTGGGGAGGCGCATCGTGAGCCCCAGCACCGGGAGCTTGCCCGCCACGTCGCGCAGCCCGGTCATCATGTCCCGCTCGCACGCCACCGCCACCACCGCGCGCGGCCGCCGCTCGCGGATCACGCGCCGCGCGAGCTGGCCGCGCGTCGCCACGAACACCGGCACTTCGTAGCGCCCCGCGATCGCCAGCACGCCGTCGAGCGCCTCCTTCGAGAGGCAGCGGGGAATCAGGACCAGCAGCTCACCCTTGCCCACCCGCCGCTGCCGCCGCTCGGCCAGCGCGTTGTACGCGTCGATGCCGGCGTGCTCCACCCAGTCCCGCTTGCCGAACGCCCGCGACACGTACGAGGTGAAGTTCATCAGGTGCAGGTACGGTCCCCGCTCGAGCCACCCCTCGGGCAGGAGCAGCACCCCTCCATAGAAGGAAAGGAGCAGCACCCCGAACCACACGGCGGCCAGCGCGGTCGCCGCGACCAGGCCCAGCCACAGCGCCCGCGGGAAAGTCGGGAGGACGCCCGCGAGACGCGGCGCGAGCAGGAAGATCGCCCCCGCGCATGCGGCCGCGAGCAGCGCGAGCGTCAGACCCGCGTACCGGAAGAACAGACCCGGCGGCGCCGAGAAGTCGCCGTTGCCGGGGAGCGGCTTGCCGTCCCACTCGTCCCACTCGTGACCGAGCCGGCGGTCGGTCTCGATGCGGATGAGTTGGGCGCGCGGGGCGTCGGCGGTCATAGCCGGTCAAGCATCACCCGGGGGTCAGGCGGTGTCAAGCTGAGACCGCGCATGGTACCTTTTCGGCGGTGTCGATCCCCCGTCCCCCGTCACCCTTCCCCGGTCTCACGACCGATCCCCGGGTCCGCGCGGCGTACGCCGAGGGCGCGGGGATCTATCGGATCGTCCCCGCGGCGGTCGCCGTGCCGCGTGGTGTCGAGGAGCTGCAGCAGCTCATCTCCCGGGCGGCGGAGACGGGCACGCCGCTCGTCCCCCGGGGCGCGGGCAGCGGGATGCCGGGGGGCAACGTGGGGCGCGGCGTGATCGTGGACCTGAGCCGCGGGTTCCACTGGACCGCTCCCGATTGGGCGAGGCGCACGATCTGGGTCGGCGCATCGGTGACCTGGGCGCAGATCAACGAGGCGGGCCGGCCGTTCGGCCTCCGCCTCCCACCTGACCCCTCTTCCGGCGCGTTCGCGACCTCGGGCGGCATGGTGGCGACGAACGCCGCGGGCCCGCGCTCGGTGCGCTGCGGCAGCGTGCGGAGCTGGATCGAGGCGATCGAGATCATCGACGCCGAGAGCAAAGCCCGCCGGATCGTTCGGGGAGCGGGGAGCGGGGAGCGGTTCACGTTGTCAGCCGACCAGCGACGCCCTGTCGAGACCCACTTTCCGAAAACCCGTAAGAACTCGGCTGGGTACGCGCTGAATCATTTCGCCGACTCGGGGGATGAGCTCGATCTCATGATCGGGTCGGAAGGGACGCTCGCGTTCATCACTGCGGTGGAGTGGCGGCTCGAGCCGATCCCGGCCGACGCGGCGGGGGTGGCGCTGGGCTTCGGGAGCCTCGCACAGCTCGTCGAGGCGGTGCCCTACCTGGTGGCGCTGAACCCTTCGGCGGTGGAACTGCTCGACCGGACGCTGCTCGATTTCGTCCGCGAGGCGGGAGAACCGCTCCCCGAGGGGCTCGAGGGCCTGCTGCTGGTCGAGTTCGAGCGCGAGACTGGGGCGGCGGCGCGCGGCGTCGTCGGCGACGCGGTGCGCGGCCTGCGCGGGTCCACCCGGCACGTGGTGACGGCCGTGGACCGGGCGGGCCTCGAGCGGCTGTGGGCCGTGCGGCGGCTCGCGAGCCCCGCCCTGGCGCGGCTCCCCGATGCCCGGCGCTCGCTCCAGGTGATCGAGGACGGCTGCGTGCCGCTCGAGCGCCTGGGCGACTACATCGCCGGGATCCGCGCGGCCGCCGAGCAGCGGCGGGTCCCGGTCGCGATCTTCGGTCATGCGGGCGACGGCCACGTGCACGTCAACGCGCTCCCGGACACGACCACCGCCGGCTTGCGGGACGCGCTGACCGCCCTGTTCGAGGACGCGGCGGGCCTGCTTGCGCGCCTGGGGGGCACGCCGAGCGGCGAGCACGGGCTGGGGCGGCTGCGGGCCGGGCTCGTGGAGCGCTTCTACGGGCCGGAGATCGGCGCCATGTTCCGCACGCTGAAGCGCGCCTACGACCCGGGCTCCATCCTGAATCCCGATGTCATAATCCCCTCGGCCGACTGGGCGCCGCTCGCGGACCTGAAGGTCGGCCCCGACGCAGCGCCGCTGCCCGACGACATCGCGGCGCGACTGCGCGAGGTCGAGCGCACCGCCGGGTGGGGCGTTCCGAAGCTGGAGCTGGCGCAACCCCCGAACCCCCTAGCCCCGAGCCCCGAGCCCCGAGCCCCGAGCCGCTGATGGAAATCTTCCGCGCGCCCCGCGTCAGCCTCATCGCCCGTCCCGAGTTCCTCGAGCCGGAGCACCTGCGTGTCCAGTGGCAGGGGGAAGCCTCCGCCGGCGAGCGCCTCGCCGAGTTCGCAGGCCGCATCTGCTACATGAGCCAGCACAACCCGGCGAGCCGGACCACGCTCGAGTACCTGGAGAACATCAAGAAGCAGGGGCACGGCTCCGTGCTCGAGCACGCGGTCTACGTGCTCCTGATCGAGGGGATCTCCCGGTCGTGCTCGCACGAGCTGGTGCGGCACCGGGCGGGGTTCGGGTACTCGCAGCTGTCGCAGCGCTACGTGGACGAGTCGCACGCAGCATTCGTGGTGCCGCCCGCGATGCTCGGCGATGCGACGCTGGAGGCGGAGTGGGAGCGGCAGGTGACCGACGCCCAGGCGGCGTACGTGCGGGCGGTCGAGGGCCTGATGGAGCGCTACGCGTGGGTCGCGGACAAGGTACACCGCCGCAAGATGGCGCGCGAGGCGGCGCGGAGCGTGCTGCCCAACGCGACCGAGGTGAAGATCGTCGTCTCCGGCAACGCGCGCGCGTGGCGCACGATGCTCGAGCTGCGCTGCGGCGAAGGCGCGGAGCTGGAGATCCGCCGGATGGCGATCGCGGTGCTGCGCGTTCTGCAGCGCGAGGCGCCCGCGCTGTTCTCCGACTTCGAGATCTACGTCGCCGACGACCGACAGGAAGCCGCGCGCGTCGCGTACCACAAAGTGTGACGCGTCGGTCGTCGAAAAAAAATTCCGGATTCCCTATTGCGCATCTCCTCGGCGTCTCGTATTCTCTACTCGACAACGCATTCCGACTCACGGACCGCACCAGCGGCCTTTTTTGTAGGAGGTCACCCGAGACCACATGCGCATCGGTCTCGCATACAACGAAAAACCCGACTCCGCGCCCGCCGAAGAGCCTTCCAGTACCAACGACGCGTTCGCCGAGTGGGACGATCCATCCACCATCGCCGCGGTGGAGCAGGCTCTCGGTCGCTTCGGCACCGTCACGCGGCTCGAAGCCGACCAGTTCTTCCCGCAGAAGCTCGCCCTCGCGCGCCCCGATCTGGTCTTCAACATGGTCGAGGGGCTCCACGGCCAGAGTCGCGAAGCACTCGTCCCCGCGATCTGCGAGTACCTGAACATCCCCTACACCGGCTCGGACCCGCTCACCCTCGCCCTGTCGCTCCATAAAGGCCGCACCAAGGAGATCCTCGCCTACCGCGGCGTGCCGACGGCACCGTTCGAGTGCGTGGAGACGCCGGAGGACCTGGAGCGTCTCGCGCTGCCGTATCCCGTGTTCGTGAAGCCGATCGCGGAGGGGTCGGGGAAGGGCGTGTTCGCCGACAATTTGTGCGAGACGCCCGCGCAGTTGCGCGAGCGGGTCCCGTTCCTGCTCGAGCGCTACGCCGAGCCGGTGCTGGTCGAGACCTACCTCCCCGGCCTCGAGTTCACCGTGGCGATCCTCGGCAACGGGCCGGAGGCGTACTGCCTCCCGGTGATCGGGTTCGACTTCTCCAGCCTCCCCGCCGGCGCGCCGCCGGTGTACGGCTACGAGGCGAAGTGGGTGTGGGACCGGCCCGAAGCGCCGCTCGCCATCTTCCAGTGCCCCGCGCAGGTGCCGGCGGCGCTGTACCGCGAGATCGAGCGCACCGCCCTCGAGGCGTACCAGGCCCTCGGCTGCCGCGACTGGTGCCGGGTGGACATCCGCGTCGACCGGTTCGGCGTCCCCAACATCCTCGAGCTCAACCCGCTGCCGGGCGTCATCCCCGACCCGGCGATGAACTCCTGTTTCCCCAAAGCGGCGCGCGCCGCCGGCTTCAGCTACGACGAGCTGATCCAGGAGGTGGCGCGGCTCGCCTGGCGGCGGATCACCGGAACCGATGTCGGGATCGATGTAGGGGCGCGGCATGCCGTGCCCCTGCCCACCCAGGCGGCGGTCCCCGCATGAGGATCGTCATCCTCTACGACCCCGGGGCCGAGGACTGGACGCCCGAGGACATCCGCGGCGTGATGAAGGCCGTGGACGAGATCGGCGCCATCTTCGGGCTGATGGGCCACGAGATCCGCAAGGTCGCGGTGCGGCACGACATGCGGTGGTTCGCGGTCGCGCGGCGGGCGGACTTGGTCTTCAATCTCTGCGAAGGCGTGCACGGCAAGGGCGAGTGGGAGGAGCACGTGGTGGGGACGCTCGAGTTCGCCGGCATCGCCGTCACCGGCGCGAGCCTGTGGACCATCGCCGCCTGCCGCCGCAAGCCGATCGTCAACGTGCTGCTCGCGCAGGCCGGGCTCCCGATCCCCCGCTGGACCATCGCCCAGGGGGAGATCGAGGACGACTTCCCCCTCCCGGCGATCGTCAAGCCGGCGGCGGAGGACGCGAGCGCCGGGCTCGACCGCGGCTCCGTCGTGACCGACCGCAAGGCGCTCCGCGCCCGCGTGGCGGCGATGACGGAGCAGTTCGACGACGTGCTGGTGCAGGAGTACGTCGCGGGCCGCGAGTTCAACGTCGGGTTCGTCGGCAACCGCGCGCTCCCCATCGCCGAGATCGACTTCAGCCGCATGCCGGACGGCGCCTGGCCGATCCTCACCTACGCCGGCAAATGGGAAACGGGCTCCCTCGACGACCTCGGGAGCGTTCCCGTGTGCCCGGCGGGCATCCCGCAGAAGCTCGCCGACAAGCTGGTCCGCGTGGCCGAGGCCGCGTGGCGCGTGATGCAGGGGAAGGGATACGGTCGCGTGGACCTGCGGATGGACGAGCAGGGCCGCCCCTGGGTCCTCGAGGTCAACCCCAACCCCGACCTGAACGACGACGCCGGCCTCTCGCGCATGGCTCGGGCGATCGGCTGGGAGTACGCGGAGCTGGTGCGCCGGATCGCCGAGGTCGCGCTCCGCGAGGCGCAGGGCGCCAAGGCGGCGCGTGAGCTGCTCGCTCCGTCCCGTCGGCCGCGCGCAACGCGCACCGCTTGAGCGGCTCACCGCGGCCGCCGGCCTGTTCCGGCCGGACGAGGTGGCCACCGCCGTGGAGCTGCTCGACGACAGCCTGTCCGGCGACGACGACTACCGCTTCCTCGGCGCCTATGACCGCGACGCGCTCGTGGGCTACGCCTGCTGGGGGCCCACGCCGGGTACGCAGGGGACGTACGACCTGTACTGGATCGTCGTGGACCCGGCGTGGCAGGGGAAGGGCGTGGGCACCGCGCTCCTGAGAGCGGTGGAAGAGCAACTGACGACGGACGACGGACGACTGATTGTCGTCGAGACGTCGTCCCGCGCCGACTACACGGCCACCCGCGCCTTCTACGAGCGGCGCGGCTACGCGGCGGCGGCACGGCTCCCGGGCTATTACGCGCCGGGCGACGACCTCGTGATCTATCTCAAGGACCTGACGCATGGAGTCCTGGCAGGAGCTACTGCGTAAGAAGAGCATCGCCTCGCTCGAGGCGCTCGTCGCCCGGTTCGGCGCGGAGCACTTCCCGGACCTG
>WNGF01027096.1_pt1 | contig 12629 bp, 12 predicted proteins | sample 5400641 | NCBI WGS metagenome assembly WNGF01 (sample SAMN13153371, study PRJNA577476) | soil metagenome | isolation source: 80 cm soil or saprolite under grassland replicate 2 | place: USA:California | collected 2016-06-15
CTCCGGGAAACATCTCGGCCTCCGGACGAGCGAATCGCTGCGTCAGCGGCGCCCAAAGCTTGTTCTGCCAACCGGCGACGAGCAGATCCGATGGCAGCGCGGAGTAGAACCGCATCTCACCGATCGAACGACGCATCCCATAGAGCTTCGCCGCTTTCGCGTAAGGAACGTAGAACGGGAGCACGGCCACGGCGGCGACCGCAGTCGCGGCGACCGTCCGACGGATCCGCTTTCCGATCCCGGAGGCGTCCCTCGTCAGCGCCTCCCATGCGAGTACGACCGCGAGGAGGATCCCCGAGAAGATCGCGTAATGGACGTTCGTGAGCGCGTTCCACGCGAAGAAGACGGCGAAAAGAAGCAGGTCGCGGCGGTTGCCTCGATCGAGCCAGCGCAGGAGGAAGAGAAGGAGGAGCGGGAGGAACGGACCCCACTGGAATTGGATGTGCGGGATCTGGGCGAGGCGCCAGGGCACGAAGGCGAAGACCATCCCGGCGAGGAGCGAGGCGGCCGGGTTGCCCGTGATCTCGCGGGCGAGCGCCCACGCCGACATTGCCGAGAGAAACATGCCGAGGAGGAAGAGGAAGTTGTAGACGAAGAGCGTCGACGCTCCGGTCGAAAAGAGTGGAAAGCCGAAGACTGCGGCGCCGAGCAGATTCTCGGAGAACGCCAGAGCGTAGCGAGCGGGATGAAAGATGTTGGCGTCGAAGAGGTGGAGCGGGTCGCGGAAGGTCTGGTGATAGTCCCAGTGGAAGATCCAGGCGTTCAGCTTGGCGTCGAAGAGGTCCCCCAGGCCGCTTCCCATCCGGGCGGCCTGCGGCCAGGTGAGAGCGACCGTAGCGGCGATGAAAAAGACAGCGACGAGGAGAGCCTCGCGCGTTCCCGGCGGGGACGTCGTTCGGACCGCCGGCTCCGCTTCCAAGCTTCCTGGTGCGCCGAACCGATTAGAGGCGCCGCGTCTGGACGTTTCGGGCCATCGTCATGGCGTGCGTGACCCGCTGCATGCGCCGCTGGCGCTTCTGCGTCGCGTCGACGTCCGTCGAGGGCGGCGGGTTGCCGCGGATCTCCCGCAGAAGCTTGTCCGCCTCCTGCGAGAAGAGCGCGAAATCTCCGGCGCCGAACGGTTTGAATGTGAGCTCGCTCGCGATGATGAAGCCGTCGGCGATGTCCCGAACCATCGCGTAGGCGGAGCCGCCCGTGAAAACGCTCACGGGAATAAGGTATCAGCTGTCCGGTCTCCGCTTTCCCCTCCCCCCAGCTGATAGCATTCGGCGCTCGAAAATGCCGTTCGAAGGCGTGGACTACTTGGGCTTCGATGCCCTCCTGACCGAGGAGCAGCGCCTCGTCCGCGACACCGTCCGCGGTTGGGTGGAGGACCGGGTCCTGCCGATCATCGAGGAAGCCGCCTGGGAAGGGCGGTTCCCGAAGGAGCTCGTCCCGGAAATGGCCGGGATGCATCTCTTCGGGGCGACACTCTCGGACTACGGGCTGCCCGGCCTCGACAACGTCGCCTACGGGTTGATCATGCAGGAGCTCGAGCGCGGCGATTCCGGCCTGCGTTCGTTCGTCTCGGTGCAGTCGGCGCTCGTGATGTATCCGATTCATGCGTTCGGCTCAACCGAGCAGAAGGATCGCTGGATCCCGAAGCTCGCGTCCGCGGAGGCGATCGGGTGCTTCGGCCTGACCGAGCCGGACTTCGGCTCCAATCCGGCCGGGATGCGATCGACGGCGCGGAAGGACGGCAACGGCTTCGTGCTGAACGGCGCGAAAGCCTGGATCACGAACGGGTCGATTGCGGACGTCGCGGTCGTCTGGGCCAAGCTCGACGGCGTGATCCGGGGCTTCTTGGTCGAGCGCGGGACGCCCGGATTCTCGACGTTCGAGCACCGGGGAAAGATGTCGCTGCGCGCGTCGGTGACCTCGCAGCTGGCCTTCGAAGACTGCCGCCTTCCGGCGGAGAGCGTTCTTCCGGGGGTCGAGGGCCTTCGCGGACCACTGTCGTGCCTGACCCAGGCCCGCTACGGCATCGCCTGGGGCGCGCTCGGCAGCGCGATGGCGACGTACCAGACCGCGCTCGAGTACGCGAAATCGCGCAAGCAGTGGCGGGACCGGCCGATCGCGGCCCACCAGCTCGTCCAGGAACGCATCGCGTGGATGATCTCGGAGATCACAAAGGGTCAGCTCCTCGCCTGGAAGCTTGCGAAGATGAAGGACGATGGGACGATGAAGCCGCACCACGTTTCGATGGCGAAGCGCAACAACGTGTGGGTGGCTCGCGAGTGCGCGAAGCTCGCCCGGGAGACGCTCGGCGCGAACGGCGTCGTCAACGAGTACCCGGTGTTCCGCCACCTGGCGAACATCGAGAGCGTGTACACGTACGAGGGAACGCACGACATCCACACTCTGGTGATCGGCGAGGCCGTGACCGGCATCCCGGCGTACAACCCCCCGATGGAGTGATACGCGAAGCGCGCGGCGCCGTCGCGTGTCATCCCGAGCGCAGCGAGGGATCTCTTCCTCGAGAGATTCCTCGTCGCTTCGCTCCTCGGAATGACAAGGGAATCTAGACCCGCCACAAATTCAGTCCCGTCGCTTCATCCCTCGTCCGCTCGATCGGCTGATCTCGACCCGGCCGAGCGAACCCGACGCCGGCGCGATCTTGACCTCGCCCTCGATGGTTGTCCGGTCGTAATCCCGGCGCTCGAGATCGTAATAGCCGAGCTGGACCTCTTTCGCGGCGCCGATTCCTTGGAACCACCCTCCGGAGACGTCGTACCGCGCGGCGACTTCGGCGAGCGATTCGAGGACCTCGTCCCCGGTCTCGAGCCGGATGAAAACCCGGGAGCCCTCTTTTCGCGACTTCATTCCCGGATCATCGCCGAGACACGGCCGTCGAGTCGACGTCGAAGAAGCGCAGCGGCCAGCCGCTCGCCTCTCCGGCGTAGTCGACGCCGATTCGCGCGGAGACGCCGATCCGGGGGCGCTTCCCGCGCCGACGCCGGAGGATCCGTAGGTCTCCCTCTCCGAGCAGATCCCGGCCGCTCGCTTCGGCGGTGATCCCGAGCGCGGAGGAGAGCTTCCCGGGACCCGAGAGAAGCCGCGGCGGCGCTCCCGGTGGTCCCTCGGCCGCTCGCAGCAGAACGGCCTCGGCTTGGCCGGCCCGCCGCGTCACGACGTTGACGCAGTGGTGCATGCCGTAAACGAAGAAGACGTAGAGATGTCCGCCGTCGGAGTACATCGGAAGGACGCGTGAGGTCCGCCGGCCGCGGAAGGAGTGGGCCGCCGCGTCTCCGGGCCCGAGGTACGCCTCCGTCTCCACGATCCGCGCGCCGTACCAGCGGCCGCGGTTGCAGCGGGCGATCCAGGCGCCGACGAGATCGCGCGCGACCCGGACGGTATTCCTCCGGTAGAAGGAGCGCTCCGGTTCCTCGAGCCCGAGCGCCCGCGGGTCGAATCGCAGCCGGGCGTCGGGAAAGGGCTTCGCTATCATGCGCGGAGTCTATGAACATCGCGGTGACCGGCGGAGCGGGATTCATCGGCTCGCACATGGCGATCCGCCATCTCGCCGACGGCCATCGGGTGCTGGTCGTAGACGACCTGTCGACGGGCCGGCGCGAAAAGATCCCGGAGGGAGCGCGTTTCGTCGAAGCGGACGTCGCGGAAACTGACCTCGAGCCGCTCTTCTCCGAAGAGAAGATCGACGTCGTCTCCCACCACGCGGCGCAGATCGACGTCCGTCACAGCGTCTCGGATCCGCTGGACGACGCGCGGTCGAACATTCTCGGATCGCTCAAGGTCTTCGAGGCCTGCCGGCGGGCGGGCGCGCGACGCGTGCTGTTTGCTTCGACGGGCGGCGCGCTCTACGGCGAGCCGCAGGGCGGAAGGCCCGCGCCGGAGAGCCATCCGACCGATCCGGTCTCTCCCTATGGCTGTGCCAAGCTGTCGATCGAGAAGTATCTCCACTACTACCGCGTCGTCCACGATTTCCAGGTCCAGGTCCTGCGCTATGCGAACGTCTACGGGCCCGGGCAGAACGGGATGGGTGAGGCCGGCGTCGTCGCGATCTTCGCCGAAGCGATCCTCGCCGGGAGGACCCCGAGGATCCGGGGGGACGGAGAGCAGACGCGGGACTACGTCTTCGTCGGCGACGTCGTCGAAACCGCCGCCCGCGCGCTCGCGACGGCAACGAGCGGCATCTGGAACGTCGGAACGGGGATCGAGACTTCGGTCAACCGCTTGTTCGAGCTCCTCGCGCGGGCTCTCGGATACACGAGAGCGCCCGAGTACGCGCCGCTTCCACCGGGCGAGCAGCGGAGAAGCGTCCTGGATGGTTCCGCGGCGCGTCGCGACCTGGGCGTTCCACCCTGGACACCGCTCGAAAAGGGGATCGAGATCACCGCAGAAGCCTTCCGCCGTGAGAGGCCAGCCCCGGCCTAGCGATGCTCGGCGGCCGCGACCCGATACACGAGGTCGGCCGCGACGACGTCTTCCACCGCAACGCCGACCGACTTGAACAGCGTGATCTCTTCCGGCGAGACCCGGCCGGGCGCCGTCCCGAGGATCACTTCACCGATCTCCGCGGCGATCCGGCCGGCGGCGATCACGTCGCCGGACTCCTTCGACGCCGCCTCGCGCTCTTCGACGAAGACGCGTGCCCGCGCGAGGACCTCGTCGTCGAGCTCGCGCCAACCCGGCCGGGACGCACCCACGGCGTTGACGTGCGTTCCCGGCGAGAGCCAGTCGCCGCGAAGGACCGGCGTCTTCGAGGTCGTCGCGACGACGACGACGTCGGCGCCGACAACCGCGTCTTGCGCCGACGCCGCCGCGCGTACTCCGAACCGCTCGGCGAACACTCCGGCGCGGTGGGGGCTCCAGACTCGCACCTCGGAGAGGGGTCGCACCCGACGAAGGGCCTCCAGGTGGCTACGCGCCTGAACCCCCGGAAGAGAACGATCGTCGCATGATGGGTGTGAAGATCCCGATTCTCCGGGAAGAAGGTGACGAGCTTGGCGCCGAGCGCCCTTCCCGCGTAGGCCGGCATGATGCCCAAGAAGCCGCTGTGATCCGCGACGGGAACAACCGCGCGGAGCGGCTGAACGACCCGCCCGGACGAAAGGTCCGTGAGCGCCCGCTCCATGGCGGGGATGAGCTCGCCCATGGAGAGCAGTCGCCGGACGTCGTCCTCGTCCAGGATCAAAGCCGGGACGGCGGGTTTGCCGAGGGCGCCTCGCCCGAGACCGGTTCGGTCTCGCGATCGGATCTCGACCGCTTCACGACGACGACCGTTCGATCGTCTTCGGGCGTGCCCACTCGCACGTACTCCCCCACTTTGGCGACGAGAGCCCGCACGATTTCGTCGGAGGGCTTGTCGGAGAGCGCGAGGAACGCCTTCTTCAGCCTCTCCTCTCCGAACTCCCGGCCCTTCGGATCGGTCGCCTCGGTCATTCCGTCGGTGTAGAGAAGAAGGGCGTCTCCCGGCTCGAGTGAGAGAAACCCGCGGCTGTAGCTCGCGGTGGCCGACGGTCCGAGCACGAGACCGGTCTGTTTCAGCGTCGTGACTCCCCTCGAATGGAAGTGGAACGGCGGCGGATGTCCCGCGTTGACGTAGATGAAGTTCCCTTCTTCCTCGATCTCGCCGTAGAAGAGCGACACGAACTTCGTCGTCATCCGCGACTGGTTGATGATCCGGTTCAGACGTTCGACCGTCCGCACGATCTTGAAGTCGCGGGCGACCCCCATCCGCAGCCCGGTGTAGACGTCGCGGACCTGGAGAGCCGCCGGCAAGCCATGCCCCGACGCGTCCGCGATGGCGATTCCATGAATCCGCTCGGTCACCGGGATGAAGTCGAAGAAGTCCCCCCCGACGATTTCCGCCGGCACCGTGAAGCCGGCGATGTCGAACTCGCCCCGCCTGGGCGAGCGGCGGGGCAGAATGGACATCTGAATTTGCCGCGCTTCGTTCAGGACCGAGACGAACCGCTCCTCGCGCAGTTTCAGGTCGACGGCGTGGCGCAGGATGCCGAGTGAGGCCATCAGGTCGTCGTGCGGGGCGGCCGGGTCCACGGAGAACGAGAGGATGTACTGGTCGTCGCCGACGGCGATCGCGGCGAAGCGCTCGACGCCGAGCCGTCTCTCGAACTCGGGGTCGACGCCTGGCGCGGTCAGGTCGAGCAGGACGACGCCCTCGTCGATGACCTGCTGGACCGGAGGATAGGCGTCCGGCACGAAGATGCCCGTCGCGGCGACGGAGCCTCCGAAGACGCGCGTCAGTTCATAGCCGCCGTCGCGCCGCTCGTAGAGCCGGCCGCCACGCACTCCGAGCTCCCCCTGGAAGTTGTCGATTACGGCGCTCGCCGTCTCGGTGATCGTCGAGGAAGCGTCGGAGGATCGCTCGATGGCCTGGAGCGCCTTCTCGACCTTTCGGAAGAGGGACTTGTGGGGATCCATGCGAAACGCGCGATTCTATCGCGCCTTCGTGCTCGCCCCGAGAGATCCTACGCGGGGGCTCCGGAGAGACGGGCGAACGCGCCAGCGCGGTCGTTCGGTCCGTCGTCCCGGATCTTGCCGTCGAGCAGCCGCACGATGCGCCGCGCGTGCGCGGCAATGTTCTCCTCGTGCGTGACGAGCACGATCGTATTTCCCTTCCCGTTCAGGAGGTCGAACAGGGCCATGATCTCGGCGCCCGTCGCCGAGTCGAGGTTTCCGGTCGGCTCGTCGGCGAGCAGAATGCTCGGGTCGTTGATGAGCGCGCGGGCCACCGCGACGCGCTGGCGCTGACCTCCCGAAAGCTCGCTCGGATGGTGGGTCATCCGATCGGCCAGTCCGACTGCTTCCAGCGCTTTGACTGCCCGGTCACGCCGCTCCTTCCGCGCCAGCCCGGAGTAGACGAGAGGAAGCTCGACCTGCTGGAGCGCGTTGGTGCGCGGAAGGAGGTTGAACGTCTGGAACACGAAGCCGATCTCCTGGTTGCGGATGGCGGCGAGCTCGTCGTCGGACATCCGCGCGACCTCCCGGCCGTTCAAGACGTACGACCCCGAGCTCGGCGTGTCGAGGCAGCCGATCAAGTTCATCAGTGTGGATTTCCCGGAGCCCGAAGGTCCCATGATCGCGACGTACTCGCCGCGGTCCACCTGCAGGGAGACGCCGTCCAGAGCGCGGACCTTCTGCGCCCCCATCTCGTAGACCTTCGTGATGTCGCGAATGTCGATCAGCATCCCGGTTCCGGCCTGTCCGTCAGCTTCGCCTTCAACCCGTATACGATTTTCCGCCCTCGGGGTTCGGCGGCGGAAGCTCTAATGAAAGATCGCCACCCAGCCCGCTTTACCGAGGAAGACCCAGACCGAGAAGACGTCGATCGAGCCCAGCAGTGAATGCAGCGCGGGGTTGGCATGGCGGTCCACGAGAAAACCCAGGTTCGCGTGGGTCAAGTCGCCGAGGTCGCCGGGGTCGATGATGTCGAGCCGCGTCGCGAAGAAGATGAGAAGCATCGAAGCGCCGATCGTCGGGAGAAGGGCGTGCGCTGTCACTCCGAAGGACTGACGAAACGCCAGCTCCCAGCCGAACGCCTTGAACGAGATCCAGAAGACGAGGGCGAGCACCAGAGCGATCACCGTGGGAGCGAATGCCGCCCAGACGTACCAGATGCTCGCGAACCGTTTCTGGGTTTCGACGATCTGCTCGATCCGGTCTTCGGGCAACGTCCGATGGCGCTTCGCCAGACCTTCTCGCACCGCCGTGTCGTAATCGAGCCGCGGCAGGACGGCGGCGGTCGCCGCGATCGACACGACCGCGCAGATGACGAGGGGCAGGACCCACCCCGGGCGGCGCGCGATCGACACGAACGTCGGCCCGGGCGATGCGAAGACGCCGGCGATCCGGGCCAGCGGCGAGTCTTCCGCCTGTGGAATGGGCGCGGGCGTCTCCACTCTAGCGCCCTCGATCCGGCGGAATCACTCGGCGAGGCTCTCTAGAACGCCGCCGGCGGAGGCGCCGGCGGCAGCGGTCGCGGCGTCAGGCTCTCGGGCCGCGGCGGCTGGAACTCGGGCAGATCCTCGATTCGAATTCCCTTCCACTCCAGGATGTCGGCGACGGCGTAGTGGTAAGCGGACAGCGCCTTGCGATAGACGGCAAGCGCCTGCAGCTCGTTGGTCCGCGCAACGGAAAGGTCGTTCGTGATCTGCAGGACCTGGAACGAGGTCGTCATTCCATTTTCGTACTTCTTGCGCTCGGCGTCCAAGTTGCGTTCGGCGAGCTCGCGCGATTTCTGCGCCGCTGCGATGGAGCGGCGCGAGGTCTCGATGTTCCGGGCCGCCGACCGGACCTCGAGGAGAACGTTCTGCTCGAGCGCGTTCAAGCCCGCCTTCCCCGCCTCCCAGGTATAGAGCGCAGCGCCCCGCTGGCCGCGCGCCCGCCGGTTCAGGATGGGGTAGGAGAACTGCAGGCCGATCGACCAGTTCTTGAACTCCCTGTCGATGATCTGCTGGAACGCGTCCCCGAAGTCGCCCGAGGTGCGGGAGACGACGTTTCCGACACTGTCCCGGATCGTCGTCGTTCCGCCGAGGCCGCTGTATCCGTAACTCCCGATCAGGTCCAGGGCCGGCCGAGTCTGGTTTCGCCAGTACTCGTAGCGGATCCGGTCGGAATCCACGCTGTACTGCGTGGCCAGAATCTCGGGGCGCCTCGTCAGCGCGCTCTTGATGCCTTCGTCGACCGGCACGGAAGTCGGCTCCGCGCGAACTTCGTCGGTCGGAACGATTGGGACCGAGTACTTCGCCGGATCGAAGTTCAAGAGCCGCTTCAGCCGGTCCTGAGCGTCGCCGATCAGGCCTTCCGCGATGATGATCTGTTCCTCGGCCGTCGCGATCCCGACCTCCGTCTGCACGATGTCGATGGGGGCGAGCGAGCCGACGTCGATCTTGATCTTCGTGATCCGGTTGAGGTCGGCGGCGAGGGAGCGGGCTTCCTTCTTCACCTCGAGGTTCTTGAGCGCGTACACCAGGTCCCAGTAAGCCTGCTCGACCGCGTTGACGGTCCCCTGGACGCTCCGGACGAAGGTCTGGTACGAGGAGTCCCGGTCATTGCGCGACGTGCGGATGAGCCATGTCGTCGTGTCGCGACCGAAGTTGCGGAGAAGTGGCTGGGTGAAGGACAGCGTCAGGCCGGAGTTGTATGACGGGTTGACGAAGAAAAACGTCGAGTTCGTCGCCGTCCGGTTTCCGGTGAAGCCGAGCGAGAAGGTACCGCCGGTCGGCGCGAGCTGCGTCACGCGCGTCGAGAAGTCGGTCGTGTCGCTCTGGTTCGCGGACCCCGCCTGCGCGCCGGAGAGCTGCGAAGCCGCGGGTTGCTCGCTGTGGGAGCGGACCAGCGACGCCTCGGCGAGAGGGTCGAAGATTCCCATGTTCGAGAAGAGGACGTAACGAGACGCCTCCGCGGTGTCCACCGAGACGTTCAGGTCCTGGTTGTTCGCAATCGCGAGAGCCACCGCTTCGTCGAGCGAGAGGCGCATCCCTTCGGCGCCCGATTCGGGCAGGGCTCGTGCGGTCCGTTCCCCCGGCCGCGCGGAGATGACCCCGGCGTTTTGCGCGACCGCGTGCAGAGCCGCACCGAGCGCTCCCGCCGCCAAGAGGACGGCGCGGGCCACCCGGACTCTCGGGAACCTCTTCATTCCGTTACTCCTTCGTCCTCCCTACTACGCACGTCCCGGGGGAATGTTTTCCGCGCTTGCCCGCCCGACACCGGGCCGAACTGGCGAGGTGAAAGCGCGATATCGCCTGATCGAGACTCGCCGATCGAGAGAAAACCGGACGAATGATAGTCGAGAATCATCGCGTCGGCAGCGCCAGCTCCCCCGGGAAAAAACAGGCGGTGAATCTCCCTTCGTCGAAGGGCGCGAGCGGCGGGCTCTCGATGCGGCATCGCGCCCGCGCGATCGGACAGCGTGGATGGAACGCGCAGCCGGTCGGTGGCGAGGCGGGCGATGGCGGCTCACCGGCGAGGGCGATTCGCGACCGGCGCAGCGTTGGATCGGCCTCGGGAGCCGCAGAGAGAAGAGCGGCCGTGTAGGGATGAAGCGGCCGCGCGACCACCTCCGCGGCGTTCCCCTCCTCGACGATCCGCCCGAGGTACATCACCGCGATGCGATCGGCCACGCGCGAGACGACGGCGAGATCGTGCGAGATGAAGAGGTACGAGAGACGGCTCTTCTCACGGAGCTCGGCGAGAAGGTTCAGAACCTGCGCGGCCACCGAAACATCGAGCGAGGAGACCGGTTCGTCGCAGACGACGAACTTGGGACGAGTGGCGAGAGCCCGGGCGATGGCGACGCGCTGGCGCTGGCCTCCCGAGAGCTCCGAAGGGAAGCGCCGTGCGGCGTCGGCGGAGAGCCCGACTTCCTCCAGAAGCGAGATGACCCGCTCCCGGAGATCGCGGCCTCCGGCGAGCCCCTGCACGGAGAGCGGCTCGGCAACCTGCGCGCCGCAGGTCATTCGAGGGTTCAACGAGGTCTGAGGATCCTGGAACACGATCTGGAGATCCCGGCGGCGGCGCGCGAGGTCCCTTCCGGAGAGAGCCAGCCAATCGTCTCCTTCGAAGAAGACATCGCCTTCGGTCGGCTCCTCGAGCCGCAGCACGAGACGGCCGGTCGTGCTCTTTCCGCTGCCAGACTCGCCGACGAGACCCAGGGTCTCCCCCCGCTGAACGTCGAAAGACACGCCGTCGACCGCCGCGAAGCTCCGGCCGCTCCCGAACAGCCCTGCGCGGAGCGCGTAGCGCTTGCGGAGGCCCCGTACCGAGAGGAGCGGCACCTCGCTCGTGTGGCTCACGAGCGGAGGCGGGCGTCGTAGAGAAAACAGCGCGCCATGCCTTCTCCCGCCGGATAGAGCGCGGGCTCAGAGAGATCGCAAGGATCGAAGCGCTCCGGACAACGCGGTGCGAAGGAGCACACCCCGGCGGGGCGCGAGTGGAGGTCCGGCACGACCCCGGGGATCGCGTCAAAGCGCCGGGCGGCGCCCCTCCCTCGCGCCGAAAGGCGCGGCAGCGACGCGAGGAGTCCCCGGGTGTACGGATGGCGTGGAGCCTGGAAGAGGTCGGACGCCGTCGCTTGCTCAACGACGCGGCCGGCGTACATCACGATCGCGCAATCGGCGTGCGTCGCAACCGTTCCGAGATCGTGGGTGATGAAGAGAAGAGCCAGGCCTCGATCCGCGCGAAGGCGATCGAGGAGCTCGAGGACCTGGGCAGCGACCGTTGCGTCGAGCGCCGTGGTCGGCTCGTCGGCGACCAAGATCGACGGATCCGACGCGAGCGCCATGGCGAGAAAAGCGCGCTGTTTCAGTCCCCCGGAAAGACGGTGCGGGTACTCCGTCATCCCCCGAGGTGGGTCGGGGAAACCGACCTCGTGGAGACGCTCAACCGCGACCCGGCGCGCCTCCGATCGCGAGACCTTTCGATGCGCGCGGACCGCTTCGACGATCTGGGCGCCCACGGTGACCACCGGATCGAAGGCGCTCGCCGGCTCCTGGAAGACGAGGGAGGCTTCGCGGCCGCGCACCCGCCGCCACTCTTCCGGGCTTGCCCCGACGAGCTCGCGCCCGGAGAGAAGGATCGATCCGGTCACGCGAGCGGCCTCCGGGGCAAGTCCGACCAGGGCCCGCGCGAGCAGCGTCTTGCCGCAGCCGCTCTCCCCGACGACGGCGAGCGATTCCCCGGCTTCGAGATCGAGGTCGACGCCATTCACAGCGGGCGCCAGCCCTCCACCGATCGGGACCTCGACGCGCAGGTCCCGCACCTGGAGCAGCGGAGTCCTCTTTGGTCTCTGGTCCCGGATCAGTGGACCGACTCGCGCGAGTTCTTTCTCGCTTCCTCGAGGTCGCGCACGCGATCGACGACGTCCCGGTAATTGGTGTTGATGCCGTAGACCTCCAGAAAAGTTGTGTACGCGAGGTTCACGTCCCCCGTGTCCTGGTAGACCCTTCCCAGGTCGTACAGGAGCCCGGCGGTCTCGGACTCGCGGATCCCGGGGTTCGCGAGTCCCTTTCCGTACCACTTGATCGCCAGCTGGGGCATCCCCTTTTCGAGGAAGCAGAGTCCCAGCAGACTGCAGCACTCGACGGTGAGCGCGGGCGCCTTGCTCGCCAGCTGAAACTCGCCGATCGCCTCGTCGAGAAGCCCCATCTCCTTGTATGCGATCCCGAGGTTGTAGTGCGTCTCGTAGTCCTCGGCCGAGAGCTGCTGCTCGACGCCCTTGCGGAACTCCCGGAAGATCTCCTGGAGCGAAGCCTCGTCCTGCGTCGTCCCGGTGAGCTCGGGGGCGACGGGTGGAGTCGCCTCTTCGGCCAGCTCCCTTTCGAGCTCCTCGGCGAGGTTGAAGAACTGCTGCTCGTCGGCGAAGAGGTTCTCCTCGTCCACCGCGCGTGTCGGCGGCGCCGACGGCCGAGCCGGCTCTCCTTGAGCGCGCTGCATCTTCTCTTCGATCAACGATCGCAACTCCGGCGCGAGGACCCCGAATCCGGTGTCGCCGGGAGCGTGAGGCGTCAACCGCGCGCCTTCGCTTCGGAACGACGCGGGCTGCGGCAGCGACGAAGGCTCCGCCGCTTCCGCGAACGAATCGAACGCGACGGGCTGGGCGATCGGTT